>Ga0315541_1000283_pt1 | contig 54571 bp, 103 predicted proteins | sample SalMarSW160190MG_FD_203095 | JGI IMG/M metagenome (GOLD analysis project Ga0315541, IMG submission 203095) | Salt marsh sediment microbial communities from the Plum Island Ecosystem LTER, Massachusetts, United States - Salt Marsh Sediment SW1601-190 ... | reverse complement strand
ACTACTCAAGGAAACTATGCACCATTAGAACTGGAATTGTCTGCGGCTACTGGTGCAAGTCTTGGAACTGCCACATCGTTTATTTACTGCAACGGAGGAGGAACTGGGGTTGCATCTACTATAGATACTACTGGAAATTTCCTTACGCTTGGAACTAATCTAACCGTTGGTAGTGGGAAATTCATTGACACTGATATAAGTTCGGTAACTGGTTATGCTGGTTTAAGGGTTTACATTCCCACAGTTGGAATCAGATATTTGGCTTTGATTAGTGCCTAAACTTCAGGGCTTAGGGGCTGGGCCTTTAACAGCCCCACAAAGAAAAAAGGAGGGTTAAGTGAAGCTACAACTAGGGGAACTAAGGCCGATAATGGACGCCCTGCCCGCCGTGCTCGATAAGGAGATACCGGCAAAGACGGCCTACTGGCTGGCGAGGGCTTTCAAGCAGATTGGCCCAGAGTTCGAGCCTTTTGAGAAGGCAAGGCAGAAATTAGTTGAGAAGCATGCTAAAAGGGATAAAAAGGGGAAACTGATAGTTAAAGATAATATCCATCCGATGAAGGATATGGAAGCGTTTAACAAGGAATATACTGAACTTGCCGGGCAGGAGATTGAGATTAAATACGAGCCTATCACAGTTGAGCAATTAGGAGATGCAAAAATAAAGGGCAACGATATTTTAATGCTTGGCAGGCTGATTAAGGAGGAATAAGTGGAAGAACTAATAGAAAGTGGAGAAATAAAACTTGAGGTGCCCGAAAGTTCCTATAACGTATCCTTTCGTGGTAAAGATGGCAAGGAGGTAGGGCGTTTGGAATGGGATGACGGGAAGATGGCATTCAAAGGGAAAATGGAGGAGTCAGCTCAAGTCTTTTTTAATTGGTTGCTTGAGACGCTTATAAATCCATATATAGAAAAAAAGCTGGGAACAGGCTAAGGAGGAATAAATTATGGCTGCAGGAACTGTAACGATAACTGAGGAAATTTACAGCACTATAAAGAAGATTAAATTTTCCTGGACATCTGGCGACGGTGCGGAGGCTGGCACGGCCAGCGGACAGACCAGCGAGGCTTATTCGGGGAAGATTTTAGGCTTGGCCACCGACCCCGATGGCACGGCTATACCTACCGACAATTATAACATTACTGTGACAGACGAGGACGGTATGGATGTCCTAATGGGCGGCGGTGCGAATAGGGATACGGCAGTTACTGAATACGTTCTGTCTACCTCTCTGGGAGCGGTTGCCAATGATAAATTGACGATAAATATCTCAGGTGCCGGAACTAACAAAAAGGGGATAGCTTATCTCTACATACGATAGGAGTGCTGAATTGAATGGTGATCCACATAACGAAGCTGAAAAAGGGATATTCGATGAGAGTTGAGTGGGAGGACAAATACGAGGAATTCGATTCTTTTAAGGAGCTGATTGACGGTTTGAGGAAGGAATTCAGAGAAGGGGATGGTAGGAGTGAATAAATGGGACATAGGCCAATGGGCCAGTGGTGTCTGTGTGATTATCGGAGTAGCAATAGAGATAGTCATGCGGGCTCATCTGGGATTTGTGTTAATTACAGTTGGTGGCTTGGGTTGGGGGATGTTCACTAAATTTAAGGGGAAATAATGAACCTATTAACAGTCAATTTTCCTTTATGGATTCCCCCGATGAAGTATTGGGGATATGAGCTGGATAAGCCCTACTGGATGTTTACTTCTGTATTCCCTGGGGGTTTTATTCAGACCTTCCACGGGTTAAATTAGGAGTAATATGGCTAATAATTTCTATTGGGCAATAGCACTGACTGGAGGGGGCGAGGGGGCTCTCGACGCCATAGACGGGGCGAATCTTAAAGACAAGGACGGTGCTTTAGCAAATATACCCGGAGAGAATCTGAAGCCGTATATACTTGATGCCGATTCTGGTTTACCAGAAAGCATTCCTGACGTTATAGCCCCCAACACTAACGCAGGGAATAAAAGGTGGATACTGCAACCTGTAGAAAGCGCAGAGGGATTACCCTATGATGCTGCTTATAAGGCTTACTTAGTAACACGCAAATGAGGTGAGAATAGATGGCACAATATAGAGTACCAGTACTGGAGCATTTCCATTTTCAGCCGTCGGTCAAAGATAAAGATCTGACCGCTCCACCGACATCTCCAGCGAAGGGGGATAGATACCTAGTAGAAGGCACAGGTTCTGGAGGTTGGTCTGGAAAAGACAATCATATTATGACCTATAGTGGTGCAGCTTGGTTGGACGATACTCCAGCCGAAGGGTGGATGGCCTGGGTTGACGATGAGAATGAGTTTTATGTGTTTGACGGCTCAAGTTGGGCGAAATATGTAGGTGAGACAGGAGCCACGGGGCCAACCGGAGCCACAGGAGCCACGGGAGCTACCGGAGCTACCGGAGCAACTGGGCCTTCTGGGCCAACAGGAGCAACTGGGCCTTCAGGCCCTACTGGAGCAACTGGGCCTTCTGGGCCAACAGGAGCTACCGGGCCTACCGGAGCTACCGGGCCAAGCGGGCCTACGGGAGCAACAGGGCCGACCGGGCCAGGGGCAACCTACGATAGCGACTATCAATGCTTGCTGATTACATCAGCATAAGAAGGGAGGAGTAAGGTGGCATGGAGCAAGGAGCAAAAAACAACCTTCGCAAGAGGTATGAAACATTTAGAAACCGTTCTTTCTAAAAATGGCATTCAGGCTTTTTTGACTGGAGGGACACTTCTCGGGGCTGTGAGAGAGCACGGGATTATACCCACGGACAAAGACATAGATATGGCTTACCTCTCAGAAAAGAAAAACGTAAGAGACGTAATGCTGGAATTTGAGAATAAAATAAAGCCCTCGCTGGAGAAGAACGGATTTGCGGTAAGAAATGTGGCAAACCTCTGGCAGGGTAAAGTAAGGATAATGCTAGGTCAGCACTACGTTGAGGAGAATAGATACACTTACTTTACGAACATTCCTAACGTCTGGTTTGATATATGGACGTATTGGTTCGACGAGCACGGACTTAATGTAGTCCCCTGTTTTTCTCACGAGCAGTGTTGGGAAGCTTCAGACTTTCTCCCCTTAAAAGAGACGGATTTTGAGGGTTATAAATTCCTGATACCTAAATATTCTGAGAAGTTCCTTATCAGGCTCTATGGTAAGGACTGGAAGATACCTCAAAGCAAGAGAAGTCCGTGGAATGGCTACTTTCAGCAGCGGCGCCTGATAGTGATAAATTCCTCTGACGAGGAATATAAAAAGGTGATAAAGTCGGTGGATTTTCACGACCTGATTTATCTTTCATTTGAGGATGTGCTGGAAAATCTTCCCAAATATGACGTGGACGGACTCTATATTCCTGTCAGGGAATACTCGATTACCCAAATAGGAGAGCTTGTCAAAAAGGCCAGAGGAAAAAAAGTGACTATCGGGCTGGTAGGAAGAATTTCGGGTAAGCTAGTAGAGAAAATAAGAGAGGGAGGGGTATTTTGGGTAAAGTGATTGTGTTCACGGCTGGAATTTGGGATTTATTCCATTATGGACATTTACGGTTGTTGAAGAGAGCAAAAGCTCTGGGGGATATTCTAATTGTAGGGGTAGCGACCGACAGGTTGGCCGAGAAATACAAAAGAAAGCCGATTATCTCTTTAGAGCAGAGGATGGAGATTGTGGAGGCCGTCAGATATGTAAATGCTGTTGTTGACTATGATTCTTTAGATGTGACAAATATCTTGAAGAATCTTGATGTTGATGTAATGGTAGTTGGTGAGGATTGGGGAGGATTCCCAGAGCAAAAGAAATACAGGATGTATCTCGAAGAGAATAACAAGAAGCTAATAAGAATTCCCTATACCCAGGGCATATCTACAACGGCTATCAGGGAGCGGGTTATAGAGGAAGCGGTGATATGGCAAAATGACAAAACGGGGGCATGATGAAGTTTATATTGATTGGCTGGGCAACTTTCTGGTATGTCGTTTTACATGGAACAGGACTACTGCCAATTTTTTGTATTAGTCTAATTCCATTTTTTATTGGTTTGATTCTTTTAACAAAGGGATGCTAGATGGCAGAGACTTTTGGAAAGATAATCAAGGGCTCAGAATGGTTTGGGACAATTGGTGCAAATTATATTGGTGCGAGCAAGTATCCATCGGGAAGGGCAGGTAAACTTCAATCTCTAACAGCTTGGATAATGGGCAATGGTACTGCTGGGCAAGTTAGATGTGCAATTTATGATACTAGTCTTAATTTGTTAACTAATGGGACGACTGAAGAGAAAGATTTTGCTTCTGATGAGGATGGTTGGATAACTTTCATTTTTTCCTCAGCTCCCTCTGTTGCAGCCTCTACAGATTATTGGTTATGCATCTGGGCCAACCAATCACGGCACAAGATTTATGATTCTGGAGTATTAGGTGATGGGTTTTATAAATTATGGACTGATTGGGAAAGTGGTTGGCCTAGTTCTATTACGGGCGAGACAGCCGAAACTTGTCAAAGGTCAATCTATGCCACTTACGAAGAACCACCGCATTGGCACGCAACAATATTATAGAGGTGAGATATGACAACGTATTTAGTCGAGGTTAGAAACAAGAATTATTGGCAGCAGCCTGTCGAGGATAAGGACTTAAACGACCCGCCAGCCGAGCCTTCAAAAGGGGATAGGTATATAGTTGGTGACACGCCGACAGGAGCGTGGGATGGGCACGCAGAGGATATTGCCTACTACGATGGCGCAGCTTGGCAATTTATCACGAAAGCTGAGGGTCAATTGGTTTATGTAAAAGACGAGGATGAGGTATATGCATATGCTACATCTTGGGTTGCCTATCCAGTAGAGCTGAAGAATCTTACCACCCACGAAATCCAGCAATATGAAAATTTAGGTGAAGTTACTACAATCTCAGCTGCACAGTGGGGATATGTGGGAGCATTGACTACTCACCCCATTGGTGGAGATGGAACTGCGGGAAGAATTAGACGGCAGATAAAACTTCTCATTGCTAATGGCACCAATGCTTCCACTTTAAAATGCACTATAATTGCCAGATGGAACGGAGATACAATAGCAGAGACTGACAATATTGCCAAAGATGCTACAACTGGGAATTTTACATTAGATGCAAATGGAAAAGTTCTATTGGTGGAGGCTTCAGGATTAGCTGGAAACTGTGTTTCTGCATTCGGATTTATTACTAGAAATGCCAGTGGCACAGACTTAAATGCAGAAATTTTCGCTATATCAAATGATATTAGAATAGCGGTTTTTAACAGTACAGCCGATGCGAGTCTAGATATGACTGTCCTCGTTGATACTGGGGCGATATGCGCCGAAATACTCTATGTAACTGATGCATAGTTAATGCCGAAAGGATAATGAAGGTGAAAAATGGCGCTTGATGTAATTGCCAACCAAACTTGGGATGAGGTAGACAAAGCCTGGGACTCATTTACCTATGAGACCTGGGATGGCTGACATGAAGAAAGAATTTATTCCAAAAGAGGAGATTGAGAAGATAAAATGGCTATACGAAATTACGTTTTAACTTTATTTCTGGGATTAAAGGGGGATTAACGAGTTAATGGCAGAGATAAAATATTCCTGGAAAGACACGGTTACTAATATTTTCAAGGACACCCTGGCCTGCGTCTGGAAGGACTGGATTTACTACATCTACCGAATACTCGTCAGCAAGTTGCCCTCAAAATATTCGGCTTCTTCGCTGTTCGACCAGTATAAGGCAAAGAGCCTTTCTGATGAGTATTCTTGTCTGGTTCTTAAATACCAGTATGAGGGGGAGGAAATATCCGATAAATACTACGTCAAGTTCCACGGAGAAATGTAATGATAAAATTTGATAAGGGAGAGATAAAGCACGTCTGGATAGAGGTTTCCGAGAGGGATGATGCGGCTGTTACTATTGATTCGGCCACCTTCCAGGTGTTTGATGAGGACGGGGTTTCAGTGCAGGCTTCGGATACTGCCTCAACAGACGGGGCCAAGATTTACGGGCTGGTGGATACGAGTGTAGCTGGCTTTGTTGCTGGGGAGAGTTATGAGGTTAAGTTCACTTTCATTATAGGCTCGGAGACTTATATTGACAAGGTGGCTATAAAGCTGGAGGAGACCCGATTATGAGCATAATATCCTTGAAAGAGGCCAAGATATGGCTGGGCATAGATGTCACGGACAACAGCCAGGATGATGTTATAAATGCTATCCACGCTCCCGTGGAGAAGTGGATAAAGGAAAAAAGCCAAAAGGACTTTGAGGAAACTTCCTATAAGGAATACTCTGACGGGGATGGGACGGAGTATCTATTCTTAAAACAGTATCCCATCATCTCAGTATCAAGGCTGTCAATCGGCAGGAATAACGCTATTAAAGTGAATAATTCAGCAATTGCTACCTATGCTACAGTGTCGGTTACCTCAACGGGCGTGGTTCTCAATAAGGACGGGACAGAGACGACCCTGCTTTTCGCAGACTACGCCACGATAACCCTTATGGCGGCTGCCATAGCTGATGAGACTAACTGGCAGGCTTCGGTGATGAATACTAGCTATGCTTCCTATGCCTCTACCGAGCTGATTGAGGCAATGGGATTAGAGTGTCTTGACGCTTCCTGGGCTTATCTGGAGATACCCGACGAACCCGATGACAGCTTTGAGGTTGACCCCGACAGCGGTGTTATTTACCGGGCGGGGGGATTCCCTAATGGACATAGAAATATCAGGACTGACTATAAGGCGGGATTTGCGATGCTGCCAACCGATTTACAGCTTGCGGTCAAAATATTGGTCAAGATGATTTACGACAGGAGAGACCAGGAGACCTTCGGAGTTGACGAGTTCAGGCTGTCGATGGTGGCACGCAGCGTGTTGACGAAAGAGATGCCTAACGAGGTTAGGGAAATATTGTCACGATATACGAAGATAGAGGTATAAAATGGTATATGGCCCGAAGACTGAATTAACTTTAGAAGGAGTGACAATTGCTGATGACCAATGGCACACTGAGACCTGGCGGCAGGTAAGAAAAATGAAAGGAGTGCTGATTTCGCTTCCTGGGAATGAACGATTTATCACGGGAAAAACAGAAGCATATAGGACTCATAAATTCATGGTCGATTATCCTAAGGACTTAACAATAACAGAAAAAAACAGGTTCACCCTGGGGACTAGGAAACTCAACATAACGACTATTGTAGACCCCCTGGAGCAGCATAGACATCTTGAAATAGATTTATTGGAGATAACATAAATGTCAATTATCATAGAAATATGCCCTGTTTGTGGTCATAGTCATTGGGATACTAGTGGGAGTTATTGTCTGGACTGCGGGTATCAAAAACCTTTGGAATTCACCTATGAGGAGGACGAGATAAATAGCTACTAACATAAAATGGTATGGAGATAAACTAATCAAGGAAATTGGGCAAAAATGCTTCCAGGGCATGGAGAAGGCGTGTATTCTTGTGAGGGATGACGCTAAGAGAGAAGTCAGAGTTGACACGGGTCGGTTAAGAGCAAGTATTACGCACGAAGTAGAAAAGACCAAAAACGAGATAATAGGAAGAGTCGGTAGCAACGTAGAATATGCTATACCCCAAGAATATGGAACGTCAAAGATGAGTGCCCATCCATATTTGCGCCCCGCATTAGAAAAGAACAAAGGAAAAATTAAGCAACTATTAGGAGGAAAATAAATGGAAAAAGTAAGCGTTCTTATCCCTACGCGCCAGCGTTATAGTAAGCTAAAGAAGTGCCTAGTAAAGCTCTTTGAGAATACGGTTTATCCTAATTGGGAGGTTGTGGTTATAATTGATAAAGATGACCTCAAGGCAAGAGATGCAATCGCAGAAGCGGTAAGTCGTGATAATGCTGAGAAACTCAGGATTGTTACTCATCAAAAAAGAGAAATGTATGTTGGTAAGATTAACTCAGGATTTCATTACTGCGACGGCAGTCCTCTCGTTGTTTTCCTCGCCGACGACGTGCTAGTCAACCGCAACTGGCTCACCGAGGCAGTATCAACCTTCAATGAGTCGTTTCCCGATGGAATGGGGCTGGTCTCCTTTCAAGACGAGTTTGACGACAGGCTCGCCCCTCATGGGCTAATCAGCAGGAAATATGTGGAGAAATACCTTAAAGGGAATATATTCCACCCTGATTACGTTCATTACTGGTGCGACGTGGAGCTTACTGTCCGTAGCGTGGGCTGGGGGAAATTCGCCCACTGCCCTAAGTCCAGGGTAATCCATCTCAGGAGACCTAGAGTAGAAGAGAGAGACCATATCTGCCAGGAGGGATTGACCACAAAAGACGCAGGGGAGAAGACCTTTATTCAGCGACTCTGCTATAACTTCCCCGACGTTATGCCTGAGATGAAGAAGTGGGAATTACCTGAAGAAGTTGAGCTTAGATTCAAGCCCACTGAGATGCTGGAATGGTATGTTGGGTTCGGGATTAACACAGAGGTTAAGGATGTATGGACGGTTGACAGGGAAACAGCGCTTTTTCTTCTGGGAGGTTGGCCGTTAAACTTCAGACCTATGGGGTCGGAGCAATCAAAGGCCTGGGATAGGTATGGTGAGATGTTAAAAAAGGCAGAAGAAGAAGAAAGAAAGATTATGGAAAGTGTGTATTTTGAGCTAGTTAAGCACCCAAAGGAAGCAGACAAGTGTCTTTTTGAATTTGATGATATAGCTAAAAAGACAGGGATTACATATTTCTTGGTCTATGGAATATGTTTAGGTTTTGTGAGAGATAATGGCTATATAAAAGGAGATAATGATATAGATGTTGGTATAACATGCTCAGAAGAGGAGCGGAATAGATTCTTTGAAGAATTGGAAGAAGGGGGTTTTAAGCGAAGTTATGTAATTACGGACAGAGAACCCCAGAATCACTTGCCCCACGCTCATTTCCTCAAGAGAGGGGTTCTAGTTGATATTTGGTATTCCGTTGCCCCAGAGCATAAGGCATTCTTAGAACTAGGGAGGACAGTGGCATATAAGGGTAGGGCATTTAATGTTCCTCTGGAGACCGAAAAGTATCTTACATTTATGTATGGGGACTGGAGAATACCTGAAAAAAAGAAGGCTAGAATATAATGAGCCTTGATATAAATGCCCTCTGTACAGGAATTTATAACGCCTTAAATGTTACAGATGTCACAGATTTATTGGGTGTAGACCCAAATGGGAATCCAGCCTTAGGTATTTTTAAAGTTCCGCAAGGGTCTACATACCCTCATGTCTGCTGCTGGATACCCGCGGGAAGCAATGAGGATACTTTTAGCGAGTGGCGTGATGAGGCGCTATGCCAGATAGACATCTGGAGCGATTCTAGCTCTGCGAAGGAATGCGGGGATATAAGCAAGCAAATAACAGAAGAGATGGACGAAGCGGCCCTTGAAGTGGGAGCTTCTGCTTACTTTTGCCAGAGGCAAGGCCCCCCGAGGCTGCTGTATGAGGATAAAAATAATATTTTCCATATGATACTTGAATACCGTATAAAAGTCGAGACATCTAAGTAGTTTCACTCTTTGACGTAGTTTCAACGTTTGTTGAAAGAACCATTTTCAGTAAAACTCGGTCTAGCTAACCGAGATACGCCCTCTAATCTAGCTAGATGGCAATGGATTAGAGGGCTTTTTATTAAATATATGGAGGTGAATATGAAATGGCCGAGACGAAAGCAATTGCAGGGTATCAAGGAAAGGTTTACGTAGGAGCTGCCTCCTCTCCTCTTTCTGAGGTTGCAGAGATAGGGCACTGGACGGGAGCTATAGCATTAGATGCTATCGAGACTCCCAAGTTCCAACCCGATAGAACCAGAATTGCCGGAAAGAGGGACTTCAGCGGCTCGTTTGACGGATCATGGTATTTACAAGATTCGACAGGTCAAAAGGTGCTGCAGGACGCCATATTGGGTTCTGCCACGGTCAGTGGAACAGTAGTTTATTTACAGCTTCTGTCCAAGACCGGGAACACTTACTCTTGCTGGGCTTTAATTACGGGAGAGGCAATAGATGTTCCTCATGACGGGGCGCAGGCTGTCAGTTTTGACTTTGTTTCTACTGGTCTGGTGAGAGTGACCGTTGCATCCACAAGCGCATAGTAAGTTTTTCAGGGCTGGTGCAGGAAGGCTAAGAGACTCCTTGAGCCGTGCGGCCCTAAAGAGGAGTATAAAAAATGTCATAAGTAGGTTATGACATAGATTAAGGAGTGATAATATGGGTATAGATAGGACTGTGGATAGTCCTGTGACGGTTGATTTCAAGGGGAAAAAATACAAAGTTGGTCAGGTAACTACTCAAGATTTTGGAGAAATCGCCCGACATTTAAAGACACTCTATATAGGCGAAATTGGAAAGTCCATGCGAATAGCGGGCATTTCGGAAAGCAAAGTTATAGCGGAGATCAGAAAAGTGCAATTCGAGGAGTGGGGTGTCAAAGGAGAAAGTCCCGATGCAGCACGAGCGGATTTTGTTCGGCGGATTCAACCCTTAATATCATCGCATGAGGGTATGGCTTACATTCTCTATATCGCATTGAGGAAAGAACAGCCTCAATTAACTCTACAGGAAGCAGAGGATATTATAGCGAATAATCCTGGGGGAATGGAAGATCTTATAGCCTATGTGATGGGTGCAATTGTGGAGAAAAAACCAGTGGAGAAAAAACCAAAAAACGCACCGAGAGCGAAGACGTAAACTATTTCTGCCAGCTCTGGATGCTGGACTGGGATTTCGTCTTTGCTCAGTTAAAGAGATTTTATAGGTGCTCAAAAGCTGAGTTTAAGAAAATGACGCTATATGAGGTCTTTCAATTACTAGAGGACGGAGAAGAATTGGCAAAAATGGAAAGCGGAGAAAAAAAACAAATAACAGAAACGCAAGAGGGGAAGATAAGAAGACTAAGAGATATGGCGAAACGAAGGAAAGCTAAGTTAGTCAGAGAGGGGAAATGGAAGAGCTAATTAGACATAAGGAGAGATTTATAAATGGCAGTAGGTAGTAAAGTTGGCGAAGCTTATATCGAACTCACTGCCAAGATGGCAAAGTTCGAAGCACAACTGAGGTCAGCCAAGATGCTGACTGGCACAGCAACAGCCAAGATGCAGACAGGCATGAATAATGTAGCTGCGGCCACTAAAGGAACTTCAGCGGCTATGAAGCTCTTAAAAGTAGCCATCGGAGCCATTAGCTTTATTGCTATAGCTATGGCATTCAAAAAGATAGTCCAGGCGACCGCCCAATTTGAGGATGCGCAGTTAGAGCTTCGCAAAACCTCCGGCATGACCCGGGAAGAGATTGATAAATTCTCTAATCGGATGAAACATATGGCGTCAACCATGCCTACCTCGACCACTGGTCTTTTAGAAATAGCGGCGGCGGCGGCAAGACTCGGCATTCAAGGGTCTGATAATTTAGCCGCTTTTTCAGAGACCGTGATTAAGATGGCAACTGCTACCCAGTATACCGAGGAACAAGCCTCTCTGGACTTTGCCAAAATTGCTAATGTAATGAAACTTCCCTACTCTGAAATTGGAAGACTTGGCTCGGCTATGAATGAGCTTGCCAATACTACAACCGCAACCGCTCCTATCATTGGGGACTTCACCAGAAGAGTAGCAGGGGCAGGATCTACCCTTGGTCTCACCATTCCCCAATTGACTGCTATGGGAGCTACTCTTGATAGTTTAGGTGTTACAACTCAGGTAGCTGGGACGGCTATATCCAACTTCTTCACCAAGATGCTCACCAAAGCTAAGACGTTTGCTGATCAGGCTGGTATGAAAATGGAGGAATGGAATCACCTTGTCGAGGTTGATGCTTGGGAAGCACTGCAAAAATGGCTATCGGCTATGGATAAGATGAAGCCGATAGAGCGGGCACAGGCTTTGGGGGAATTGGGAATGGAAGGTGCCCGGATGACTGATGTCCTGATGAAGCTCTCGGGGGCACAGGAACAATTGAATGTAAATCTTGCAACTTCCCAAAAAGCCTTTGAAGAAAATACCAGTCTGGAAAAAGAATATCAAATTGCCCTTGAAGGGCTCTCGGCCCAGTGGGCTATATTTACAGGGAATGTTGTCAATCTTGCCATCACCATAGGGGCGAAGCTATCTCCTGCCTTGAAAGAAATTATGAAAGGGCTCAACGTGCTTATTGATGGTCTTCAATTTCTGATAAACAACTGGACTCAAGTTTGGGAGAGTGCTTATCAAATATTAATTGAAACTCTTAACCAGATCGGCCACGGAATCAAGAAATTCTTCACCGACTGGTCGGCATTTAAGGCAGGACTGAATCTATGGTATCAATACGGAAAGGCAGTCTTAATGTCTATGGATGAAATACTGAAGATGCTGGCCGGACTCATAGCCAGGGCATCATCGGTAATCTGGGCCCCTTATATAAAAACCCTCCAATGGGTAGCTGATAACATGGTCTATTATTTCAGGTTGGCCATAGAGGATGTGAAGAATATCATCATCAAGGGGGTCAATTGGATTACCTCCAATGTATTCACCCCGATGGCCAATTTCTTTATTGATGCCGCTAACAAGATGAGAGAGGGAGCTCAGGCTTTCGTCAACTTTTTCATTAGTGGGATGAATATGGTTGTCAAGGCCATAAAGCCCGTCATCAGTGCCCTCGGCTGGTTTGCCGAGCATATTCTTAAAAAAGAACTTCCTGAGGGCATAAAAGAGTTCGGGGAGATCGCCAAAGTAGAATTCAAGAAGATTGAGAGATTAGGAGAGGATGCCCTTACCATACAAATCCCTGAGTCTACCCTGAAACAGCCCGCTAAATTCAGCGCCCGGATGAGTGAGGCTTGGGAGATTATCAAAGGCCAATACTCGAAAATCCCCGGCGACTTAAAGAAATATGTGGATGACCTCGGCGTGGAATGGGAGAATGTCACTGAGGCGGCCGGGGAGTTTAAAGATGCAGTGGATTGGTCTGATTATAAGAAAAAAGTTGAAGGAATTATAACGAAACTCAAGGCGGCAGGCGTAGATACATCGGTATTAGAAAAGGAGATGGAAAAGTTTGGGAAAACAGCAGGGCCAGTTTTATACAAAGCGAAAGAGGGAATGGAGAGTTTCGGAGGAGCAACTAAAAAGACAACTGAAGAATTAACAAAGCTAGAGGACAGAATGAATAAGCTCAAGGCCGGAGCAGAGAGCATGGGACTTGAACAGGAAAAAATGCAGAAACTTATTGCCCAGACAGCCATGACTGCGACTGAGAAGGTAGAAGACCTACGCAAACAACTAGGGCTCACCAAGGAGAGTATAGCTGACGTATTTGTATCAACGGAGGGAAGAGACGCAGTTGCCAAAGCAGCTATGACCGCGACTGAGCAGGTGGAGGATCTACGTAAACAGTTAGGGCTCGCTAAGGAAAGTATAGCCGATGTATTCGCAGCGACGGAAGCAAGAGATGCGGCTGCCAAAGCGGGGACTGAGACCGCAGAAGCGTTCCTTTATGGAAGTTCCCCCGGTGGATTTCTTCCCACGATAAAAGAGGCCATCGAAAAGCATTTAGCCCCTATTTATAAAAAGCAGGAAGAGAAAATGTTAGTGGACTGGAATGCTTTTTTGGATGGCATTACTCTCTCCACGTTTAGAACTTATAAAGAACTGCACTCCTTTTTAGAAGAACTTAGTGCAAAAGATGAGGCTACGCTTGCAAGGATGTTTCAGGACTGGCAAAGCCATGTTGGGAAGATTGCGAACATTTGGAAATCCTTTACTTCTTCAGTCAAAGACTCCTTCGAGGAGGTATTTATTGGTTTTGTCAAAGGCACCTCTACTGTGGAGCAGGCCTGGAATAGCCTTGTTGATATTATAAAGAACAAGTTCCTGACAGCTATGGCGCAGGCCATCCTTGTTCAATTGAATTTCAACGAACTACTGGAGTCAATTGACTGGGGGGCGGACTCTTTTAAGAATCTCACAGAGAAGATAGGCAGTTTCATGGAAAAAGTCCATGAAGTCTGGGAAAAAGCAACAGATACTTTACTTAAAGGATGGGAAAAGATTGGAGCTGAATTCGACGAATCCAAAGTAAAAATAGAGGAGAGTTCTAATAGCGTTAAGCGGCTTACTGAGAATGTTAAGGAGACAGTTAGGGCTGTAAGAGATTTAAGTAAAAACTGGCCTCAGCTTGGCTGGGAAGGCTTGGTATCAAAGCCAGGATGGCCCGGATGGGAGGTTTTTCCAGAGCATCAGGCTTTTGTTGGCAATTATCAATTAGGAGGAATAGTCCCAAGGACAGGCTTAGCCAAAGTAGAGAAAGGAGAGAGAATAATCCCGGCGGGGAGATCATCCACTACCAGTACCAGAAATTATAGTTTCAACTTTACCGTCATGCCTGGAGCCAAAATGACTAAATCCGAGCTTAGACAAATGGTGCAATACGAGATAAGGCCCCTTATGCTAGAACTTGAGGAGAGGACTTACTAATGGCTGATTGGAAGATCAAAAGACTGGATACGAGCGAGGAACATACGTTTTCTGACTATCTGGACTGCTATCCTACGTTCGATTATGACCAGACAATTACCCGGCATAAACTATTGGATGGAACAGTCAAGATTGACCGGGAAGCACATCTCATCAAGGAGATAACTTTCGCCTGGCCCATGCTCATCACCCGGATTGAACGGGAGAAGATGGAAGACTGGGCAAAACTCGCCTGCCAGATGCAGGTCACCTGGTATGACGAGGATGACCATACACACGTAGATACCGGCTATATGATTCTCGGCTCCAGCCGAGGAGTAGGGCCGTTCACAAAATACGATTTCACATTCTCGCTCATAGTGACTGCGGAGGCGTAAATGAAAGAATCAGAATTGACATTATTAAAGGTGCTTTTTTGGGTAGTAATGCTATTGGGAATGTGGACATTGTGGATGTGGCTATGGAAAGCAGGAGTCGCAATATGAAAATAATATTGGAAATAGGAGAATTTTGTGGCAGATACAGCTCCTGATACTTTACTTTGCAATGGAGAGACAAATCCGTCTGATGTAGCAGCAAGCCCAGCTCCTTATTTTTCAGCAATATATCGGTCTTTATATGGTATGTCGGCTGAGGAATATCAGATTCAGGTCGATACTGATTCTGAATTCGGCAGCCCTATTTGGGATAGTGAATGGACTGCTCTTGGATCGCTTTGCCCCTTCGATACACGATGTGAAAATGTGAATTACGGTGGGTCAACTCTAATAGAGGATGGGACAAAATATTATTGGCGTATTAGATTTAGAGCATGGAGTGATTAAATGCCTTGGGTAGAGACAGAATGGTCAGCTGAAGAAGCACATTTTACTATGGCGATTGATAAAGAACTCCCCTGGGAAGAGGATATTATTGACCCGACGGGTGATGTCGAGGTTGAAATTCCCCGCCGCAGCGGTGAATGGACTACCCTTCCAGATGTAATGAGAATTCACACGTCAAACGGTAAGGATACATCTTCGCCCCGTGCTCCTGTTGAGATAGGGCAGGCAGAGGTGACGTGTTGTAATATCTCCAAGAATTTCAATAGTTTCGAGGAAGCTAGCGACTGGTATAAGAGTTTAGAAGGCTATGCGATCCGGATTAAAGTCGGCTGCGACATTGGGGGATCTCCTATCAGCGTTAAGTTATTCACGGGGATAATTTCTGCGGTAGATGTAGACAGACTTAGCCTTACCGCCGAGATAAAAGTAGTCGATTTTCTTGATTATTTCGGAAGAGTGACACTTAAGGAAACTCCAGTCTGGGAGAGTATTTCTTTGACGCAGTTATTCAAGAATTTAGTTGAGTTGGCTTTTACAGATTGGACACACGGAGTTGACTACTTTGTCGAGGATTTAGGAGGCAGCACTATTCCAGCTATTGGCTATACAGATTTGAATTTATTGAGCGAGCTAAAGATGATAGCCGAGTCGAGAAGCAAGCGGATATACACGGATACTTCTGGGAAGCTGCACTGTGCCAGTCGTAATCCCGACCGCGACCCGTTGACTGTTGGGTATGATTATAACCTAGAGGATGTGACCGAGAGGCGGGATATTAACAGCATTATTAACTGGGTTGTAGTTCACGCAAGGCCTCACGAGATTCAGCCAGACCTTGATGCGCCAGGTAAGATTGCAGGATTCACTGCGACGCCAGGAGACTTAAAGATAGACCTAAGTTGGTCGAATCCGACAAATGAGGATTTTGAAAAAGTGAAAATCCAGTTCAGTACGACAGCTTATCCTCTTAACGAAGATGACGGAACTAACATATATGAGGGGACTGGAGAGGCAAAATCTCATACAGGATTGACCAATGGCACCAGATATTACTATTCCGCATTTACAGTAGACGATGTGGGGAATTGGTCAGATGCTGCTCATGCTTCGGCAATTGCTGGGGAAGGAGGAGATGCTTGGGAAGATGAGACTTACACAAGTCGAGTGACTAATTTTAAAGCTGAAAGTGACTGGGACGAGATAAAATTGACCTGGGTAAATCCCAAGGTAGCTGATTTTTCTTTAGTTGAAATTCGATGGAGCATAACAGATTACCCCGAAGAGGTCACAGATGGTACCCAGTTGTATCAAGGGTCTGCACAAGCTAAAGTTCATGAGAACCTCACTCTTGACCAAACATACTATTATTCAGCATTTGCTCAAAACACTTCGGGCAGGTGGTCTAGTGGTGTCCATGCTTCGGCTACGACTGGCCCTACTTTTCGAGAAGAATTGGACACTGCCTCCATTCAGAGGGATTTTCAGCCAGGCGCACCAGTCAACTATTGGAAGTCAGTAAATTATAGACGATTTTTTTCTTTTCCTCGTAGCTATTCTGTTAGTTGGCTGAGATTTAAACATTCTTGGGATATTAAAATTCATGGCAACCCAGCACATCTTTCTAGCCAAAAACACTTGACTGGAGAGAAGAATGGTTTAGCGCTTAACTTTACCGATACTCTCGGAGGAGTTATTACGATAAGATGCTTAAACTTTCCTTCTTATAATACCAGTCATTCGGTTAAAGTAATATATACAATAACTTATTCTGGTGGCTATACAACAAGATTGGAAATTCACACCACCTTAGCTTTAATGGGATGATTTGAATGAGTAAAGAGCTAGTGATAATCCAGGGTGATTACATAGGCGAAGCAAAGGACGAGCCGTCCATTTATCGAACCTATTTAGGTGAGAGAAAGAGGGAGTTCACTTTTGACTTTATCGCTGCCGAGGAGGTGCAGGAGGTCGCTGATGAGCTTCTGGAGCAGAATAAGAATATCAAGGTCTATTATGATTGCACGGTTAGAGGTAATCCTTATGTGGAATTACTAGATGAAGTAAATCTAACTGCTCCAAAGTGCTCAGTGAGCAACCTACAATGCCGGGTTATAAGAATCGACCATACGGTCGAGGCGGGGCATTGGGTGACAATCTTGGGGCTGGAGGCCGAATTGGTGCAAGTCGCTGAGATTATGCACTTCGACAAAGCAGACCCCGCAGACCATTGGGATGCGGGATATTATTTTGATCAAACAAGTTAGGGGTGATAAAAAATGGCAGATAATTTAGGTATTCGGATAGCAGATAGAGACCCGGATGCGACGGGCAAAGTAGCTGCTGATGCTTCTATTGTAGATAATACCACTGATTTGATAGAGAATGTCATTGAAGATTTAGCCAGGCAGGGGCATTTCGAGGGGCTGTTGACCCCACCTGGGCTCACTGCTAATGACCCGGATGACATGAAGGTCAGCTTCAATGCCTTCCAGTGCCTAACAGAGGATGGGATTTACTGCGCTCTGGCTGCAAGCAATGTGACCCACGATGCTGCTGACGATACGCATCCCAGGATTGACATTATCTGCGTAAATCCGGCGGTACAGACAAGCGGCGGGGAAATTACGGGGTCGGGAACTGTAGCGATAACAAAGGGAACGGCGGCGGCTAATCCCTTAGTACCAGCTACTCCTTCGGGTTATCTGAAAATTAGGGAAGTGGATATTCCTCAAAGCTCGGCCACAGTGACCCTCAGGGGCTGGAAGCCTATGTATGTTCCATTGGTAATGTTCAGACCTACCGCACAAGATACACCGGACATGACTGTGAAGGTGAATTTTGGAAGGGGTTATGTAGGCAATATTTTGGTAGACAAAGATGTCGGGAACTCACCTTCTTTTACGGCTCCTGCTGCCACTAAGTGCGCCATAGACATTCTTCACATCGATAGTAGCGGGACTTTGGCTATCACCGAGGGTGAAGAGGTTGTTTCGCCCAATGAGCCGTCTGCTCCTACTTATCCTACTGATAAAATAGTAATCTGCGAAGTCTATTTGGAGGCCGGGGATACGGCAATTTATCAATGGCAGATTAAGGACGTTAGACCGTTCTTCGGTGCACACACTCAAAAGGGCACCATTGTAGTTAGAATTGCCGATATTAGCACCGCAGAGACTCTATATTTGATGCTCCCTAAGTGTCAAGTGACAAAGATTTGGTCAGTGCTATCGGGGGTAATTGCAGATGTAGATGCCACAATTACCGCCTACCGGATTGATACGGCCCTGACGGACGGCGTGATTACGATTGGGTATGATGGATCGGCAGCGGGAGATATAGACTCTTGCACGCCATCGGCAAATCATAGTTTCAATGGAACTGACCAGTATTTGAAGCTGGTGGGTGGAGGGGAGTCTACGAATGCTATCCCGGTTCTAGTGACTGTCGAATTTGAATATAAGGAATAAAAATGATGAAAAGATTCAACGTAAAGGGTGACAACATTGTTATTGAAGCGGAGAGCGTAGAGGAGATAAAGCTGAGCTATCCAGATGGCAATTTCTACAGGTGTCCGATCCATCCAGAAGTTTACTATATGCAAAACGGTAAAAGGCGCTGGGTGAAGACTCTCGAAGTTTGGAATAAGATGTCGGCTGACTTAGGAATAGCCTGGGAAGATATAGAGATTCTCTCTGTCCCAGAATGGGAGGAGTTTTTGAGTGCCATCGAGGAAGGAAAAGCCATAGAGGATTGGCCAGAGGGAGAGTTTGAGAACCATCATACCGATAAAGTATATCGTATTGGTCATACTACTTCTGCTATATCACGCTGCCTCCACGATCTCTGGGAGCTTGGGTTCAATGTAATACATACCAACGATAGCAGGAAATTCTCTATAGCTGACTTTCGGCTGTGGCTAGATAAGTGCAATGAAAAGAATATGTATTTTCTGCCTCGCATCACGACTGGGCAAGCCGAGTCAATTCTTCCTCACATCAAGGATGACCCAAATTTGGCTGGAGTTACCTGTTGGGATGAACTGGACTGCGAGCATATCTCTAAAGATGACCAACAGTTATTTGCCAAGATATGTGAGAAAGAAGCCCCTAATGTCCTCCGATTTGCCTCTATCGATCAGGGCGACTGGAATAAATGGGTGGATTTCGATAGCTGGGATATTATTATGGCAAGTTGTTATCCTAATCTAGAGGAATGGCAAAATCAAGCGGCGATGAATGCACATCTTGGGAAGATTAAAACTATTCTGCCTCAAAATAAACCTTTTATGGTAATTCTGAGGGGCTATGAAGAGAAGTCTGAAGGTGTGCCTAACATAATTGAGCAATATCGTTGGTGGAATAACAACATTCCTGGAGGTATGAATAGCTATGCGATTTATCTGCACGGTGCGGGTAATGAAGCTACAGGATTTGCCGAGAGGGATGATATGAAAGAGCAAGTTAAAAAATTAAATAAGGAGATAAGATGAAGTTTAATTTAGGTTATCGGCCAGAACCGCCGGATTATAGAGATTTGGCAATGATTGCACCAATTCCAGAATACGATTTGCCAAAAGAGATTGACTGGACAGAGCAGGTTACTGAAGTAAGAAACCAGGGGAGTGAAGGTGCTTGCGTTGGTTTTGCTACTACGGGATTAAAAGAGTTTCAGGAGTGGCGTGAATACGGCAAGAAATACGACTTTTCTGAGCGCTGGATTTATGAGTTTGCTAAAGTAGAGGATGAATTCCCTGGAGTAGACTATGAGGGCACTACAATACGAGGGGCTATGAAGGCCCTGCAAAAGCACGGGATTTGCCCAGAGGAACTCTGGCCATACGTGCCAGGAGAGAAGGGTCAGCCCGATGAGCAGGCTGCCTCCAGGGCATTCATATTCAAGATCAAGAAATACCGCAGCCTGATTACTCCCGAGAAAAACATTAAGTTGATCAAAAGGGGTTTGCATGAGACGGGCCCCGTCGTGGCAGGGGTGGCTGTCCATCCAACTTGGTTTGATGTTGGCAAAAATGGAATTATCAAACCTTCAAGCTCTCAGGATATTCTAGGCTATCACGCTATATTGGCTGTAGCCTATGACGAGAAGTTCCTGAAGTTTAAGAATAGCTGGGGAACTGGCTGGGGCGCTCAGGGTTATGGGTATTTGGAATGGGAGTTTGCCATGTTCATTTTCCATTCTGCTTGGGCTGCCTACGATTTATAATTATATAAAGGGGCTGTGGCGTTCTGGCGCCAGGTAGGGAGGGGTAATAGCTGCAAGCGAGGCTTCTTCTTGGTGTAGTCCACTACTACGCACCAAGTCGGTGCAGGGTGGGGAATCCTGCCAGCCCCATTAAAAGGAATGAGGAGGAGTAAATGTCTAAAAGAGATGGGATGAAATTAATGAAAGAAGAAATAAAATTATCACTAACTGCTTATAATCCAGAATTTCCAAATACAATTATTCTCTTTAGCAATACAGATGCAACAAAAAGGGAAGAGAAAAAAGTCATTTATGAAGAAGCGAGACAAGAATATTTTCCGTTTCTTGAACCAATTTAAAATATAAAGAGGAACAAGGAGGAGTAAAATGTTTAAAAAAATGGTTATGGTGCTGGTGCTTCTAGCATTGGCACTGGGGTTGTCCGGTCTTGCGCTCGCTCAAACAGAGTTCAAGGAACTGAGACTGACAAGCGTTCGGGAAGAGCCAGTAAATCTACTTTCTTATACCGCTTCGGGTTTGGACTTTGTCAGTGAGATAGTTGCACGGCTGATGAAGAGCGGAAAGCCGGCAGTGGTATTCGCTGAGCAACTCGAAGCTGCGTTAGAAGTGACTTTTGTAGAGAAGCTTCTAGGTAAGAATGTGGATTTAGTGGGGGGGATGACTCTCAAAAATGAAGAACCTTCTAATTTCGTCTGGGGTATACAATACACTGGCTTCCGGGCAAAATCAGGGGGGATTTGGGACATTTTCTCAAAGCTGGAGCCGACACTTTACAATGAGCGAGGACAATGGTTTCTAGGTCTCGCCTACGCTTGGAGAGATTAAAAAATAGGAGACTAACATGGAATGGTTTAATGTAGTAGCGATTCTGGTGACTGCCTTCGCAGCCATCTTCGCCGGAAGTTATTTTAGTAAATTCAAACTTCTGGTGAAAGAGCTAAAGGAAGCATTCTTGGCACTGGATGAAGTGCTCCAAGATGATGATGTTACTGTGGAGGAACTGAAACGAGTTCTCAATGAATTCCAGGATGTGCTTTTTGTACTCCTGAAGAAATAAGATTAAGCGGGGCGGCTTTTCCACTGTGGGAGCTTTCCTCCTTTTAATCCCGTAGTCGGTTTTCCCTGCCCCGCTACTGCAATGATAAAAAAAGCGCTAATTAGTGTCATTATAGTGATACTAATTGGTATATTTTCCTATGCTTTGGTGAGGATAGTGCAAGAACAAGATAGGTTCGATAGTTTATTTCAATATTATGCACAGGGAACAATATTCGAGTGGGAATTATTCAAGTGGATGGCTTTGGTGGAGTCAAGCATGAATCCCCGCGCAGTGAGTGAGGCGGGCGCAATGGGGCTTATGCAGCTTATGCCTGATACAGCAGATGAGATGAAGGTTACTTATCCCTTCGACGCTGATGAGAATATCAGGGGAGGTACTGATTATTTCCGTATCCAATTCCAGCACTTCCCTGAGATCCCCGATGGTATGGAGAGGATTAAGTTCTCTCTGGCTGCTTACAATGGCGGTCGCCAGTATTGTAATAAAGCTATTTCCCTTGCCAAAAAAGCTGGTGATGATTGGCAAAGATGGGACATTGTCAAGAAATTCCTGAAGTTTCCTAGTTGTAAGGTTAAAGGGAAAAGACCCGACTACAACCAAATAATCAACTATGTAGCAAAAATAATGGAATTATACGAACACGAGAAGCCTATTTAGTGCATACAATTAATTGTATTATTTTTCACGATATTCACTATAAACGTGACTATTGTAAATTTTAATACAATGGGGAAAAGAAAGGAGATGAAAATGTCTAAGAATTTGCAGAACGTAAGATACGGTCTTGAGCGCTTATTAAACTGTTTTTACGAGAGAGATAAATGGCCTGCTATCTCAGTGGCAGTAAAACCAAAATTATGGTTTCACGGCGGCAAAGTGGATGATACTACAAGAGAGGCTATTAGATATGCCGAGAAAGTATTAGGAGATGATCATTCTTGACCATTAGACAACTGTTTTCAGTAAAATCGCTTACTATATAAGGCAAAATTCCAGGAAAAATGACTAAACGCTATACACTTATTAAGAAGTGTAAACGCTTATGTTCAATAGCGAGTGAACAAAACTTTGCGTTGAACAAAAAACCCTGAGGAGAGTAAAATCAAAGAAGATAAAAAAATTGTATTTTTTCTATTCGCAATTATTGCTGTGCTGACATTTACTTTTACGTTAGCAGATTATGTGAATGAACTAGGTCAAATTAAAGCTCCTTGGCTTCATCGAGCGGAGCAGGATTTAATAAAAGAATTAAGGATAGAGATATTTAATCTCGAATATGCTTTAAGCGCAATGGTTCTCGACAATAGATATTTAAGAAGGCTTGTTTACACTACAAAGCCAGACCATTGGACGACATGGCTCGAACTTATGGATGAATGTAAGAGGCTTAAGAAGGTAATTGAGGAGAAGGATAAGAAGATTAAAATATTGGAAACAAAGCTAGGCATTCGGCTTTGGCAAATACCAGCACCATATCGGAGGATATAGATGGGCATCTATGACAGGTGGGATGAGTTTCTCAAAATGGCTGAAGAAATGAGAGGGACTGGGGCTACCGACCTGCGTCCCCTTCCTCGCTGGTGGACTAATATTCCAGTTTATTTTGACGCAATTCGCTATTTCTTCTCTGTAGTATTCGTATTGTTCCTTTATGTATATCTGTTTTGTCTGTGGTTAGATGTGATTTTATTTTTATTGTAATACTTTTTAAGTACAATTGTAATCAATTTGGGTAACAAAATAGGTAGAGGAAATCGCAATCGCAAAAAGAGGAGAAGGAAACGAAGATGGGAAAGTCAAAGGGCTCAACACAGAAGACGCTAAATAAGAGCGGTCAAGCTGAACTCGATTTACTAAGAGATGAGCTTAATAACATTCTTGGAAGAACTAAAGTAGTAGAGCAAATTATAAAAGCATTATTATCAAAAATAGCAAAAATGCAAAAAAATGAATGATGATTTAGATGATGATTCAATGGTAATTGAATTCCCAGATTATGCAATAGAGACTTTGAGAAGAGGTGACTGGATTACGATTACTTTAGGAGATTTAGTATGCAAAGTAATTCCCTATTCTTTGGAAGAAGAAATTAAAGATGAATTTGATGAAAAACAGGTTGTTTTCAAGCCTGATATAAGAGGGAAAAATGCGAAACAAATGGAGTTCGAAGGAGATCGCCGAACTGGCGAAGCTCCGAACCCAAAGGATTAAACCCCTCCAAATAGCTTACCTACTCAATCAAAAATTCTGGGAAGATAAGCCCGTCCGCACACCGACGGCGGTCATAAGGTTTTACGAGAATAACGGGCTTAACATTTCTAAGTGCCAGGAAATTACCGAGAAACAGCCAGGAATTACCGCAATCGAAACCCCTATTTTTCTGGATAAGAAGAAAGCAGAGGATATTGACTGGCGCGAATGGTTTGAGAATCTTAAACAAAGGCAAGAGCTTCACCAAAGGACAAGCTCCTCGCAGGACGAAGCGACAATCGAAATCCCTACGGACAAGAAGGTCGCCGTCCTATTTTCGGCTGATTGGCACACCGGATCTGTGGCGGTGGACTACGAGGCATTACAGAGCAACTTAGAAACTATCCTAAATACCGATAGAGTATATATGATTACTGTGGGAGATTTAATCGACAACTTCAGAAGTTTCCGCTCGCTCCAGCCTGTCCTATCCCAGATTATCTCACCCAAAGAGCAGAAAACCATTTTACAGTCTATCCTTAGTGAATTCGTAAAAAAGAAGAAATGGCTTGCTGCCTGCTGGGGCAATCATGATATCGAAAGAGATGAGCGGCTATATGGGGAAAGCACTGTCAAGGAATTACTGTCCAGAAGTATTGACTATTTCAACGGCAAAGGGACTTTGAATTTGATTGTGGGAAAGCAGAAATATAAAATCAAAATGGCTCATCAATTCAAAGGGTATTCGATGTATAATCCTAATCATCCCCAGAATCGTGAGCTTAAATGGTATTCGCCCGACGCAGATGTGATTGTATCGGCACATCGGCATCAACCCGCCTGCCAGAATTTCTACGAATATGGACAGCCAAAATGCCTAATTCAGACGGGGACATTTCAGACAGATGATGGGTTTGCCAAGCGCTGGTATGGCAAGGGCATTATAGGAATCCCGACCGTGATGTTCCGACCAGATAAGCATTATTGCTTTGTCTATCCGAGTTTGAATGAGTTATTAGAGGGATTTTAGAAAGGAGATTTAAGTGTGGAAAAATGTATATTTGGCAGGGAAAATCGAAGGGCTGGTTTGGGAGGAGGCAGCAGATTGGAGGAACTTAGCTGCGGTGCGGTTCGACGATGAGGGAATTGACTGCTATAACCCTTGCGACCACGTGCCCGTATCTTTAAGGGATGGAATAATCACTGCAGAGAGGGTTAAATCCTTCGGGGGGTTTAGAGGAGAGGAATTATTCGCCCAGGATATATTCCACCTCCAGAACTGCAACATCTTTTTAGTTAACCTGGACAACCCAGGCAGCGGAACTCTCATAGAGCTAGGGATGGCTTATATCCTGCAGCTAACCATTATAGGATTTGGCGGCTCGCTGGATCTCAGGAAGCACCCCTTCATATATAAGACCGTCCAGGTCATGTTCGACACTTTGGATGAGGCGGTAGATTTTGTGATAAATATATAGGAGAAAATGATGGGTATAATATTAGAGGAGATAAGGGCAAAGAAGGATAAAGAATTTCGGCAGTTGTGTGATGAGGCGCTTGAGAAAGCTGATAAAAAAATGGAAGAGCGTGGTCAATCGTATAATAAAGGTGGAGTGCATATAACGGATTATGGAGACAGTTTAGAAGATCCAGTTAAAGCCAGGTTTCATTCAGTCTGGGAAAATACTTTGAGGCTAAAAAGCGAGATTAATTCAGGACATAATCCAGAGGATAAGATCGTAGACCTGATAAACTTTACCCGCTTCCTTTACGCTGCCCTGAAAATGAGTATTGATTGAAATTCAAGGAGACAAAATGAAGAAACTAACCTGCTCAATCTGTGGTGAAATATACGAAGTTGATGATGATGTTGTTGAAGTGAAATGTGGCGACTGTTTATTGGCAGGAGAGCCACCAATAATAAAAGAAAATGGTATCTGGTATTACAGTCAGGAAGCCTATGACAGAATTTTGGGCGAATATAAGCCCGAAATAGAAACTTGGGAAACTGCCCAGAAAATGAGGGATCAAGGACTCTCTCTTCGAGCGATAGGAAAGAGATTGGAGACATCGAAAGACTCAGTTCAAAGGCATACTGTCTCATCAAACGTATAATCATACCACTAAGTACAAAATGAGACGCCGAAATACCGATGAATAAAGGAATAAAAAATCAAAAATCAGGAGACCTGAGAGTTCATCTTATAAATCCAGCTTCTCCGTCGTTTTTTTCAAGACAATTCTCAAATTTTAGGGACTTGACAAAATTTTCTTTTCATATATAATTAGGATGGAGGTGGAAAATGAAAAGAAGATTTTCTGATAAGGAGGAGAGAGAAATCTGCGTTGAGTATCTGAGTCCCAAGAGTAGAATCGAAAAGATGGCTGAAGATAGAGATTGTGCTATAGGGACTATATTTAATATTCTGGAAAAATACAGCATACCTAGAAGGGGACGGGGAAAGGACAAAAATGAGAGGGGTGGGGAAAAAACGAAGGGGATGGGGAAAAAATGAGGAGTGCCACTAATCCTTATCTGGCCTTGTTTTGGGAGATAATTCTCCTTGATAGTGAAAAAATAGTCTTGAAATATAGACAAATACCCCTTGACAATCTGAAAAAATAGTATATAATATGGGTAGAATGAAGACAAAAGATTTGAAAAAGGAGGAGAAAATGAGGATAGCCATCGAGGCAGGGGGAAATTCTTTCCCTAAAAAAGAGGGATTAAAGGCAATGGGTTGTAAATGGCTTCCCCAGCAAAAATGTTGGGTATGGTTCGGAGAAGACAGTAGAATGATTGAAATCTCTCAAGAAATTGAGGCAATGGGACTTGAGCCCTTTTTGAGAATTGAGACTGAGAAAATGACAATTTTCCAGCATGACGACATATATTACCAACCTGGCAGTGATTTCCCACAGGGAAGTCCCGAATGGGAACTGGGAAGAAAATTTTACGAGGAGTTCTAAATGAAATTTAGAGAAGCAATCAACAAAGCAAAAGGAAGAAATGGGGATATACTCTGGAATGGGAAAAAGGGACGTAAAGCTATTTTCGATTTTCTGCCCGTCAATGAATCAGCCGACCATTCTGAATATTGGAAACAATTCACTCATTATGCAAAGATAGATTTTCGAGATCATAGTCCTGATGTCACTTTTGGGATTAATGATCTCTTATGGATTCCATATTCGCTATAAATCCAGCTTCTCCACCGCCCCCCGCAGGTGGTCGGGTGAGAGGTGCGAGTAAATCATTGTGGTTGTATATTCCTGAGTATAGTATTCTTAAATATACTCACTATGTTGACCAAATTGGTGCTGTATCTAGTCAACAAGCTGACCATAATCAAAAACTTCCTCCCCTTTGGTGTGTTTAGAAATTGTGACAACTGTTTCATAATCTAAACATATTTATTGAAAATTTATACTATTCAATAGTTAAGATTTGACAAAAATGAGGATTTATGATAGTAATAGTAATGGTTTTCCGACTGTTCGTCACCGCCCCCGCTAACCACAGGGGCACTTTTTTTGAGGGTGGGGAGAGAGGAATTGCGTGTTGGGACTGGATTGTGTGGATGAAGTGGCTGATTTAGTCGATAAAACCCTTGACGATTTAAATAATTAGTATATAATATAGTTAACTTGACAAATACTTGACATTTGGAGGAAAAACTTGCCTAGAAGATTTACCCAAGAACAAGAAGCCTTGATTTGTCTTACCTTTTTGAGAGACCATAAAACATTATCAAACCTTGCTAAAGAGTGGAATTGCACTCATTCTACGATAATTAATGTTTTGGAAAGAAATGGAATTCCGAGGAAAAAGAATAAAAAATGACTAAAATATGGGGGTGGGATGCTATCATCTTCGTGAGAAATTCTAGATCCTCACTGCTCCCATCTCTACGAAAAAATTGCGGGGAGGAAGCTAAGAAGGCAGTGCGAAAGCTAGTAAGCTCCTGCTCCTCCCCCGCTGCAAACAATATTCGGACAGGGGAAGATGCTAGTTATATAATGCAACAGCTAAGGCTTGTTTGCTCTTCCCCCTCATAAAGGAGAAAGGTAGATGCTTTACAAAAATGCCTGGAAAGAATTGAAGGATTACATAAAAAATAGGCTACCGTTATTAGCAGGGCAAGGAGTGATTCGTCAAACTTTATTATCTAAGATGAGACTGCTAGAAGAAAGATGGAAAATCACCCCGCCTAATAGCAGGACGGGGGGGGTAAAAAGGAGGGTGGAGGTATGAAAGAGATAAAATTTAGATTAAGAATAGGAGACGAAATAATAGGTTACGAGAGGTGGTACAAGGGAGACGGTTCTAACGCTCACTGGGAACACCTGAAAAAAGGTGAAACGATATGGTATCCTGCCTTTTTGTATGCTACTGATAGGAATTTATTTACTAACCTGCTGGACAAAAACGGCAAGGAGATTTACGAGGGGGATATTATTGATATTAGTAGAGATTATTATATCGGGCATGTCGTCGTAGAATTTGGAAGTTACAAGTCCGATGAAAGTGGGGAGACAATTGGCAATGGTTGGTTTGTCAGATATGGAGATAAGGATGAGCCCCTCCATAAAGATTTAGAAATAAAACTAATCGGCAACATCTACGAGAATAATGAGCTATTAAAGGAGAATAAGGTATGAAAAAACGCTACGACGAAACAGACGGGGAAATAGTTTTCGAGAACGCTTCGATAGCGGCTGCCCTCACGGGCAAGCATTATCACGAGGACGGGACAGAGCACCAGGGGCTGAAATTCCTGCGTGTCCAGGATACGCCCTTCTCGGAAACCAAGGAAATTGTGCTGGAAAAAAACGAGGAAACCGAGGACTTAATCCAGCTCTACCTCAACAAAAAACTGCGAATTGAACCCCACGACTACCTCAACCGCATCGGCGAGCTAAAAGACCTCATAAAAGCCCGCATAAAGCAGACGGGTAGCCATTATATAGAAGAGCGAAAAAAAGGAGGGGGAGATGAGTAACGAGTGGCAAGAATATATTGAGGTATTAGGAGAAGCGGGGGCTAAAGTAGCAATTCTTGATTGGAGAGATGAGGATGATAAACAAATACAAAAAAATAATTAAGGAAATTGAGCGGTCACTACTGGAGTCAAGCGGAGTGCCGAGTGATAAAATAGGGCCAGAATACCGTGAGACTGGCTTGGAGCGACAAATAAAAGAGAGAGTTAAAGCACTAGAACAAGTTAGAATAATGATTAAGTATAATGCTATTCCAAATAAAAGGAGGGGAAGGTGACGCAAATACTTAAAATAAGCCGCACGGACGATATTCAAGGAGTTATTAAGAAGGCAAAGAAGAAATTCGGGGAAGATAAGAAATTTGCTTTTATCAGATGGCCCTTAGACGGAACATTAAGGCTAATTATGACTGACGGGAAGGAGATCAAGGTTGAAAAAACGCAAAATGGATAAACGCAGCAGTGAACAAGCAAAAGAAAGAGTATCTCGCCTTATGACGGGCAGAGTTCCCTGGAATAAGGGGATTGGGCTTGAGCATCCTAGTATCCGCAGGGGTATTAAAACAAGAAGATCCAACAAGGCGCTAAGAGAATTTATCGGATTAATTTACGCAAAGGAGGAATTATGAAAAAAAGAATTAAGGGAAGAGAGAAAAAGAGAGTGAAAAGGATGATCAACCGCCCTAACATTATTTTCAGGAATGGAACGGTCAGCGAGTTCCCGGAGATAAGGCTGGTGTCGGGGCTGGAGGTCAAACGATGAAAAGATGCTACCAGATTATCCTAGACCACGAAGCATCCGAGGCGCTGGCAAGGGAAGCGGGAAAGGAAGCCCTCTTGCCGAGGGAGCTAATCGAGCGGATCGTAAAGAATTGGCTGGTCGGCAAGGGGAATTTGAGGGTTTATTGAGGAGGGGAAAATGACGCTATTATGGGAGCCGAATAAGGCCAAAGTAGTGCTAATAGAGAACAAGGGGGGAAGGCCGAAAAAGAAGAAGGAGAAAATAGGGAAAAAAGTCAGGGCGCACCAGACATATCGAAAGGAAGATGGCACGATAGTCCCTGGTGCCACGACCATAGTCGGACAATTGGGCTGGAACAAACAGACCTTGGTTAATTGGGCGAACAGAATAGGACTGGAAGGAATCTCGGCGAACAAATACAGAGATGAAAAGGCAGACATAGGGATTTTGGCACATGCTATGATTACCGATCGGCTCTCAGGAAAGAGAACGGATACCAGCGAGTATTCCAAGAACCAGATCGACCAAGCTGAGAATTCGGTTTTAAGTTTTTGGGAGTGGGAAAAAGACCACAAGATAGAGCCGATTTTAATAGAGAAACCTTTGGTCAGTGAGACTTTTGGATTTGGGGGAACCCTTGATATATATGCACGGAGTGAGGGGGTACGATTTGAACTGGTTGACCTGAAGACCGGGTCAGGCATATATCCTGAGCATTTTGTTCAGGTAGTCGCATATTGGCATTTGCTTATAGAAAATGGCTATGGAGTGGACAAGGTGAGAATCCTCAACATACCCCGGGCTGAGAGTGAGACCTTCCAGGAGCAGGTGGTCGGCAATATAGACCTATATTGGGGAATCTTCCTGAATCTGCTGGACATATATCAAACACACAAGAAGATAAAGGGAAAATGAAGAAACAAAACTTACCATTCGGTAAAATCAATGACCAAAGAAAATTTATCCAGAGCCTAAAGAAAGGGGGAAATTATGAATCTAAAAGAAATACGCAAAGAACTAAACGAACTAAAGATAAAGATAGACCACGATTATTTTTGGGAGGAGACCGTAGTGGTAATTCGGCTCTTTGATATTGTAAATAATTTAGTAAAAGAGCTAGAAAAAGAAAGGGGGGAATCATGAGCGACAATATAACCATCAAAAAGCTGTTAGACCTAGATGAGACCATCTTCACCAAGATGTCCGACATCACCCTGGAGGCCACCGTCAAGGAAGCTAGACAGGCATATGAGCGCAAAGTAAAGAGTGGGAAGAGGGAAGGCCAGGCGTTCTGGAGTCAGAAACTGGTTATAAATGACGGCACGGGAGCGATTGTCGTTGATTTCATAGCCAATAAGGCCGAGGAGGCCATCCCTGGAACAGCGATAGGTAAAAGGATTAGGGTTGAGGATGCCAAGACCGACATCTATAAGGACGAGCGCAGGCTGGCGAGGGGGAAAGTAAAGCTCTTGAATAGTGAAAAACCACCCCAGGGTGGGTCGGGTGTGCTTGATTCTAAAGAGGATGAACGAGAATATTGGGATCACCGAAAGGATAAAGAGCAGAGAATTATCACCAAAAGCGCCGTTGCTAAATCCCTCATCGAGGCGGGCCTGAAATGGAGCAAGGCAGTGGAGAAGGAAGCTGATGGCTGGCTGGGGTGGATATACAACAATGAACCCAAAAAAGGAGAAGAGCAAGAGCGCGTTAAACCTGAAAGAATGGATCATTTAGAAAAAGGCGCTGCAATCGGAAAACCCAAAGAGGGAAAGAAGCTAGAAGAAAATACCATAGAAAAGATAGAAACCGTGCCGGGAACATCCTTAGACAAAGTAGTCGATAAGGACTTCGACCGCGACAAGCTGATAAAGCGGCTGGGCAAGCGGTTCGCAGAGCTGTTTGTGAGCGGCAAGACGAAGGGGCTGGGGTTGGAAGAGTGGCTGACTAAGAACTATCAAGTCAAATCATTTCTGGGCCTCTCAAACGACTACCTGGTGGAGATAGACTCTGTGTTTGACGATATGTTTGAGGAGCTGCAAAAGGAGCTGGGGGGCAAAAAATGAAAGAAAGAATAGAGAAATTAACTAGGCTTCTTTGTGAGTGGAATCGGCACAAGTGGAAAGACAAGGAAAACAAACTCCTAAATGAGATTTGGAATTTGTTTGAAAAAGAATGTTTAGCTGAATGGAGAAAACAAACTGAGAGGAGGTAAGAAATGATATACACAGCCAGAAAGAACGGTTACACCAGGACATTCTCCGACGTCGACGGCAAGCTGCTTTATTACAGGCGCAACCGCTGGCAGATAACCGCCCAGCTCGGCAGGCTGGAAGTGAAACCCCACCCGGCGCCCCGGGTTTATAAGGAAAAACCAGACGAAAGGAGGGAAAGGCGTTTTACTAGGATTATGGGGTACCGGGTGGTTATTGATTGAATATAGCCCGCTCTGTACGCCACCTCATTTGCGGGCAGGACGTAAGGTGACAAGCGCGCTGTAATCCTGCCAGGGCGGGCAAGGAAGGAGGGGGAAATGAATAAAGAACAAAGAAGAAAGACGTTAAAAGGATTAAACAAGGCAGCTCAAAGAGACGGAGGACGATTTTTTTACAGAAATATAAAGCAACGAATTTACCGAGAAGATACTAAAAATGCTTTTGGTAGCGATTTCATTGAAGATAAATAAAAGAAGGGGGAAAATTGAGAAAGCAGTTATTCGCCGAGGTGGCAAGAAAGGAGGAAGAGCAATGGCAAAGAATGTCTGGAACAAAAGAGGAGAAGCGATTTTGAGAAAAGATGGGACGTTGCACCACCCCTCGTCAAAAGAAGGGAAGAAAGTATCTCGACGAGTTTATGGTGATAATTCGGATGAAATGGAAAGAAGTGGTAGTATTTATGATGAAGATGGTGGTTTTTATCTTGATGGATAGATAACTTATGTAGCCCGCTCTGCGAATACGGGAAAACGTATCTAACTTCACGGTGAGAGTCCGTGAGGCAGGGCGGGCAAGGAAAAAGGAGAAGAAGATGAAACTATATGAAAAATATCTTGTTTATCAAAAAGGCGTTCAGAATTCTGGGAAGTCCTCAGTGGATGTGCTAGATGTAGATAGCCCTTTTGTGCTGGTGCCCAGAAAAGACCCTGCAGCTATGGTAGCTTTGGAATGTTACTCTGATTTTTGTGAACCTGAATTGGCTAGAGAAATCAAAAAATGGATACAGCGAATTAAACAAGCTCCGAAGATTCTAGGAACGCAGGGAAAAAGGAATAAACCTTTTTGTAAAGCCATTTGAGAGAGCGGGCAAGGAAGGAATCAAAATGATAAGAGAATCAGATACTAAATGTGATAACTGCAAAGCAAAGTTATGTGATGAAGCTATCGAAGTAGGTAGAAAATTCTGTTTTGAATGCGGAGGAGAAGATGATGAGAAGCAAAATGAAACGCAAAGTAGTAGCGCCATTTGACATCACCAAACTCGAACGATGTCCATATTGTGGCAGCACGGATATAGATTATGACCCTATAATGAAAAACTGGAGATGTAACGTATGTGGTGAAATTTGGGAGGAATAAATGTTATTCTGCCCTAAATGCCATAGGTGCGGTTGGGATACCAGTGGTCTTCGGTGTCTGTATTGTGGTTATTGCGGAAAAACATTTGATATTTATACGCCATTATGGGTTGAAAGGAGGAATAAATGCGATACACAGAAGTATGGGCAAATGTAAACACAGAAGAAATTGTGGTCAGAGAGCCCTATAAGGTGATACGTTGGGCAAAGGAAGGAGAAATAGATGAGAAAAAATCAAAAAATTGTTCTAAAAATTGGAGGAGTAGAAATATTTAAAGACTGGGTAAAGACAAGGGATCTTGGTGATGAATTAGCGTTGCGTTATCAATTAAAAAGCTCACTCAAAAGAGTTCTCTCGGATAGAGATATTTAGAAGGAGAAAGGGTTGCATAAAAAAGGAGTGAAAAATGCAGTTCACCAAAGAAGCGCAAGAACTAGCAAAGCCTTGCTATGAGGCTATCAAGAAAATTGCCGAAAGGCAGGAGAAGGAATGTCCAGAATGTTATGGAGAAGGATGGATAGGTCGAAGAACTTCAGAACAAAGCATACCATATACTTGCCCTAAATGCAAAGGACTTGGCAAGGTTAAGGGGAAGTGGGAATGGGAGGCGGAGTATCGGGATGCCTGTATATTTACCACTTACCGTGATGTTTTTACGGTCTTACAATATAGTAGTAAATATGATGAGGTAAAGATAACAAGCTCTGGGGATATAACTACTTGGGAAAAACGGGATAACCTTATCCCTCTCCTGCCCTGGGAGAGGATTGAGCAGATACTGGAGGGGATGGGATATTTCTTTCGTGAACTAACAAATAAGATAGATTCCGGTTACTACCGTTGCACTCTGATGGGCGAGAATGGAGTTAGAATTAATGGCAAGGGCAAAACCCGCCAAGAAGCCGTATATGCGGCGGTGATTGAGTTGGGGAAGGAAATAAAGTAATGAGTGAAATACCTTTTGTTGCTTTTGGAAATGATGAACTGGCAAAACTGCCAGCTTTGGGGGATGAGGTGCTTTGCCCCCAATGCGGAAAAACGCATAAAATTATATACGGCAAGCGTATTTTAGAGGATGAGACGGAAATAGAAGACAGAACGATAGCTGGTTATAAATGCAAAGGGGAATTATATCTGGCGGGTGTGGATGGGAAGGACGTGACGGGGCTGTCTAAAAAAGGAAAATAAAAACAGAAAATGGCAAATCCACAGACAAAAAACGGACACGTAGAGATAGCAAATGATTTATGGGAAGCCTTAATGGGCGCTGGTTTAAACAAAAACGAATATAGGGCTACTCTTTGTATTCTTAGATACAGTTATGGATTTAAGCAAAAATACGCCAGACTCAAAAAAAAAGACATAGCTGATCTCACAAGAATACCTCTAGAAAAGGTTGCCAAAACGTTAACTAATCTGGAAAAAAAGAACATCATAAAAATTGCTGAGAACAATGGTTATATTTACTTCCACAAAGATTATGAAAAATGGCAACTTGACGAAATGTCAACCTTTGACGAAAAATGGAGAATGAAGGTTGCCGAAACGTCAACCAAAAACTTGACAAAACGTCAAGTAAAACTTGACGAAACGTCAACCTCGACCTCAAAAAAAGATAGTAATGATAAGAATTCCAGAGCGTCTAAAGAAAGAAAGAAAAGGAAAGAAAACATATATAGTCTTTTTGATTTTTGGAACTCACTAAAAATTATGGTACACAGGGATAGAGAAAAGTTTAAACCCAACCTCAATGCTGTTCTTGAGAAGTATTCAGAAAAGGAAATTAGAGATGCCATGCAAAACTATAAGACTATTTTGGAAGATGATAAATACTTTTGGACTCATAAATGGGAATTGAGAGATTTTTTACAAAGAGGATTAGATAGGTTTTTGAGTATTAATAAACCATTGGAAAATTTTTTAAAGGAAAAGAGCAATGCCAAACAACCACAACCAACCGCTCCCTACCACGTCGCCGATTAACGACCGCGTCCCTCCCCACGACCTCGCCGCCGAGCAGGTGGGGATGATAAGCAAGGAGGTAGAGCAATTAAATGAAAATCCTTAGAGTGTTCCCTAGGAGGACAAACTTCACTCCCAAGGATAACTTGGTTATTATCGGTTCTCCAGAGTTATGGAGGCCCGAGGTAGACGAGGTGCATATCTCTTGTCTATTCACCTGGGATAGAGACTTCTGTGAGGAGATAAAAAATGAATGGTCTGAATATTATCCAGTTGTGAAGATCGGAGGCCCAGCTTATAGACTCAATAGAGATGAGTTTGTGCCTGGTAGGTACATCAAAAAAGGAGTTGTGTTTACATCGAGGGGTTGCGACTTTACCTGCCCTTGGTGCTTAGTGTCCGAAATCGAAGGCAGATTTAGAACATTGAATCAAATTGCGGCTGGCAACATTATCCAGGATAATAATATTCTTTTAAGCAATAGAGATCACTTAATGAAAGTCTTTTCAATGCTAAAAACTCAGCGAGCAATACAATTTTTAGGAGGATTAGATGTTAGATTGTTTAAGGATTGGCACATTGAAGAATTGAGAGGACTACGAATAAAAGAATTGTGGCTAGCTTTGGATAACTGGGATAGTCAAAAGCAATTTGCCAAAGTGGCTGAAAAATTAAGGATGGCAGGTTTCAGTCGAAATAAAATAAGATGCTATGTTTTAGCGGGTTTTAGTGAGCCCATTCAAGAAAGCGAGGACAGGTTGCGATTTGCCTATGAGTGCGGGGCATTGCCTTTCGTTCAACTTTATCAACCACCAAATAAGCAAAAGAGAGTAGTTGGGAGAAAAAATAATTTATTTGTGAGAAGATGGTCAAGACCAGCGATTATAAAAAGTATGATGAAGGAGCAAAAATGAGACAAATTGACACAGATAGCGTTGAGAGAGTGCCACCCCACGATTTGAGCGCCGAGCAGGCCGTGCTGGGATGTATTCTACTTAACAATACGATCGATCGGGTGAGGGCGATCCTGCCTGACCCGTTAATGTTCTATTCCGAAGCCCACCGGCACATCTATAACGTAATGCTGAAGATGGCCGATGAGCAATTGACTATAAATGAAGTATTGCTAGACAGCAGGCTAGATAAGGAAAAGTGCGGGGGCAAAGCCTATTTAGCTACGCTAATTGAGCTGGTGCCGACCCCGCTGGTAGCCGAGGACTACGCCAGGATCGTGAGGGAAAAGCATTACCTCAGGCAGTTGATGAGAGCCTACTACCAGGCAGGGGAGGCTGTTTTTGAAGAAAAACCGCTGGTGGAGGTTCTATCGGAAGGCCGGGAGATCATCGAGGGGACGATAGGGGAGGCTTTGGGGACATTGGCAAGGGAAAGGCAGACTGATTTTCCTGAGAATATAAAAAAGACTTACGATGATATAGAGAATAGGATCGGCAAAGAGCTGGAATTTCCTACCGGCCTTTCGAACCTGGATGAGAGGATCGGTGGATTATGCGCCCCTAAGCTGATCACCGTGGGGGCAAGAACCTCTATGGGAAAGACCAGTTTTGCCCTGACTGTTTGCCGGTATGGGCTGAAAGAAAGAGGAAAAGAGATTATCTATGTTTCCCTGGAAATGGGGGCATCTGAGCTGATTAGAAGGCTTTTGACTATGGAGACCGGAGTAGATCTCTCAAGATTTGCGATAAAGAATTTGAGCTTGGATAATCTGGAAAAAGTCAACGAAGCCTCAAGGGAAATCGCGAAGTGGAAGCTGACTATCCTGGACAATCTGGAGGACATAGCGCAGATCGAGGCTCTGTCAGGACAGATCCCCTGCGATCTGATAGTTGTAGATTATATCCAGCTAGTGGCGGCCAGAGAAGAGGAGACCAGGGCTTTGGAGTTAGGGAGGCTGACTTACTCTTTGAAAAGACTGGCGAAGAAAAGGAATATCCCTATATTGGCTATTTCACAGTTGAGCCGGAAGGCGGAGGGGAGGCGGCCAGTTTTGGGAGACCTCCGGGAGTCCGGGGGGATAGAGGATAACTCGGATCAGGTGCTACTCCTATATCGGCCCGGTGTGGAGAACTTTAAAAACAACCCTGAAGATACGAAACTTTACATAGCCAAGAACCGGGATGGGATGACAGGCAAGGTTGACCTGCATTTTGACTTAAAAAGACTGAGGTTTTTCGAGGTGGAGGAGAAAAAGGAAGGAGGGGCAAATGAAGCCTAAAATTATATGTATTTGTGGCTCAACCAGATTTGCCGATTATCACGCAATAAAAAGATGGGAATTAGAGAAAGACGGCAAGGCTATATGTTTGATGATTAACTGTTTACCGTCTTGGTATGCGGACGAACAAGGTTGGAATGGACTTGACCATTTCGGTGAAAAATCAGGGAATAAAGAAGCATTAGATGAACTTCATTTAAGGAAAATAGATTTGGCTGACGAAGTCTTTGTTATCAACCTTGATGGCTATATAGGTGAATCAACAAGACGTGAAATAGAATATGCAAAGGCGAATGGGAAGCCTATTCGCTATTGGAATAAGGAGCAAAAATGAGCCAAATTGACACAGACGCAATAAAAAAGCTCATCCGCCACAACTATGCCACCGCCGATGTCTGGCTCGGCGACCTGCAGGTAGTGAGGGACGGCGTATGGCTGGGTGCGAAGGGGGCGGCTTTGCTTGAGGAGAAGGTGCGAAAGCATGTTGCGTGGATGAGGAAGAAGCGGATTAAAGAGGAGGTGTTGGTATGAACCAGGTAAATGCTATTCATCTAGATTATCGTCCAGTCAAGGGTTGCCGCCACCCTGAGCTAACTTACGGCGAAATATGCGTGAAGTGCGGTGAGTGTGGCAGATTCGATGTTGATTATAAATGTATCAACTGCGGTTATACCGAAGGCAAGAAGCCTTTATCGGTTTATGCTAATTGGGGAGAGGTAGAATTTTATGATGTCTTTGCCGCACCAATCTGCCCGAAATGCAAATCGTTATTTAGGGCAGAGGATAGAACTCAAGTTGAAGAATCGTGGAGAGCAAAGACAATTCCCTGCTTTATAAAAGATTTTAAACCCCGCAGTTAAGGGAGGTGTTAGTATGAGTGATAAATCTTGGAAGGCACACGAAAGGCGTATAGCCAAAGCATTCGGGACGTTGAGGAATAGTTTGAGCGGCAAGATGAGTAAGGTCGGCACCAGCTCGGATACCCTCCACGGGCGCTTTTATATTGAGTGCAAGCGCAGAAAGACGATAGCAATGCTGGAGTGGTTTACCGAGATTGTACCGAAGGCGAAGAAGGAGAAGAAAATACCCATCCTTGCTTTGAAAGCGGCTAACAGAAAGGATGATTACATCCTAATAAGATTAAAAGATTTACAAAAGAGGCTGTGAAATGTGGGAAAATCATAAAATAATGGCAAAAAAGATAGTTAATTTATTGAAAAAATATGATACCCCTCCAGGTGACGCAATGGTTGTCCTAGATATAGCCAAGAGCAATATAGACAATACAAGAGCAGAGTTTGTCCCAGTGACAAGAATTCTAAAACTAATTATTCCCATCACTCCTGATAGCTCCACGCAGGACGACTGGGATGTCGAGGTGGTCAAGGCGCTGGCGCAGGCGGGGGAGGGGGCGCGGCTGGTTAGGTTGTTTGAGAGAGCGAAAATCAGGATTAAGTATTATTTCAGGACAAAACATAAGAGGGATAAGGATAATTATACACCTAAAGTAATTTTGGACTGCCTAAAAGGGCGGGTTATTGTAGATGATTCTAATGACAGGGTTGACTTAGATTGGGAATTGCTGTATGATAGGAAGCAACCGAGGACGCAGATTGTGATTGAGGAAAAATAAAATGAATGCTAGATGTAGATTCGCTGATAGCTGTAAATTCTATTCAAAGGCATCTGATGTATGTAATATTCGTTCTAGACGACTTACGATGGCTTCAAGCGGGGGAAGAGTGTATCTATGCACAAAATACCGTAGTTTAGAGAAAAAGGAAAAATTATTAGGAGATTAATATGGAAATTAAAGGTCATTCTATATATATTGATGGTTATTTTTTGAAAAGAGGCCGACCTTGGATTGTTACTGGACGAGTTTATGCCGATGATGTTCGACTTTTTGTTCCCAATGACTGTGGGATAGGTTATGTGAAGCGGGCATTTTTGGCTTGGGAGAGATTGCGGAAAAACAAAACAGCAAATTATTTGACTGCACACAAATATTGTGAGAGATGGAGGGCTAATGTTTTAATTCGATGGCTTCCAGAAGAAGCAGAGGAGATAGAGGCATTTGACAACTATAATTTGGATAAAGAGTATGTGGTTAAACCCGATGGGCCAAACATAAAAGGAAAATCCATTAAGGGGACTTGACATTCTAAATTTATTTGCTATCATTATAGTGGCTCTGTGGCATTCTAGGATGCTTGGGAAAGAAACCAATCCAGAATCTTGATGAACCTAGAAACTTTTCTTGAGCGGATTGGAAAAGCTATGATAGGGACGCAGGGAGGGGTATCCTGCCAGAGCCACTTTAGGGGAAGACGCTAAAATGTCAATGTATATCTAAGAGCCACTTGCTCTTCCCCTTGACACTTTAAATTTTTAGTATATACTGTAATTGACGAACATAAACATCGACTAACAAAAAGACTAACACGAACAGCGGAAAATCTTAAAAGGAGATTTTTTTCTGTTCGTTTTTTATTAAATATAGGCAGAAATGCTATAACAACAATGACTTTGTTCTATGTTCGTCTTGCTTTCTGCCTAATACACTTTTTTTGGTGTATATAACCATTTAATAGTATAAATAAGCAACAAAATGGGAGCGCCCACAAGTCCGCGGCCAAGCAGTCTTGTTTTATGGGATGTTCTCCCTGGCACTCCCGTTTTTATTATAGTCATTTTTGGAAAAAGTCAAGGGATATACTAGTAAAACACTAGTAGGATTGCTAGTAGTAAAGGGAAAAAAATAAAAAGGAGGGAAAGTGGGGTATGATTGAAAAGATTTTCGGATTTGGAACCGATTATAGACGAGGAAGGCAACGAACTTCCGATCGAAGAAACCATTACCGAAGAAGATAACGTCTTTTTTGATAATGGAATTTCGTCAGATTTTACAGACGGGCAAAGACTTCTATTGCGTCTAGCTTTAAATCAGCTAACAGACCAACAAAAGAAAGTTGTTCAAAAAAGATTTTTTGAGGGCAAGACAGAAGAGAAAATTGCTCAAGATTTAGGTATGATTCAACAAGCGGTTAATCAACATCTAAACGCCGCTTTAAAAAAAATACGTAAAATTTGTCTAGGCAAATAAAGCCCACCGATATACTTTGGCGTAGGGTAAGGACCGCCGGCAATTAGCTAATTGTGAAGGGGATATAAAGTGGGGAATGAAAAAAACGATTATAAGGAGACGCAGCACGGGCAGCCAAAAGAGCGCTGGGTCAAAAAGAACCCGCCGGGGCTGAACCGCAAGGCGAGGAGAGAACTGGCGAAGAGGATAAGGCGGGCTAAATGAATTGGAGGATGAGGAGAAAAAAGGACAGGCTGGCCCAGTGGGCTTACCTGCAGGATCATCCTTACTGCGAAGTCTGCCTAGCCGAGGGAAGAGGGGAACGATTAGCCCAGGAAATACACGAAATTATCTATCGCTCGCAGGGGGGGCAATGCATTCCCAGTAATGAGATTTCGATATGCAGGCCCGACCATGATAGGGCGCATTTTAAGAGAGAGCCATATTTAACTAAAGAGCAATTATTTGAGATAAAGGCAAAAGTGGAGAAGAAAAGGGAGGAAACGTATGTCTTTGGTGGAGTCAACTAACTGGTTCATATTCAAATGCAGATTACCTTCCAGTGCCTATAAATTATTGGAAGAAGAATTGGATAGGATTCGACTACTGGCCAACATTGACCCGGATGATGAGCTTTCTCAGGAAGCAAGGGATGGTCTTTGCCTTGAGCTAATCGTAGCCAACTCGGCAAACACGCCGGATGAGTCGGTGGTGTAGGGATGGAGATAAAGACGGTTGATATAGGCAGGGGGAAGATACTCAAAAGGCTCTTTTTATGATGTAGTCCTAGATAGGCATACAGAGGACATAAATTATGGAAAATAGGGAAAAACAGAGGCAATTTATTTTAGAGGCTCTGAAAAAAACTGTGAATCGGAAAGCGAAAAAAGGAGAAATATAATTCTAAAAATACGTAGCGTTTTTTCAAGTTTACAATACCTTTTTATAAAAACCAAAACTATCTTCTGTAATGTAGTATTCATCGGTAACATAGAAAGGGTAAAATGGGCAAAAGTGATTAGACCGTTCGATTTTGTGAAAAATATGCGGTTTTTTAAAAACATCGCTAGGATTCCCGATATTGCGATTTTTACGCAAGAATTGCATTTTGACTGCTTCCGTGCGGAAGAAAACAAAACGATGAAAGTGTTCCCTGAAACACAGCATAGAATAGCATTACAGGAAGGGTAAAAACAACATTTTATTTCAGACGAACGATTATTATCGGAATATTTACCTCAGAGAGCAAAAACCGATTTTCTGACGGAGGAGATAGGGGCATTCAATTTTTTCCGAAATATGCAGATTTTTCTATTTTGGAGCTTTTTCTAATTTTCCTAAAAATTGATGAATTTTTTTAAGAGGCTGAAAAAAAATTAGCTTTTCAGAAGGAAAAAATCAGACAGGTAATTTTACTTGAAGCGTGACGATTTTTTCCTAAACGTGCAGAAGTTCGTTTGACGTAAAGGTGCTCTCTGCGATGCAGTGTTTATCGGGGTTATGGAGGGCGGCAAATCGTAGTTTTCAAGAGGGCGTCCGTTTTTTGAGTGAATATACCAGTTTTCTAAGAATATCGTCATTTTTGAGATATTGGCATTTTAGCTCCAAAAGTGAGATTTTTGACGATGCGTGCAGAGAAAAACAAAATGTGAAGTTGTCCTCTGTAATTGGCTATAGGGCAGTATTACAGAAGGGATTAAATTGGGATTTTCCTGTGAGGTAACGATTACAGTAGGAATATTTGCTCAGACAGCCAGAAACCGCTTTTTTGATATTAGAGAGTTGAATAATCGATTCTTGAGGATTCATAATTAAAAAAGAAAAATGGTCAAAGCGTCTTCTGAAAGACGCTATAGAATAGTATTATAGGTGGTGCGGGATGGAGATAACCTTCGAAGCCCTCATTAAAAAGCTAGAAATAAAGTCTCTCGTGAGCTTAGACAAAGTAGCTAGGCTGACGATAGATTTTAATGGAGAAGACCCTGAGATTATTGATAAACTTAACCGTTTGATGAAGGCAGATCAGACGGTAAAAATCACTATAGGAGAGTAAAATGTTAGTAGAGGATTTTGTAGGGGAAGTGTATCTGCGAAGGTTAGGGGAAAATGTTTTGGATGATTTGTTTTATCGTGCTGGTTATAACAAAGAAAAGGCTACTACTGTTCAAGAAAAGTTACTTTGGGAAAAAATAGAAAAATTGTTAAGTAGATATGATGGACATGGAATAGGAAAGGATAAATCACATTCAATAGATTTAGATGAATTAGAGCCAGAAACGAGAAATGCGGTGGAAATGATGATAAGGGAGCATTTGAGTCTTATAAAAAGAGTTAGGGTTTAATGCTAAACTTGAGAGGGATAGTTAAAATAACTAAAAAATAACTATTTAAGAGCCAATGGACAAAAGAGGGAATCCGAGCTTTGTAAAAGGGAATAAACTTGGGCCAGGTAGACCAAAGGGTAGTAAAAATAAGCTAACTTTAGATTTGCAAAAAGCAATTCGAGAAGTTGAAAAAGAAAAAGATAAAAGTCTATTCAAGCATTTCGTTGAACGAGCTTACAGAAACGATGCCGTTCTTGTGGCCTTAGTTAAGAAGCTACTTCCCGATAAAACTCAGGCTGATTTGGATTTACGTGGAGATTTAAGCATTACAGTAATCTCCGCAATCCCTGAACACAAGAATGCAGATTGATCTTTCTCAAATCTATAAGCCGACAAAAAAACAAGCATTGGCCCACGAAGCCCCTGAGATGTATTTGCTTTTTGGGGGAGCGATGGGAGGAGGGAAATCGGCTTTTTTGGCAAACGAGGGAATACGACTTAGCCTTAAATATCCAGGCAACAGGGGATACCTGTGCCGGCACGAGAATGTTACCTTCAAGAAGACTACTTTATTGACCCTGGAGAAGTTTCTACCTGGTGAGCTTATTAGACGCCACCACAAGAGCGACCAGTATTATGAATTAATTAATGGCTCTTTTATATACTACGGAGGGTTGAAACCCACGCAGTCCGATAAGCCCATTGACCGTATTAAATCGATGGATTTGGGCTGGTTCGGCATAGATGAGGCTACTGAGACTCAAGAGGAGTATTTCCTCATTCTTTCCTCACGCTTGAGGTTGAATCTTCCGGGGATAAAATACTATGGCTTGCTGGCGACGAACCCCGAGCCAGGATGGGTGAGGCACAGGTTCATAGAGCAGAGCTTACCTGGTCACCGGTTTATTCCGGCTTTGCCAGGGGAGAATCCCTACAACCCTTCTGACTACGAAGACCGCTTGAGAACCCTGTTCCCTCCGGAGTGGATCAAGAGGTATCTTGAGGGTGACTGGGACATTATGACGGAGGGTAATTATATTTTCCCCTATAAGTGGATCAAGATGGCAGTGGAGAGGAATTTGGAAGAAAGTTCTCCTTGTGAGTTGGGGGTTGACGTAGCCCGCTATGGCGGGGATGAGAACATAATAGCTCGCAGACGGGGGCCGGTAGTGAGGATAGTCCATATCTCGGCATTTGTCAGCACTATGCAGACCGTCGGGGAAACGGCCTTGGTAATTGATGAGGAAAAGCCTGAAACCACAAGGGTTGATACCGTCGGAGTGGGGGGAGGAGTTTACGACCGGTTGGAAGAGCAGAATTATCGAGTAGAGGAATTTGTGAGTGGTGCGGAGGCACAGGATAAAGAAAGATTCTTGAATTTGAGGGCTGAAGCTCATTGGCTGTTCCGGGAGAGACTGGAAAAAGGGGATGTGGATTTACCCGATGATCCTCAATTAATAGCCGAGCTTTCCGGGATTCGGTATAAGATCAGGAGTGACAAGAAGATCCAGGCTGAGTCCAAAGAGGATATGAAGAAAAGGGGGTTAAAGTCACCTAACAGGTCTGACGCAGTTATTATGGCGTTTATCGGTAAAGTTCAGGTAGAAATAGGTGGTTTTATAATAGAGTAAAAGGAGGGGTAAAATGGCTACGGAATTACTAGATGAAAAATCAGCCAAGATGATTGAAGATTTTGTCGTGGATCATGGGGGTCACATAGTAAGAACGAGTGAAACCAACGTTGGGATTGAAGGGGTTAATTTTTATACGACTATCGTACTTGATAGATGGCTGAGGCAGGGAGCCCAGGTATATTTTGATCATGGTGTTGTAAATATCAGCAATTGGCCAGAGAAAGAGAGAGTGTTTGAAGTAAGGATGAAGGGGAACGTTACGACTGAAATAATGAAAAGAAATTTAAGGAATATGTATATTGGTGATAATGTTATTTCTGTCAAAGAATTAAGAGGTGAGAATTGATTGGGACTACTAAACAAGATAGGGAATTTCTTTTACACCCGCAAATCCCCTAATATGGGCTGGGTTGACTACTCCACCTGGGGGATGGGCGAGGGCAAAATGCAGCCCACGGACTTCGACCGCCAGGTGAAGGCTTATCGGGATACGGTTTTTAGCTGCGTCACTATCAACGCCACGACTATGGCTGGAATACCCTTGAGGCTATATATAGCTAAGGGTAGCAAGACCAAGACGTTTAAATTGACCGAGACCAAACAGGTAAGTAAGCAGCAGAAGGATTATCTTTTCTCCGAAGCCTCATTGCAGCCCTATCTAAGGAAGGCGGTTGACATAGAGGAAGTAACCGACCACCCGTTCTTTGACCTTATGAGGAATGTCAACGGGTTCAACAATCAGTTTGACCTAAAGGAACTGACGACTATATTCCTTGAGCTTACGGGGAATGGTTATTGGTATTGTCCTTCAAGTGGGCTGGGAACTCCTGCCGAGATATGGTTGCTTTATTCCCAGTGGATGAAGATTATCCCCGATCCCAAAGAATTTATTAAGGGATATGTCCTGGAAAGGGGAATGAAAAAAATCAAGTTTGACGAATCCGAGATCGTCCATTTTAAATACCCTTCTCCGTTCAGCGAATTCTACGGGATGGGGCCGCTGATGGGGGCGGCTAATGCTTACGACCTGGAGAAGGACATGACCGATTACGAGAAAGCTATGTTTGAGAATATGGGAAGGCCCGATATTGCCATATTGGCCAAGAAGGGAGGACTGGAAGGTGAGGGTAAAAGAAAGAGGCTGACAGAAATGTGGAAGGGTGCATACGGCGGGCCCAAAAAGGCAGGAAAGGTCGCCGTTCTACAAGGGGATTTAGAGGTCAAGGAGTTCGGCTTTCCACCCCGAGAAATGAGCTATCTAGCAGGAAGAAAGAAAAGCAAAGAGCAAATAGCCAACGCCTTCGGGATTCCCATGTCCATGCTCACCACTGATGCGGTGAATCTGGCCAATGCGAAAGCGGGCAACTACCAGCACGCCAAGAATGCTATACTTCCTCGGTGCAGGCGGTTCGAGGAGAAGTTGAACGAGAAGCTTTTACCCCGATATGATGAGAAATTATTTTGCGCCTTTGATAATCCCGTTCCAGAGGATATGGAACTAATGCTTAAAGAACGTGAGATTAACATTAAGAGTGGCTTCGCACCGATTGACGAGGAAAGACAGTTGGTAGGACGTGAGCCAATAGGGTTGAATAAGCCTCTTCTTCCTATGAACCTTGTGCCAGTAGGGTCAACTTCTGAGAAAGAGATAAGTGAGTTATCAAGGAAAATTGCTAAGAAGGTTAAAGAAAAATTAAATGAAAAAGCAATTAAATGAAGGGAGGAAAAGCGTGAAGATTAAAATGTTTTGTCCGAGGTGTAAAAGGAGATTTGTGGTTTATAGGGTTGATAGAAAGGATATTGTGTGTCCGCGCTGTTCGATGAAATTCGTACTAGACTGCAGAAAAGATGGGACGTTTTTTGTTACCAAATGGTTGTTTGGGAATTTTCAGGATGAATTGGGCTTAGAATCAATGAATAAAATAGAGAGGAGAATTTAGATGAATCTAGTAAGTAAATTCATTGAATTTTTGGAAGAACACAACGAATCTGCATTTTGTTCTCACGAAATTCATAACTATGTCCTTGGTAAAAAGGTAGATTATCCTGTTCTTGATAAATGAGTCGGCAATTTCTATAGAGAAGCTAGAGACCTTTTTTGCGGAAAATTGCCATTAATGAGGAGATAAATGTTATTAGATGAAAGATTTGAGAGGTAAGAATTGATAGCGAATTTTTTCACCGATAAAGTAATTGAGCAAATAGCTGATGAAATAGTCTTTTTGATAAAGGAAAAAGAGGAGTTTAAGGACTTGGTTAAGGATGTCGCTAGAGAAATAGCCGAGAAGATTGGAGACAGTCCAATTAATGACGGAAAATCACGAGAGGGAAATTCAATACCAGGATCTCCGGGGTCTCCAAAAAACGACGAAAAACTGCGAGAGCAAAAATGGCAGCTCTTCATAAAGCGCCAATCCCCCTATGAGCGCAAATTCATTACTAAGCTCAAGGAGCTGTTCGGCAAGCAGGAGAAGGAAGTCCTCGCTAACATGAAGCATTCTCCTAAAGCCGTCAAGAAGGGCTGGGAAGAGGATTGGCTGTTCAATGAGAAGCTGTGGGTTGAGCGGTTCGGCAAGGAAGGGAAACCCTTTATCGGTGGGGTTATGGAGAGCGTAGGAGTATCTACGCTAGCAGATTTAGCGGTAGGGATTGATTTTGATATTTCATCACCCGCAGCGGTTCAATTCCAGAAGAAGTTTATTAAGAAATACTCTGAGGAAGTAAATAAAGCTACTGTAGACAGCCTAAAGAAAACCCTACAGGAAGGAATAGGAGAAGGGGAGAGCATTCCTCACTTAAGGAAGCGAGTAAGTAAGGTATTTGATTTTGCCGATAGGCAAAGGTCAACCATGATCGCCCGCACTGAGACAATACGAGCAAGCAATTTTGGCGCAGAGGAGGCTTATATACAATCAGGGGTAGTGGAAGGGAAGGAGTGGCTAACTGCCTTCGATGAGAGGACTTGCACGTCTTGCGAAGAAATGGGCGGTAAGACTTCAGGTAAGCCGAGAACAGCAAAGCTGGGCCAGTCTTTCGATGTATCGGATATAGATATGAATTTTGATTATACAGAGGGCGAGATGCCATATCCTCCGTTGCACCCATCGTGCAGATGCAGTCTGATAGCCATTTTGATAGAATGAGTGAGGAAATATGAAAGTAAATTGTGCTTATTGTGGTAATGAACTTGAACGAAGACCCTGTCGGGCAAAGGGACGGAATTATTGTAATGGTGAATGTCAAATGAATTATGAATATGCTAATGGGATAAGAGATAAATTTAGTATTACTCAGAAGGCAAACGAGAAAGTAAGGCAATTTGGACTACCCAATCGACGAGGTAAACCTACTTGGAGTAAGGGATTAAATAAGCGCACTCATCCATCAATAAAGAAACAAGCTGAACAGATGATTGGCAATAAAAATCCGATGTTTGGCAAGGTTGGCTCTTTAAGTCCTCAATTCAAACATGGGTTGACTATTCTTTATAAGAGAGCTTGGAGTCGCTCAGAGTATAGACAATGGCGTGAAGCCGTATATGAGCGAGATAGCTATACTTGCCAACTCTGTGGGGACGACAAAGGCGGTAATTTAAATGCTCATCATATCAAGTCATTCAAGGATTTTCCTGAGTTAAGATATGATACTAATAATGGTATTACACTATGCCAGACTTGCCACAGGGAAGTGCATAGGAAGGTATCATTTATTTTAATACCGATTTTGATTGAATAAAAGGAGAAGTATATGACTAAGAAGGCAGCGCTTTGTTTCTGGGTTACAGTAATAGGTCTAGCTTTAAGTCTTTTTGGAGCAGGATATAAACAGTTTCTTTTAATGGGTATTGGAATTTTAATGGTTTTATCTGGTATGGCAGGGATAATGTTGATTAAGGACTTACTTAAAGACTAGAATGGATATTTATATCGATAAACCCAAGATTAGGTTTTGGCTGCACCTTAGGAGATGCTTTCATATTCAATTGCAATTATTTGATGTTTTGGGTGTTCAGTTGGATGTTTATGACTGCCGGCCAAGATTTGGCGTGTGGTTCATAACTGAAAAAATAGCAATTATCATTTGACAATTTGGGGCTGTGACTGAAAAACCCCCATACGCTTTTTGAGGAGGAATAATGCCAAAAGCTGGAGAGTTCGAAGAATACACATTACCAAAACTAACCGAAGCAGAATTGGCTTATACCGCAGGCATTTTGGACGGAGAGGGTAGTATTGTTATTCAAGAACATTATAGGAGACCAAATAACCCTCGTTGCCGAATGGAAATTTACAATTCAAATAGAGAAATGCTTGACTGGATGAGTGAAAAATTTTGCAAAGGTTTAGTCAGAGTCAGAAGCAAAAATAAATTAGTCAAAACAACAATGTATTTTTGGATTGTTAATCCTCAAAAGGCAGTGCAAACAATTTTGATAGCGCTTTTACCTTTTCTAATAATCAAAAAGGAAAAGGCTAAAAAGGCATTATCTATTCTTGAGAAGCGTATGGGCAAGCCTGATCACGGGCTAAGGTACTTCGCTGGAGGGGTATGGCAAATGCTGAGGACTCCAGTTGAGGGTATTTCCTTGTAATCCATTATCTATCAAGAAAATGGATATGCAGTGATCCTGGGAATTGCAGGTATGCAAAAATCCTGCCAGCCCCCTTATAAGAAAGGAGAAATAGAATGCACGCAGAAGTTTGCCCAATATGCAATGGAGGTGGCGCAATTTTCCCTAGGGATGAAAGAAGTTATAGCATAGGATATAAAGTGACCTGCCACGGGTGTGGTGGTTTGGGCTGGGTGCAAGTTGCCGAGGAATTTTCCCGTGAGTTATCCGAATATTATACACCAAAATAACAGGAGAGGATTATGAAACTTGTGAGATTCCCCCAAGGCGACAACGAGGTTCTTATTGATCCTGAAAAAGTGTCGCATATTGAAAAGAGAAAGAGAGTTAGCTCTGGATATCACCCTGAAGACCCTATTATTTACGTGCTGTTTGGTGGAGCTAATGAATGGGTAGAATTTACTGGCAAAGACGCAGAAATTGTATGGCATTATTTCTACAACTATGGTTTAGCAAAACCCGCAACCTTAGATTAAATCTATGTGCAAATGGGGTCAGACCATACTATTAAAGGTTAAAATCCCCGCTGATCTCGACCGAACTGGTAAAGTTCATTGGAGATGGAAAGCAATTGATTCGTGTATCGCTTCACTGGTCAAAGCTCTCCAAGAAGGGGGAATTGATATGCGGGGCTCCTGTTGTGGACATGGTAAGGAAGATGGTCATATTAATTTACAAGATGGAAGGATTTTAATAATAAAACAATCTAATGGAGATGATAATAAATGACTAAGGACTTTGTGACAGAGCGGCTCAAGCTCAAGGACTTATACCCCGAGCGGGCTGAGGTTTTATCAAAAGAGCACGATATCGACATCGAGGATTTGGAGCTGATAAAGAAGGGAGTCATAAGTGAGAAGATTGAGACGGTTGAGAAGGAAAGGGCAGTGATTAGTTTCATCAATATGGAAACTGTAGATAGGGATAATGAGATAATCGACCCGGATGGAGCAATTCTTAAACACTACAATAAGACTGTTCCTTATGGACATGATTATCGAGGACTCCCTATGGGCAAGAGTATGTGGATTAAAAAAGCTACTAAAAACGGTAAAAGGGGGCTTTTAGCAAAGACGATATTTCTTAAACGTCCTGCTATCAATGAAGAGCTTTATCATATGTTTACTGATGATGTTGCTGGTACTGGCCCAGCGCTGAATAGTTGGAGTATTGGTTTCATTCCTTTGAAGTGGGAAGAGCTCGAGAGGAAAGGTGAAGCTAAAGAAGGAGAAGCTGACATTAGACCCAGACGCAAATATACAAAATGGGAATTGTTAGAATATTCGGGGGTTATGATCCCCTCCAACCGCGAGGCCCTGACCGAGATGGTGGCGAAGGGGCTGATAAAATCGGAGAAGCTGAAGGAAGAAATTATTGAGTGTATTGGTGATGAGTGTGCTATTGAGGGATTAGATAATGACTATGATAATGTTGTTTACAATTCAAGCGATTTAATCACCAAACCCGAGGAGACCGACGACCAGATCCGTATTCCCGTGAGAGACTGCAAGGTGACGGCTACTATCACCATATCAGAAAAGCAGGGGATAACGGCTCTTTACTGCGGAAAAATAAAGAAAATTCGGACTTACATATTCAGCAAGAAAGCTCCTTATAACTGGACGATGGCGAAGGCGAAGAAGTGGGTAGAGGAGCACGGGAAGGAAGTTAAGATTTATGAAACTGTAAACACTCTCACCGACAAGGAAGGTATAGCAGTTTTATATGGTGGAGAGGAATATTATAAGGATTGGGATGAGAAGGCAAAATATAACTGCGAATGTATTAAGTGTGGTCACAAACTAACCTCCGACAAGCACTGTAAGGACTTAAAATGCCCTAAGTGCGGGGGGACTATGCGCCGTGTAGGAAGGCCAGGGCCAGGGCAGGAATCAACGGATAATCTAAATAGCTTTGATTTCCTAAAGGATGAAAGGGAGGATATATACGGCAACGGGGAGGTGGTTGAGTTGGAAGAGAACGAATTAGAGATTCAACTGGATAATGCAGTTATAAAGCTGAAAAATCCACTCAATTCCTCAGACAAAAGTAAACTAGAAAAAGCGTGGAAAGAGCTATATGAGAGCGACCCTACTTACGAAGATGTTACTGAGTTCTGTAAAAAATGGGACGTAGAAGTTAATATACTAACAAAGGAAGAACTGAAGCAAACCGAAAGAGAACAACAAATCACAAGAGAGCTATTCGACAGAACGACCGAGCAGTTAAACAAGATAGAAGAGGAGCTCAAATCCCTCAAGGAAGGCCGTGTCCTCTCCTCGAAGAACCGCAAGCTCATTCAGGACTGTCTGGCTAGTATGGAAGCTGCTATACCCCCTCTAAAAACTCTCTTGACAGCGACTGAACCCCCGAAAGCAGAAGAGGTCGATTTAGATTTAATTAAAGAAAGTCCTAAACAGACGGATAAAAAAGTCAATTTAAACGAACAAAACGTTCAGGATATAGTTAAGAATAGTTTACAGACGCATTTTGCCAAGATGATTGAAGAGCAAGAAAAGACCAGGAAGATGATAGATAAGGCACGTGGGAAGGTGGAATAAATGAGAGAACAGCAATGTTTATGGCCTGAACCATAATCGGGGGTGAAAAAGGTCGACTCGGAGAAAGGCCGAAGCGTCTGCCGAGGACGAGAGTGCAATTCTCTCCACCTCCACTAAGGAAAACCGCTCTTTGAAAAAAAGGGGATAACGGGAAAGCGACTATTCCGAAATTAGAGGTATCAGGTAAAGCATAGTAATCGCTGGAGGCTGGCAAGCCAGGCGGTGAACACAATACCAGAGATGCCAGAAAGTAGCGATGGTTGTCCTTCCTAGTATGTCACGGGAGGTGACAACTAAGATGACTACAGATGAACTCACAAAATTGATAAATGATTCTATAACCGAGGCGACCAAGAACCTGACCGAGGAGAATAAGAAATTCATCGAGAGCATGGAGAAACAGCTTGAGGAACTCAAGAAGCCCGTAGATAAGAAACTAATTGACCCCACCGAGGAGGGAGACCCCAAAGGTGGATTCTACAACTTTGCCGAGTATGCTCAGGCAGTTTCCAGAGCCGAGGTAAACCCGAGGAATATAGACAAAAGATTGGTTGCTCTTGAGGTGAAAGCCGCAGGAGATGGGCTGACTGCTGGGACTGACAGCGAGGGCGGCTTCTTGATTCCGGTTGAGTTTCGCGCTCAACTATTGAAGCTGGCTGAGGAGAAGTCGAACCTTATGGGTCGGTGCATGGACGTTCCTATGTCCGTGAATTCTATCACCATGCCTTACGTTAAGGCGGTTGACAGAAGCTCTGGATATGTCCACGGAGCAATAATGCTCTACTGGGTAGGGGAGGAAGCGGTTAAGACTGAATCCAAGCCCAAGTTCGGACAGGTCACTTTGACCTTGCATGAGCTGGCAGGGCTGGCCTATACCTCTAATCAGATATTGGAGGATTCGCCCATCAGTTTAGAGCCCCTTTTGACGGCTTGCTTCAGTGACGCTTTTGCCTGGACAATGGACAATATGCTTCTTAACGGGACTGGAGCGGCACAGCCTAAGGGAATATTAAATGCTACTGCTTTGGTAAGCATAACCAAGGAGACTGGACAGGCGGCTGATACCATAGTTTACGAGAATATCGTGAAGATGGAGGCTCGCTTGCTTCCCGAATCCGAGGGCAAAGCTGTCTACTTGGCCAATAAGGACACGTTCCCGCAGCTTGCCAGTATGAGTATAGCGGTAGGGACTGGTGGAGTGCCTGTCTATCTTCCTGCCGGCGGAGCTTCAGGTCAACCCTATAAAACACTTATGGGGAGACCCTTAATCTTCACGGAGCATTGCCAGACGGTAGGAGACAAGGGGGATATTTTCTTAGCTGATTTTTCTCAATATCTCTTGGGACAGAAAAAGGGAAGAGGGATTAAGGCCGATTCCTCCATGCACTTGAAGTTTGACTATGATCAAACAGCGTTCAGATTTACTTTCAGAGTGGATGGGCAGCCCTGGTTACCTTCGGCGGTAACTCCGAGGTATTCCAGTGATGACTTGAGCCCATTTATATGTTTGGACGCAAGATAGTGATAATTTGGGGAGGGCTTTCCCTCCCCATCCTGAAATAGAGAGGTGAGATAAGATGATTTTCTCAGAAAGAAATAAGATTGTAAATGCATATCCATCGAAAGATGCTACTGGCGCAACGGTGGCCACTGATATTGTCAGTATGAAGAACTACGACCACGCCACTTTCATAATCAGCTTTGGGACATGCCATACCGATGCGGCAACGACTACAAACCTCATCGCTTACAAAGGCGAGGACGTGACCACTTGCGACACCGCTTTTGCCTGTCGGTATCGGGCGGAATTGGACGCCACAGCAGATACGCTGGGGGCGTTGACTGCCCTGGCAGTTACAGGAGTATCCCTGGGAGCAAGTAATACTGAGGATATTGGCACGGGTGGCGGTTTTCTCGTTGTGGAGATAGACGCTGCTGACCTGGCCCCGACTGCGGCCAACCCGTATGACACAGTTCGCTTGGGGATGGTATGGGCTGGCGAGGCTACTCAGATGAGTATTATTTGCATATTAAGCAAACCTCGCTTCGCAGATGCGGCTGGGCCCACTGCAATAACTGATTAGGAGTAAGAGTTGAAAATCAAACTTTTACAGGAATGGCTAGGGAATAAAAAGGGGGCTGTCTTGGATTTGATAGATAGGGCAGCCCAGGATCTGATTGCGAGGAAGATAGCCAAGCCTTTTGAGAAGGCAACACCCAGGAAGAGAAATGTTCATAAGACTCACTAGAGATTGGCATAACTACCGCAAAGGGAGCGTCTTGGAGCTTCCTGACGATGAGGGGTTTGAGCTTATCATTGCTCACAAGGCGATGAGGGCTAAGAAAGACGATTACATGAAAAATCTCGGCTCTCCTCCTCGCGACAAGATGGTAAGGGAGCCGAGACTACAAAAATAAAAGCGGAACCACCGCTTAAACGCTAAAAGCGTATGGAGGATGATTTAAGTGCCAGTAACAAATGTACGTTCACATTGGAGCGGAGGCGACCTGATATTCCACGAAGCACTATCAGTAAGACCTCTAGCTCTGTATAACATTTTAACAATAGGAGATGATGCGGTAACAGTAGGTAGTGCGACCAATGACATAGACTTCAAAGTGTTCTTGGGTTCTACCAATTACATGCTTTGTGATGTTGGGAATGCCCGACAATACCTTTATGCAAGCTCTGCATCTATTAGCTCCTCTGTAAGTGTTGAGCCATTTTTAATGGAAAGCACTATGGCGGGGATAGGTGGAGTTGGGGGTCGTGCGAGATTTTATATGACTACCGATGTTGCATTGGGAGGCTGGTCAAATGCCTTGAAAGCTGAGGTGACATATGGAGCTAGCGGTAGGACGAATGGATTGGGTTCTGCCTTCTGTGCGGAGATGACGTTATCCGCTGGGACTACTCAAGGAAACTATGCACCATTAGAACTGGAATTGTCTGCGGCTACTGGTGCAAGTCTTGGAACTGCCACATCGTTTATTTACTGCAACGGAGGAGGAACTGGGGTTGCATCTACTATAGATA
>Ga0315541_1000280_pt1 | contig 54713 bp, 40 predicted proteins | sample SalMarSW160190MG_FD_203095 | JGI IMG/M metagenome (GOLD analysis project Ga0315541, IMG submission 203095) | Salt marsh sediment microbial communities from the Plum Island Ecosystem LTER, Massachusetts, United States - Salt Marsh Sediment SW1601-190 ... | reverse complement strand
GATGATTCCTTATTCGGATTCTCGTCCCATGCTCCTGCTTCTTTAATCTCCTTTTAAGAGATAGAAGATTCCTAAGATCCCTCAATGGCATGGATGGATAATCGTAATACAGGCATTTCCCCTGGGAGATCAAATCCGCTACATTGGCTGAATCTTTGGTGTCATGCTTGTCCCAGCGACCATCCAGCAACTCACGGTTTTTATTGACAGCCACCCCGGACACAAGCACCACATTATGACCGCACTTGATTAAATACTCAGCCAATGGCTTATGATAATTTGCCGTGGGCTCAAGCCCAAACACCACTTTGCTCAGGCGGTGTTGTACCTTTATCGCTTCCGTTCGGGTACGCAGTCTTCCGAATCCCTCTATGTTGTTTTCAAAGATCAATCTCCTTAATAACGTCTTTCCTGTTGCCGTCCCAAAAAAAGCATGGTGCTTATCCTTGGCTATATCAATCCCGATAATCAGATGCTCTTCCGAACCTCGAATCTCTTTCTTTAATTGACAAAACTCTTCAAGTCTGATACTCTCTTCTACATTCATTTGGGACCTCCTGTTTAAGTTAGTTGATTGTGCTAATCTTCTTCACTTAACAGGAGGTTTCTTTTTTGGGTAGCTATTAAATTATTTTTTTCTATGTTATATAGGGAAAGATAACCTATTGATCTTTTAATATATAACGTTGGTTCCAAAACAACTTTCCATGATGGTAATCAGATTGTTTTAGACCTTATATCCTAATTGCATCTTAAGTTGTTTTAGAACCAACGTCCCGGTTTACGGTTTATTAGCCTCCTTATGTTGCAGTTTAATATTATATTGGTGGTTTACAGTCCTCATACAAAAGATAATTGCTATCTCTTACAAAACTATTTTTACGCTTATTATATTCTCGCAACAGGAATGTGAAAATAACGGCGAAACTAAGTATATCGGAAACGGGAAGTGCCAGCCAGATTCCGGTCAGGCCTAGCAGGTACTCCAGCAGAAAAAGTGAAGGAATAAAAAGAAGAAATTGACGGACCAATGACAGCCACAAAGCCATGGCCCCCATTGATAATCCCTGAAAAGCCGTAACAAACAGAATGTTCGGACCAATAAAAACCATTGCTGAAAGCATGATACGCATCCCCGGGATGGTGACTCTAAGTCCTTCGGGATCTTTCATGAAAACACTGACAATTTCTGGTGCCCATATTTCAATAATGATGGTAAAAAAGGCCAGGAGCATGGTAATACCGATGGTTGATAGCTTAATCGATTTCCAGAGTCGTTTCTGGTTTCTTGCTCCAAGATTATAACCGACCACAGGCAGTAAGGCATTGGATACGCCCATAATTGGCATAAATGCCAGATCTGAAAGGCGCATTGCAATACCGACCGCAGCGATAGGTACCGAACCATATGTCGATACCACCTTGTTAAAGAGGACAAAGGCCAGGCTTTCAGTTAACTGCTGAATTGAAGCTGGTGCTCCGACATAATATATTCTTTTTAATATCAACCACCGGGGTATTAAACAATGTCTATTCAGCCTGAAAGCGGTCCTGTTTCCCAGGAGATAGTAAAGGCCGATCAACATTCCAGTTCCCTGAGATATAACAGTGGCAAGTGCTGCTCCTTTGATTCCCATCTCGGGAAAGGGACCTAGTCCCAGGATCAAAAACGGATCAAGTATCATATTCAGAATACTCGCTGTTATCATGATTATTGTCGGTTTGACAATGTCTCCTGATCCCCGAATAAGGCTTCCGACAAGGATAACGAATACATTGGCCGGGGCACCGAATGAAGTAACAATCAGGTATGTCCTTCCGAAACTCATGATATCCTCTGTTGCCCCAAAAAGGACGAGGATTGTCTCAGGAAACAGGAGTGCAGGTATCAAAAGAACTAATCCCCATAAAATACTGAGGAAAAAGATCTGTCCGGCTGCGAGATTTGTGGCTTTGAGGTTTTTTTCTCCGAAGTACCTGGATACCAGTGCGCCTATACCTGTCCCCGTACCCAAACCAATTGCCATCGCCAGTATTTGATAGGGGAATACAATGGTGAGTGCGGCTATTGCCTCATGTCCCAGTCTTGAAACCCAAAACGTATCAACAATATTATATAAACTTACAGCAATAGTTCCCACCATGCCTGGTAGGCTTAATCTAACCAACAACGAAGCCAAAGGGTCACTTCCCAACCGCTCGGTATATTTCTGCATAAATCTTTCTCTAATACATTAATTTGTGAAATAGGGGGGTACTTCAAAATATCAACTGGTAATCTATTTTGGAATGTTGATTTATGAGAAGGAAAACAAGCGGGGACAAGCCTTAATTCTTGACAGAATAAGGGGGCATCTTCGGATCCATCGACCTTTTCTACCGGTTTTGAATCATCAATCTCCCTCGATGATCAGATTTTGAAGCTCATCCCTGTCATCAGCCTTGATGGGGAAATGTTCTTTCAGGATCCTGCCTACCTCCTCTATTGCCTTACAGATAGCGCTGGCCTGATCGTTATTTTTGATGCCTTCTATTATCATGCCGACGATTTCATCCCATTGTCCTTGTTTTACCTTCTCATTAATTCCCCTGTCCGCAAGGACCCATACACGGCGTTCAAAGACGGATATGAAGATAAGGATACCGGTTTCATCCCGTGTGCGATAGAGCCCTTCCCGAAAAAAACCGGTGATGGCTGCTTCCTCAACCTCTTCTTCGATCTCCCTGTCTGAGATAAACAGTCTGTTAAGCCTGTGAGTATGCTTTATAATCTGCTGGCACAATATAAAAAGTACTGTGATGATCCCCAGAAAGAGCCACATGTTATAGTGGCCGATCCATAACCATCCGCCTATAAAATATGTCATTATCAATGAGAGGGGAAGCGCGAAAATAATACCTCCTATGACATCGGACATGGGGTAGTGATAACTCCTGGACACAACCATGGGGACTATCTCACCTGATGTGTACTTTTCCGCCTCCTCGACTGCCTTCTTTATCCTTTGCCTGTCCTGGTCATTTAAGAATGTTTCTGCCAGATTTTCCATTTACAGCACCTGAATTAAAAAAATTGATATATTACCATCCGCCGGAGGCTCCGCCTCCACCGAAACCACCGCCTCCCCCGGAAAATCCGCCAAAACCCCCTCCTCCGAAACTGCCGAATCCTCCGCCTGATATCCAGTATCCCCTTCCATGTCTGCCTGAGCCATATGAGGAACCAAAGGATAAGGGTCCGCCAAACAGGCTGAGAAATAAACCACCCAGGATTCCGATGGGAATCAATGCCAAAAGCATTAAAAACCCTGCGTTGAAGAGTAAGGCTCCGAGGATCGGGAATAGTATTCCACCTGAAACGGCCCCTAAAGGACGTTTCAGTCTTCCCATCATGTTTACCAGAAAAATGATGAGGAGAATCGCGAAGAAGTTTGGACTTGAAGAGGATCGGGGTGAACCTCGAACGGGCTTTGCATCTGCCTTGAACTCTCCTCGTACTGCCTGGATCATGGCCTGGACGCCATTGGATACACCAGCGTCGAAATCACCTCTCTTAAAATAGGGAACTATAATATCCCGTATTATCCGTCCGCTGATAAGGTCTGTGAGGGAGCCTTCCAGGCCATACCCTACTTCGATCCTGAGCTTCCGCTCATTTTTCGAGATCAGGAGAATCGCTCCGTTGTCCTTGTTTTCCTGCCCTATCTTCCACTGGTCGGCAACCCGAATGGAGAAGTCCTCAAGGCTGCCCCCCTCCAGGGAAGGGATGGTGAGGACAACGATCTGTGTCGAATCCGTACGTTCCAGTTCCCCAAGTACAGCCTCAAGTTGCCCCTCAGTGGAGGACGAGAGGATGTTGCCGTAATCATTTACCCTGCCCTTCAGAGCGGGTACATCAAGGCCAAAAGCATAAGATGCCCATATCAGAAGAAAAATACCTGAAAGGCATAGGTTCCTTAAATTTTTTAAAACCATTTTGATATTCTTTCCTTTTTTTAAAACTCAACCTTGGGCATTGCCTTGGCCCCTTCCTCTGCCTTGAAATATTCCTTGCGCTCCAGGTGCAATAAAATACTGTTTGTCAGGTTGTTGGGAAACTTGCGAATGGAGAAATTAAGGATTTCCACTGCCTGATTATACCGCTGCCGTGCCACATTGATCCGGTTTTCAGTTCCTTCAAGCTGGTTTTGAAGATCCAGGAAATTCTGATTTGCCTTGAGGTCGGGATACCTTTCTACCACCACCATCAGCCTTGATAACGCGGATGACAGCCCGCCCTGGGCCTGCGTGAACTGTTCCATTGCCTTCGTATTGCTCAGGTCACTGGTTGTCAGTTTTACGGACGTTGCCTTTGACCTTGCCTCGATAACTGCCTGCAAGGTCTCTTTTTCATGGGAAGCATACCCCTTCACGACCTCAACCAGGTTTGGGATGAGGTCGGCCCTGCGCTGGAGATTTGATTCAACATCCCCCCAGGCCTTAAAGACCGCTTCCTCATTCGCCTGCATGACATTATAACCGCAGCCCGGCAGAATCACAATTAGCAGTACAGGTAATAATAACCTTAAATAATATCTGTTCATTGATACCTCCTGGCATGAAGCTGGAACATGTTCATCAAGATTGATATAATGGACCTGCCGGAATTTGTCCGGCATTCCCCTGATAATGCTTCCATTTTATATGGTTTTGAGTCTTATTTGTCAAATATTGAATCTGGGAGTTCCTCATAGTAAAATAGGGGACGTGAAAAGGGGACGGAGTTAAAGATATCAATTGGTAATCTATATGGTGATTGTAAAAGATCTGACACCAAAATATAATGGTGTCTATGGATATAAACAGCTTTGAAAGCCTTATTAAACAAGAGAATGCAGCTCGTCTGTTTCTAATAAAGTCATGTTGGAAAAACTACCGTCGTTTCTGCATTAGATGTAAAGGGTATAAAATCTATAGAATCGTCGGAAAAAGATACCGATGTAAACGCTGTGGCTATACCTTCCATGATTTTACTGGCAGATGGATTAACGAGCTTCGCATAACTCCCAAACAATGGCTTTGGGTTATCAAATTATTTGAACTTGAATTATCTACTAAAAAAATACCTGAGCAAATCAACTTAAGTTATCCAACGGTTCTTAAAGCCGTACACATGATAAGGTTGGCCATACTAGCCAATAATTGAAAAAAGCTTTTTCCAGACACTCCCGATTAGCACCTTCAACCCCTTTAAGATCTTACGTATTAAACTGGTCGTTCCTAGCAGCATGGAATTACGCTTCAGGAATCAGAACACTGATATACAACCTTCTGTTGATCATGCAGGGAATAAAGTCATATACCGATGGGAAGTCAAAGGGAAAGAAACGGAAATAGCGGAAAATAATATGCCCAGAATAGGTGAAGTCTGTCAAATGGTAGCTGTTACCTTCCTGAAGAGCTGGGCTCAATTTGCGGACCTGATCTGGTACCTCTTTAATAAAAATATAGTCATCTCCCCTGAGATGAAGACAAAGATCGCGGAGATAACAAAAAATCATAATCTATTAAGGGAAAAGATACAGTCTGTTATAAAATATATTCAAGATGAATACCGTTATGTATAAATGAGTATCGATTCCCATCATTATGAGCCACATCCGTCAAATGAAGTGTTTATCAATAAATACGGCGACTGCAAGGATCAAACGGTTCTCGCCATGGCAATGCTTGGAGAGATAGGCGTGAAAGCCTATCCAGCGCTTTTTTCCTACACATTCGATCCTGATTTTGAAAAACGGCTTCCCATGGCGTCATATTTCAACCATGTTATCCTGTGTATTGAATACGAAGGCGTTAGATACTATACCGATCCGCAGAGAAAAGGTCTCTATTTTGATGAGACCTCCTATGATCTTTCAGGCGGATATGTGCTTTTATTGAATGGGGAAGGAGGGATGCTGGACAGGGTCCCGGCGGCAAAACCTGCCTTGTATATTAATTTTTCTGGATACAGAGTGGAAATAAATGAAGACGGTTCGGCGATATTTGACGGTTCTGAAATAATCCCCCGTATCCCATCGACTCAAATCCGGTCTGCTTACTTAAATAATACTGAAGAGGGAAGGAAGAAGATGCTTTCATCCCTTGATGCGTCGTTGAGTTCAGGAGGAACTATGCTTGAGAGGACACTCAACAACATTGATGACCCTTACGAGAATATAAAAATAAATGCCAAGTATAGCCGCGGGGACTTTGTAGAGGTTACAAACGACATGATGATGTTCGGCATGGGAAAGTGGAGTACAAAGGCATGGCCATCAACTGAAAGAAGGTATCCGATAATCTTTGCAGGTAATAGCAGGACTGAAAGAGAATTGGTGTTCATTATTCCGGAGGGTTTTGAAATCTTAAACCTTCCCGAGGGTATCCATTATGAAACGGAATTTGCAACATTCAACAGGACATACGAAGCGGCCGGGAGGTCAATAAAAGCGAGTGATATCTTTGAGATAAAAATGGCCAGATTGCCGTCTGATGGTTATGAGGATGTAAGAAATTTTTTTAACAATGTTTCCAGTTCAAGCAATGATACTATAATTATAAAAAAGGGATATCTTCAAAAGGAGGAATAGGGGACAAGGGGTATGGTCTCTACAATTCACATCTTGAGAAGAGGGATAAGGGCGATATCTTAAAATGTAAGTCGAGAAATGGGCGATCGTCAGACAGGCTTTTATGTAGTGTGCGGGTTCGATTCCCGGCCCAGGCACCAATAAAATCAAGACGTTAAGGAATATAGTTAAACCTCTTTTTGGATAATCCCTCAAGAAGTCTGCTGCTAGTTCGTTTTGACATTAACCGCGGATAATCAGGCCCGCCGACTCCATTCCGATAGTCGACAAGGCGAATCAGCAAATATTTTATTCTTGGCCGATCCTAATTCATTCATTATAGACAGTATAAAAATTCAATGCTTATACTGTATAATTTTACTTGACAACACGATTTTAAACTGTATAATTAAGCAAAATATATAGAAAAGAATAGTTGTCCTCAATATTCTATTTAGACTGTATAGGTAATAAGGGTGAGTGAGAGAACAGGGCAAACCAATATATGGGTAAGCAGCTTGGATATTATAACTAGAACAGGTATATCCAGGGCAACGCTTAACAATTACATTAGAATGAATCTTCTGCCGCGTCCGGTTGTGAAAAGACCGGAGGCAAGATCCATACGTGCCCGTATGCTTGGCTATTTTCCAGAATCCGTGATGGATTCAATTATACGGATAAAAGAATTGAAAAAACAGGGTTATTCCATGGATACCATTGCTAATAGGTTGAAGCGATCCGATCTGACTTCAACCTCAGTAGAGACCATCACGCAGGATAAAACCAAAAAAGAAAATACCAAAAGTGAGAAAGAAACCCCTCAAACTGAAGATACCTTTTCTGGAATGATGTCAGGGGATGCCAGCAATCCCCTAACCCTGACAATTAATGACATCAGCTGCCCTGCTTACTTGCTAAACTACAATTACGAGATCGACTGGATTAATAAGGAAGCGGAGAATGCAGTCTTTCAGCAAAAAATCCATACCATGAAAGACCCGACGGCCAGGAATATCTTTTTGCTGCTGATGCGCAACTGCCATAAAAATAATCAGACAAGACATAATCTCATCGATTTTCATATCAGTTTTGTGAAGGAAAAAAAGATGAGATCCGAACTTGGACAATTATATGAAGGGATGTCTCGGAATGAAATAGAACATCTTGAAAAAAGTTATGACCAAATGGAGCCGCTCCCCCGGCAGACCGTCAATAAGGTCCTCCTGAAGCTATCCGATGATACCGGTAAATGCATTTCAGATTGTGTCTATTATATGCTCTTTCGGGAAGGCATCCTGTTTATTCATGCCCCAGAGGCAAGTTCCAACCAGGATATCGCAAACCTGCTTTCTCGCCGGTCCAGTGTGATTAATGACTTGCTCAGGCAGCGAATGCCGACCCTGCTTTCATTTGGCGTGCTTGTCGCTGATCTGCAAAATTCAGTTGGTATCTCTGCGGAATTGCCCCCGGAGGAGTATTTTGAACTAATCCATCAGGTATGGGCTTGCGTGGAAGGCTCCTTCAAACAGTACTACGGGACCTATGGCAAGCATGTGGGAGATGGGATGCTCTACTATTTTCTGAAGGATCGTGAAAATAGATACTTGATCAATGCCATTTCATGTGCATTAGAGATCTGTGAAAATATAAAGAACCTAAATATGGAATGGAAAACACGCAAAGGCTGGTTCAGAGAACTGTATCTCAATATCGGCATTAACGAAGGAAAAGAATACTTTGGAACTATCCCATCTGCCCCCAGCATTGAATTTACGGCTTTAGGTGATACTGTCAATTACGCCGGCCGATTGTCCGATTTTGCCCGTAATGGCGCTATCTGGATCACAAAGAATTTATTCAACAAATTGACGGCAGAAGAGAAAGCGGGCATTCGTTATGGCATTAGACATAAGGATAAAGATCGGGAAACCCTGGTTGAAAATACATTCAGCCGTATTATAGATATGACAGGTCTGAATGACATGACCGCAAGTAAATTCAAAGATATTTCAACGCTAGCCATCACAGAAGTTGTGGGGTGGCGATAGGGGTCAGCAGCTTAACTAATATAGTTAAACTTTTTGTTTAATTTATACAGGTAAGGCATATGCTTGTTTACGGCTCCTTCCAGACGGTCAGTCGGCCTTCCTGGTCAAAGGACACATAACCGCAATATATGTTTGGATAATACCAGAGGGTCCTGACGCCTTGTATTGTCTTTATAGGTTCACCCAGAATGGCCTGCACCTGTTCGGCGGTCATGCCGGTTTTCAGGATACGCCAGTTTTTCTTGTCTTGCCATCCCTGGCCGCCGCTGGAAGCGCTGGATTCCGGTTCCTTACACACGCTAAGCAGGCTTTCCAGTTCCATGACCCTCTCCTCCAATTCGGAGATCTTTTGGCGAAGCTCCAAGATCTCACCATCCTGGGCAATGATAGATTCGGGAAAGGTCGAAAACAGGATTATTGCGCTTGACACGGCGACAGCAATAATTGCATATGTCTGTCTATTCATTGATTGTCCCCCTCTTAACCCGTGAAGACATTATGCCGGAGAATAGGCGTTTTTAATAGCATATCCCGGGATATTATGTTTGGTGCGAGAGAGGGGACTTGAACCCCTACAGCTTATGCTACTGGATCCTAAATCCAGCGCGTCTACCAGTTCCGCCACTCTCGCTTACGAACCTATTGTCATGATTTCGAATAAAGTGTCAAGATTAAACCGAAGCACCGAGTTTTAGTTCATAGTCTTTTACAAATTTTCTGATTAGGCCTTGGTCCGCGAAGCTGTAGTAGGTGTTGTTTCCTATAATAAGGTGATCAAGTACCTGTATCATGAGAAGGCTTGAGGCCCATACCAGATCCCTGGTCAGTTTTCGATCTTCGGCGGACGGGCTTGGATCTCCCGAAGGGTGATTATGCACAAATACAAGGGATGATGCCTTATTATCAAGGGCTAAAGTTATTATCTCCCTTGGATATACCATACTCCCAGTCAGGCTTCCCAGGAAGACGTCCTGTTCCAGGATCAATTCGTTTTTTCTGTTAAGAAACAGTACCCTGAAAACCTCTCTTTTCAAATCCCGCATAGAATGGAAAAGAAAGTCAAACACAGCCTTGGAAGACTTGAAGAAGGCCTTATTTATTGCTTTGTCCCGAAGATATCTTCCAGCTACGTGATGGACGAGGTTGAGGTAGAGAGCGTTTTTAGGACCGATCCCTCTAATCTCGGTTAATTTATTTATTGGCGCGGAAAGTGTCGCGGAAAGGCCGCCGAATCTCTTTAATGCCTGCCTGGCCGGAATCTTGACATCTTTCCGGGGGGTACCTAAGGTAAGAAGAAATTCGACTACCTCCTCGTCGGAAAATCTGTCAAGGCCCCCTTCCATGTATTTTTCCCGCAGGCGTTGGCGGTGACCTTTACCCCTTTTTTCTATGTCTTTTTTTGCCATAAAAGTCTTTTATTAATGGATATCCGAAAATAAGAAAATAAGGGTTCACCGAATCCTTGTCGAAGATCCGGAGCTTTTATCGGGGAAGCCTAATATATGTTATTTTGAAAAGAACTGCCGTTACCGAAGGGCTGTCCCTTTTCTTCGTTCCGGATCTCCCGGGCTGGTCATTTCAAGGGGTTACGGCCGTGGGATGCCTACCTCCTCCGCTGTTCTCCCGTGCCTCCGGCAGGGAGCCAGGGGGTCCCCCACCCGTAACCTCCTGAAATAACAGCGCCCTCCCGATAGTCACTACAAAAAGGAACAGCCCTTCGCCCTAGTGTCACACCTCCGGGCTTGCATAAGGTAACGCCTGTTCACTCCAATCCTCGACCCCTCGAATGCTGGAATCCTCTCCCTTCTCTCCTCCCCTTTTAGGGGAGGATTAAGGTGGGGTCTCTTCCTAGCCCCTCCCGACCTCCCCCTAAAAGGGGGAGGGGAAATGAGTTTGAGCCTTACGCCTTACACCTTTCGCCATGCGCTATGCTCATTGCTAATACCTAACTCAGATGTCGTCTTGAAAAGAACAGGTGTCACCGGATATCAGCAATGCCTTTATCCAGTCATGATATTTTTTGGTTCATCCGGTTCCCGCCCGCCTCGTTTTGTTTTGTGCAGGCTCATCATTGCACATAAACGAGTTCGCCTCTTAAAAGAGAACCCATGGGCCATATAGCGCAAAATAGTTAGATATGATTAATTAGATATCATTAACTTAACGTACTCCTTAAACGGATTAACTAAAATAATCCGGGGTTGCTTAGAATAATCCATGAGAGATCGAAAGAACATTCATTCTACATGCAATAAATATACCACCAAATGGACAGATGGTTGACGTAGCGGGATACCAAAATAGTTCTTGGTCTAATCTCACTATCTTTGTTATATTAAATCTGAAAAATCGGACGGTACGGATTGGAAGGGGCTTATGGGAGACATCAAGATTCTTCCCGAAAATGTGGCAAACCAGATAGCGGCCGGAGAGGTTATTGAAAGACCTGCCTCCATTGTCCGGGAATTATTGGATAACAGTATCGACGCCGGCGCGGATAGGATAGATGTCAAAATAGAAGAGGGGGGTAAAGGCCTTATCAGATTAAGGGATAACGGCAGGGGTATGGATAAGGAAGACATGCTCATGGCCCTTGAAAGGCATGCCACAAGCAAGATAACCAAGATGTCGGATCTTCTTTTTATTAAAACCCTGGGATTTCGGGGAGAGGCACTCCCAAGCGTTTGCGCTGTTTCAAGGCTTGAGATTACATCCCGACCTGGTGAGAGCATAAGCGGGTATCGCCTTAAAGCTGCGGGTGGAAAACTAGTATCTATTGATGAGACAGGGGCTCCGGCCGGGACCGCGGTCGAGGTTAAGGAGATCTATTTCAATACGCCGGCAAGGCGCAAATTCTTGAGGACCGAGAAAACAGAGACAGGTCAGATCATAGATACGATTTCACGCATAGCTCTACCATTTACTAACATACAACTGAGGCTGGATGGTGCCGGAAAGACATTATTAAATCTTCCGGCCTCGGACAATGAGCTCGGCAGGCTCTCAGTTCTGTTCGGCCACGATATCGCAGTCTCATTGATAGATACAAATACTGAGAAAGACGGTATTAAGATAAGGGCATATCTGGCGCCTCCGGATTTCAGCAGGAGCAGGGGAGATCGAATATATATATATGTAAACAACAGGAATATAAGAGATAAACTGGTTACACGCTCTGTGATGGAAGGTTATGGTCAACGTCTGATGAGCGGTCAATATCCTCAAATGGTGATATTTTTGGAGATAGACCCTTCTCTGCTGGATATAAATGTCCATCCCGCTAAACAGGAAGTTCGATTTCATAACAGTCGCATGGTATATCAGGCGGTTTTTTCCTCTATTGAAAGGGCATTGACAGAGCAATTCAGTCCCTTTTCGGATACAGGGTATAAGGGATCGGAAGACATACAGTATAACGCGCCTGTTTATACTAAAATGGCCGAACCTGCCTGGGAATATCTCGGCAAAGAAAGAAAAGGGGTTATAGGCGACAGCGTGGAAAACAGGCAGGTGAACCTGGTAAAGGAATCTCCCCGGATCATCGGCCAGTTAAAAGATACTTATTTGCTTTTTGAGGAAAAGGACGGTCTTTTGTTGGTTGACCAGCATGCTGCCCATGAAAGGGTGGTTTATGAAAAACTTAAGAAGAATTATTCTTCCCGTGATATACAAAGTCAGGCCTTTCTGATTCCGATGAGATTGGAGTTTTCCTTAAAAGAGAAGAGGATCCTGATGGAAAGGCTTGCCCAGATGGCTGATGTGGGTTTCGATCTGGAGCACTTTGGGGGTAACACTTTTTTATTGAGATCGGTTCCTTCGCTTCTGATCAATGTGGAATGGAAGACTTTTCTGCTGGAACTTATCCCGTTGCTGGAAGAAGAGAAGGACCTTACGACCGGAAAGGCGTTGGACAGGCTTATGACTGTTATGGCATGCCATGGTGCCATAAGGGCGGGTCAAAAGTTGAACAATATTGAAATTTCTCGGCTGTGGGAGCAGCTGGAACAGATGGATCTTCCCACAAATTGTCCACATGGCAGACCAATCTTTAGAAAAATAAGCTATTATGAGATCGAAAAGATGTTCAAAAGAGTTGTCTGATTACGGATATGAAGAGGCGTTAGAAACAATTCAAATCAAAGACCATCCCCGTGAGAATATTCCCAAGCTTATTGTAATCACGGGACCTACAGCTTCCGGTAAGAGTTCTCTTGCTGTTGAACTTGCCCTCCATTTTAACGGAGAGATAATTAATTCAGATTCCATGCAGGTCTATCGAGGTATGGATGTGGGGACGGCAAAACCGTCGATCGAGGAAATGAAAGGCGTTGTCCATCATATGATTGATGTGGCTGACCCGGATGAAGATTTTAATGCTTCTACGTATCGCGGTATGGCCGAGCCTATTATCAGAGAAGCCGTGAAAAGAAAAAGGGTATGCTTTGTGGTAGGGGGCACGGGCCTTTACATTAAAGTGTTACTGGGAGGGTTGCTAAAATGTCCGCCTGTCGATCCCGGACTCAGGGAAGCGTTGTCTCGGGAATGTACCGAGAGAGGCGCCCCTTTTCTTTATGAAAGGCTTAAAAAGCTTGACCCTGACGCCGCTTCAAATATCCATCCTAACGACAGGACAAGGGTAATTCGAGCCCTAGAGGTTATTGGCCTAACGGATCAACCCTTCTCATCCCTGGCGTTGCAGCATAATTTCGGGGATAGACCGTTCCGGGCCCTTAAGGTATGTCTTCAGGTAGATAGGGAGCTATTATATAAAAGAATAGACCAGCGCTGTGTAAACATGATTAGATCAGGCCTTTTGGAGGAGAGCCGGGAACTATTGAATAAAGGGTTTTCCAGAGAATTGCCTGCCATGAATTCCATAGGATATAGGCACGCAATTAGGTTCCTCAATAATGAAACTACTCTTGAAGAGACTATTTTTCAGCTTCAGAGGGATACCAGAAGATACGCGAAAAGACAATTGACCTGGTTCAGGGCGGACCCTGAAATGGTATGGATCAGCCCTGAACATATTGACGTTATTAAAAACAGGATAGAGGCGTTTATTTAAGGTTCATCCGGTTAATGAGTACGGAAAGGACATTATATAAATACTTGGTTTGGCCCATGGGGTTCTCTTTGCGACAGGCGAACTTGCTTATGTGCAAGGCCCGCGCAATAAGCCGGAGGAGGCGGGCGGCGCCCTTCGACGTTGCTCAGGGCCGTGAGCTTGTCGAACGGGGCTATTGGAATAATGTACCAGGACCGGAAGTCCGGCTATCATCTCAGACGTTACCCGCCCGCCTGGCAGGCACCTTATGCTATTATCTTGCTTCTAACCTTTTCGCCGCTGCAAAGAGAGCCCCATGGGCCAAACATCACCAATCTTGCTATAATTTTATCATTAAGTATACTCATTTGCCGGATGATCCTTATTTAACTATCCATTACCTATTTAAATAGCCAGGAGTAACATGAATATCTTTATGAAAACAGGAATTTCCAAAGATAGCGCTTTTCGGATCGCGCTGTCCTTGGTTTTGATCTTTGTCATTTCCCTCGTCAGATACCCGGCCGAGGGCACGGAAAACGAGAATCGATCAGAGATCCTGGTAATCGGCAGCGGCAGTGTAATAAGCGGTAATGTAGCTAGCGCCAGACAGAAGGCGATCTCCGATGCCCTGGACAAAGGATTTGAAATATACCTGACGAGATTCTTGGGAAGCCAGACAATGATAAATAATTTCACGAGGCTGATCAATGAGGTGGTCCCGGATTCGGAGGAGATGGTAGAAAATTTTAATATCCTTGCTGAAGAAAACAATGGTAAGCATTACAAGCTGCTTGTCCGCATCAAGGTTAATGAAAATCTGATGTCAGAAAAATTGAGCCAGTTGGGTATTATCCTTCCTGATATACCTGCCATAGGAGTCCTGTTTCTGGTCTCTCAAAAGGACTCTCAAGACAGGGATGTTGCCTATTGGTGGAATGCCCCTGACAGGAATAATCCCTTAACATCAACTGAATTGATACTCTTCAGGGTGTTTCAGGAGCGAGGTTTTGATCCTGTGAATAGGTTGTCTAGCGTCCCGGAAGAGGAATATTCCGAGGATATGATAGACTTATATCTGACAGACGAGGAGGCAATAGAATGGGGTGAGCTCTTTGGTGTGGACATAGTCGTCACGGGCATGAGCGAGATCATACAGAATGAGATGGTCTCTATAAGCCTCAACGTTATGGACGTAAAGGAAAAGACTGTTATCGGTGAAGATTCCCAGATAGAATCTGTCCACCAATATGATAGCGATCGAGAACAAATAATGGATACACTGACGAGAGCAGTTAACAGTATTGCCAATAGATTAACTCCCGCAATAATCGATTCTTTTGAAGAAACAGAACAAGAAATCAATCTAATAGAAATTGAACTCAGGGGACTGAGAGACTTCATGCAACTAAACGCCTTTATGGAATTCTTAAAGGCAGACATAGAAGGAGTAAAATCGGTAATTCAGACCAGTGTCAAGGGAAATCTCATAAACCTCTCAGTGGAATTCTCCGGAGAGAGAGATACCTTTTTTAACAGGGTAAAGAGCCATGAAAGGTTTCCCCTTTTTGCCGATTTTAGACAAAAAAAGGAAGGCGGCTTCGTAATAGAAATTAAATAATAAAAACATCACACAGCATACTGAAAGCATATGGCTGAATAATGGTCGTAAGGGAGAAGAGTATTTTATGAAAGATGTACTATTTATCGGGGCGGGCACAAATGGGGCCAAAAAGATCGGAAAGAGTTTTCAGCCATACAAAAAGATCCATGGAAAAACCTGCCTTGAACATGTATTCGATGCCGCGTGTAATTCACGAGCAGTTGAAAGGTTGTATATATGGGGAAACAAGAGGAGATTGGAAAAGCTGCTTAAAGATAAGATGGATGCTGCTTCCAAAAAGAATGTTGATGTTATAATAATTGAACAAAGAGAAACCCCTTTTGACAGCTTCTTCTTTGCTTATCTCAACTATATTTCTGATAATTCATTAAAACAGATTGTTAGTTCATGGAAGGTCTTTGAAGACGTTGATTGGAACACAGTCTTAGAATACGCGAGGGATAAAGGGCTACTGGAAAAACAGGTACCTGTAATCCTGAGTGATACCCCCTTGATCACGCCAAGGGAAATCGATTTTATGCTTTCCAACATGGATGAAAGACTCGATATTATTTTTGGAAGAACGCTTCAAGACTCCTTTGAAAAAGTGCTGGCTGGGACCAAAGAAAAGTTTGTTCTACATCTGGCAGTTAAGAATTTTTATAACTATATAGTTAAAAAGAGGGAAGTAGGATTGATCGTAAACTCATTTTTTGCGGGAAAACCTCTAAAGATTGACAGAAGGATTTGGGATATACTGGTAAAATTCTATGAAAACAGAACAGTAATTGAAGGAAGAAGATTCAATCTGAGGAGGATAAAAAACAACTACCATTATATTAAGAGGTTTTTATTTTCACGACCTGTTGAGTCCAATGAAAAAAGATCATCTATCATGAAATCCAACTGGTTCTTATTGAAGGCGTATATGAGTATCATAAGAAACTCCAAGTCGGATAAGATGTATAGAGACCTGTCAGTCCTCTTCTCAAAAATCGAAGATGCCATAGGCTTGAAGATCAGCTATCAGATAAGCAGGTGTGTAGGCGCGGCCTTTGATATAGACACATATTATGAGGCTGAATTTATAGAAAATAATTACCAGACCCTGGTAAAAAACATTCAAAATATCAGCTTGTAGAAAATAATACCTTGATGATGGATCAGGGCTCTGTTATTGCTTGACATAGAAAGTCTGAATTGGTAATCAATTATCGTTTCAGGCACGTAGCTCAGGGGGAGAGCACTACCCCGACACGGTAGGGGTCGCGGGTTCAAATCCCGCCGTGCCTACCAGTGATATCACGAGGTTATAGTTTTTGCTAGAACCTCCTTTTTATTATCTGCTACCATTTTGCTACCGTTAGTTGAAAATTCTACTTTCCAACCTGTAAGCTGCATCCAAGCAAGGCGTGTGACGGCGTTAGGACCGGTTACGACCTGCCGGTTATCAGATTGATCAAGGAAGCAGTCTCGGCCGAGCTAGTAGCCTCCGGTGGAACGGGGGAACCAGATCATTTCTATCAGGCAGTGGAAGCAGGCGTGACAATCCTGCTTGCCGCATCCATGTTCTATTTTGGGGGTCACTGGAATTAGAGAATACACTACCGGGGCATCGGCATTTAATCTCCAACCATGCTGATTCGACCGAGGCGAAAAATGCGCGCGGTTGATCAGCATGGTGTGATTACGAGTAAAGTAATTCTATTTCTTCTTTTTTTCTGACTGGCTAATAAAGGAATGCTCCTTTACAACCTCCTTCAATCGACAATAATGCCATTGGGGATTTTCCGGAGACCATGTGCCATCAGTATACGCGGCGCAGCTATCCGGCTTCTCAAGGGGATATTCCTCAAGGGGATCATTCAACAGATTGTAGAATTCACAACTGCCGGTTTCAGTGTCCCCAGTACATACTACCTTATACGTAGCATTGCGCGCGCCCACCTGTTTGGTACCGCCGGTCATAAGGTTTAAAGATTCAGTGAGCAGGTACCCTTTATTCGGATCCCGAGCGTTATCCTTGTCATTAAAGAGAATGGGGGTCACTGAAGTAGAGTCCAGGGGTACAGTTCCGGTGCCTTCGCTGTTGTTGACTTGTTCGGGTACGTCAAGTCCCGCCAATGCCAGCGCGGTGGAAAACAGATCTGCCGCGTGAAGGAATTCACTGCTTTTGGACTCGGCCTTGATGCCCGGCCCTTTGATCGCCATGGCCACCCGTGCGCCGCTTTCATAGGCCGTGCCTTTACCGCGACCTTTTTTGGTTATGTACATGTTGTCAATAAAATCCAGATTGGGGCGGCCATACATGGGAGTGCCGTTATCGCTGATATAAATGACGTAGGTATTGGGATCCAATTCATATACAGCGTCCAGCAATTTCCCTGTAATAGTGTCCATGGCATTGGTCATGGCACGCATAAGTGCTTCACCGCTGCAGGAGCCGGTCCTGTTTGAGCCGAATTCACCTCCGCAGGCCTTCATCTCAGCCAGACTTTGTTTGTCCAGGGTATCGGCATTGGGTACGGCCATAGCGCTCGGTTGTTGCATGATTGTGGTGTGGGAGAGGTTAAAGGCCAGCCAGGCGAACCAGGGTTTTTCGGGATTTTCTTTTTCCTGCTTGGTGATCCATTCAATGGTATCGGCCACTTTAGCCACAGGCGCGAAGGTAGTGGGCGCGATACCGGGCAGAGATCTTATGGGAGGTTCTTCCGTTCGCCACTCATTTGCCGGTGTTTTATCATCCTGGATCTGATAGTCGTATTTCCAGTAGGATGTAATGGCGGCGAAGAGGTTGCCTTTGAAAATATCAAATCCGGCCTCTTTGGGTTTGATGCCCGGATAACCGGGTGTGCCGTTACGGCCGGGCATGCCGGCCAGGTGCCATTTGCCGAACACCCCTGTGCTGTAACCTCCTTCATCCTTCAGTTTTTGCACGAAGGATGTGTGGTTTTGAGACAGAGGATCAGCATAACTGAGCACCTTGGTTTTTTTGCCAAAGAGGCCTGTCAGGATAGCGGCCCGTGTGGGAGAACAGAAGGGATGAGCCCAGACATTGGTAAAGACCATTCCCTCCCGAGACAACTTATCCAGCCTGGGAGTGGAGGCCGGTAGGCCTTTAATCGCTTTGTAATCGGGATGATTATGCCCGGAAGGCCCGTATTTTTTGACCAGGCCATCTATGAGACCCGGATACATGCCTGACGTTACATCCACCCCGAAATCATCGGAGATAATCATCAGGATGTTTGGACTCTTTACCGTATCAGTTTTACTGCTCATCGCCAGTGAAGCAGTGCATAGACTTAGGCCAAGAGAGACTGTCACGAAAATAAACGCTACTGTTAATTTTGATATCCTTGCTCTTAGCATGGTGGCCTCCTGTTGTTAATGATTTCCTTTATTGAGGATAGGATTAATAAAATCACCGTTGTGTGTCAATATCAATAGCACACAATATTGCAGCTGCCGATCCATGTCAATTTTACATCCCTTTCAATTATCTGCATAATATTGACTCACCAATTAATAGGTAATACTATGTCAAGTCAATTTATTTAACCAGCAAATACTATAAGGAAGATTGGGGAAAACAGATTTGGTTCAAGAATTAATTTATTCAAATTCCACCGATATCAAAGAACCGCATAAAAGCCGGGAAGGTTTCTGCTATATGTATAAAAGCCTTATTTTGCACTTCAGACCAAGGAAGATACACCGAAAAGCACTCGATTTTACACTTACATTCGGCCTGGGCGGGATGGCCTTCCTATTGATTCTCCTGTTATTCGGCACAGGTATTCTTATGAAATTTTTCTACCTGCCTTTTCCTGATAAGGCGTACGAGTCTATAATTTACCTCAGAAGCAATGTCCTGTTTGGTTCCTTTATTCGAAATATTCATTACTGGTCGGCAAATATTCTCATCATTGTAGCGTTTCTCCATTTTCTACGGGTATTTTTTACTTCCGCCTTTCATCCTCCGAGACAATTTAACTGGGTTATAGGTCTTGGCTTGCTTGTAATAATATTACTCTTTAATTTTACCGGGTATCTGCTTCCCTGGGACCAGCTTTCTTTCTGGGCGGTTACCATCTCCACAGGTATGATGGATTATATCCCATGGATAGGAAACCGGATGCAGATATTAATAAGGGGTGGCACAGAGGTTTGTTCCTCCACACTTTCTATTTTTTATGCCACTCACACTGCATTCCTTCCGGCCGTCCTGATCCTTTTAGTGCCATTTCATTTCTGGCGTGTGCGCAGGGCGGGAGGGGTAGTTATACCCATGCCTTCGGCAGGGAAAGATGATAACGCGGATACAAAGGTCCCCGCTATTCCCAACCTGCTCTTGCGGGAACTGGTAGTGGCTATTGTATTAATCGCGGTTGTGCTTTTTCTTTCCATGTTCTTTGAAGCGCCCCTTGGGGACAAGGCTAATCCGGGGCTTAGTCCCAATCCTACGAAAGCGCCCTGGTATTTTATGGCTTTTCAGGAGATTCTCTTACATTTCCATCCACTGGTTGCTGTTTTCATTATTCCTTTTCTGATTATTATCGGTCTCATAAGAATAGCCTATAACCAATATCCTTCCGGCCGCGAGGGGATATGGTTTGTCTCTTTAAAGGGCCGCTTAATGGCTATTGTTTCCTTTTTTATCGCCCTGTTAATTACCCCCATTGCTGTTATTATGGATGAGTATATTCTTGGTTTTGCCGGCTGGATGCCTGATCTGTCAACAATTATCAGCAATGGCCTGATTCCCCTTTTCATTGTTCTGTCAGGGTACTATGTTAGCTATCTGCTCTTAGTGAAGTACTATGATCCGGATAAAAATGAAAAGGTACAGATGGTTTTTGTCTTTTTTCTTACAGTATTCATCATACTTACCATAACAGGCATATGGTTTCGTGGCAGTGGAATGAAACTGACATGGCCTGTGGCGTGGTGAAATGAGTCTAAGAATAGTTGATAGCCTGTGACTAATCACTGAAGAAGAATATGTCAGAAGTCAACAGAACAACAAAAGAACAAAATACTCAATCTAATAAGTCTTCTTCCCGCAGATCTTTTCTGAATATACTCTGGGCGGGTCTGGGGATTATTGCTATCGGAGAATTTATAGCAGTAATTATTTCCTATCTAAGCCACAATAAGGTGCGTGAAAAATCCGGTAAATCAAGCACTATAATAGAAGCCGGTCCCACTGACAGTTTTCCGGTCAATTCAGTGACCGCCAATATTCAGGGAAGATTTTATCTGTGCAGGATGGAAGACGGCGGTTTTTTGGCCCTTTCCAGCAAGTGCACACATCTGGGGTGTAGTGTACCCTGGGTTGATAAAGAAAAAAGATTTGCGTGTCCCTGCCATGGTTCATCTTTTGATATTGCAGGTAATGTCATCAGTCCCCCGGCCCCCCGGCCCCTTGATATTTACCGTGTAAATATTGAAAACAATATTGTAAAGGTGGACATAAGCAAGAGTATAAAGCGTGAAAGATTTCTTAAGAAACAGCTTGTGTACGCAAAAAAGGTTATGAAATGACAGGGTGGAAGATAACAGGTATTTTAGTTACTATTCTGATTGTCTTTTCTGTTCCCCTCTATGTGTTAAAGACGGTCTATCTGCCTCCCTTTCCGGCCAGTAATCAATCAGCAATGAAATATGATTTTACAGGCAGCCTGAAATGCAGGGATTGCCATAGAAAGGAGTATGACCTATGGCTGGATTCTCATCATGACCATGCCATGGATATTGCCAATGATGATACCGTCCTGGGTGATTTCAATAATGTCCTGTTCAAAAGCCATGGCGTAACATCACGGTTTTTCAGAAAAGATAGCAGGTTCTTTGTCCATACACAGGGACCGGGGGGCGATATGAAAGATTATGAGATTACCCATACATTTGGCTGGTATCCTCTTCAACAATATCTTGTTCCATTTGAGGGGAGGCGCCTTCAATGTCTGCCCATTGCATGGGATGCTAGAAAAAATAAGTGGTATGACCTCAATCCAAATGAGGTAATCGATCCAGAGGATTGGCTTTACTGGACAAACGCTGGCCAAAACTGGAATGGAATGTGTGCCGAATGTCATTCCACAAATCTTAAAAAGAATTATGATCTGAAGAGTGATACATACCAAACCACCTGGACCGATATTGATGTTGGTTGCGAGGCATGTCATGGTCCCGGATCAAGGCATGTTGAATGGGCTGAGACGCCGGATATGGGAAGACCTCACGTGGAAAATTATAATCTCGTGGTCAGGACATCCGGGATTACCTCCAGAGAACTGGTAAATTCGTGCGCACCATGTCACTCCAGACGAGCTATACTTGACGATTACACGCACGCTGAGCCGAACCTCCTGGACAGCATGCTGCCCAGTCTTCTCACTCCGGAATTGTATTTCCCTGACGGGCAAATACTTGCAGAGGTATATGTTTATGGTTCATTTATCCAGAGCAAGATGTATGATCGGGATGTGAAATGCAGCGATTGCCATGATGTACATAGCACCAAGCTGGTAATGGAGGGTAATGACCTCTGTCTACAGTGTCACAGGGCCAGTGAATATGACACTTCAGAACACCATTTTCACAAGATGAAAGGAGAAAAAGGGGACCCTATTAAATCGAGTGACGGCAAAATCCTGTTCGATGTGGGTACCGGGTCCGAGTGCGTGCAGTGTCACATGCCCGGCAGAAATTACATGGTAATTGACTACAGACCTGACCATAGTTTTCGAATTCCCAGGCCTGACCTGAGTGAAAAAATCGATGTTCCGAACGCCTGTAACAGATGTCATATTGATAAGACAAATCAATGGTCCAATGAGTGGCTAACCAAATGGTACGGCCCGGGACGAAGGCGCCATTATGCGACCCTCATCGAGGCCGGTCGAAACCAAAGGCGTGGGGCAATAAATGATCTTATTAAACTGGCCATGGACCTGCTTTACCCGGTAAATGTCCGGGCCACTGCCTTATCCCTTTTAAAGGTGTATCCCGGCAGAGAAACCACAGGGACATATGAATTTTCTCTGATGGACGATGAAGCGCTGATACGTCGAACAGCGCTCGAGAACCTGAATCTTCGTGATGATAAGGAAAAGGTGAGAATTATTGTCCCGCTTTTATATGACCCTGTAAAGGCCGTACGTATTCAGGCAGCGTCGGAACTGGCGGGAGAACCTTCGAAATATCTGGATCCTGATCAGAAAAAGCTATTTCAAAAGGTACTCGATGAGTTCATCGCGTCCATGGAATATTCGGGGGACTTTTCTTTCGGACGTTTTAACCTGGGGAACCTCTACAGGTCGCTTGATGAGGATGAGGAAGCGATTAAAAATTATAAGGCGGCCATAAAGATAGATAATCTTTTCTATCCCGCGAAAGTAAATCTGGCCATGCTTTATAATCAAAAGGGTAAAAGGGATAAGGCTGAAGAACTTTTCAGGGAGGTTGTCAGGGAGAATCCTGGGTTGCATGAAATCTCCTATTCTCTCGCGTTGCTTCTCGCGGAAAGAAGCAGATATGAAGAAGCCGCACTGTTTATGGGTAAGGCTGCCGCGAATATGCCTGGAACAGCCAGGCTGCACTATAATTACGGATTATTGCTTCAATACTTAAACAGAGACAGGGAAGCGGAGGTTGAGCTAAAAAAGGCGCTTAATCTGGAACCAAAAAATATGGACTTTTTGTATGCCCTTTTTGATTATTATTTTAAGAGATCGAGATTCCATCAGGCCAGAGATATTGCTGAGGCAATGGTGAGTGTAAACCCGGAATCATCAGCCGCCAGGGGATTATTGAATGTTTTAGCAGAAAAAATCAAATCGTTGGAATAGTAAAAGGGGACGGTGGTTCCGAAACAATTTGACAGTAAAGTCCATTAAAAAAGTAACTTGTCGTCATGCCCAGACAACCAGGATTAGATTCTCCTACTCTTGTGCCTATGATATCCTTGACACACAAGACTATCCAACATATACTCAATCCTCAAAAAAAAGAGAATTCTTATCAAAGACTTGCGGAAAACTGCCGATTTTTTCTTATAGGTCGCCAGTTTTTAATTAACAGTAAAATAGAATGAATGTAACAGTGCTTTGTTATTGAAAAACAACCACGAAAAGGAGGACTGAAACAGTGATCAATAGAGCCTTCATAATAATATTGCGTGGATTTGCCGTACTGGTTGTGCTTATGATGGGAGCTACGTCTGTGTTCGCGGCAGACGAGCCAGGAAAACCCGGCGATGGTAAGTCTCCGCGTCCAAACATCCTGCTGATCATCGGCGACGACATCGGCATAGACGTGACAACCAACATGTATCCGGGCCTCATTGACAGCCTTAACAAGCAATACGGGCCCTCGGGGCATAATCATCCCAATTATAAAATGATTGATGGTAGCCCCGCGTCCACACCTGTCCTCGACTCCCTTGCCAAGGGGGGCATGAGATTCACCCAGGCCTGGACACAACCCTTTTGTTCTCCCACACGCACATCACTTATCACCGGGCTTTTTTCCGCCAAGACGGGAGTACTGGATTACATGGGCTGGCTGTCCCAGAACCATCACTCCTTTGTCCAGGACCTGAAGGATAAGGGCGGCTACAGCACCGCGGTGTTCGGCAAGTGGCACATAGCGGGTCTGGGTCAATACCCCGGCATGAAACCCAAAGAGGCGGGTTTTGATCTCTTCTTGGGCAATCTCCACGGCGGTCTCGCCACATACTTTGAATACGACTATCATGTCCAGGACAGCACCACCCCTCCCGACCAGTGGCGTACGGAAAAAGCGCCCGTCAGATCCCTGCCCGGTATCGCGCCGACCACCTTTGCGCCGGTAGTGAAAACCGCCGATACCATCAACTGGATCACCGAGCAGGAAAAGAAGAATCCCGACAAGCCATGGTTTGTCTGGTTTGCGTTCAACCTGTCTCATATCACGGGTAATCAGCTACCTAATCCGATGTGCGTGCCGAATATCGACACGCTGGACGAGGTATCACGCAAAGAGATGGAAGAGTGTGGCGGTACGTTCGGCTCGGCGAATGTGGGTTCCTGCTCTTCAGAAGCGCTCATGCGGGCCATGACCAACACGATGGATACCATGATCGGCATGGTGCTCAATGTGGTCGACTCGCTGGATCCGAACACATACGTCATCTACCTCGGTGACAACGGTACATGGATGTTCGGCCCCAAGCGCGAGTTCATCGACAACATGTACATCACCAGGCGGGGGCGCAGCAAGGGCACGGCCTATGAAAGCGGTGTCCGCGTCTCAATGGCGATCCGTGGACCGGGCATCAAGGCCGGTTCCCGGAGCGACGAGTGGGTCCATAATGTGGATCTGTTCTCCACCATACTGGAGCTGGCGGGCCTCGACCTGCCCGAAACCGTTCCCAACAGGACCGGCGACGGTACTGTAAAACTCGACTCCGTCTCCCTCACCCCTATTCTTTTCAAGGGGGCCAAGGGTCTGCGCGATCCCAACAAAGACTTTCTGCTTACGGAAACCATAAACCCCGTAAAGGGTAACCTCAAGCAGGTCGGCGCAAGGAACGCGACATACAAGCTCATATGCAGTGAGAACGCCGAAACGGCGAGTTGTACGTTCTACAACCTGGTTGATGACCCGCTCGAAGAATATCCTCTCGACAAGCCCGACAGTTGCGCCAACTACGAGAACGGGACCTGGACCCCTGCCGATCCGGAGTGGCACTTCTGTCACCTGCAGGAGATCATCGCCAAGAAATCGTTCCTAGCATCACCTCCGAAAAGAAAAGTTAATACGTTCATGGGACCATCCCCGAAAAGAAAAAATTAACCGTTCTAACATAAACACAGGGGCAACCGAATCCTCTCTCGGCTGCCCCTGCCCAAACCTGTAATAGGGGCGTTGTTGACTATCGTGACTAGGTATGAAGACCGTTTTTTTCGATGCAGTATTCTCTATTAAATATTCTCGTTCTCTAACCTGACATATCTTGCTACAAAACCAAATATCACGAAATTTCAGGTGTGTTGAGAATATATATTGAGAATTTCTAAGCTTGGATAAAAACCACTTACGACTTGATTATCTAATCTTCACTTTTCCAAAAATGCAGATTACCCAAATAATCCTCACTTTTTAATGTCCTCGAAAACAGGTGACTGCTACCATTTTGCTACCATAACATTGAAAAACATCATATAAAAAAAGAGGTCAAGAAACAATTCCTGATCTCTCTTTTATTGGTAATTTTATTTATTGTTAGGCGTAACTATTTGGTATTAAAGGTTAAATACAGACCGACACGGTAGGGGTCGCGGGTTCAAATCCCGCCGTGCCTACCATATAAATCAAAAGATCACCGCGCCACTTTTCGCAAAATGGCTTTTTTGTGGATATCCCATCATGATTGAATCGACAGGATCCATTGTCCGGTATGAAAGACACTCGGGGTCAGTTCAAAAGGCTGTTCACTTACGTGACGGCCTCCCGGGTCTTTTCAGGGTTTTAAGATCTTCGTGAAACCCAATATCGCCCTGAAGCAAGTTCGCAGGGGCTCAGGGATCTCTTGAAATGACCGAACTCGTTACAGTGAGCCATTAACAAAGTATATCTCCGCAGATTGGTGGGCAGGAATCTATTACCGGAATAGGCAAATGGGATGGGACTGTGATACACTCAATAAGCCCCACTGCCCGCCTGACATGCACTGTTTCAACGCCTTTGCAATGAATGCCTTCGGTCATGGAAAGAGATTGCTGAGCCCATGAGTAATTACATAAACCTAAATCGTTGTCAAAATCCTAATCGGACATAGCTGGGTTGATATTAAATTCTTTACTGGCCAGTAGTTCGCCTGTGGCGGATAAAATATCCACCCGCCATTCACCCGTCCAGCTCCTTAATATCCTCTTTGATGACCATGTCCGCCAGATTTTTGCATTTACCACCAGATCTACCTTGGCCATTTCTTTATCATTGTAATACCATACATGCGAGACTGATGTCATATCCCGGTCACTGCTTAACTTCGTAAAACACCAAAGTCGCTCTACATCGTGGGTAAAACTCGTATCGCTGCCGATTGGCTGCCTGTTTTCAACAGAGGTACAGATCTGGATGTCTTTCACGGTTATCATGGGGGGTTCCTGAGCCAGCGCAGAAGTGGTTAAAAGGATGGTTATGGCCAGACCTAAAAACATTCTTGTTTTCATAATGTGTCCTCCTTATGCCTCATCAAGATATTTATCGACTATCACAAAAGACCTTGGTCCAGCATGGCGTTCACGACCTTGACAAAACCGGCAGTATTTGCCCCGGCAACGTAATTACCTGGTCTGCCGTATTCTTCCGCCGCATTCAAACAGCTTCGGTGGATATCCCTCATAATGATTTTAAGCCGGTCATCCACTTCCTCTTTGGGCCATCTGATCCTCATGCTGTTTTGGGCCATTTCCAGACCGGATACGGCCACTCCGCCCGCATTGGCCGCTTTTCCAGGGGCGTAGAGTATTTTTTTGTCCAGGAAGATATCAACGGCCTCGGGTGTGCTAGGCATATTAGCGCCTTCACAAACAAGCATAACCCCTTTGTTGACAAGATTTTGGGCATCCTTTTCGTTAATTTCATTCTGGGTGGCACTGGGAAACCCACAATCGGCAGTGTGGTTCCATAACGGATTATAATCCAGGGTAGAATCCGCCTCCATATAGATTGCTTCCGAGTATTTTTCAATATATTCTTTGATTCTGCCTCTTCTGATATTCTTAAGTCGTTTCACAAATTCAAGTTTTTCTTTGTCTATACCTTCTTTATCGTAGATGTGCCCGGAAGAATCGGAAAGGGTCAGTACCTTTCCGCCCAATTCGTTTATCTTTTCAACGGTATACTGGGCCACGTTCCCTGAGCCCGATACCAGACAGGTCTTACCTTCCAGTTTATCGCCCCTTGTGGCCAGCATTTCCGATGCGAAATATACACAGCCGTATCCGGTGGCCTCCGGCCGTATAAGGCTTCCACCCCACCCCAGGCCTTTTCCGGTCAGCACACCGCTGAATTCATTGCGCAGTTTTTTGTACATCCCGAAAAGATAGCCTATTTCTCTCGCCCCGACACCGATATCGCCTGCCGGAACATCCGTGCTTGGACCGATATGTCGAAAAAGTTCGGCCATGAAGCTTTGACAAAACCGCATCACTTCATTGTCGGATTTTCCTTTGGGATCAAAGTCAGAGCCACCTTTGCCTCCACCCATGGGAAGGGTGGTAAGGGCGTTTTTAAAAACCTGTTCAAAGGCCAGGAATTTAAGGATACTGAGATTGACGGAAGGATGAAAGCGCAATCCGCCTTTGTAAGGACCAATGGCGCTGTTCATTTGCACTCTAAAACCCCTGTTAACCCGAACCTGTCCCTGATCATCCATCCAGGGAACACGAAATATAATAACCCGTTCAGGTTCCGTGATCCTTTCCAGTATTCCGGCCTCAATGTACTGTGGGTTCCTTTCAAGAACAGGTTCTACTGACTCAATAACTTCCTGCACTGCCTGATAGAATTCCTTCTCGTTCGGATCTCTTGCTTTTATTGTTTTTAGGATATCAGTCATAACAACCTCCATTGTGGAAATAATCCTAATGGCACTTATCACTTAAAAAGCAATGATTCAAGCACAAATTATACATCTTAGAAGTTCATGCGTGTTTTATCTATAGATTATTACGCATCGGGATGTCCGGCCGTCTATTTTCAACAAAAGGGGCTTTTTTAACCTGATGTGCCTTAAAAAGGCCGTTTCTTGCAGACAGGGGAGAGACGCCATCCATTGCCAGTCAAAATAATTCTCCTCCGAGTCTTCGGTTAAGGTGATGTATTGGATGCCCAAAGAGGTTATATTCTGAAAAAAATGGGAGCCTTGGGAAGGATCAGCCTTTAGTTTATCATTTCTCAATTCTATGATAGCACCCACTCCCGAGATATTGTGCCACTGGACCGGTATTCCAAGCCATCTGTCCGCAGAACCCCACCTGCCAGGCCCGACTAACAGATAGGGCCTGTCTTCCTTTAAAAGGCCTGCGTTTATCCGGCTGATTTCATCCGCTATCTGCACCGTTGCCTCAGGCCTGAAATCATCTGGTTTGACATAAACGATATCCGCGATACTTTCATTCTTCCCGTTGCCAAGGGCTTGGGTAGAACGGCAGAAGGCCTGCTGGTAGTCCTCCGGGGTTATCTGTATCTCAAAGCGTTCCAGATCAGCCACCATTGGTCTCATTTGGAGAAAAAAGAAATCATTTTTTCTGTTTTTATCCGGAGTAAGATTGACGGAAAACTCCATTTCAACAGGGCATCCCATGCCTCTTCGCCCCAATATGAGCAAATCGGTAATTAATCGGGGGAGGGGAAACATATCGTGTTTAAGCACCCGGGCAAAGGTAATAATCTTAGGACCCTGCATATATCCATTATCTCTGATCCGATGTTCTTCGGGGATATATGTGCTTGCAAGTGACTGTATGGGAAACTCGTTTTCAGCTTCATCTATCTCTCTCTTTTCGAGATTTGAGTGTTTATGGAACAGGAGATCAATCGGATACCCTTTTATCTTCAATGCGTAGAAGTAACGTTGGGCATTAGCCAACATATCGTCAACAGTAGAAAACTGGGGCATATGATTCGGATATTTTGGGGAAAAACGCAAGGATCTTTCACCTTCCACAACTGTCTTGCCCAGACCGACAGCCACTTGAACGATTCCCTCTTCCGGTTTCATGGGGTCCACAGGATAAAAATTACGGGATTGCGCCACCCCTGAAATAGCGGGGTATAGATAATCACCATAAGCTTCTCCAGTGAGCTGCTGAATGATCACCGCCATAGCCTCTTCCTGGGGTTGTTTCTGGGTGTTTTTCGCAAAGGCTTTGGGAGCCTCATAATAGGTGGAAGCATACACCAGTTTTATGGCGTTGATAAGTTGCCGAAGCCGAATGGATTGATCAGGATGATTGTTCGGGATCATGTATGTAGAGTATAGTCCGGCGTAGGGCTGGAACTGGGCATCTTCCAGCAGGCTTGAGGAGCGTATGGACAAAGGGTAATTGACATGGGCTATGTAGGCCTCAAGCTCTTTAGCAAGCCATTCCGGCATTTTTGCCTTTAAAAAGGCATTTGACACTTCTCGATCAGTGGAAGGCTCTATTGCATAGCGCACAAGCTTATTCTTGCTGATAAAAGCATCGAAACCGTCCGTGCTGATCACGAGTGTTTTTGGTATCTCTATATTGATTTCAGGATATGTCTCATAGATTGCCGGATTCTCTTGAAGTAAAGCGGACATAAAGGCCAGGCTTCTTGCCTTGCCGCCCAGAGAGCCTTGGCCGATTTTCACAAAATCCATTACCTCAGGATCGAATTGATGTGGCTGAAATCTGGCGACAACCCCTTTTTGGCGCCACTTTCTTAGTGTGTGTATATTAGATATAAGAAAATGCCTCAACTCTTCGGCGTTGTTGAAACTCGACACATGGACACTTCGGATTTTTGAGGCAAGACCAACCTCGGAACGCGCCATGATCCAGTTTGAAAATTGATTCCGTTCAGCATGATACCATAAGGATTCTTCAGGGATATCTGCCAACTTCAATTCAAGGGAATGAAGGTTGGATGCCCTGTCTATCTCTTCACCCTTCTGGTTTCTAAATATAAAATCGCCGAAGCCAAGGTGATGCAATAAAAAATCATGTAATCCCTCGAAGATATTGGAGGAATTCTTATTAAGAAATACCGCTGGAATCTTTTCAGATATCTCCATGTTTTTAGGGTTTGAACTCAACATAAGTAGCGGAATATCAGGTACTCCACTTTTGATTCTTGATAATAATTCATACCCGGCGTTGTCGTCCATTTGACCGTTTCTTGGAAAACGAGCGTCAGATATAACACCAAAAAGGAAGGGCCGAAATCTTTGATAGAGTTCAACGGCCTCTTCGTAATCTCGGGCCAATAGGATTTTCGGTCTCCCCCTCATGGTAAGGAGTCGGTGTTCTTCATTGAGCCCTACTTCAAGCACGGCTTGGGTCTGCTTAACCACTTCCTTATAGAGTATGGGAAGGAAAGATGAATAATACAATGGGGAGTCTTCCACAAGTATAAGCACACGAACCATTGTCTTTTGAGTATCAATCTCCACATTAAGCCGATCCTCGGCATTTTTAACAATAGCCAAAAGCAGGTCGGACATGCCTGACCAGACAAAGATCTTGTCAATGCCGTTATATCTATAACCGTCGGGAGGCGGATAGATACCCTTTATGTTCTGTGCCAGAAGAATAACGGGCATCTCCGGGTCCATTTTTTTTATTTCGCTCCCAAGAGAGAAGACATCCATATCATCCAGATGAGGTGTGGCAATCACCATATCAAATCTTTTATCCTTTAATATAGAGAGGGCCTCTTCAGCAAAGGAGGTTCGGGTTACCCGCGGGGGTTGGCTCAGATTTAATCCCTTGTATTCATTGATTATTCTGGAAGAAAGCCTGCCGTCTTCCTCCATTATGTAAGCGTCATAAGGACTTGAAACTAATAGAATTTCACGGATTTTTTTTGCCATCAATTCGTGAAATACCTTAAAGCGCGAATAAAATTCCTTGGGCAGAGGACTTCTATTGGAATCCATATAAGACAATCTCCCTTTTTAGTCTTTATGAGTTTATGACATCCATTGCCTCTTCCCTGTACGCGTCCATTACATAGGGGATACCGGTCACCTTGGCGCATTCTTCGGTAAGCGAACAGAGGTCATTTCTGGTGATATATTTGATTTCCCAGTTCCTGGACCCGGCCATTAATTGCTGGAGCCCCACCTTTATCTTATCGGTTGCGCTGAATAGTCCGATGGCGCCCAGGGGCATGTTATCGACCTCGCTTCCGTATTTATCTCTCAAGACCTCATAGTTCATAAATATCTCTTCCTTTGTGGACCCGAACCTGGATACTGTTGAGGGAAGGCCCCCGTCTTCGCCTCTCAGCCACTTCTCGGTGTTTTTGCCCACCATGCCGGGAATCATCAAGGCACGCCCCATGCAGATCGCTTTACAATAAGGGGAGCCTAAAGCAAGGGCTTTGAAAACATGATCCTCTGAAGAGAAACCGCCCGCGAATGCGATATCGGGGACCCACAGACCTCTTTTTTCAAGTATCTCACATAATTCATATGCCATGGAATGCAGATAAATAGAAGGGATGCCCCATTCGGACATCATCCTCCATGGGCTCATGCCTGTCCCGCCGGGCGCGCCGTCAATGGTTAGAAGATCTATCTTTGCGTCGCTTGACCATCGAATAGCCATGGCCAGTTCTCTCATGGGATAAGCGCCTGTTTTTAAAGTGATGCGCTTTGCCCCCAGTTTTCGCAGCCTTTCCACCTCCTTCATAAAAGCCTCTTGGTCAATGAATCCGAGGCGAGAGTGCCGTTCAAATTGTTTTAGAGGACCTGCCTTGAAGGCCGCCTGGAAGGCGTGTACTTCGGGGTCGGGTGTGACTATATAGCCACGTTTTTTTAATTCAATAGCCCGGTCCAGAGAATTAACCTTGATTTCTCCTCCTATACACTTAGCCCCTTGACCCCATTTTAACTCAATGGTTTCCACTCCCAGCTTTTCCAGGACATATTCCGCGACACCGTTTCGAGTATCCTCCACATTCATCTGGATAAGGATATCTCCATAGCCTTCATGGTATCGTCGGTATTGTTCCACCCGACGGTCCATTTCCGGAGATTTTGTTATCAACCCGTTAGTTCCCATTTCCAGTTCCGGGTCAATGCCGCATACATTTTCGCCGCAAACCAGGCTTATACCGCTTATAGCCGCTCCGATTGCGAAATGCTCCCAATTCTTTCGAGCGATATCAGTACTCCCCAATGCGCCTGTGAAGATAGGGACCTTCATGTGTATCTTATTCTCGGCGCCGAATGATGTTTCCGTGTTCACGGCCGGAAAAGTGGCAATGTCTGGATCAGGATCAATTCCTTTGGCACCTAGTGCATAACCCATAATATTAAGGTGTGAATAATCGACCGGATAATCCTTGTCCGCCCCTGCGGTGACACTTCCGAACGGCTCCGGATAAAGCAATTCCCTTCCCCGGAATGTGGCTCGGAACATATCACAATTTCCCTTGCATCCATCAATACACCTGCTGCAGATACCGGATTGGGGAACAATGTCACGAGATCGATTTCTGGTTTCCAGTGCTTCGTTTGCGTTTGGCCTTTGTAGATTCATCTAATCCTCCTTTGGTTCACTAACTAAATAAAAAAAGAAAGGCGCATTCCCGTTTAGCGGGGAATAGACGCCTTTGTCCGATACCAGAATTTTTCTCAACACATCTTTGTGCGGGAATCATTAAGACTTATTATATAAAATATTATATAAATTCTTTTATACAATTTGTCAAGATAATTCTTTTCAGCCTATCTCTTGGGAAAGAAGTATAGCCTCCGCTATAGCACGCATGGATTTACGTGAATCCATACTGCGTTTTTGGATCCAGCGGAAGGCCTCATCAGCTCCTAAATTAAGTCGGTTCATTATGATTTCTTTCGCTCTTTCAACGAGTTTTCTAGTCTCCAGCTCTTCCTGAATTACCTTTGTTTTCACCATAAGTTCAGTATTAAAGATTGCGACCGCCGCCTGGTTTGCAACTACGGTGATGAGATCTATTTCTGGCTCTTTAAAATCATGGGGTTCGGCCGTGAAGCAATTGAGCACCCCGATAACCTCATCATTCTTTACCCTTAATGGGACACTCAACATGGAAACGAGCCCCACCTTTTTGGCCATCTCCTTTTCTTTGAATCTGGGCTCCTTTAGGACATCCTTTACAATGAGAGGTTGATTGTGAGTTGCTACAAATCCCACAACACCTTCTACCATGTCCAGTGCCCGGTCTTTCACGTATTCCGGGTCTATGGCTTGAGTAGCCTTTAGGCGGATCTTTTTAGGGCTAACCGTACTGTCCACTAGCCATAGAGAACAGATTTCCAGGCCAGTCACCTTAGCCGTGACCATTACTATCAATTTCAGGATGTCCTCCAGATAGAGATCCGAGGTAATAGCACTGCTTATATCTGACAGTGCCTTGATATATTTTTTATAGTTCGTGGTTGAGATTCTATCCATTGGTTATGTCTTCCAATCTGAATCTAGAACAACCAAAGTTAGATTTCAACCCAAATCCACCAACCGATTTTTATAGTCCATCCGGTTAATGAGTACGCTAGTTAATGATATCGACTATTTTTTACAATATGGCCCATGGGGCTCTCTTTTAAGCGGCGAACTCGTTTATGTGCAATGACCCTGCACAAAACAAGACGAGGCGGGCGGGTAGCCTTATCCAGACTTGGCCGGACTAGAGAATTTTCTGTTATCTCATAAGTATTCCGCCCGCCTGGGTGGCACCTTAAGTAATTAGCATGCCGTTAATGTTTTCGCCGCTTAAAAGAGAGCCCCATGGGCCATTAAGGTACTTATAATAAGGTTTAATCTTTTACTTCTTTATGTACTCATTAACCAAATGAACGATTTTTGTATTATCAATAAGGACAAGGGACCTTTTGCCGTGCCCAGGAAGGCAGGGATGATGTCTTGTTTGTGGGTCAGGGTCAAGCACTATGTAGAAACCTGATTAGAACTTGACAGCAATGATATCTATCCCTATATTTGCGGTATTATTCTGGATATGAGGTACACATCTATTTGATGTAATTTGACAAGATATAATCGCTCATTTCAAGCTATTCTGTCAAATATCCATCCAATTCAAAAAGGAAAAAAGGTAAATGGTTCAGCCCGAATCCAAGAAGGATATGAACACCAAGATACTACGCGCCGTTTGGGGCAACCTTCCCTGGTTGGTGGTAATTGTTCTTATAATAACCAGTCTTATTGTTTTCAGAAATATCAGGGAGGAAAAAAATCGGATTGAAGCGGCCAGAAAGGCGGCAATAAAGCAAAACACTCCGGCGGTAAAGGTAATTACCCTGTCCCTTGAAGCAAAAAGGCTGGAGGATAAGATCAATCTCCCGGCTACCGTCGAACCCTATGAGGACCTCTGGGTAAAGACCGAGGTATCCGGTCAGGTGGTAGATATCCCGGTCAAAGAAGGACAGATTGTGGAAAAGGGTCAGTTGCTGGTAGAACTTGACGCCCGGGACTACAAAGCAAGGCTGGAACAGGTAGAGGCCAATTATAAACTTGCGCTTATGGATTATGAACGCCTTTCAACGCTTGCGGAAAAGAAGATTATCGCCAAGACGGAACTGGATAAGGCCGAAGCACAACTCAAGTCCCTGGCAGCTCAACTGGATGAAACAAAACTGGGATTGGAACGGACAAAGATACGCGCCCCTATCAGCGGCAGGCTGAACGAGATCGAGGCAAAGATAGGAGACTGGCTAGGGGTGGACAGGTCGGTCGCGCAGATACTTCAATTCGAGGAAGTCAAGGTAACGGTGGGAGTTCCCGAAAGTGACGTGGCCGCAATATTTGACCTTAATGAAGCGGATGTTATTATCGAGGCCCTGGGCGATCTCAGGGTTAAAGGAAAGAAGCTTTTTCTTTCCCGACAACCCGGCACAATGGCAAGGCTTTATGACCTGGAGCTGATAGTCAAGAATACGGACGGACGTATCCTGCCCGGTATGTTTGGCCGGGTCGAGCTTGTCAAGGAGGTCTTTGAAGAGGCATTGGTTATACCTCTTTACGCTGTAATCAGCCAGGACGACGAGAATTTTGTGTTTGTGGAAAAAGACAAAAAGGCGGAAAAAAGGCATGTTGAGCTCGGAATTTTGTCCGGCTGGCAGGTCCAGGTCACGGCCGGGCTGGAGCCGGGCGATCAGGTAATTATCGTGGGTCACCGGCAGGTCGAAGAGGGCCAGGATGTAGAGGTCATAAAAAGCGTAGAAGATGCCGGGGAGATCCTTTAGCAATGACATCCATAACTGATATAGCCGTTCGAAAGAGAATCAGCGTTGTCGTAATAGGTATCATAATCATAATATTCGGTTTTACAGCCTATAATTCCCTTCCTCGAGAGGCCGCCCCTGATATCACCATCCCATATATCTTTGTCATGACAAATTATCCCGGAGTGGCCCCGGAGGATATTGAGCAATCCATAACCATTCCCATTGAAAAGAAGCTTAAGGGCCTCGAGGGGGTGAAACATATCGAATCCTCCAGCGTGGAGGGCATGAGTTCCATCGTGGTCGAATTCGTGGCGGGTACCGATATCGACGACGTCCTTACCAAGACCAAGGACAAGGTGGATATGGCAAAAGCGGAGCTTCCCTCGGACCTTGAAGATGACCCCGAAGTAACCGAGATCAACATATCCGAGATGCCTATACTGGTTTTATCCCTTTCCGGAAAGGTAGGCCAGGCAAGGCTGAAACAGTTGGCGGAGGACCTGGAGGAAGATATCGAGGCTATCTCCGGTGTACTGGAGGTTGAAATCACGGGAGGACTGGACCGTGAGATCAGGGTGGAACCATATCCTGATAAGCTTGCCTATTATGGGCTTTCAATAGTGGGGCTTCAACAGGTCATTGCCGAAGAGAACATGAATGTGTCTGGAGGCGGAATCCGGATGGGGGACGGCAGGTTCCAGCTAAGGGTGCCGGGAGAATTTGAAGACCCCGCGGAAATCTACGGCCTCGTGGTGGGGACCCACGAGGGGCATCCTGTTTATCTAAAGGATGTGGCGCGTGTGGTCGACGGTTTTAAGGACGAGACCGGACGCTCACGTCTCAACGGCAGGCCGGCAGTAAACATCCAGGTAAAGAAACGCGCGGGCGAGAATATAATTCGTATTGTGGAAGAGGTTGACGAAATTATTGAGCAAAGAAGGCCAACATGGCCCGAGGGAACCAAAATAACCAAGTTGATGGACCATGCCGAAGATATCAATATCATGGTTAAAGACCTGGAGAACAATATAATCACCGGCCTCTTTCTGGTAATTGTGGTGCTATTCTTCGTAATGGGTGTGCGGAACGCGGTCCTGGTCAGTTTGGCAATACCTTTCTCCATGCTTATATCCTTCCTGGTACTCTATGCCTTGGGCATTACATTGAATATGGTGGTGCTTTTTTCCTTAACCCTGTCTCTGGGTATGCTTGTGGATAATGCGATCGTTATAGTGGAAAACATATTCCGTTATATGGAGCAGGGTGTTCCCCGTTTGCAGGCCGCTGTAAAGGCAACAGGTGAAGTAGCCCAGGCGGTTACCGCGTCGACCATTACAACTGTTGCGGCATTCTTTCCTCTCCTGTTCTGGTCTGGCATTATGGGAGAGTTCATGATGTATCTACCCATCACAGTAATCATAACCCTGTCTTCGTCGCTGTTTGTAGCCCTTGTAATCAATCCCGCATTAGCGGCTATATTCCTTAAACTGCCTGGAGGAAATAATTCTGACCGGGAAAAGACGAACGCGGAAGACATTGAACGTGCCGGAGAATCGCCCATAACCATAAGGGGACCTGTGCTCACCGCATATCGCAGGATCCTGACCGGGGCCCTCAACAACCGTGTGTCGGTGCTGTCCGTGTCTTTTCTTACAGTGATTTTGCTGGTATTGATATGGGTCTACAGGGTAGGACTTGAGAAGCCGGTGGATTTTTTCCCCAATATAGATCCTGATAGCATTTACATTAATCTGGACACGCCGGAAGGCGCCGACCTGGATTACTCGGACAGGATCGCGAGACAGATGGAGCTAGCACTTTGCAGGGGCTCTGATGCCGGGCTTGCTGCTCCGGAAGAAGAGCCTGCTGATTGTTATTATGATCAAAATGAAGACAAGCTTCATACCCTCCGAAACGGTCGGGAGGTGGTAGGATTAATTGATTTGGCCAATGTGGAGCACATATATTCCAGGACTGTAGCTGTGGAATCCGGCCTATCTTTATTTGGGAGTTACACACCGAATCATCTGGGGATACAGTTTTATGATCTAGAAGAAAGGGTTGAACCGGTTTACCAGACAATTGAGGAGATCCGAAATCGGATAAAGGACATACCGGGGGCCGAGATCAGTATAACGGAACAGGAAGAGGGACCACCAACCGGGGAGGCTATTAATATAGAGATAAGCGGAGATAATTTCGGTGTCCTGGGTGATATATCTCATCAGGTCCGTAAAGAGCTGGAAAGGATTCCTTTTGTTCAGGATATACGTGACGATTATGTCTCCGGCTCACCCACAGTGAAGGTCAGGATCGATCGCCAGAAGGCGGCAATGCTAGGTCTGTCCACAAACGCGGTAGGCTTTGCATTGAAAGTGGCCTTTAACGGCATTAAGGTGTCCACATACCGTGAGGGTGACGAGGATTATGACATTACGGTCCAGTTGTCCGAGGAGGAAAGAAAAAGCACCGATATCCTTCGGGAGCTTCTCATTCCCACCCCCCAGGGATTGATCCCTCTTAGCACCATAGCTAAATTCGAGGTTGCAGGGGGTCTCGGCCAAATAAATAGGATTGATCATGAGAGGGTGGTCACGGTCAAGGCCGATGTTGATGAGACAAAGATCCCCAGCTCCGTTGTCCGTTCCCAGGCTGAAAAGCAGCTAGAAGAGTATTCGTTGCCGCCGGGCTATAATGCCCGTTTTACCGGGGAAATGGATTTCCAAGAAGAGGCCGAGGACTTCCTTTCCAAGGCATTTGCCGCATCCTTGTTCCTGATTGTCATCATACTTGTAACACAATTCAACTCCGTTTCTCAGCCGATCATAATATTGACATCGGTAATCCTTTCTCTGGGCGGTGTATTCCTGGGTCTCGTGGTTATGGGGTGGCCCTTCGGCATTATTATGACAGGAGTAGGGGTCATCTCGCTGGCAGGAGTCGTAGTCAATAACGCCATAGTCCTTATCGACTACATTAACCGTTTACGTGAAAGGGGAATGCATACCAAAGAGGCTATTATAGCGGGGGGGTGCACTCGATTGCGGCCCGTCCTCCTTACCGCTATTACCACTATTCTCGGTCTTCTTCCCATGGTTACGGGTATTTCTTACGATTTTCATAACATGAGAATAGCCTGGATAAGTGAGTCTACCCAGTGGTGGAGTGCTATGGCCATAGCGGTGATCTTCGGGCTGGCTATTGCTACTGTCCTGACACTGGTGGTGATTCCCACACTTTACTCACTTATTTATACAGCAAGAAGGGCGTCCGGAAAAGGGATAAAATCAATAAAAAGGGCCTACTGGGCGCCTTTTTACCGGATTACCGGTATTGATCCTGAAAAGGATGAGCGTGATTAAGGTTCAGGGACGATCCTATTTCCTGAACAGCTTATGGCCGAGCTTTTTCTGGTCTTCGTCCCAGCGTTTAATCAGATAGTATTTTTCACTTTCAAAGACGCGGTTGATTGCTTCAAAGTACTCTTCACATTCTTTTATATCCATTTGATTAGTCTTATTAACAAAAGAAAGGATCCTGGAGTGATAAAATGGGATCATCCCTTCTATTATCTCTTGAGTCGAAACCTCATTATTGCGGTAGGCAATGGCGAAGTTGAACAATATCCGGGCCCAGAGATCACTCGGATAATAGAATTGGTCTTTGGACATCTTTTTTGTTTTCCTGACTTCCATCAACTCTGGTTTAGGAATAACCCTTTCCCACAGGGCATTGTATTTATCAAAACCTGACACAAAACTTTCATAAAGGGCATCTGTGCTGACATCTACTGAAGGCGGTTTCTCTTCCACCCCCAGGCCGAAACCGAATATACTGCTGGGCCAGCTCTCCATGGTATCTTTCCACAGATACTCAAAATCTATCATGAGATCGAACAAAGTCATTATTACCTGCGTGAACATAGGGCCCAGATGTTTTGCCGGGTCCTTGGCCCTGTGAGTTTTGGGCGAACCCAGAAAAGTCTGGCAGACTTTAAACCTTCTTGCGATTGCTATGGCGGTCATCCATATATCTATGCCGAAATTGGCGATCCTTTCGTTCCAGAGCTTCTCTGCCAAAAACGCCCTTGCCATTCTTCCCGAAAAACCGAAATCCCCTCCGATAGGCTGTCTTACCCTTAAACCGAAAAGGGTCCTGAGCAAGGGATAGGCTATATGATTTGTGATAGAGCCGTCATATTTGTGTCGAACATAGATAGGCGCGACATAATTGAATCCGGCAAAAATGGGTTCGGCCAGGTACTGAATCCATTGGGGTGTAATGCTTTTAAGGTCGGCATCTACGACTACAACGGCCTTTGCGTTTAGTTCAACGGTTGCCTCAAATAGGTTCTTGAAATTATTCCCTTTCCCTTTTACCCCTTCGGGGGTGGAGATATATATCTTTGGAATCTTTGTGGGTGTATTCAAAAAGGCATGTTTTGTCGCATCCGGAGAATTGTTGTCCACATTAATTATCACTGAATTCTTATTGGGGAAGTACTGCAAAAGACCCCGGCTTGCCACGTCAGTGGGAAAAGAAATAGAATCAGCCTCATTATAAGAAGGGATGCCGACAATAATCTCTGCCTGATCAACATTACTCGGGTTTTCAACTATTACGTCCATTTCCTTACTCCTATCAAAAAGGTTGTTCCAGATCCATCACATCGTTGAAATTGGTTAGGATTTTCAACTAAAGGACGAATTATGCGACAGAAGCTGTTTAAAATCAGGCACAATATAGAATAATTGGCTTCATATGTCAAAAGCCAATAACATAAAATGATATATTTTCGGTGCATCCGGTCACGGCATGGTAAATTGCGCTATATGGCGCATGGGGTTCTCTTTTAAGCGGCGAACTCGTTTATGTGCAATAACCCTGCATAAAACAAGACGAGGCGGGCGGATGGACCAAAAAATATCATGACCGGATAAGGGCATCGCGGATATCCGGTCACGGCGGTTCTTTTCAAGACGACATCTATGGCATTCCGTGTACGTGGTCCTATTTTCAAGGGTTTGGAAAACCTTTTCCTGGTGGCAACGGCATATTCTGCCAGGGGTTCTGGTGGAGCAAACCCTTGAAAATAAGACCACTGCAGGCCTTGGGTGGAATCCTTTTTGAGATGTCGTCTTTCCAAAAACAGCCGTGACCTTATGCAAGGCCGGACGTGTTACACTAGGGTGAAGGGCTGTTCCTTTTTTGAGTGACTATCGGGAGGGCGCTGTTATTTCAGGAGGTTACGGGTGGGGGACCCCCTGGCTCCTGTGCCGGAGGCACGGGAGAACAGCGGAGGGGGTAGGCATCCCACGGCCGTAACCCCTTGAAATGACCAGCCCGGGAGATTCGGAACGAAGAAAAGGGACAGCCCTCGGTTCATGGTGCTTTTTGAAATGATATCCAAATATTTTGCGCTATATAATGGCCCATGGGCCATTAACGTACTAATAATAAGGTTTGATCTTTTACTTCTTTCCCTACATCAAGCGGATGAAGCATATTTTACTGGATCTTGTGAAATTTGTAATTATATGGCAGGATTTTATCAGCAAAAATATTTTACGGCGATGCATTAATAAAAAGGAGAGGATACCTATATGAAAAGCGGAGTAAAAAGGGAGAACATCGCCATTGTCCTTGTCGAAACCCAGATTCCCGAGAACATAGGTGCTGTTGCTAGGGCCATGAATAACATGGATATAAGGAGACTAATCCTGGTCAGGCCTAAACATTTTGATTTGACCGGTATTCTAAGGCTCGCGACTATACACTCGGCTGAGATAATAAATAATATGGAGATATATGATGATCTCATGGCTGCGCTTGGCTCATTCCAGTATGCTGTGGGAACAACCGCCCGTTTGGGGTCTTTAAGGCCCGCTCTCACCAGTCCCCGCACCCTTGCGGCAAAACTGCTCTCCATATCGGAGAATAACAGTACAGCTATACTGTTCGGGCCTGAAAACCGCGGACTATCAAATGCGCAACTGCGTTACTGTGACATGATAACCAATATCCCTACATCCGATTTCTCATCCCTTAATATCGCACAGGCGGTGATGATTATCTGCTATGAAATATTTAACGCTGGTAGTGAGTCTTCGGAGTCTGATCTCCCCCGCCTCGCCAACCATTTCGAATTGGAGGGGATGTATGATCATCTCAAAGCCGTGTTAACGAAGATAGGTTTTTTGAACCCGCAGAACCCAGAGAGATGGATGTTAAATATACGAAGATTCTTTTCCAGGTTTCCGTTGAGGGCAAACGAAGTGCGTACTGTTAGAGGTATATGCAGACAAATAGACTGGTATACCGACCGTAAACAAGATGGTTAAACAGGTCAAAATCCTTTGTCCGTATTGCCGATTTAGCAATTGCTCGCCTATTCCATGTAAGAGGCATATTCTTCTATAAAGTATTCGGAGGGTATAGCCAATCCGGTTTCCGTTACCGGTATCCCTTTCTCGGATATCATTTTTAAACTTACCACTCCGGTTACTTTTCCGTCTTGGTCTATTAAGGGCCCCCCGCTGTTTCCAGGATTGACAGAGGCCGAAAACTGTATGACCCTGTCTCGCGTAGATGTCTTTTCTCTTAAGCCTTCGAATATCCCATTACTTACTACGGGTTCCGGGCCCGAGGAAGCCCCTATGGCCAGGACAAGCTCGCCTGGACAGAGGGTATTGGTAGTACGGGTAGATAGGTATGGAGTTTTTTGAGTGGTGGCTACAATGATGAGCGCTATGTCATATCTTTCACTCATGAAAACCACACCTATAGGGTATTCATCCCTGTTATCGAGTATGGCAGTAAAATATCGTTCCTTTTCTACCACATGTTTGCATGTTATGGCATAAGCGTTTGATGAGATGAAGAATCCGGTTCCCAGGTTTCGTCCTCCCTTTATTATAAAAGTGCACCTTTTTGCATGTTCAATAGGGTTTTTATACCCGGGATCGGGATTCAAATGATCTGATAGTCCTTTTGTAACGGCCAATTTCACATCATTTCCAGGAGCCGGGCCTCTTATGGGCTTTATGCTGATGGTGCTCTGCATCATTTCCCAAGATTGTGCAAGGCAGTCTGTTTCAGTCCATCCAACTCCTTGGCAAAAACCATAAATTCCATAAACGGTAACCAAAATGACTATCAAACAGCTAGCTGCATTCTTAAGAGATATAATAGTTGTCTCCTTTAATTTGGGTTATCCGGTCTATTAATACATAAAGTATCAATTGAATGTTCCCGTTATCATGTTTACTTATTCTCTTTTATTGATTATGTCAAAGGAATGTATATCAGCCATAATCCACGGAATGATTTAAAGTCACATATCGAAGGAGATATCTGCTTTTCTGTATGATAAAGAAACAATAATGTCTTAAATAATATTCTAAAGTGTTCGGAATATCGAATCCAGATTTTGAAGCCAGGAGGTCATGTGAATTTCGAACAGGTAATTGGTTGACCTGGAAGGGCATTTTACCTAAAATCGCTGACCAACATGGATCTTTATGGGGTAGGGCCGGTCATTATCCGGCAATACGCCATCAAAAAAATCCACAAATCATGGCAGAGCGGCCGATAAAACAAGGCTGCAATGGAAATGTGTGTTCCGGTCGGACTGTAGGTGGAAAAAAAGGGAAACATGTCGCTTCAGGAAAAAAGGGCGATTTTCGGATGGAGCATGTATGACTGGGCCAATTCGGCCTTTGCTACCACCGTAATCGCGGGATTCTTTCCGGTCTTGTTCAAACAATTCTGGTGCATGGGCACGGATGTTACCATGAGCACGGCCAGACTGGGGCTGGCCAATTCCATCGCCGGGATTATGGTGGCTGTGGCAGCGCCTGTTCTTGGATCAATCGCCGACAGGGGGGGCAAGAAAAAAGGGTTTTTGATGTTTTTTGCCTTTATGGGCGTAGTAATGACTTCGGCCCTTTATATGGTTTCGGAAGGAGACTGGCCCCTTGCCATATTCCTTTTTGTTGGAGCAAATATAGGATTCTCAGCGGGAAATATCTTTTATGATTCCCTGCTCCCCTACATCGCTTCCAAGAAAAGGATGGATAGTGTTTCCTCTCTTGGGTTTTCTATGGGATACCTGGGCGGGGGCATGCTTTTCGCCTTGAATGTATGGATGAGCCTGAGGCCGGAGATCTTCGGTTTCGCGGACACGGGCGAGGCGTTAAGGTTCTCTTTTCTTTCCGTGGGCATATGGTGGGCCCTTTTTTCAGTGCCCATCTTTTTGTTTGTAAAGGAGCCTGAAGGAGCACATAGAACCTCCGGTGCTCGTATGATAAAGGCCGGTCTTTTCCAATTGAAAGAGACCTTTCAGGAAATAAGATTACTTAAAAACATCTTCTTATTCCTTTTGGCCTACTGGATTTATATAGATGGAGTGGATACCATTATTCGTATGGCCCTTGCCTATGGAATGTCTATAGGCTTTGACTCAAAGGACCTTATCCTTGCCCTTCTAATAACTCAATTTGTAGGATTTCCGTCTGCGCTGGCATTCGGTTACATGGGTGGAAAAATAGGGACAAAAACGTCTATATTCATTGCAATCGCGGTTTACCTATTTGTCTCGGTATGGGGCGCCTTTGTGGTCAGCAAGCAGGAATTCTATATGTTGGCCATTATCATCGGTCTGGTGCAGGGAGGAATCCAGGCATTAAGCCGATCTTATTACGCCAAAATGATTCCGGTTGAAAAATCAGCGGAGTATTTCGGATTTTACAATATGGTTGGTAGATTCGGGGTTGTTATCGGCCCTGTCTTTATGGGCGGATGGGGCATTCTGCTAAGATCTGTGGGTTACAGCCCGGAAATATCGTCCCGGTTAAGTATAGGCTCTATATCACTGCTTTTTCTGACCGGTGGGGTACTCCTATATTTTGTAAAGGAAGAGAGAACGCAAGATACCCATTGATTTTTTATTCAATTAAAGTATATTTTTCAATAAAGATGTATTTTATTCACATGTCCGGCACGTTGTGTTTTGAGAGGCAAAAATATATACGGCAGGGATCCTTACAGAATGACCGATAAAGAGCTTCAAAAACGGTTAAGAATAATCCGGAAAGGGATTAAAGAACTGAAAAAGGAATACAGTAAATTGGAAATCCGTCCCTGTCAAAACGACATGGAGATTCAAATAAAGGAAAAGGAACTTAGGGAGATTAATGATAAGATATATGCACTTGAGAAAGAACAGGATCGGATGATATTGGATTCCATTCGCGTCCCTTAATAATGCTATTTGATTTTGAGGCATCGCTTTCATTTTGGTGTTTAAGACATTGTAAAGCATGCCTATAGGGGGGAAGGATATGAAAAGAGATAATATAAAATACGGTTACACCTTTGATGATCTTATTCTTATTCCGGAAAGGTCCGCGATATTACCTGACCAGGTGGACGTTAAAACCAGGTTAACAAAGAATATCCCATTGAATATACCGCTGGTCAGCTCTGCAATGGACACGGTGACTGAATCGGCCACCGCCATCACCATGGCGAGGCAGGGCGGTATCGGTTTTATACATAAGAATATGAGCATTGAACGACAGGCCGTTGAGGTGGAGAAGGTTAAAAAATCAGAGAGCGGTATGATTGTTAATCCAATTACTATAGGACCTGATAAAAAGATCGGCGAAGTCCTGCAGATTATGAGTAGATACAGGATTTCGGGAGTGCCGGTGGTTAAAGACGGCAATCTTATGGGTATTATAACAAACCGTGACCTGCGGTTTGCCACGGATACGGACCAAAAAGTGGAAGCGGCAATGACAAAGGAAGACCTGGCAACCGCAAAAGTTGGAATTACTCTTGAGGAATCCAAGTCTATACTCCATGAAAGGAGGATAGAAAAGCTGCTTGTGGTTGATGATGAAGGAAAATTAAGGGGGCTTATTACCATAAAGGATATTGAAAAGATAAAGAAATACCCTAATGCCTGCAAAGATGATCTGGGCCGATTGCGGGTGGGCGCGGCGGTCGGCGTGGGCACTGATATGGATGAAAGGGTTGAAAGGCTTGTTGATGCGGATTTGGATGTCCTTGTTGTGGATACAGCCCATGGTCATTCGGAGAACGTGCTCCAGGCGGTAAAGAGGATAAAGAAAAGATATCCGGATATGGATCTGGTAGCGGGGAATGTGGCTACCGCCGAGGGTACAAAAGCCCTTATACATGAGGGTGTGGAAGCCGTGAAGGTCGGCGTCGGACCGGGATCCATATGTACTACCAGGGTAGTAGCGGGCGTGGGGGTGCCCCAGATGACGGCTATTATGGATTGTGCGGAGGAGGCGCAGAAGCACGATATTCCCATTATCGCAGACGGCGGGGTAAAGTATTCCGGAGATATTACAAAGGCACTGGCAGGCGGAGCGGATTCCGTAATGATAGGCAGCCTGTTTGCGGGTACCGAGGAGAGCCCGGGAGAGACGATTCTTTTTCAAGGGAGGACATATAAGGTTTACAGGGGAATGGGTTCCATCGAAGCCATGAAGGAAGGAAGCAAGGACAGGTATTTTCAGGCTGAGATTGAACTGGAAAATGAGCTGGTTCCGGAAGGTATTGTGGGCAGGGTGCCCTATCGCGGTTCATTGGCCGCTGTAATCTATCAGCTGATCGGCGGCCTCAGATCGGGGGTGGGGTACCTTGGTTGTAAGAATATAGGGGAACTAAGAATCAGGTCAAGGTTCATGGAGGTAACCGGAGCAGGTCTGAGGGAGGCCCATGTGCATGATGTGGATATTATTAAAGAGGCCCCTAACTATAGGTTGGAATTATAGGTTGGAATAATGGCTGGAGGTATATATGAGCATAAGATACTGATACTGGATTTCGGTTCCCAGTACACCCAGCTCATAGCCAGGAAGGTACGCGAGGCGCAAGTATATTGTGAAATACATCCCTTTAATCTAACTGTCCGTAAGATAAAGAGATTTTCACCAAAAGGCATTATACTTTCGGGCGGGCCTTCAAATATTTATGATAAACAGGCCCCTTTGGCGGAAAGAGGGATTCTGCATCTGGATATCCCTGTCCTGGGTATATGTTACGGCATGCAGTTTATGAGCTATGTCCTGGGAGGATCTGTGGAAAACGCCGATGACAGGGAGTACGGGAGCTCTGTAATAGAAATCCTGGACAATATTGATCTGTTTCATGGTTTTAACGTGGATGAGGAGGAACTTGTGTGGATGAGCCACGGGGACAGGATTGATAAGGTCCCGGAAGGTTTTATGGTGCTGGCAAGGAGCAAAAACAGCCCTATAGCCGCCATGACTGATCTGTCAAGAAGATTGTTCGGTGTGCAGTTTCATCCGGAGGTGGCGCACACACCTAACGGCAAAAAGATATTAAGAAACTTCCTTTTCAGGATCTGCGGATGCGAACCCTCATGGACTATGGCTTCCTTTACAAGACAGGCTGTCAGCGATCTTAAAGAAAAGATAGGCAAAGATAGGGTCGTATGCGGACTATCTGGTGGTGTGGATTCATCCGTGACTGCGGTGCTGCTCCATAAGGCAATAGGAGAAAGACTGTCCTGTATTTTTGTTGACAATGGACTTTTGAGAAAAGGGGAGAGCCAGGAAGTAATGGATCTTTTTCAGGAACATTACGGGATAAATATCCATCTGGTTGACGCGGCGGCTTTCTTTTTAGAAAGAATTGCAGGAGTGACTGATCCGGAGGAGAAGAGAAAGATTATCGGCAGAGGGTTTATTTCGGTGTTTGAAGATAACTCAAAAAAGCTGGGCAAGCCGAGATATCTTGCCCAGGGAACACTGTACCCGGACGTAATAGAGAGTGTCTCCTTTAAGGGACCGTCAGCCACCATAAAAAGTCATCATAATGTTGGAGGACTCCCTGATGTGATGAATCTGGAACTTATTGAGCCTCTCAGGGAATTATTCAAGGATGAGGTACGTCAGGTGGCTATAGAGCTCGGTCTTCCCAGAGAACTGGTCATGCGCCAGCCCTTTCCCGGACCAGGACTGGCCGTGAGGATACTGGGTGAAATAACCCGGGAAAGGCTGGAAATACTGAGATCTGCCGATAATATTCTAAACGAAGAGATCAGGAAAGCCGGACTCTATGAAAAGATATGGCAGTCTTTCACGGTCCTCCTTCCCATAAAAACAGTCGGGGTTATGGGAGATGAAAGGACATACGATAATGTGATAGCCTTAAGGATAGTGGACAGCCTGGATGCCATGACCGCTGACTGGACAAGGATCCCCTATGAAATACTGGCAAGGATCTCTAGCCGGATTATTAATAATGTCCGGGGCGTAAACAAGGTCGTCTATGATATCTCGTCCAAGCCCCCAAGTACCATTGAATGGGAATAATCTGATAAGGGAGGTTTATTTTTCTCTATGATCCGGAAAAGAGGTTGACTTTTTTAATATGGTAATTCTATATTGAGTTCCATCAACTCTTTCAGTAAGCGAAAAGACTAAACTGAACTCGCTCTGTTAGAAAGAATTTCCCCCTAAACAGATCACTTTTGATTATTCATCGCAAGGGCGAAAACCCATGACCTTGAACAAAGCTCGTATAATCAAAAATATCCATAAAAATGTTCACCTGAAAGAAGATAAGTCCGCAAAAGCCTTTGAAACTACTCTGGAAATTATCAAAAAAGCCCTTGAATCAAATGAAGAAATCCTTATATCGGGATTCGGTAAATTCTTTATAGAAGAGAACTCCAGGCGTAGAGGATCAAGTCATACCAATAGTACCGCCTATATTCCCGAGGCAAAAAGGGTGGTAACCTTCCGCTGTTCACCTGTTCTGATCAGGAAACTCAATACTTAGGTATAGGATCTCAGATATAGCCCTTGTTTTTCATTAAAAGGCATTTTCATAAAATAATATCTTGCATCTGGGAAAAAAAGAGGTATCATTAACACCGGCCACGAGACAAGATTGATATCTTTGTCCGCCTTCGGGAAGACCACGGGCATGTCCCCTGGGCTCCATTGTAAGGCAGGTTTCGTACTAAGGGAAAGACCCGTTTGTTAAAAGTGGCATCCTTCAGTTTGGAACCGGGGAATATCTAGGAAAGGAGGAGTGTCACAATGGCGAATGGGATCGTGAAATGGTTCAATAACAGCAAGGGTTACGGCTTTATCGAACAAGAAGATGGACCGGATGTCTTTGTTCATCATTCAGGGATAAATGGCGAAGGCTTTAGGTCCCTTAATGAAGGTGATCATGTTACCTTTGATGTTGAACAAGGGGAAAAGGGTCCTGCCGCGGTAAATGTTACCATTGTTTAACTTTTATCAAAAAGGCACAACAGGGGCAATTCATCGGAGTATGATGAGTTGCCTTTTTTTAACATTGGTTGGCAAGTTCTGTTGGCAATTATACATGATAGAACAAAGTTCAGCTGGTCAAAAAGTATTTGAGGTAATAAAAGATTAAGGTCTATTGAATAATAGACGATGTTTGGCCCATGGGGCTTTCTTCGCAACGGCGAACTCGTTTATGTGCACAGACTCCGCACAAAACGAAACGAGGTGGGCGGGTAACTTTTTCCAAACTTGGCCTCAATCGAGAATTGTCTAATGTCTTAAAATCATTCCGCCCGCCTGGGTGGCACCTTGCCTAACTATGTTGCTTCTAACAATTTCGCCGTTTAGAAGAGAGACCGATGGGCCAAATAGTACAAATCAGTTATACATCATCAAATAACGTACTTATTAACCGGCTGAACCTGGAATATTCATATCCGGCACCGTATTTCCATGTTAATTTACAAAAAAGGATATTTGTGCCATATTCAAAAATTCGTTCAGGAACAGGTACTAATGAAAAAACATACCCTATTTTTGATAGAATTATTGATCCTTTTTATTATGGTCAATCCCGTGGAATCTTCCTGGTTGATAGATCCTGAAGAGTTCCACGTCTCCGTGCATAGTCGATTATCCTGCCTGGACTGCCACCATGATATCTATAAAGACAAGCAGCATTCTGACATCCAGGAGATAAACCAAACAATAAGCGACTTTTTTGAACCGAAACAATGCACAAACTGTCATGACCCTCATTACCAGACCAATGATCAGGATGTGCTAGCTTGCCGCTCATGCCATCTCCCCCATGACCAGAAAGTCGCCCATGACGCCCACCTGACTGTGGCATGCGAGGCATGCCATCTGAAAGGTATAGAACCTGTCAAGGATATGGTGAATAACCGCATAATATGGCGTAAACATCGCCCGGCATCTGATCCGAGCGAGATACATAATGTGTTGACCACGGCAGACCATGCCATGTGCAGTCGCTGCCATTTCAAAGATAATGATCTGGGAGCATCCGCCAGAGCCCTTCCGGCTAAAAGTATCATCTGCATGCCCTGTCATTCCGCCACTTTTTCTATCTCCGACGTTCCCACCATAATAGCATTGTTGGTATTTATTGTGGGCTTTATAAACCTTCTATTGATATGGTTTTCCGGAAGGCCGAGAAAAGAAAACAAGACTTCCGCTCCGGCCTTTTCCGTCACCAGGATATTCAAGATAATAGAAATAATCTTTTTTGATGTCCTGCTACAGCGCCGTCTTTTCAATATCTCCCGGATTCGCTGGTTCATCCATGGTCTTATCTTTTATCCGATTTTGTTAAGATTTATGTGGGGTGTGGTATCCCTGTTGTCTTCCCTGTGGTTTAAAGAATGGCCCGGGGCTATAATCATGCTTGACAAGAATCACCCCATTACCGCCTTACTGTTTGACGCGACAGGGATAATGGTGATAATAGGCGTTATCCTTATGATAATTAGGAGTAAGTTGGATGGTGCAGGGAACAAGCCTGAGGGGTTGCCGGCGAGGGACTGGCCCGCCTACGGACTTCTGACAGGCATTTTTGTGGCGGGTTTCGTTCTGGAGGGCATGCGGATTTCCATGACAGGTGTTGCCGGGGGAGGAGAATATGCCTTTCTGGGATACGCCATCAGCAAGCTTTTTGGCAATATGGTCTTGAATAACATCTACGCGTATTTCTGGTATGTTCACGCCATACTAACGGCGGTTTTTGTGGCATACCTGCCTTTCAGCCGTATGCTTCATTTGATAATCGCGCCAATCAGCCTGGCGGTGAAGGCCTGTTCCAAAACCGGACAAAGCTGAGTATTCCCAATATTTAACACGGGGGATTTATGGTGGAAATTCAAGGATACATTATGCCGGAGGATCTTTATTACGAACAGAACCACTATTGGGTCAGGGTGGAAGGAGATACCCTGGTAATGGGTATGGATGATTTCGCGCAGAAGACAGCGGGGGAGATAGTCTATGTGCAGTTGCCTCCCGAAGGAAAGCAACTTATCGCGGGCAAGAAATTCGCCAAGGTTGAATCCGGAAAGTGGCTCGGCAAGGTTTACGCGCCGGTAAACGGGGTTTTAATGGAAAGCAATATGGAACTGGAAGAAGATGCTTCCGTTATCAACACGGACTGTTATGGGAAGGGCTGGCTGTTTAAGATCAAACCGGATAACATGGAAGATATTAACAGGTTGATCCATGGCGCTGATGCCATTGAAGAATGGCTTCTGGCGGATATTGAAAAGTACCAATAATCATTAAGAATGGCTCAAAGCGATTATAATTTCCTGGAGCTTCTTCAGACGGGAGCATGTACTGGGTGCTCCTTGTGCGTTGACGTGTGTCCCGCTGTTTCCGCGCGCATGGACGGACGGCTATCCGGTTTATATCGGCTGCAAGAACTGCGCAAGATAATGGGAGCCAGAGCAGGGATCCTACAAAGATTATCTCTAAAAAAGAGACCATCCAAAGATCAACTTAAAAGATTCAGCGAAACCGTGTATCGATGCACTCTTTGCGGTGGATGCGACGAGGCTTGCCCCACCGGCATATCCTTGAAAGATATATGGTTGTCCCTGCGGCAGGATCTTGTGCATTCCGGGAGTCATCCGGGAGAGGTGGAAAGAATCCATAAGAACACAATGGCCAGTCACAATGTCTTCAATGAGGACAACGGGGAACGTGCCGACTGGGTGGAGGATATGGAGGACCGTCCGGATCATGGCTATATAAAAGACAAGGCGGATGTGGTCTATTTCACCGGATGTGTGGCCTCCTATTTCCCCATGGTTCAGAGGATTCCCATGGCCCTTGCCAGGATATTGGACGCGGCCAAGGTCGACTTTACCCTTCTGGGAAGTGAGGAATGGTGCTGCGGCTTCCCCCTTTTGGGCGCTGGTTTGAGAGATAAGATTGGTGAAGTAATTGATCACAATATGGAGGCGGTACGCAAAAAAGGCGCGCGGAAAGTGCTCTTTGCGTGCCCTTCATGCTACCAGATGTGGAAAGAGCATTACCCTCCCGAATTTGATATCTTTCATGTGACCCAGTTCTTAAGGAAGTTGATGTCCGAGGAGTGTATTGAGCTCAAAGAACTTGACTTGACAGTAACCTATCATGATCCCTGTGACCTGGGTCGGGGATGCGATGAATATGAGGCGCCCAGGGAGGTAATCAGGTCTATACCGGGCGTAAGACTGGTAGAGATGGAGCATAACAGGGAGAATTCCCTGTGCTGCGGGGGCGGGGGAAATCTTGAGATGATTGATCCCGGGCTGTCATCGGATATTGCGAGGAACAGAATAGAAGAGGTTATTAGAACCGGGGCCCACACCGTGGTAACCTCCTGCCAGCAGTGCGTCCGTGTTATGCAGACCTATGTCCGCAGGAACAAACTAGACCTGGAGGTTATTGATATCGTGGAACTCATTCAAAAGATCCTAAAATGATACACGTCAACACTTTTCTTCATCCCTTTGTATAATCCACTTCACCGCGTCCAGCAGGTCATCGGCGATATAACACGGCTTTATGGGCATGTGAGGTAACACGTATGTGAGGTCTCCCAGTCCATAGCCGGTCTTAACCAGGATTCCGTCAAGGTCGCAGCGACGGGCCATCTCAAGGTCCGTGAAATGATCCCCCACCACATAGGACCTTGACATATCAATATCAAAGGAGTTGCACGCCTTTTTCATGAGGCCTGTCCCCGGTTTTCTGCAATCGCACTCGCGGGTGAATTCGGGAATACTTCCCCCGGGATAGTGAGGACAGAAGAATATGCCGTCTATGATCGCGCCTTCTTTCTTGAGGATCTCCTCCAAAAAGGCGTGAATCTCATGGACAAGGGTCAGGGGGAAATAACCCCGGGCAACCCCTGATTGATTGGTGAGGATTATGCCGAGAAAACCCCTTTCATTCAATAATCGGATAGCCTGGCAAACGCCCGGCAGCAGATGAAACCGGCTGATATGATTAACATATCCCATCTGTTCATTCACAGTCCCGTCCCTGTCCATAAAAACAGCGGGCCTTTTCACCTTACCCCCTTCTCGCTTTTAAGGTCCGTAAGCTCTTTCCACACCTCTTGGGGTTCAATACCAAGCATACAGCGAAAATCCGTCGGACATTCGGGCAGCATGCACGGCGCGCAATCCACCTGATGACGGACAACCCTTACCCGGGCGCCTCGGGGGCCGGTGGCAGAAGGATCGGTGGAGCCGAATATGGCTACCAGGGGCACATTAAGGGCCGAGGCAATATGCATAAGCCCTGAATCATTGCTCAGGAAGAGGTTGCATCTGCTGATCAGGGCCATTGCTTCTCCCAGGTTTACCTCGCCGCATAGATCTATGGAGGGTTGGTTCATTATCTCAGAGACTTTGGCGCATATATCCTTCTCTTTATTGCTCCCGAGAATGATGATTTTTGCCCCCCACTTTTCAACAGCCATATCGCCTATGGCCGCGAACCTCTGGGCCGGCCATCTCTTGGCAGGTCCGTAAATGGCGCCTGGACCCAGGCCCAATACAAAAACACTCTGTTCCACGCCTCTTTCACTAAGAAGAAAGCGCATCTTTTGTTCATAATCCCCGGAAACGAACAATTCCGGATCTCTTAGCTTTGCGTCACAGCCTATCCCCCTTACCAGAGACAGATAATATTTTACCTGGTGCTCATGGATTCTGTTGTTGTCCCTGATAACGGGGCGGGATAATAGGAAACGTCTGTGATCCGTGTCATAACCCACCCTGTGTTTTACGCCTCCCAGATATGCTATGAGAGCGGCTTCAAAGGCGTTCTGGAACAGGATTGCCAGATCGAACCCGCGTTTACGGATTTTCAGCACTGTTTTGAGGACTGCAGCCCCATTCCTGAGGCGGCCGGTATCTGTTCCCAAGGGCATGACCTCGTCGATCATGGGATGGTTTTCAAAGAGTGGTATCACCCATGGTCTTGCCAGTACTACCAGCCTGCTTTCCGGAAAGCACTCCCTGACCGCCTCAAGCGCTGGAAGGCTCATTACCGCGTCACCCACCCAGTTGGTGGCACGGATCAATATGGTCTTGATTTTCGACCTGTTGATCGCCCTGTTTCCTGAAAAAGCCATGTCCTTGCTTTAATCTCCGCCCTTGCGGCAGAGAAATATCCAGTCTTCCCTGTGCAGCGCCGGTATCCATGAAGAGGTTTTTCTGTACACCAGGATCTCCTCCTGGATGGAAAAGTATCCTTTCAGGAGTTCCCTGGTACTTTTTCGGGTATAAGAATAGGGATGGGCGTCTTCTCTGAGGAAAGGCAGGTATCGCTCAATAAATCTCCGGCACACCGCTATGGCCGGAGGATGGAGAAACAGGCCCAGGATAAAGGTCCCATCCTGCTTGAGTACCCGGCGTATTTCACCAAGGGCCTTGCCGGGATCAACCATATGGTCCAGGGCGTTCACGCAAAACACAACATCGGAACTATTGTCTTTTAATGGGATCTTTTCCGCGGTGCCGGAAATCTTTTCGCCTTCCGGCAATACGTTCGAATAGGTACGTTGATACGAATACATAAGCGGGTCCAGAAAGATTTTGTGCCCCGCCTCGAATAATCCCGCCGGGCAGGTCGGACCGCAACCCACGTCAAGGATAAGGGCTCCGGAAGGAATCTTCTCGGAGATACGCTCTATAACAGGTTTGTACCTGGAGAGGACCCTGTTCATCTGAGGTTCAAACACACCCTCTCTCTGCCAGAAGGCCTCCTCCTTAACCTGGGCTTGAGACCATCGTTTTTCTCTTTCCTGATTCATCATGAAGTATATCCTGTGCTGTCTGTCATTCCGGGCTTGCCCGCCCTGGTGCGAGTTGCAGGTAAATAGCCATTGTATTGCTAAGATATAGTTGCAAAACTATAAAGCACACATTCTTTAACTGCGGTCTGGGCCAGGAATCCGGAATCCAGTCCGTATTGTGTTTAACTCAATTAACGTGAGGAGTCTAGGTAAATTAGGAGTGCATGTCAAGCCCAGTTAGGTATGCAATATTTTAGAGATTAGGCAGGCTATTTAGCCACTTTCTTAGATTATGCACAAAAAATTGTGC
>Ga0315541_1000278_pt1 | contig 54929 bp, 50 predicted proteins | sample SalMarSW160190MG_FD_203095 | JGI IMG/M metagenome (GOLD analysis project Ga0315541, IMG submission 203095) | Salt marsh sediment microbial communities from the Plum Island Ecosystem LTER, Massachusetts, United States - Salt Marsh Sediment SW1601-190 ... | reverse complement strand
GCCTCAGGGGGGAGAATATAGACACCGAGTCAGCTTTGGAAATCGTCAAAACTTTCTTAGCCACGGATTTTGAAGGCGGCAGACACTTACAAAGGGTGAATAAAATAAGGGCTTTAGAAGGAGATTCACAGGAATAATAGCCCTTGATCTTGAGGGATACGACCTGAGGGAACAGTTATTTCGCCAGGTCACATCACATATCGACTTCTTAAGTCACGAGATAACTTAGCTGTTAATTCCAAAGCCAGAGACGCCGCTTCAGGCGATAAGCTTTCCAGGCCACAAGAAGGGGTTATCAGCCCTTGAGCTATGAGCTGCCTGAATTTAACGCCATCCCTGGTGAATGGAGCCATGGCTTCTTCCAGGCGGTCACGGAGGCCGGACAAGGATTCTTTAGCCAAGGCCTCTTCTTCATTCGGAACTATCCCCCAGGCGATGCTGCCACCACCCTCAAGGAAAGATTTCACCCTGTCGGAGTGGGTGCTTAGGGAAGAGGCATAATTATAAGCATCAAAGCTGAGAATATCGATTTTGGTGTCCAGAAGGACTGACCAGTTAGTGTTTCCGCAGCAATGCAACCCTTTTATTCCTTTTATTCCTTTGATGACCTCCTCTAGTAGAGCAGGCACTTTTTCTTCAGGAATAGGAGTAAACACCGAGCCCAGAGAAACCAAATAGGGCTCGTCAACAAAGATGATGGTATTAGGCGATATTTCTCTCAGGATATTTTCCTGCCACGAAGCTTTTAGCCGCAGGAACTTAGCCGCGGTTTCGGCTAAAGTGTCATCATAGAGGATGCCCAGACCATCCTGACGGGTAACCCTCAATCCCCAGGTGACGGGACCTGTCACCTGTCCCTTGACTATTTTACTGCCTGTTGCTTTGGAGAGGAAGGCATGGAGCCCGGCAGCATATTCGGGCGAAATGCCATATGCACGGGCGTTATCCTGCTCACAATCAATATGGATTTGCTCCAGCTCGCTCTCAAAATCTGCTGAGGGCTCAATGTGAATTTTGTCCCCATCTATAACCACCCCCGGAAAACCCTCACTGAATTGGATAATCATGTTTTCTTTAGGAGAGCGCTGCGGTAATTGCGGCCAGGCGGGAATGTCAGGAAGACATTTCATAATAATGGAACAGGCCTCGCCAGAATTCGTGTGAGGCATGCTGCCGATAGCAGTGGGCAAACATCCAAACTCAAACTTGGCTGACATCTTCCTCCCCTCCTAAATACTTGCCAATTAGCAGCCCCAGCTCTTTTCTCTTTTCTTTCGGTATGTATTTCTTCCCAGTGACTATGGCATATTTTAGGGCGCTAGCACAGGCACAGTCTCGTTCCTGCGGTATGGAAGGCAGCAGTAACTTCAGGATTCTCTTGACAGTATCAATGCCCTTCCGCAGGTTTGTTAAAATCATATCCGTAGTCACCGACTCATAAGTCGGATGCCAGCAATCATAATCGGTGACAAGAGCAAGTGCGACATAGCATATTTCCGCCTCTCTAGCTAATTTAGCTTCAGGCAAAGCTGTCATCCCAACAACATCAGCACCCCAAGAACGGTAAAGCTGCGACTCAGCCTTGGTAGAGAGTTGTGGACCTTCCATGACTAGATAAGTGCCACCCTTATGTACCTTAGCCCCAACCTTGGTGCTTGCCTCAAACGAGATTTGACTCAAAACAGGACAGAAGGGTTCAGCGAGAGATACATGCCCCACTATCCCATCTGCAAAGAAGGTGCTGGCTCTTCCTCTGGTACAGTCTATTAGTTGGTCAGGAATGACTACATCCAGAGGTTCTATCTCCTCCTTAAGACTGCCCACAGCGTTTACAGAGATAATCCTTTCCACCCCCAGAGATTTCAAGGCATAGATATTGGCTTTCGCCGGCAGTTCACTGGGGCTTATTCGATGTCCCTCGCCATGTCTAGGGAGAAATGAAACCCTTACTCCTTCTAAATTGCCCAAGATAATAGAGTCACTGGGCTCGCCAAAGGGCGTGCTTACCTTCACTTTCTCCACCTCCGTCATCCCCTCCACCTTATAAAGCCCGCTTCCGCCAATGATGCCAATCCTTGCTTCAGGCATTTGATACCTCCGTGAAAACACTACCCCTTGCCCCTGCGTCTCTCCTCCCACCTTCCCCCCTCTTCAAGGTATTTCAGTTAAGCTATAGACTCTCCATTAGTCCTATGTTAAGTCAAACCTAGCATATTCCCCTAGAATTGTCCACCATCGAGCCTCTTTTTTTCCCGCGGAGATGTTGCATTTTACTACATTTAGTGGTAAAATGTTTCCATACCACAATTATTAGGAGAAATTTGTGAACTGTCCTTACTGCGGCAGGCAGGAATCAAGGGTGATAGATTCCCGGAGTCTAGACGAAGTGGTGAGACGCCGAAGGAAATGCCTCGCCTGCAATGCTCGCTTCACTACTTACGAGCGTATACAGCCACATGATATCTTCGTTATTAAGAAGGATGGACGACGTGAGGAATTCAGCCGGGATAAGCTCCTTGTGGGTATTCGCAAGGCTTGTGAGAAACGCCCCCTTCCTACAGGCGCTATTGACAAGTTTGTGGACACCATTGAAGCTGAGCTTTACAAGGTGGGCAAAGGCGAGGTCTCTAGTGCCTATCTTGGCGATCTGGTCATGGAAGGACTAAGAAAACTAGATCATATTGCTTACATCCGCTTTGCCAGTGTTTATCGGGAATTTGCTGATATCGGCGCTTTAAAACAAGAAGTGGATAGCTTGGCGGTACGAAGAGAGCTAACTCCAGCAAACCAGCTACCGCTGCCCTCTTCTGAGGCGGTGGATTCCCTAGCTGGTCGCAAGAGGAGATAAAATGCCCAAAACCCGTCGGAAGGAGAACCAAAAAACTATTGGTCGAGACAGAGTAGCTCGAGCTGTTTTCGCTGCTGCCGAGTCCATGGGTATAAGTGATAGGAAATTGTTGGAGAGTTTTACGGAACAAGTGAGCCAGCGCTTAGAGGTAGCTCATCCATTCCCAGGCATGGAGGAGTTTGTTCCGCGGCAAATTAAACAGCCTGTGTCCCCCTCCCAAATTCAGGCAATGGTTAAGGAGATTCTAACTGCAGACGAATTTTCTCCCCAGGCCAGAAGCCAAGTCATTTCTGGAATCAAACTCAGCGATAATGCCTTAAGGGTTCTGGAACGGAGATATTTGACAAAGGATGAGGAGGGGAAGGTTATTGAGACCCCACAAGAGCTATTTCGCCGCGTCGCCAAGCATATTGCCTCAGCCGAGCTCCATTACGATGCCAAAGCAGATGTTTCCTTTTGGGAAGAGGCATTCTATCAGTTAATGGCAAACCTGGATTTCTTACCCAACTCCCCTACTCTAATGAATGCCGGCCGCGAACTAGGGCAACTATCAGCTTGCTTTGTTTTACCTATTGAGGATTCTATGGAGTCTATTTTTGATGCGGTTAAATATACTGCTTTGATTCATAAAAGTGGCGGAGGTACAGGCTTTTCCTTTTCCCGACTTAGACCTACAAGTGATAGAGTGGGTTCTACAGGTGGCATTGCTAGTGGCCCCGTCTCTTTCATGCGAGCCTTTGATGTCACCACCGATGTCATAAAGCAAGGTGGCATGCGCCGCGGAGCCAATATGGCAATACTCAATGTTGAGCATCCCGACATCTTGAAATTCATCGCGGCTAAGGAAGACCCGGAGGCTCTAACCAATTTTAACCTTTCCGTAGCTGTGACCGATGAGTTTATGAAAGCGGTGGAAAAAGGCACCGATTACAATTTGGTTAACCCGCGAACTGGAGAGGTGACGGATAAGCTTAATGCCAAAGAGGTATTTGACAAAATAGTTGACATGGCCTGGCGCACCGGCGACCCGGGTGTTGTGTTTATTGACGAGATAAACAGGCATAACCCCACGCCTAAATTGGGCAAAATAGAAAGCACTAACCCCTGTGGGGAACAACCCTTGCTTCCCTTTGAATCCTGTAATTTAGGCTCCATAAACTTGTCCAAGATGGTGGCGGATAAAGATGGCCAGCCATACATTGACTACGACAAGCTATCTCAAACAGTCAAGCTCGCAGTCCGCTTCCTTGACGATGTTATCGAAGTCAACCAATTTCCCCTGCCAGAGATTACGGAGATGACAAAAACTACCAGGAAAATAGGCCTGGGGGTGATGGGTTTTGCCGACATGCTGATTCAGCTTGGTATCCCCTATGATAGTGAACAAGGGCTTGTTGTAGCCGAGGAAATTGCCCATTGCATATCTGAAGAGGCGGATAAAGCCTCGATAGAGCTAGCCCAAGAAAGGGGAGTTTTTCCTGCCTTCCAGAAAAGCATTTATGACACGCCCGATGGTCCTCGTTTTCGAAATGCCTCTCGGACTACCATTGCTCCTACTGGCAGCTTGAGCATAATCGCTAATTGCTCCAGTGGCATTGAACCATTATTCGCCTTAAGCTACGTGCGTCATATCCTGGAAGGCGAAGAATTTATAGAGGTGAACCCTTATTTTGAGGAGATAGCCAGGAGCGGAGGGTTCTATTCCCCGGACCTAATGAAGCAGCTAGCTGAAGGAAAGAGGTTAAAAGACGTAAAAGAAGTTCCTGAAGAGATAAAGAGGCTCTTTATCACCGCCCATGACATATCTCCTGAGTGGCACGTTAAGATGCAGGCAGCATTCCAAAAATTTACTGATAGCGCCGTATCCAAGACGGTCAATTTCCCGCACGATGCAACGCCCGAGGATGTAGCTAAAGTGTATATACTGGCTTACCAGGAAGGCTTGAAAGGGATAACTATTTATCGTGATAGGAGTCGAGATAGTCAGGTACTCACTGTAGGTGAGGGGGTAAAAAGAGCTGAAGGTAAGCTAGCTCCCAGGAAAAGGCCAAAAGTGACCAGGGGGGTAACCGAAAGGGTAAACACTGGGTGTGGCTACATCTACGTGACAGTAAACTTTGATAGTCGGGGAATATCCGAAGTTTTCTCCACCTTAGGAAAGGCTGGAGGTTGTGCCGCAGCACAGCTTGAGGCTATCAGTCGCCTAACATCCCTGGCTCTAAGGTCTGGAATAGATGTAGAGTCTATTGTAAAGCACCTGCGCGGCATTAGATGCCCTTCTATTGCCTGGGAGCAAGGACATGCTATTTTGTCATGTGCTGACGCTATCGCTAGCGTGCTGGAGAAGTACATTAGAGAAAAAACCAACACTAATCCAGGTGCGCCTTCTCAAAATCTGGAGATTGTTAAAAGTTGGGCCGGGCAATGCCCCGATTGTGGTGGTCCTTTGATTTACCAGGAAGGCTGCAACATTTGCCTCGCCTGTGGCTTTACTAAATGCGGATAGGGTACGAGAAAAGTGGGTAGATCGAGAGGTAGCTATTATTCAGCTCTTAAGCGGATAACCAAAGTTGCCAATTCGGATTTTGGCTTAAGGAAGATTTGTAATTCTATCGCCAAAAGCACTGCCAAGGCAATGCATGTAAATGGCTGCCGCATTTTATCCCTCAATTCCCAAAAGGAATATTTGATCACTGTAGGCACATATGGTTTGAGCGACCTTTATCTGAAAAAGGGCCCCCTTGATGCCCGTAAAAGTCTCCCGGAGATCCTTGAGGGGGAAGTGGTATTTATTGCCGATGCTGCTAAAGATAAAAGAGTTCAATATCCCCAAATAGCACTAGCACAAGGAATATCTTCTATACTTGGGGTCCCTATACTTGGGAAAGGAGAGGCTATCGGGGAGATTCGAATTTACACTCGTGAGCCTCGCCAATTCTCCGAAGCTGATAAAAGCTTCCTCCTCAGTGTTGCTGATATATGCGCCGTCATCTTTGAGAGAGCAGAGCTTCATCAATTGCTGGAGCAAGACTATAAGGCAAGTAAGAGACGAAGAAAATCGTCCCAGGTATCTCCGTTACCTATTACTACTCAGGAGCCATCTAGTTTCGCTCATCCCAGCGAGGAGGATTTTGCCAAACTTTTAGACTTTTACTGTATTGAATGGCTTTATGAGCCTCGTTCCTTTCCTCTTAAGTGGAAAGGCGGCAAGATAGCAGAGATGTTCACTCCCGATTTTTACTTGCCCGAGTTAGACCTTTATATTGAACTCACTACATTAAAACAAAATCTGCTAACCGAGAAGAATCGCAAGCTGCGCCAGCTCAGAGAACTTTACCCTGAAGTCAATGTCATGCTTCTGACCAAGAATGATTTCCTCAAGCTGCTAGCCAAATATGGCTATGGCCCTCTAGGCGAAGCTAAAGTAGAGGGAGTCGATCGGGTTTTGTACAGCCACGCCAAAATTCAACGAAGGATAAGAACCCTGGCCAGACGCATTTCGCATGATTACGCTGGTCAGCGATTAGTGCTCATAGGCATTCTGAAGGGCGTTGTCTGTTTTATGGCTGACCTGATGCAGCACCTTTCCATTCCAGTTACCCTGGACTTTATGGCTATCTCATACTATGGTGGCGATGGCCAGGTAGTCAAGATAACTAGAGACCTCGATAGCAGCATAACAGGGCAACATGTACTGATGGTTGAAGATATTGTAGATACTGGCATGACACTGAATTACATTCTCAGTCATCTCTCTGCTCACAATCCTGCTAGCCTTCGCGTTTGTACCCTGCTTGATAAGAGAGCACGTCGATTGATAAATGTTCCGCTTGATTACGTGGGCTTTGAAGTTCCCGATGAGTTCGTAGTGGGTTATGGATTAGATTACAACGGAGAATACCGTAATTTGCCCTTTATTGGCATCCTCCATCCCGAGCTAATCAAAGGCGAGGAGCTGCGATAACCAACCCCAACTTAGCTCCTTTCTTCGTGGCAATACTTATAGCTCGTATAACAATAAAACAGCAAAAAAACTGGGGATAAAAAATTGCCCCAAGTAACCTCCCTTTTCTTGGCTCTCCACCCACCTTCTTTTCTGCTTCCACCTACCTTGCGCTGGGCTTTTTACTTCCCAACACTTTTCAGCTTCCACTTACTCAGCGGTCGGCCACACTCGCCAAGCTTCTGTTCAATTACTTGGAGCATTATTATATTAACACACCCCTAAAACTTTGTCAAGGGGGTGTGCTGGCCGGTTTAGTATAGTCATGGTTGATAATTGGGCAATAACTAAAATTTTAGAGGCATACTACAGGTAGTAGGTAGGGGAGACACTATGCAAAGTGATAAAATAGGGGTATGGGGAACAAGTCTCTTACACAAACTGCCATACGCCGAGCTATCAACGACACTATCTCAGCCCAAAAGTCAACAAAATTTATGTGGGGAGGGGAAGGCGTGTTAGCCGTTGCTGGTGGTGCTTGGTTAGCACAGATTGCCCCATTAGGTGCATCCACATTAGAAATTGTGGCACGGTCAGTAATTGGTGGTTTGGGCGGTCTGGTAACCGCCATACTGATAATCTTTGGTTGGAATCTGTTTAGAGCACCATATCGCCAACGGAATGAGGCTCGTACTTTACTGGCTGAAAGGCCAAAACCAAAACCTTTAACTAACAGAGACGATTTACTAAGAGCGATTGCTGAAGCTAGAATAGCGACTATTCAATTTGTTGAAAGCGTTGAAAACTTAAAAAAGTGGGCGAAACTACATCCAAATCTAGTAAATGTGGAAGCAATGACCACCATTGACAAGGCACAGCAAAAACAGAATAAGGCCTATGAAGCAATGGAAAAGGAGATATTAGTTGCTGGAAGTGATTATGAACCAATTCTCAAACCGCTCTATTTATTTATGCAAAGTTCAGCAATATTGAATGCATCTCCTACTGAGAATCAGAGTACCATATTGACTTATAAATTTAAATTGGAGGAAATAATAACACAGACGAGAAACAAAATTATTGAACTTAGCAAACCAACTTCTCATAAGGAAAGTTCTCAGACTTGATTAGTTTCAAGTTAGGCATACCACTACAGGTAGTGATATATCTAAAAACATGAATTGTAAAGTAGAATCAACCATGATTATACTGAACCTGCTGGCCCATTCAACTGCGTTTCCGGCGTGTGCCCGTTCCATATGCAAGCCCTCCGCCATACGAGTCTGCTTGAACAACGACTACACCACAGTAGGCCTGGACTCAGCCTGGCTGAGCTTTCCATAGGTCCTGCGACCATTGCAGGAGATTTACCACTGGATCGATGAGCACCTCTCTGACAACCGCACGCAGGAAATCGCTCTTAGCTATGAAGTCGGCCACAGGGGGGCTGACTCTGTAATAAGCCGCTATGAATCGCGACCCCAGGGCATTTTTTAGTAATACCTCGTCTCGGAAATCGCGCAATATGTCAAGCTGACTGGCTGTTTCTGTGCCATAGGCCGCGGTGGCGATGAAGCACGAATTCCTCAACCACCCCCACAAGCCTCCCTCCGGCGGCCAGAAACCAATTTCATCGAACCGCACTTCCGCCCCGTCGTTCCAGCCAGTTCCTAGGAGACAGATTCTTAAATGAGTCGTTCCGGGTGGCGCCTGCATCGTGTCAGTCTTTTGTACATAGGCACCGTTCGTGTCATTGGTGAACAGCATTCTTGTCGCACTTAGTTGTCTCCCCTCTTTTCCCTCCCAGAAGTCGAGAGTGATGACACCGGTAACATTGCCGGAAACATATATCCATCCCCATACCTCATATGTCAACACCTCTTCGATGTTATCGATCCACTGGGTGAGCTTGCCACCGTCCCCTGCTATCCGGGCGGTCCAATTACCTACATAGATGGGGCCAGTATCTACGCGCGTAGCGTTTCCGCTCGGCACCCAACCATACGGGGCTTCCTCTTCTCCCTGCTCGAAGCTCTGGTTAACAACCATTCCTCCGGCGCTTACGTAGCCGGAGGGCAAGAAGGCCAAAAACCCGGTCACGATGAGCAAAGCTGCCAGCATGACCTTTATGTATCTACCCATGTCTCACTTCTTTTTGTAACAGTTTAACCTTTCCAAAATTGTAGTTTGTAGCCTACATTATATATATTATATAATCACCCCCACGCACCGTCAATCGTTTCCTGGCTCCTTGTCAAATTGTGTGGAAAGAGCTACGAGAGGATACAAGCTCAAGGAGCATTTTCCTTCAGCATCTTAATCTCAGTGTGGCAGCCTTCGGTAAGCCATTAGTTGTCCGCTCGTGAAAGTAGTGCAGTATTAGCTTCCGCCTTCCGGTAGAACAAAGCTCTCTTGTTAATAGCAACAGTAGGGATATAAGTCTTACTGCCGGGCTTGGAAATCTTACTTTCTCTTGACCGCTGACTTCACCGACTCTTCAATATCTCTAGCAGTCAAACCGTATCTTTGAAGCAGCTCCTCAGACTTGCCTGACAAAGCATACCTATCACCAAGGTTGACGAATTCCATAGGCACCGGCTTCTCTCTGGCTGTCGTTTGGGCAACTCGGCTGCCCAGACCACCCTGAGCTAAGTGCTCTTCAGCAACGACAATTGCGCCCGTCTCTGAGGCTGCTTTGACCACGGCTGTTTCATCCAAAGGTTTGAGGGTATGCATATTGACTACCCTGCAATCTATACCTTGTCTTGCTAAGATATCTGCCGCCTCCAGAGCCTTAGCGACCATGATGCCCACGGCCATAACAGTTGCATCCTTGCCTTGTCTCATGGTTACTGCCTTACCTAATGTGAAGCGATAGCCTTCGGGGTAAACAATCGGTGTCTTAGGGCGACTTAGTCTGATGTAGAAAGGTCCATAGTCACTTGCCGCCACTCTTACTGCCTCAGCAGCTTCTATAGCATCAGCAGGAACAACAACAGTGAAGCCGGGGAGAGCACAATACAAGGCTAAGTCTTCAATGGCGTGATGGGAGGCGCCGTCTTCACCAACAGTGATGCCTCCGTGAGTGGCGACGATTTTGACATTTAGTTCTGGCTGAGAAAGGCAGAGCCTTAGCTGGTCAAAACAGCGGCATGAAGCGAAGATGGCGAAACTGCTGACAAAAACGGTTCTTCCCGAGGCAGCTAGTCCAGCAGCTATTCCAACCATGTTTTGTTCTTCCAGGCCGCAGTCAAAAAAGCGGTCAGGAAACTCCCGGGCAAAAAAACTGGTCATTGTTGAGGGCGATAAATCGGCGTCCAGAACAACAATGTCGTTATTTTGCCTGCCCAGCTCTACCAGAGTTTTGCCATAGGTTTCCCGAGTAGATGCTTCAGCCATACTTACTCTAGCTCCTTCAGTGCCCTTTCGGCTTCTTCCCAGGTAGGTGCCTTGCCGTGAAACGCCACATTATTTTCCATGAAGCTAACGCCCTTGCCTTTGATGGTGCGGGCGATGATGACAGTGGGTTTACCTTTTGTCTTTTCAGCCCCCTGGTAAGCGGACAGTATTTGGTCAAAGTCATGTCCATCTATATCAATAGTATGCCAGCCAAAGGCTTGCCATTTCCGGGTAAAAGGCTCAAGGTTCATGATGTCTCGAGTCCATCCGCTGAGCTGCATACCATTGCAGTCAACTATGGCCGTTAGGTTATCCAGTTTGAAGTGGGCCGCTGAAAGGGCCGCCTCCCAAGTTTGCCCCTCTTCACATTCTCCATCGCTAAGAAGAACATAGGTCCGGTAATTTTTGGAATCCAGCCTGGCGGCCAGGGCGACGCCAATGGCAAAGGACAAACCCATACCTAAAGAACCAGCTGACATTTCTACCCCGGGGGTGAACTTACTATCAGCGTGTCCCTGGAGGCGACTATCCAACTTTCTCAATGTCGTCAGCTCTGCCACGGGAAAGTAGCCAGTTTCGGCCAGGGCAGCATACAAAATTGGAGCAGCATGTCCCTTGCTCAATATAAATCGGTCACGCTCTGACCACTGGGGATTTTCGGGGTTATGGCGCAAAACCTTAAAATAAAGGGCAGTGATGATGTCAGTTGCTGATAGAGAGCCACCGGGATGCCCGCTGCCTGCCGTAGCTATCATGGTGATTACATGACGGCGTAGCTTTTTAGCCATTGCCTTGAGCTCTGCCGTAGACAGGTTGAATTTGTTACTTGGAGATGCGCTTTCAGGGAATACTTCGCTATGATTTGGCATCGGTCAAAGACTAAATTGTAACTCAGAATTGCTTACAATGTCCATAGTGAGTAGGCTACCCTCAGACCAAAAAGGGAATATATTATATCGGGGGTAGGAAGAGGTGCTTCAATTGAGTCAAATCGCTAAGAGACTCCTGATGGTCTCTCCCTGACCTGTCAAGATAGAGAGCATTTATGCCAGCCTGTCGGGCATTGAGGAAATCAAATTGCCAGTTATCACCCACATGGATGACCTGGCTCGGCTTGACGCCCATATCTTCACATATCCTGAGGTAAAAATCAGGATTTTTTAATTGCCTATAATGTGAAACGGAGGAGAAAATTCGAACAAAATAAGGTTTGATATCTCGCAATAAGCAATGCAGTAGCTCCAGTGGTGTGCCTGAGGCAACAATTAACTTATATTCACTGGCCAAGGAAGAAAGGACCTCAGCTACCTCAGGATAATAGCCTATCTTATCCAGGCAGCCTTGTATCACTGGCTCAGAAGAACCCAAGCCAAGATGGTTAAACCAGTATTCGATATCATACCACTCAAGCCTCTGGTCACCAATCCTGCTATACTCCTCAGCAATGCGCTTCTTGGCTTGAGCAAGGTCAAATCCTTTTTTCTGAGCATAAAGCGCAGGGATAGCCTCATGCCATATAGCCTGGCTGAAATCAGGCGTTACCACTGTTCCCTCAGCATCAAAAGAGATTAATTCAATCTGCTTCATTTGAAATGCTGATATTATCATGGTAAGGAGTCAAAAGTCCATTTGCCTATTCCCCTTCAATACGCTAAAATACGCAGAATGCTAAGTTACACAGTCACAGAGAAGTTGAGCCAGACCTTCGAGCTAGGTCCTATAAGGCCGCCTAGCGAAGCTTATTCCCTCCTGATAAGGGCGACCAGGAATTGCCCCTGGAATAGATGCCAGTTCTGTCCTATATACAAAGGCAGTAAGTTCGAGCTGAGGTCGGTGGAAGAGATTATAAAAGATATTGAGGCGGTTGAAGCTATCAGTGAGGGTATAAAGGAAATAGCCTGGAAGACGGGCAATGGCGACAAAGTGAGAGAGGTAGCGGCAATGCTCTCCAATCAACTTCAATATGGACAATGTGTGCATAATGTTGCCCGCTGGCTTGCGACAGGAGGCAAGTCAGTCTTCCTCCAGGATTCTAATACCTTAATCATGCGCACCCCTGAGCTAACTCAGGTGATTACTTTCCTGAGAAAAACCTTCCCCAGCTTAAATAGAGTAACTACATATGGGCGGTCCCATACGGCAGCTAGAAAGTCGTTAGCGGAGTTAAAGGAACTCAAGGATGCCGGGCTAGATAGGATTCATATTGGACTTGAGACTGGCTATGACCCTTTGCTGGCTTATATGGAAAAAGGATGCACTGCTAAGAACCACATTGAGGGTGGGAAAAAGGTGAAAGAAGCAGGCATTTCTCTGTGTGAATATGTCATGCCTGGTCTGGGGGGCAAGAAAATGTCTCGAGAACATGCCCAGGAAACAGCAAAGGTGTTAAACGAGATTGACCCTGATTATATCAGGCTACGCAGCCTCCACATAACTCCAGCTATGCCATTGTGGACCAGGTTGCAAGACGGAGATTTTGAGCTGCAAACGGAAGACGAAGTAGCAAAGGAAATAGGTGTTTTTATCGAAAACTTGCAAGTTACCAGCCATCTTAAGAGCGACCATACACTTAACTTGTTGATGGAGGTCGAGGGCAAAATGCCCGATGATAAAGAAAAATGCCTCAATATCATAAATAAGTATCTATCTTTGCCGGATGAGGAAAGACTCAACTTCCACTTTGGCAGCCGGGCAGGTTTATACAATAGGCTAGCTGACCTCAGTGATAGATACAAACACGATAAAATAGAACAAGCTATAAAAAGTCTCAGAGCACAGGGTAGCAATGTTGAGGAGACGATATTAAGGCTGAAGGACAACTTTATTTAAGAGAAGAACAGTGTCAAAAGGATTTGTAAATCTAAATCGTTTCAAGCATGGCCGGGCAATAAAGCGGGACAGCAAACAAAAATCCGATTTACAGGGCGGCAAGGGAATCAAAGGACAGAGGGTTAAATTTCGTGGCTAAAATAGATGAATTTACCTTTGGCTCAATCATAGTTGAAGGTAAGAAATACCGCTGGGATGTTCTGATTTTTGCCGATGGCACTGTAAAGAAACGAAAAGGCGGCTTTCTGATGTTCGGCAGTCATAAAATCAAGAAACAGGAGTTGGAGGAATTGAGCCAGGGTCAACCTGAAACAATAATTGTCGGCACCGGAACCAACAGCGCTGCCCATATAACTCCTGAGGCGGAAAGCTGGGCTAAGGGAAAGAATCTAAGCTTACTGGTTCAGCCATCCCATGATGCCATAGCTATGGTAAATGAGCTTGCCGAACAGAAGAGGGTTGCTGCCTTGATTCACATAACCTGCTAAGGCATAAATTTATCTTAGCGTGATTTCTTTGCAATGCTCTCAGCTGTGTTTATGGTATTTTCCTTTACATCTATAAATAATTTAAAAAGTTCCCTGGCCATAAGCAATAGTAGCCAGGCCAGGAATGAGCCAATCATTCCTATTACAATCCGAAACCCACCTTCAATTCCACCCGTGGTAATTCCCCAAACAAGCGAACCAATAAAGCCAAGTACTAATATTATCCATGCTACAACCCTCAAAGCACTAGTCGCATATTTTATATAATAATACTCCTGTATCTTGTTTACCTCCCGCTCTCTCCGCAAAACATCGTGCGTTTTCTTCCCGGGCATCGGTAGCCACCGTTTTTGAATGAGCTTGCCGAACAAGGAAAAGATTACTGTCTTCACTCACATAACCACCTAAGGCATAAATTTATCTCAGCTTGATTTCTTTGTAATGGTAATGCGCTCAGCCGTGTTTCTGGTGTTCTCTTCCACATCCATAAACAGGTAAAGGAGTTCCCTGGCAGTAAGCAAGAATACCCAAGACAGGAAGGAGACAAACACCCCCATAACAGCCATGAAAATACCTTCAACTTCACCCGTCATAATTCCGTAAAGAATCGAACCAATAACGCCAATCACCAGTACTATCCACGCTACGACTCTCAAAACCTTGGCTGCAAAGGGTAGAAAACGATACTTTTGCATCTTGCCTCCCTTTTGACCTTAAAGTTTTTCAAACGAGATTCTATAGCTGCCTGATTCATCAGGCACAATCACCTCATAACTTGCCGAAACCTGGACTTTACCTAAATTCGCCCTTCCCCAAACTGACGAATATAATGGCGAGTATCCCGAGAAGCGCCCAGGGACCAAAGAGTGCACAGATAGACCCGGCAAGCGCCAGTCCCCAAATCTTTCTTCTCAAGGCATAGCTACCACCCACTATAGCAATTATCCCCAGTATGATTGATGGAACACCAAAGGCACCCCATGCTACCCCAAAGAATGCGCCCCCAATTAATGCGCCTATGATGCCACCGACTACAGCAACTACTATACCAGTGATCACACTAATGGTTCCTGCAATAATACAGAGTATGCCCGCAGTTGTCGGCTTCCAGGTCTTTTCCTTTATTGCCTTGGCTACCCGCACACCACAGTTGGTACATATTTCCGTTAGTGGCGTTGTTGGAGCACCACACCCAGGGCAAAAACTGGTGTTAGCCATTGGCCTAGCTCCACAATTCATACAAAACTCCGGACTCCCCGTTAACTCCTTGCCACAATTTCTACAGAACATTGCCTCACTTCCTAAAAAACTTCCATAGCAACCAGTATGCCGCCAATAACTTCCAGAGACCTGGACTTTACTTAAATTCGCCCTTCCCCAAGGCGACGAATATAATGGCGAGTATCCCAAGAATAAACCAGGGACCAATGAGTGCGCAGATAGACCCGGCAAGCGCCAGTCCCCAAATCTTTCTTCTCAAGGCATAGATACCGCCTACTATCGCAACTACCCCCAATACAATTAACGGGGCAAAAATGGCACTCAACCATCCCATCCCAATAATTCCAGCCCCAAAACCAACTCCGATGGCAAATACCGCGCCGAAAATCACCTGAAGAGCTCCTGCAATGATGGCTAATATGCCAGCAACCGTCGGTTTCCACGTTTTTTCCATTTTTTATCCCTCCTTTTTATTTTTATTCTTTTAAACACGCTATAGTTAAAAGCTCTCCTTGTCAATACCCCAAAACCTCAATCACCGCCACAGCAGCAGGTTTGCCTGTCGTAACCCATCCCGGCACTGCAACCACCACACTCTTGCCTCGTCGCAATAGCAAATCGCCACACCCCCCCCAGGCAACCATTCAAAGAGAGCTTACCAGAATATGAGCCAGGGTATGAGTGACATGCTCACCAAGAATAGAATTAACGTGACTATCGCACCTATTCCCAGGCTAATAAGAAACATACGCCACCACATTCCCCAAGCTAATCTCCATGTTGGCCTTACCTCATTATCCATCTGCTCCTTACTCCTTTTCTTGTTTTCTCCAGGTTCCAAGCCTTCCAATTGATTGAATAGCCTCTGCGGTACCTTCGAGTCATTATAATTATAGCTATTACTCGATGTCAATATAGTTAAGGGGATTGTTTATTAAATCGCTCGTGGTGAGCTTATCGCACCATGAGCAGCACCCAAGGACAGACTAGCTTGCCCTTCCACTTTGCTCAGGCGGATGGGTTACTAAACAGTCTATTTGAAGGCTTTCAGGTAGCTTAACCAAGCTCCTTGACCATGTAAGCGCCTTCCAGACCATAACCAAGCGAGCGATAATACTCCCTGGCACCGACGCCGCTGAGCACCGATAACCTATCAGTCTTGAATTCACCCCTGGCGATTCTCTCTGCCTCTCGAAGCAACCTTTCGCCGAGACCGTGATGTTGAACGGCTCGCTCTAGCCTCCCTCCCAGGGGAACTTCAGGACCAAAAATATGGAGCTCTCTAACTACCGCTTTTTCCCCATTTATTCTCAGCCTCAACAAGCCAAACAAAGTTTCATTCTCATCCTCGTAGGAAAGGAAGACCTCCCTCCCCCCCCAGGCTTCATAATCCAGCCTGGTTAACCAGGGCTCGCCAATTGCCCAGCCATCCCTCAGGCGATGCCCGCATTCTCGACAACGAATGCAGCTACAGCGAAGTCCTACCTGCCCCATCTTCTTTCTAATAGTTCCTCTGAGCGCTAAGTCTCTGCTGCCGGCAATGATAAATTTGCTGGGAATATCCCGCATCAACCTCGAAATCCTTACATATTTGGGAACTAGAGCTTTAATAGCCATAAGCAAATCAATCATTTCCTCGTCACCATAAGGCCGGTAGCGATTATCCCGATACCAACTCTCTAGCTCGCTCCCCTGAACTACCAGCGTGGGGTAAAGCTTGAGCCCGTCAGGTCGAAAGCGCTCGTCTTCAAACAATTGCCGCGATAGCTCTAGGTCATGCTCAGGTGTTGACCCCGGTAAACCAGGCATCCAATGATAATAAACCTTAAAGCCATAATCCCTTAATAGCCTGGTCGCGGAGATAACCTCAGCTACCCCATGTCCCCTCTTTGTCAGGCAGTGAACCTCATCGTCCAAGGTCTGTACCCCAAGCTCCACCCTGGTGGTGCCAAAATCAAGCATGCTCCTTACCTCTTTCTCCCCACAAAAGTCAGGCCTGGTCTCGATGCACAATCCCACGCAGCGATGCTTAGCATTTTCATTCAATTTCCTGGCTTCCTCTAAACTGCTAGAGGGGATGACGTTCAGAGCATCATAGCAATCCTTAATAAACTGATACTGATAGTCCCGGGGATAAGACAGAAAGGTACCCCCCATTATGATAAGCTCTACCTTATCTTGGGCATGTCCCATTTCAGCCAATGTCTTGAGCCTGACTTCCACCTGCTTTTTGGCATCAAAGCCACAACTTCGAGCCCGGAGCACCGCTGGAGACTCCACGGTATAGCTCTTGGGCGCCTCAGGAGAAGTGGGGCAATAAACACATTTGCCGGGGCAAGGAAATGGCTTGGCCATAACTGCCACCGGGGTTACTCCAGAAATAGTTCGAGATGCTTTCTTCACGCCATCTCCATGAGCATTTCACTATAATATGCTAAAGTTTAGCAGAGTGCATCTATGACCACAAACAGAGAGGTTTTCGACCAAATAGCTGAAAGCTGGTACCGAGTGAGGCATTGGCCTTTATTAAAGGAAGAGCTAGAGGAGCTAGCGGCAAGATGGCAAAGCGGAAAGTTGCTAAATGTAGGCTGCGCTCACGGACCGGACTTTTTGCCTTTCAGCCAAGGCTTTGAACTCTGGGGGGTAGATTCTTCCCCAGCCATGCTCAAGCAAGCCCTGAGATATTCTGTCAAGTTTAAACTTTATGTCAACTTAGTGGCCGCTGATGCCCTATTCCTGCCCTTCCCCAATAATACCTTCGATTGGGCAATATCAGTGGCCACTTACCACCACGTCAAAGGCAGAGAGGAAAGAGGAAAGGCATTCGTAGAATTAAAGCGTGTATTAAAGCCTCAAGGCGAGGCCTTTTTAACCGTGTGGAACCACGGACAACCAGGGTTTTGGTTCAAATCAAAAGAGCGACAAGTCCCCTGGAGGCTAAAAGAAAAAACAATTTACCGTTACTATCACCTTTTCTCTTATGGCGAGCTAAGAAAGCTACTAGTCGAAAGTGGGTGGGAAATCATTACTATGTCACCAGAGAAGTCCTACCGTTTCCCGATAAGGAATTTCTCACGCAATATATGCGTTCTGGTAAAGAAACAGAGCACCCCTAGGGAGTACCAGCGGTGTAACGCTTTAGCCCTACACAAAACTTGATATCCCTAAATTTCCGTAGCAGCGATGCTTTAGACCCGCAGCTACGGAGCCGTTCGCTCATTGGATGAGTCTTGACCTGTCTGCACCCTCTCAGAAAGTCCAGCCTCGATAATGCCAATGAAGACCTCCACCAATTTAGGGTCAAACTGAATCCCAGCACCTTGCCTAAGCTCTTTTATTACCTCCTCATGAGAAAAGGGAGGACGGTAAGGACGGGCAGAAGTCATAGCCTCAAAGCTATCAGCTATGGCGAGGATGCGAGCTTCTAGGGGAATCTCTTCGCCTTTCAGCCCTTCAGGATAGCCACCACCATCCCACCTCTCATGATGATGTAAAATGCTACTTACACAGGAAACTAGATGGGGTATGTTACCGACGATATTTGCCCCTAACCTGGGATGGGCCTTAATCGCTTCCCAATTTTCTCCATTAAGCTTCCCTTTTTTGTTAAGCACCTTATCAGGAATGCCAATTTTGCCAATGTCGTGAAGCAAAGCAGCAGTGCTCACCTTAGACACCTCTTCAGGCGATAGCCCAATAGCTTCCGCCAAAGCCTCAGCATAAGTGCTAACTTTCCTGGAATGACCATAGGCATATGGGTCCCTAGCCTCCACTGCCGAGACTAAGGCATAAACACTACTCAAACCGTTACGCTTGGCATGAATCCCCTGAATCCCTCCGTAGTCCGGTGGCTCGGATAAAATCTTGGAAGAGAGGAAGATCCGATTACCTCCAGTTCGCTTAGCATGATAAAGAGCAGTATCAGCCGCGTCAACAAGTTCATCAGATACCACTCCATCCGCAGGATAGCTAGCTAAACCAATGCTGCAAGTTACAGTAATTGCCCTCTTCTCCATCTCCCGGGCAATATGCTCTCGAACTCGCTCAGCTACGACATAGGCATCATCCATAGCTGTCTCGGGCAAAATGACAACAAATTCATCGCCGCCATAGCGAAAAGGTTGGTCAGCATTCCTGACAGAGCTTTCGATAATTCTCCCTACCTGGTTCAGAAGAATGTCACCGGCGGGATGCCCATATGCATCGTTATAGGCCTTAAAGTTATCCAGGTCAAGCATGAATATAGAGAACACATCGCCATAACGAGAATGCCGGGAAATCTCATCTCTGAGTCGCTCTTCAAAATGACGGCGATTAAATAGCCCGGTAAGCCCATCCAAACGAGACTTTTGTTCCAATTGGGCATAAAGTTGCGCATTCTCAATTGGCGCAGCAATCTGCAAAGCCACCTTTTCCAGAAGTTGTATTTGCCTGCGACTGTAAGCGTTAGGTTTGCGGCTGGCCAAAATCAGGCTGCCAATAGTACGGTCTGTGACACTCAAGGGCAGGTAAGCAACAGAACGAATCCCTAGCTTCACGTGACTCTCCCAGGTCCAGAATCTGTGGTTTCGTCTCAAATCAGCCTCATATACGGCCTGTCTATCCCGGCACGCCAACTCCGTAGCCGTCCCGTCAAGCGGCATCCTTTCCTCCGGCTGCCAAGCAGAACCTATGGTGCTGGACAGAGCCAGAAAATAAAGCTCGCTTCCATCAATTAAAGCAATTGTTGCCCAATCAATATCCACCACTTTCTTTAATTCCTGGGCAAAAGCTTCAAATATCATCTGAATGCTCATGCTGGAGGTTATGATTGCGGTTAAACGGTTAACCAGAGTTGTTTCTTCGTCTTGTTCCTTCAACCGCTCATGGGAATACTCCTTTGCCATGCTCGCTGCCACCTGGGCAGTGATAAACTCCAGTAAATCAATATCCTCAACGGCGTAGAGCTTCCCATCCCGCCTCTCGCTTATTGCCAGAACAGCCACAAGCTTCCCCTTGTTCATTAAGGGAACGAATATCTCTACCCCTGCCGATCGAATCTCCTCTCTCTCCTCCCCCCATATAGATTGGAATTCAGGAAAGACATCGAGATTCCTTTCCGGTAATATGGTGCTTTCGTTCTCCAGCCAGGTCACAACAGGACTATCTGCCCTTAATTTCAACTCCCCCATAGGATTATCCTCCACAGGAGGGTAGGTAAATCGGGCGCTAAAACCTTCGTTTTCAGCCTCGGGCAAAAGCAGACAAGCTCTCCGACAGTCAACAGATTGAGCAAGCAGTGATATGAATTCGCTGCCCAACTGCTCCAGGGTGGGAACATCATGTATCTTGGTGATAAACTGAGTTAACTGCCTGCGATAGGAGTATCTTACCCCGATAAAAGCTTCCTCAACCTTCTTTTGCCAGAGGTCGCGCACCTTGTGAACAAAATACAGGATAGCTGCAATTCCCAGGCCGATGGTTACTGCTAAAGAGGCAAAGTTAAGCTCAAAGCCGATGAACCGGTGAGCGAGCCTAAAAAATAGTACCACTATGGCAAGGCCAGCGCCATAAAGGACCACGTATATTAGGACTCGGCGGAATACAACCCCGATATCCACCAGACGGTGGGTCACAACAGCATAGGTTAAGACACAGGCAATGATGAGGTTGCCAATATGGCTCACAGGGTATTCCCCTCCCCAGGAAGAAATAGAGCCAGGGATAATAAAAACTGCCAGGATGGCAATAGCAACAAGTAAATACATAGCTTGATTACGCTCCGCCGGGTCAGGTGAAATCTTGTGCCTTTGCAACAAGGAATATATATCTTTGACACCTATAATAAATAGGAAAAGGAGACCTATAGCAATAATCCAGGGACCATAATGAACATTGATGCCGCTGGCAGTGATTTCAATGCCCCGTGGGATGTAGCCTAACAGCGCCAGGACAATGGTGGCTACTAAAAAAATATAAACCCATGGTATTTTGATGCGTTCAGACCGGTAGAAAGAGGAGATAAAATAATGAAGTTGAACTAGCATCCAGATGAGAATGCAAATGCCAAATTTAACTATGGGGAGTTTGTATGGCATAAGGAAATCGCTGCGGAAGAAAAAGCCGCTAAGGCTCCACAGCATGGTAGGAATCAGAAACAAGAAGAAAAACCTTTGTTTTCCACTCAAGGGACGGTTATTGAGCAAAATGACGAACAGCGGGATATACGCAATCGTGGCAATTAAAGGAATTAAGGCATAGACATTCATAATATCACCCTTATACAGTCAAACTCATAAATTCCGACACAATTTTACCTGTCATTCTGCGCCCCTCCGCGGGATTGCTTCGTCCAGATAAATCGGGACTCTCAATGACTGTTGTGTCACCACTTCTGCAAATCACTTTAATATAAAACTATTATCGACATAAATTTGGAAACTGTCAAGAATGACTATGGTAATCCCCCAAAGGTACAGGTCTTCTCAGTCACAGCTCTCTCAGCATGAGGCGAGCTTGAAGCTTCGCCTTTGTCATTCTGGGCTACAGGTGAAGAATTTGCGAAGGGCTTAGAGTGATAAACGAGAAGGCGAGAAAACCTCGCCTTCCCTGTCTTGGCAAAGCGTCCTGCTTTTCTCTAAACTATGCTAGTGCTATTGAGCAGCCGCACGTTCGCCTTCAGTTATCGGTGCAGCCTCCACCACCACCACCCTGGGAGCTCCCAGCAAGGAAAGCACCTTATCCGAAGGGTTAATATGCGGCGGCTTGATGGTGCCTAAATCAGCGCCCTCAGCCTGACGTTGAGAGATGTATCTAGCAAAAGCACTTTGTGGGAGAAAGGTAATCTTTATAGGCTTCAGGCCAAGCACAGTCTCCGGAGCACCATAGGCGCTGTACTGGTTATAGTGATATACACTATCCAACTTTCGCAGTTCATTATATATTGTTGCCGCTACAGCTTCTTCGCTGGCAACATAACTATCTTGGAGTTCCAGATAGAGATGTAATGCTGCTCCATCCCCGATTGCTTCCTTGCGCGCTGTCCAATCTTTATAAGGAATGCCGCTATTTTCAATCGCTTCCCAAATCAGTTTTTCTGTAAGGCGCCCGAATCCGGAAATGTCAATACGGTCGTCAGCCCGGCTATGAAATACCATCTGCGGGATATCAATGTTCAACTTTTTATTTCGCAGCGAAGTTATTCTTATTATATCGCCAATCCTATACCTGACAAAGGCTCCGCCATGAAAGTTGGTAAGAACTAGCTCATAATTCTCACCAGCCTTTACCTCGTCCAGTAAAACAGTTTTCGGCTGGTAAGAACGGTCTAACTGCCACTTGAACAATTCCCCTTCAGGGATAAACTCAAAGAAGCTAAGATTGGGGATAAAAGTCATACCTTCATAATCCCAGGTTTGTATAGCACATTGGCCTCCTTCGCAACTGGCATAATGCTCAAGAGGACGTCTGCCCCATAATTCCTCCACTCTTTTCTTTAAAATTGTGGTATCACTGCCACCACATACTATCCCTTGCACTGTCCACAGATCACTGGGCAACAACGGGCGGTGGGCCAGCTTGCTCTTAACCAGTCCTCTGGTTACTCGAAATAATGCCCCGGGATGAGCCAACAAAAAGCGAATGCTTATATTTCCCGAGCACCTCTTAATTTGCTCTCCCGCATAGACCAATGCCGAAGCTATGCCACCAAAACCATCAAGGCCCCGGTACAGAGCTTCCTCAAAGCCAAGCTTTAGGCACTGCTCAAAGGATAGCTCACCTCCATGAGAAGGTAACGAGTCACAGCCAATTGTTTGTTCCATTAAGCGACCTAAAAAACCCGTTCCATACTCTGGAGGCCCTAAAGTGTACAGCACCTTCAAATGTTCTTTAAACCCGGGGAAATCGTCTCGGCCTTTACAACCAGAAAGAATAATCTCAGCCGCCAAGACCTTCTCCATCTCACGAACAAAGTCCACCGAGAAGGGTACCCATTTAACATAGGATTTTTCAGATGTACCTGAAGTTCTCACCCACTTGGCAACCTTGGCTGGTAATACGTCTTCCCTCTTTTCCACAAGCTCAGGTAGGTAATCGGCGTAGGTGGTCAAAGGTACCTGCTCCCGGAATTCTTCCACAGTGGTAGGCATAGCACCACGCATCACCCTCCTGCCCAGCCCGCTGTTCTTTAATAGCTCAATTTGCTCCAGAAGCAGTTCCTTCTGGATAGACATAAATTGCTCCAGACTGAGGTCAATGAAGCCACAGCACATCTGCCATAGCTCTTCTTTTCTGCCCTGCCGCAATAATTCAATTGGCCTTGTCATGGCCGCATCTCCTCATTTCCTTTATGTCGTCTTGAGCTTAATATCTCATCAAGCAGCCGCACGCTCGGCTTCAGTTGCTGGAACAGCTTCCACCACAACCTCAGGAGCTCCCAGCAGGGAAAGTACTTCGTCAGAGGGATTAATATGCGGCGGCTTCAGCCTGTCCAAAGCAGCCCCCTCAGACCGCCGTTGAGAGATATAACTGGAGAAGGCACCTTGAGGGAGAAAAGTAACTGCTACCGGTCTTAGACCGAGGAAACTTATGGCGTCACCATAGGCAAACTTGTGAAGGTTATAGTGATAAACGCTGTCTAATTTCTCTAGTTCATTATACACAGATACTGCTACGCTTTGCTCACTGGCAATATAGTTACCTTCAAGTTCAAGATAGATGTGTAAAGCTGGCTTGTCATCAATTACTTCCTTGCGCGCTATCCAATCTAAATAGGGGATGCCGGTATTTTCAATCGCCTCCCCGATTAGTTTTTCCGTCAGATGACCGAAACCAAATATAACGATAAGTTCATCAACTCGTTTTTCAAACACCATTTGAGGGATATCAATGTTTAATTTCTCATTCCTCAGCGAAGTTATCCTGACCATATCACCAGGCCTATATCGAGTCATAATACCGCCATGGAAATTGGTGATGACTATCTCGTATTTCTCACCCGCCTTTACTTCGTCCAGCAAGATGGTCTTCGGCTGGTAGGAATGGTCCAGTTGCCATTTGAACCATTCCCTTTCAGGAATGAATTCAAAGAAGTTGAGGTTGGGGATAAAAGTCATGCCCTCATGGTCCCACGTTTGAGTGGCATAGATACCAGCCTCGGTGCCAGCATAGAGCTCAAGAGGGCATCTCCCCCATAGCTCCTCCACCCTCTTCCCGAAGATAGCGCTGTCTGTGCCACCACCTATAATTATCTTAAGCGCCCATAAGTCTCTGGGCAACATAGGACGATGAGCCAGCTTGCTCTTGACTAATCCTTTGATTAAACGAGCGGATGCTTTTGGGTGAGATAATAAAAAACGAGCATCGACATTTATTATTCCTTGCTTAAACATCTCACCAACATAGACCAAGATTGAGGGTAAACCGCCACAACCATCAAGACCCCGAGATAAAGCTTCCTTAAAGCCGGCTTCTATTCTTTCTTGAAATGATATTCCCTCGACGTTAGGTGGTAAGAGGTCGTAGCCAAGTGCTTTTTGTGCCATGTACCCCACCACACCTGATCCATAATGCCGAGACCCCATAGTGGACAAGGTTTTTATATGCTCCTTAGCTAGAAAGTTGCCTTCATGGTCGCAAGAAGCCAAAAGCCCAACGCCACCACCCACCCGCTCAAACTCGTGCAAGAACCTCTCAGATAAGGGCACATTTTTGATAGCATATTCACCAGGCTTGCCAATTGTATGCACCCACATGGCAGGCTTGGCCGGCAATACGTCTTCCCTTTTTTCCACAAGCTCAGGTAGGTAATCGGTGTAAGTGGTCAAAGGTACCTGTTCCCGGAATTCTTCCACCGTCTCAGGCATGGCACCGCGCATCACCCTCCTGCCCAGTTCGCTGTTCTTTAATAGCTCAATTTCCTCCAGAAGCAGCCTCTTCTGGATATCCATAAACTGCTCCAGGCTGAGGTAAATAAAGCCGCAGCACATCTGCCATAGCTCTTCTTTTCTGCCCTGTCGCAGTAAATCAATGGGCCTTCTCATAGCTATACCCCCTGTTTCCCTCCGTGTCATTCAGAATGACACGGAGAACTTTTTTATGCTGAAGATAGTATGACAGGGCTGGGAATAGCTTGGGAAGAGATTATGTTCTAGAAGATAGTTCTATTTGAAGCTGTGGAGGATGTGATTGTGGAGGAAAATGCGAGGAAAGAAAGTCAGGAGCTTTTTACTTTCGCTGAGCTACCTAAACTTTGCAGTTTCTGGGCTAATTGCTCGAATTCGCTATCGCTAGGTTGCTTGCCTAGCTCCAACCCATAGCTGATAAAGAATTCCAGGAAATTGCGCAATAGCTCTTTCGTTCCTTCCTGAAACTGGTGAAATTCTTCTCGGGTTGCGCCGTCTCGCTTTTTACTTTCTTCTTTTTCCTGCAACTGAGTCTCAATAAGAAGGTCGATGAACTCAGACCGGTCCATATCACCCCGATTGTCGTCCACCTTTTTCACCAGCTCGGCATCTACTATTAGCATCCTTTTTTCAGACATATACCGCTCCTATCATGCTTAACACTCCTCAGATTTTATTTTTTATGTTAAATAAGGGGTGACCTCACGCTACTTCCAGGCACCCCTCTATAGCTCCACAACATCCGAGCCTCAAGCTCCATTGCCATTATGGCCATTTCGGAACTCAAGTACTTCAATTATGTAGTTAATATTTTTGAGCAACTCTCCTCCTTTGTCCGTTACCTGATAGGTAACTGCGGGATTTCCTACCTTCACTTTGTTAATGAACCCGTGACTCAAGAGGAAACCGAGATATTTTTGTATCTGGGCATAGCTCATATTGGCGCTATACATAATCTCCGTTTTGCCAGCGCCATTTTCCCCGACTCTGAGCATATCAGCTATTATCTCTATATTAGACCTTCGCCGATTCATTATACCGTCCCACTATATATTACTTCTGGCTTATTGCTTATTACTATTATACTACCCCAATGGCACTTGTCAAGACCCCCAAATGCTTGGCAGTGCGGGGTGATATAATATTGACTATTGACACCAAAGAGGATTACATTATACGATAAATCACTGGAGCTAAATCTAAATAACCAAGAGGGTGTTTAAATTAAAGATGTAAAGCTTAATCAGGAGGTGGCTGATGGATAAGATCAAGGTAATGGTAATTGACGAACAAGCACTTTTCAGAGCTGGGGTGCGTCAGACACTGTCTGACCAATCTGACCTGGAGATATTGGAATGCGACCCAGCTCAGAATACACTCGAGCTAATTGAAGCTAATCTCCCTGATGTTGCTTTACTTGGCTCTGACCTGGCTAACCACAACGGGATTGAGCTGGGTAGAAAAATTGCCCAACACTTCCCCAATACTAAAGTCATAGTGTTAAGCCCCGACCCTGATGATGAGGAGCTTTTCGAGGTTATTAAGACTGCAGCCACAGCCTGCTTGAGTAAGAGAGCCACTGGCGACGAGCTGGCCAGCACTATAAGGCGAGCCCACAGTGGCGAATACCCCATAAATGAAAGCCTAATGACTAGACCTAGGGTTGCCAGGCACGTATTAAACCAATTTCGCGGTTTGACGGAAACCATGGAAGGCGTAGCCGCTCCTCTTACCAAAAGGGAAACGCAGATTCTAACCTACGTTGCTGAGGGCAACTCAAATAAAGAAATCGCCCATATCTTGTCAATCAGCGAGCAAACAATTAAGAATCATGTCAGCGCTATCCTTCGTAAGCTAAATGCTAATGATAGAGCCCATGCTGTTGCTCTCGCCCTGCACAGCGGCTGGATTTCACCAGAAGCAAAACCACGAAGGTTATCAGAGGATTTTGATGAAATCTAAATGCCGCTTTACAGGCAATTATAGTGATTTGCAGAAACAGTGACACAAAAGTCATTGTGAGACATCTCCTTCTGTCATTACGAGGCACCCCTTTCTGTTATTGCCAAGCTGAAGTAGCTGCGGGTCTTTAGACCCCCAGGGCGAGGCTAAAGCATCGCCCCTCCGGAAAATAACAACTGGCACCCCCCCAAAAGTCCTATTGACAAACTAATAGGATATGCTAAATTGTATTTAGGTTCGGGGAAAGGTGGATTATTACGCCCCTGCTTGGCTTGGGTTAAGCCATAGCGAACAACCTTGACTCTAGCCAAGGGGCGAATTACCCTTTACCCAAATTATTGAAAATGGATAAGAAAGTGCGTCAGATGGAAATCGGTCCGGAGCTAAAGACCCAGATTAGAAAGTATCTGGAGCAGCAGGGGGATGAAGTAACCGAGGGAGCCAAGCTTCTCGGGAAGTCAGGGATTGAGCATACCTTTGAAATGCTGGCTCAAAAAGACGATGGTTTTACTAACTACACTACTGCTATCAACATTGCTGCTGGTGGTGATAAAGAGACCGAAATGGGCACTATTTTCAACTTTGCTAATAAAGCCTACGATTGCGGCATCACTGACAGGATTATTATTGCCGCCCCTGAACTCAGTCAGGAAGCGAAAGAGCTGGCTCGAAGGCAGCGAATAAAGGTTATCGATGGAGAACTAACTGAGAAACTATTAACCTGGAAACCCACGCAATCAGTTAAGCCCAGGGAGCCGGTTAAGTTTGAGACAAAGGAGCAACTGCTCAAATCTTTAGTCGACCTGGGCTATATCGTAGAGGAGAAAGCCAAAGTCAAAGGCAAATCGGGAGTTGAATATACCTTTGATATCCTGGCTCATACTAACAACGGTCAGGTTGGTCATATCTTGGGTATAGATTTCCTGAATGAGGAGAAAGAAGTGAGCCTGGAACAGGTAATCTTATTCGATACTAAAGCCTACGATGCTGAAACTGATAGCAAAGTCATTGTCGTATCCCCAGGGATTAGCTCTGAAGCAAGACAATTTGCCCAGCACCAGGGGATAAGAGTCTTTGAGTTGAATCAAAAACCAGTTTCCGAACCTGTGACCGAAGAAATGCCTGGCCCGCCAAAAGAGAAGCCAGCCAAATCAGATAAGCCCCGAACCAAGCTACTGAAGCAGATGCCCCAGCCTGAGGCACTACAGTTGATTCCCGAGGTGATGGCCAGAAAGTATAATGCCATACCCATGACTATATCTGGTAAGACAATGGAAATGGCTATGGCGGACCCGACCGATATCTTTGCCCTGGAGGCTCTTGCCGCCCATAGCCGAATGAGGATTAAGCCTGTGGCTGCCACCGTCCAGGAAATCAGGGACGCTATTGACTTCAATTATAAGTCCTTTGGCGAAATTGAAGAGCAGATTTCTCGTGTCTCCATCCCGGCTGAAGAAACTGATGAGAAGGTTGCCCTTCGTGCTGCTACTGATACTCCGCTGGTTCAGGCTCTCAACCTCATAATTGAAGAGGCAATCAAAGCCCGAGCATCTGACATTCATATTGAGCCACAAGAAGATAGAGTGCGAATACGCTACCGTATAGATGGCACTCTTCAAGATACGATGTCTCTACCTACAACTGTACATCGAGCACTCATTTCACGCATCAAAATCCTGGCTGAACTGAACATCGCTGACCATTTTCGTCCTCAAGATGGTCAGTTCTCTACCAAGGCTAAAGGGCGAGAGATAGATATCCGAGTTGCTACCGCTCCCACTGTCTGTGGGGAGAGAGCAACCCTGCGACTTCTGGATAAGTCACTGGCTACTCTGGGGTTACCAGAACTCGGTCTACTCCCTGATAGCCTGGCAAAGTTCGAAGATATGCTCAAGGTTCCCTACGGTATGATTCTGGTTAGCGGTCCCACCGGAGCCGGCAAAACTACCACTCTATATGCCTCAATCAATTCCCTTGATACGCAGGGGAGAAACATCATTACTGTTGAAGACCCTGCCGAATACCGATTTAAGGATATTAACCAGATTCAGGTTAACCAGCAGGCAGGAATTACCTTTGCCAGTGGCTTGAGGTCCATAATGCGCCTTGACCCCGATGTAATATTGATCGGCGAGATACGCGACGCCGAGACAGCTGGCATAGCTACTCAGGCAGCCTTAACCGGACACCTGGTGCTGTCTTCTATCCACGCTAATGATGTTGCCGGTGTGCTCACCCGTCTAGTTGACATGAAAGTAGAGCCTTTCCTGGTAGCCTCAGCGGTTATCGGTGTTGTTGCCCAGCGGATGGTGCGCCGCATCTGCGCCGACTGTAGTCGCCTTATTGAGGCCCCCGTGGTCGAGCAGCTAGCTTACGAAAAGGAAATGGGGGAGAAGCAGACCAAGTTCCTCTATGGTACCGGCTGTAAGTCCTGCATCCATACCGGTTACATGGGACGTACGGGAATCTTTGAGATTCTAACTATGAGCGACGCCATAAGAATGATGGTCTGTAATAAGGACAACAATAGTACCATCCGGGCTCAGGCCCTTCAAGATGGTTTGGTATCTATGATGAACGATGGTATGCGTAAGGTAAAGGAAGGCATTACCACCCCCTTTGAGGTGCTGCGTAATACCTACACTACAACTTAGCCGCTTGGAGGTTTGTAAATGGATTTCGTTTATACGGCTTATAGTGAAGATAAAAAATTAGTTAAGGGCAAGGTTTCCTCTATCAGCGAAGAGGCGGCAACCGAGCTGTTGAGCTATGGCGGCTATCAGGTCATTAACCTTAAGAAAGTCGTTCCCTTGTTTGATAAGGAAAAGCTACTAGCCCGCTTTTCTCGGATAAAGCCGCCAGAAATAGTCATGTTTTCCCGCCAGCTAGCGTTACTCCTGGAATCCGGCACCGATATCGTTACTTCTTTAGACTTGTTACAAGACCAGATAGCTAACCAAAGCTTGAGAAAAATAATTGCTGAGGTATCCTCAGATATTCGCGGTGGTAGCTCACTGTCAAGTGCTCTAAGCAAGCACCCCCAGGCTTTTTCTCCAATGTACTTCCAGGCAATAGCTGCTGGTGAGCAAGGTGGTAACATGGAGGTGGTGCTGAGGCAAATGGCCGATTATCTGGAGAGGGGAGCCACCACCGAGAAGAAGATAAAAGGTGCCTTGACCTATCCCCTTATGGTGGTTATTGTAGCTGTTGTTGTGGTAGGGGTATTGATCACCTTTGTTTTCCCCTCCTTTATCAGCTTTTATGCTCAAGTTGGAGCTGGTCTGCCTCTGGCCACCAGAATGCTTATCGGCATTACCGATTGGTTTAGCCATTATGGGCTTTATCTTCTGATCGTGGTTTTAGCTGCTGTTGGTGCCACCTATGCCTATATCAAGACCCCAGCCGGGAAATACCGTTGGCACAAAATGATGCTTCGTTTGCCTGTATTTGGGCGTATTATCCAACTTAATGAGCTTTCTCGGTGCTGCCGCACTATGTCATTGTTAATCAAAGTTGGCTTACCCCTACCAGAAGTCCTGGCGGCAACTGTCCGCGGTACTAACAATAAGGCTGTAGAGGAGAGTCTGACCGATGTTCAGCAAGCGTTAATCAGAGGTGAAGGCCTGGCCCAACCTATGACCAAGAGAGACCTCTTCTTGCCTCTGATGACGCAGATGGTGAGAGTTGGTGAGGAAACCGGTAATCTCGAGACCACACTAGTTACCGTAGCCGAAAGCTTTGAGACCGAGGCTAATGATAAGACCAGTGCGGCTGTGGGGCTTATTCAGCCAGTGATAACGGTGTTTCTCGGTTTAGTGGTTGGTTTTGTTGTCTTAGCCATGTTGTCAGCTATGTATTCCGTCTATGGTCAACTAAATCTCTAGGTGATGGTTATCGAGGAGGCAATGACAAATTACAAAGCTCAAAATCCAAAGGACCAAACGGTTTTGTATTTGGAATTTAGCCAATGGGATTGCCACGCATTTCCCACCTGTCATTGCGAGGCTGACGAAGTCAGCCGAAGCAATCTCGGTGGGGCAGGGGGATTGTCGTGAGCATTCTTAGGAAAATGAAAATGATAAGACTGAATAACCGGGTAAGGAAAGCCTTTCAAGGCCGCTCCCGGGGCTTCACTCTGATTGAGGTGGTGATAGCCATAGCTTTCGTCGGTGTAATTGCTATCGCCTTCCTGAGCGCCCTATCTACCGCCTCCACGCTTCTCATCGTTGCTGATGAGCGAGCCACCGCCGAAAGCCTGGCTCGAAGCCAGATGGAGTACGTTAAGAACCAGCCCAAGAGCACGACCTACGAACCCTCGATTCCTCCCGCGTATGAGCAGGCCGGCTATTCAGCCACCATCACGACTGGCGATGTTCCGTTAAGGGCAGGTCTTCAGAAAATAACAATTGGAATTTATCGCCACCCCGATGATGAAGAACCAGTAGTTACACTGGTAGGTTACAGGTTATTCCTATGATATTTGGTAGACTAGGAGTAATACAAAGGGACCAGAGGGGCGTAACTCTGGTTGAGCTCCTGATAGCTATTCTCCTCGCTGGTGTTGTCACCAGTGGCATTACCATGACGATTTTCCAGGTGTTTAATATGAATAGCCGCACCTCTAATCATATGATTGCCATTCGCCAGGTGCAACACGCCGGCAAACAGGTGAGCCAGGATTTATTGCAGGCTCAGCATATTGATACTGAAGACAACCCAGCTACTCTTGAGTTTGAGCTTCTCGCCTTGAACTGGACTGATTGGGATGATGCGCAGCACGGGATTGTCTATACTCTAGAAGACATGCCGTCTGGCGGATTTAAGATACTCTGGCGAGAGCACTATATTAACTCAAGCCCTGATTCCACTACTATAGTGGCTGAATATATTGACCCTGCCCAGACTAGCTGTGCTTGGGCTGGCGGTGCACTTAACTTCACGGTGACCGCCAACGTGGGTGGACAAAGCGAGACCAGGGTATATGAAGTTACGCCCAGATCGGGCTCACAATAACCGTGTGTTGCATAGCTCCCTCTCTACCCTTGAGGATGATTAAAGGGCAGAAGATACGAAATCCTAAATTCCAAGCACCAAATCCCAAATGCCAAATGCCGATTTCATCGAGCATCCCAAGATTATCGGGACAATATCAAATGACGAAGCTCAAATGCCAAATGAAGCCCAAAATCCCAATGACAAAAATGTAGTCGCCCCGATGAAATCGGGGCGATAAAAGACCACCACCGGGGAGAGTCTTGTACCCTCTCAAATCAAAACCCAGACCGCAATGGGAATCTGGGGTAGGGATTGTCAGGAAAGAAACGGCTCTGCCACCTGAGCATTTGGACTTCACCATTTTTTAGAATTACCCCTCTTAAGATAAGAGGGGTAAGGGGAGTTATGGAGATAACCCTCTTTATTCCCCCTTACTTTAAGGGGGAGATTGAAGGGAAGAATTAGTTTTGACATTTGGATATTTGGATTTGAATTGTTATTTGGGCTTTGACATTTGGATTTTAGTTAATGAGATTTCCACGCCCCCGACAAATCGGAACTCACAATGGCACCTCACATCATCAACGACAGTACTAAAGGGCTATTGACACCGAAGAGTGTTACGCTATACTGTTACTTGATAACAGGTAAGTTTTTCAAAGATTTCCCCCTTACTCTAAGGGGGAGACTTAAGGAGGGAGACCTTGCTTTAAGGGGGGAATGGAGACACTAATATCCGGTATAACAGGAGGCGTGAAGGGATGAAAATTGCTGTGAGGAGGTTAATAAGAGAGGAAAAGGGACAGGCGCTGGTCCTGGTTCTCATTCTGCTCGTTGTCGGCGGGCTTGTCATCGCTCCCCTGCTCGACTTCATGGGCACGGGGCTTAAGGTGGGTAAAGATGTCTATGAGGATAAAATGTACGAGACATACGCCGCCGATGCCGGGGTGGAGGATGGTCTGTGGCAGATAAGGCATGACGGCCTGGCTGGTTTCGCTGGTTACGACGAGTACGACTATTCTAGTCAATGGCCATACTCATTGAATGAGAGCGTAAATGGCTACAGTGTAAATGTTACTATAAAGAATGTCTGGATACCCAAGGACATACCCGCCCCCGATACTGTCCCCGATGCTGTCACGGCTCAACAGATTATCGAACTGGGCAAGTTGATAATAACCGGCGGTCCATACGCCGCCGCAGAGTCAACCTACGAAATCAAGATAAGCTATCAGTGGGAATGTGGTAATGACCTGTTGTTGGATGTAAATACTATAGGTATATGGCTGCCGCCCGGCTTCGAGTATGTATTGGGCTCGAGTGACCTTGAGAAAGCTAGTGGGGAGCCTTATTACTGTGTACCAGCTACTGTCCCCTATAAAGGCGGTTATGCCGTGGTCTGGAACTTTGCCTCTGTTCGTCTGGAAGACTTTCCCGGTACCGACGGCGCCCCGATGATAAAGAGCTTCAAGTTCGAGTACGTAGGACCGGAGGGGCAGAGTCCCGATAATGCCGTCTCCTGGATCGACACCAGCGGAGTTCCCGGCATTACTTACACCTGGGATGCTGACGTCAAGATTTATCAGATTCTATCGGTAGCTGGGGACTGCGAGGTGGAAGCCTATGCTGCCAAAATTGAGGTGCGCAAACTGGGCGCTGCCATCTCGGGGGACTACCACGCCATAGGCAATACCTTGATGACAACGGAAGGCGGTCCCATTACCGGTTATGGTTCCGAGCACTATCGAGATGTGCTTTACAAGGAAAGTAGCGCCACCGTCGCTGAGGGCGATATCCCATCCAATGCCGTAATAGAAGCGGCCTGGCTCTACTGGTCAGGATGGATAGAAAGTGCTGAACCACAAGGACCATGGCCGCCAGAGAGTTGTGACAACATGGACGATTGGATTCCCGGTAACCACTGGTCAATTTGGTCGTGGTATGGGGATAAAGAATTTCTGGGTCAAGGTGGTGGCAGTGCCGCCGATAGAACCCTTACTATGCATATCAGCGGTGACCCAACACACTGCCTGGATTTGAGCCCGTATTCGGGTCAAGAGGTTACCGTTTCCTGGACGCAGAGAGAATGGCAATCGGGATGGGGATGGCCGCAGCCCCAGTTGGAATCGTATGATTGCCTCAAATACGGCTTTTCCGGAGATGGCGGTGGCAGCTGGAGTCTATGGAATACTGCATTTTGCGACGATGACCCGTCAAGCACTTTCAGCATCCCCATTCCTGACGAATATCTAACCGACAGATTCTTGATGCGTTTCTTCCTGGACTTCGATGAAACTAACGAGTATTGCTATATTGATGACATCACCATCTCTGTACCGTCGCAGGGGTCGTCTGTGGAAGACGCCAAGGTCAATAGGGTTATGTTCGGCACTACTGGCAACATGAACGAAATAACCACTAGTCAGTGGCAGGTAGAGCCTACCCCGGATGCCGTGGAAAACTCCTGGTGCTACTCCTGTTTTTACGATGTCACTGACAATGTTACCGCCGCGCTTGACCCCGGCACCAAGAGCGGCACCTTTACCCTGGGTCATGTGTTAGAAGGTAGCGGGTATAGCCTGTCCGGTGGTGGGACGACCGGCTATCCCCTGGCTACTCCGGCTTCATCAACAGCCAACCAATATATGTGGACTTATGCCGGCTGGTCGCTGGTAATCATCTACTCCAGCCCCGAGACCGAAGGACATCAGCTTTATCTCTTTGACGACCTTCGTTATGTCAAAGTGCATACTACACTGGACTTCCCCCTCAGCGGCTTCCTTGTCCCCGACCCGGTTGGAGGCGAAGTATATTCTGCCCGTATCACCTGCTTTGTCGGTGATGGCGATGAGCACTGGCCTTATGATTTCATAGCACTACTTGATGCTGAGCCATCCGTTCCCAGCTATCAAATACCTGACGCCTACAAGCTCTGGGACGGCATCACTTGCGACCATAATAGCGAAGGTAGCCCTAATAATGTCTGGAATAGCCAGTCTCCCGGGCTTGCCGCCAATGGGGTAGATATTGATACCTTTCAAGTTACCTGGATTAGCGGGCTACTAGAGCCTGGTGATACCACGGCTTGGGTAATACTCGGCAATGCAAGCTCAAACCCTAGTGCCGCCGAACTCATTATGTTAGTCTATACCATTATCTCCTTCCGCAGCGAGACAACGAGTGGCGGCAGCATAAGTTATCTGATAAAGGGATAATTCTTCTGGAGACACCATGGTATTTCAACGATTGAAAGGGCAAACATTTGTAGGAAAACCCCTAGACAGGCTTTTTAGATGATGCTATATTACGAGGAAGTTGAGTAGCTCGTGAAACTAAGCAGGACTTGCCACGTAAGCTTTTGCCAAATTACCCCTCTTATGACTTGTCCTGAGGGAAATCGAAGTATAAGAGTGGAAAGGCAAATTACCCCTCTTAAGATAAGAGGGGTAAGGGGAGTTATAGAAATAACCCCCTTTATCCCCCTTATTCTAAGGGGGATATTGAAGGAGAGACCCCTTGCGTGTTAGAGGGGGATGTTGAAGGAGACAGGAGGAAGCGGAGTAGTTTATGAAGCTGAGTAAGAAGGTTTGGCTGATTATAGGAATCGCCATTTTCGCTATCGCCCTCGCCGTCTTGTTCTCGTTTTACTCCCGGCAAGCTGGAGAGCGGGAGCAACTAGAGAACAACCTCGTGGTAGCTCAAGCTCTCTTGCCTCAGCTCACTGCTCAAAAGGAAGACATGGAGGACCAACTCGCTCAAGCTCAGTCACTGCTTGACAGGAGCCGGGTAAAATTCCCTGAATCAGTGGAGTGTATCGAATACGGCGAGGACTTATTTGAGATTGCTGACGATTGTGATGTGGAATTAACCAGGCTCACTGCATCAAAGCCGACTGGCAGTGCTACCTATTCTGCTTCTTCATTTGCGGTAGATGTCAATGGTGACGTGAGTGACATACTGGATTTTGTAGACGCTTTGAGGGTCGGTGTGGATTTTCAACTACCGTGGAGCGCTGAGGTGACGGCAGTAAGAATCAGTTACGGCGGTGAAGGTACCGCAGGAACAGCTACCATCAGCCTGAATATCTATGCCTATAAAGGTGAATAAACATGGCGAAAAGAGTTACCACCCTATTTATTAGAGATACCGCTATTAACCTGCTGGTAATGAAGGGCAGACAGGTGGAAAAGTGGGCTAGCTTGCCACTGGAGCCAGGTCTGGTCAGCCAGGGGCTCATCGTTGATGAAGAGCGGGTAGCCGACGAGGTGAAACAGCTATTCCAAAAGGAAAAGGTAAGCACAGACAAGGTTATCATCGCTTCAAGCGGGCACGATTCCCTGTACCGTATCATAACCCTGCCTGAGCTGCCTGAAGCTATATTTCCTGAGGCGGTAAGGCGCGAGGCAAAGCGAGTGATACCAACACCTCTGGAAGAGGTCTATTTTGCGTACCAGCGCCTTCCCGTCGAAAGGGGAGAAGGTCGCGTTTTTCTGGCCAGTTTTCCCCGCAATCTGACTGATGCCTTAGTCAGAACGCTGCGTCAGGCCGGTATTAGGCCGCATATTATGGACTTAGCTCCTCTAGCCCTGTGCCGAATCCCCAATGAGCCCAAAGCAATCATCATCAATGCCAGGTTAGACCACCTGGATGTTATAGTTATAGCAGACAGGCTCCCTCAGGTCATTCGCAGGTTGTCCCTGCCCAGCGAGGCTGAATCTTTAGAGGAAAAGCTGCCGTTTATCGCCGAAGAGTTCAACAGGACTGTTGCCTTCTATAATTCCAGCCACATGGACAACCCTTTGGATTCAACTGTGCCTGTGTTTATTTGCGGCGACCTGGTGGAGTCGCCGGAGACCTGGCAGTCAGTGGTTGGTCAATCAGGCTATTCGGTGTCAGCGTTGCCATCGCCTGTGGAACCCCCTGAAGGCTTCGACCCCAACGAATTCATGGTCAATATGGGGTTGGCTTTCAAGGAACTCCTGCCAGAAAAGGGAGAAGCCAACTTTTCACTAGTGAATTTCAATGCCTTGCCCGAGAGCTACTTGCCCGAGCATTTCTCTATAGTACGAGTCCTTGTCCCTGTCGGTATTGTCGTTGGTATCGGCCTGATTATCTTGGGCCTAATTCTTATCCTGGGCAATCGCGCCGAAATTGAGGCATTACGTTCCCAGTTGACAGCAACTGAGAGCAGCGTCGCCCGATTGCAAAGAGAAACAATAACATTGAGCGTGCAGATTGGGCCGATAGAAGCCACCGCCAATGAGCTTAATGCCAGAGTTGTCACTATGGAACGGGAGCGTGCACAGATTGCCATGGATTTGAGTGAAATTGATAGACTTGCCGGAGAGACGATAACTTTGAGTAATGTTAGTCATGCAGGCGGCTCGGTAACGGTGAACGGTGGGGCTTCAGATGAAGATGCCGTTTTCAGGTACGCCGACGATTTGAGAAAGAGCGGTAGATTCTCGGATGTTTGGATTTCCTCTATCACCGGGGGTGAGGGCGGGTTTGCGTTTGCGTTCTCCTTAACAAAATAAAGTTACTCACAGAAGGTACGAAATCCTAAATCCCAAGCCCTGAAGGGGAAACTCTAAATCTTCAACACCAAATCCCTTCGACAAGCTCAAGACAGACCTAAACAATATTGAAATTTAAAAATCAAAGGTCAAAAATCAAAACGACAACTCAAAACGTAAAAAATTTAACCTTTGCTCTGTCATTTTGCACTTTTATTTTTACATTTTGCATTTTGAAAGGGTTTGTAGCGAAGCGACCCTAGGATTTGTGTGAAGGAGGATGGTGAGACCCATACTATCTTCCTATTACCAAAGGGATATTGACAGTAAGGAAGCTTACACTATATTATAATTATAAATATACTCGAATATATTATATAATGAACGGAGGTGAGATTCTTCGCCCCGGCTTGCCGGGGCTCAGAGATGACAAAAGGGAAAGGACTCAATGAGCAGTAGAATTGTGTCGGGATTCACGTGGTTGACTATAAAAGGGAAAAAATATGGATATTTTTTCATTGCTTCGGACAGCTAACTCAAGGCGGGCTAGCGATTTGCATCTGGTTGCTGACAGTCCGGCAGCGTTCCGTATCGACGGCTCTCTGGAACCAGCAAACGGTGTAGCTCCACTAAGCGCTGAGGATATAAACGAAGCTTTTCTCCAGATAACCACGCCTGAGGAGAGAGAAGAATTCCACCGCCATCTGGAGCTTGACTTTGGCTATACCTTACCTGATGTTGGTCGTCTGCGATGCAATGCCGCTCAGCAGCGCGGGGCTATCAGCCTTGCCGTGCGCCTGTTGCCGCCAAAAATCCCCACCATAGACGAACTGGAACTGCCCCAGATATGTAAGGAGCTTGCCTTGAAGCCGCGAGGACTGGTAGTGGTTACTGGACCTACCGGCAGCGGTAAAAGCACCACCCTGGCAGCCATGGTTCAGCACTTGAATACTCATGAGAGTCGCCATGTGATTACCATTGAAGACCCCATAGAATATGTTTACCCCTCCATTAAATGTGCTGTGACCCAGCGTCAGTTGGGCTCTGATACCCTGTCCTTTGACAATGCTCTAAAGCATATCTTGAGGCAGGACCCGGATGTGATTCTGGTCGGGGAGATGAGAGATACCGAGACTGCGGATGCCGTCCTTACCGTAGCTGAGACCGGGCACTTCATATTAACTACCGGTCATGCCCCCAGCGCTACTCAGGCAATGGAGAGAATAATTGATTTGTTCCCACCTCATCAGCGCCACCTGGCTCAGACACGGCTGGCTTCTCTACTTGTTGCTGCGTTATGTCAGGTGCTTGTGCCCCGGTCTGACGGCGCGGGAAGGATAGCCGCCGTGGAAATCATGCTCGGCAATCCGGCAGTGAAGAACCTTATTCGTGAAGGCAAACTCTACCAGCTACCCAATGTAATCCGTACCCACCGGGAAATGGGCATGATTTCACTTGACGAAGCCCTGGTCAGTATCTATCTTAAGGGAATCATCAGTGGCAAAAGCGTGCTTGATTACTGCAATGACCGCACTGAAGTGGAAAAACTCATCGGCAAGGTAAAATTATAGTCAAGCACATAACACGACCTCGCTTCGCTCCAGATTGTAATAGTTTAGTTTTTCTACAAGTTCCATCTTAAAATTAGGGCTCTCTTCTTCAATATCTCCTATCAAAATAAGGGCTCTCTTCTTCATAACTCCCCTTTCCCCTCTTATTCTTAAGAGGGGAACCCTAGCCCCTAGCATAGTGATTCTTTCCTTAAATATCCCCCTTAAGATAAGGGGGATAAAGGGGGTTACGAACGTCCCTGAGCTTCCCCTTTAATCGCTTTCCCTTGCCCCCTCTTGCTCTTAAGAGGGCAAATTTTGGAAAAACCTACCTCTGTGTTACCCCGGATTTCTATAGCTGCCTGATTTCTCAGACGGGCTGCGGGTGTCATTCTGAGCGAAGCGAAGAATCTAACGGCGCTCGGAGTAAACTCCGCGTGGCAATCCTATTATCCCCACCGAGATTGCTTCGGCACTGTCGTGCCTCGAAATGACAGGAGGGGTGTCATTGGTATTTCGGGCTTTGACATTGTTTGGGATTTGAATCGGAAGGAAGGGATTCCTTCGTGCCTCTAAGGATTTCCCATTCAGGGCTTAGTATCGAGGTTGCTCGACAGGAAGCAATCTGCTATAATTCTAAACAAAAGGATTATGGCAAAGTTCTTAGTTTATCTGGAGGTGGCAGAGGAGGGCGGCTACATAGTGAGCTGTCCACAGTTGCCAGGCTGTGTTACACAGGGTGAGACTGCGGAGGAAGCCCTGGCAATGATTAAGGATGCCATTCGCGGGTATATAACATCCCTGCAAAAGCACGGCGAACCTGTCCCACCAAGCCTCGAAGAGAGAATAGCCAAGGCAGAAGTCATTAACGTATGACTAGAATGCCAGTCCTCAAGTCAAAGGAGGTCGTATCTATTCTGGAGAAGGCTGGTTACTATATAGACCATACTACGGGAAGCCATTACATTATGCGTCATCCTGATTACCCTCAGCGCATACCAGTTCCTTATCACGCTAAAGACATCAAAAGAGGCGTTCTACACTCAATAATTAAACAGTCTGGGTTGAGCAAGGAAGAGTTCCTGTCTCTGCGCCCGTAATCTGAAGCTGCTACGCTGCTCGTAATGGCGGGGTGCAGGCGTCATTCTAAGCGAAGCGAAGAATCTAACGGCGCTCAGAGTAAACTCCGCGTGGCAATCCTATTATCCCCACCGAGATTGCTTCGGCACTACCGTGCCTCGCAATGACAGGAGAGGTGTCACTGCCCCGAAGAAAACCAAATGTCAAAATCCAAATTACAATTGAAATCCAAATGCCCCGCCTGCCGAGCCCTGGCGGGCAGGTTAAATGCCAAAACTACTTCTTTTTGTCATTGGGATTTTGAGCTTTATTTGGCATTTGAGCCTTGTCATTTGTTATTGTTTAGGGTTTCCTCTTTAAAGCTCTTAGCATTCAGTGGTCAGATTGCTGACTACTGAATACTGACTATCGCCTACTGACTACTTAAACATAAAAACGCCTACCGGCGGAGTTGGCATTTGCCCACTCCGCCGGTAGGTAATTCCAAATCAGTTGTCTAGTGTCTTTCTTATGGCTCTCTGATCCACGTGCCATGATATCCGCTCACCCCCGGAGCGCCAGCTTGCCAGTCCAGCCCGTCGTCATCCCAGCCGCCGGTGGCGTTCACAACCCAGCCGAATTCTGTGTCGAAATAGTAGGTAGTCGTGACGTTTCCTGCGAGGAAGATATCAATGTCAGCTGAGGTCGTAGGAAACTCACCGTCGTTCTCAGCACAATAGGCCAGCGATGCCGATTTCACATTCTCGACTTCGGTGTTGGCTGCGCTCAGTCTCCCCGTAGTCATAAAGGCACCTAGATTGGGGATAACCACAGCGGCGATAATACCCAGGATGGCCACCACGATGAGCAACTCGATGAGGGTGAAACCCCTCTCTCCACGATGCAGACACTTAAATATGGGATATTTTGTCTTTGTCATTTTTTACCTCCTTTCTTTGATTTTTTGGAGCTTCGCTCCGGTAATCTGTTTTGCAGACATGTTACCTCATAACTCTCTTTCACCTCCTCTTTCCGGTTTTCTGGATTTAGCTCCAGTGATTCATCGTATATAGTTATAGTATAGTGTGCTCCTCATAGCCGTCAATCACCCATTAGTAATAGGAAGATAGTATTAGCCCACCATCCTTCTTCCCCTTCAAATCCATATGCTGAAGATAGTATGACAGGGCTGGGAATAGCTTGGGAAGAGATTATGTCCTAGAAGATAGTTCTATTTGCCCAAATCCAAATGTCAAAATCCAAATGACAATTGAAATCCAAATGCTTAAATGCCAGAACTACTTCTTTTTGTCATTGGGATTTTGAGCTTTATTTGACATTTGAGCTTTGTCATTTGCCATTGTTTAGGCTCTTGGGCTTCCCTCTTCAGGTGGTTCCAGTTGCTCGACCCCAAAGACTCTTATTCCCTGACGCTTAGCAAACTGCCCGGCTTCCCTGGTGAGTCCGGGAACAGCAACAAAGACCTTATCCAGAATACCGGCATCATAAGCCTTGTCGTCGAAGTCAAATACCTTGTCCAGTCCCATCGGCTTCTCATCCGCCTCGATGCCGATAGCAATACGATGAGTAATGATGCCCTCATCCCTGGTAGCCAGTATATCTATGTTATGGGCAGCGCCAGACCGGCCTTTGACTTCAGCATTTTCCTTTACTCTGTAGCCCTGTTTCTCTAGGTATTGTATAAGCTGTGATTTGGACTTAAATTCAAAGGGCTCCTTCACTATTTCTCGGTCTGGCTGGGGGCTAGCAGTCAGCACTATCTCCAGGTCCTTGGGTTCAAGCACATTTATTCTCTGGTAGCCGGCAAATTTCTCCGCCTCTTCGCCTAACCCGGGGATGATGATCATTATTTTATCGTGAATGCCGCTATCGTAGGCTTTGACATCAAAATCCAATATCCTGTCCAGTCCTATCTTATCCCTGGCAATCTCAATTCCGATAGCGATATTATGGGTAACGACGCCGTCATCCCTGGTAGCTAGTATATCTATGCAATGTTCTGCCCCCGACCTTCCCTTCACTCTGGCATTTTCCGTTACTTCGTAGCCATGCTGCCTCAAGAATTCAACGAACCGTGCTTTAGGCCGAAGTTCAAATTCCAGCAAGCTTCTCTTCGCCTCATCAAGGCTGTACGAGTAGATATTTACCTCGCTAACCTTATCCTCATCGGCAAGCGAGGAACATTTCAGACAGCGCCACTTTATCAACGGCACATTAAATATCTCGCTGCAATCACGGCACTTGTATAGCACTCCCTGGCTCTGGTAGTCGGTGTCGATAGTTCGCAGCTCCATTTTACACCTGGGGCATATATATCTACCCTTAGCTGTAAATTCGTCTTCAAGGCCGACATACTTGCAGGCAAAGTGCTCGAGGACTCTGCCCCGGACGATATCTCCCGAGCCGCATTTAGGGCAGTGGGTGCTTGGCCTTAAATTTATTGACTGGCACCGGCGACAACGGAGGAGCCTATCGAAGAAACTCCTGTTCAATATGCCCTTAGCAGCCAGGGATTCCATAATTGCTACTGCTTCCTTGCCTTTGACCTTTAGTGTTTGCTCAACGACTGGATAGATGAAGCCCAGTTCAGTGGTGAAATCAAACTGGGGTTTAATATCAACAATCCTTCCCGCCAGTATTTCAGCCACCAATTTCATTGCTATCTCATTATCCACCATGCCGCTTACAGCCTGGGGGGCTTCTGTTGCTTCTACCGCTTTATCGACTTCTGCCATACCTTGCCTCCGTTCACATAGTTAGAAAAGTATAATTCGCAATATTGCAGAAGTCAATGACAGAAAAGTACTGCCTTTACGAGCCCTTCGCTCTTCCTGTCATTCCGAGCCCTTTCCCTTTTGTCATTGGGATTTTGAGCTTTATTTGACATTTGAGCTTTGTCATTTGACTTTTGATTTTCTATGGGGTCAGTTTACTGCCGAGGGAGGGACTCGAACCCACACTCCCTTGCAGGAAGCGGATTTTAAGTCCGCCGCGTCTACCATTCCGCCACCTCGGCTTGATAATTGATAACTGAAGAAGGCGGCGGGCGGATTCGAACCGCCGTATCGGGGTTTTGCAGACCCCTGCCTTAACCTCTTGGCTACACCGCCGCAACTATCAAATCTACTGGAGCGGAAGACGGGATTCGAACCCGCGACCTCTTCCTTGGCAAGGAAGCATTCTACCGCTGAACTACTTCCGCTCTGAATAAATTTTACCGCCTTTTTTTGGTTCCCGCAAGCTAATCTTGGTGCCGAGGGGGAGATTTGAACTCCCACGGGCTTTCGCCCACCACCCCCTCAAGATGGCGTGTCTACCTATTCCACCACCTCGGCCTGGCAGGGGTGGCAGGATTCGAACCCGCGACCTGCGGTTTTGGAGACCGCTGCTCTAGCCAAACTGAGCTACACCCCTGAAGCTAAATTTTAGGTTTCGCTCAATGTTATGTCTGCTGTTGGCGCTACTTTTTCCAGCACCGTTCACCATGGGAGGTAACACCTCGTCCCGTAACGCCATAGCATCTGGTTGCCTACCTTATTATTATATGGGAGTAAACATCCATTGTAAAGGCTACCGACGGTGCTGGTGGGGAACCGCCTGGTTGATAGCCTGGCACAGGCTTTGCCTCAGCAAGCCTGTATCACCCGGGCGTGAGGTGCTTTAATAGGATATGACCAGGCGGGCATCACCGAAATAATGGCGGTGGGAAAGGTACATCGGGAATTTATTGGCTTTTTTACCGACCCGATGAAAATTCCGGGGAAATTCTGGCAAAAAATTCGGCAAAAATCCTTGACAGGGCCGGGGGGCGATGTGGTACACTGGGATTTCGGAAAAGCCGAACTCTTACCTCTGACCTTTTAGCAAATAAGGATGAAATTTCGGGAAAGGGTCTCAGAAATCTTGACAGGCGTGTGGGAAGAGTGATATACCGTCACACCGAAGAGCAAAAAACCAAGCTCTTACAAAACAACCAGCAATGCCCAAAATTGAACGGAAAATCAGAATATTGCAACATATACTTAAATTAACAAGATTTTAACATAAGTAGCATATAATATTATAAAAATAGTGAAAGGAGGTGATGAGGCACAATTTTACGACGGGAAGCTTATTTAAGATAGCAGGACCAAATTATAAATGAAAGGAGGGATGTGTATGGTTTTATGACGGAAAGATGTGATATAGTTTTGAAAAGTTTAAGAAAGGAGGAGAAACAATGAAAAATAAAGTACTTTTTATCTCGTTAGCAGTCGTGCTAGCTCTAAGCTTGGGTCTCATCGGCTGTGGCGGCGACGATGATGGGGTGGAGCCGCTACCCGACCAGCCAACCACACTCGTAATTGGTACGGCAAGAGATACGGACGAGTCGCTGGCTGTTTTTGAACAGCTAGCCGCCGGACCAGTTATGAGGGAATTCGTTGCGCAAGTCAACGCCGCGGGCGGTGTCCATCTAAAGGCATATGACACAGCCAACAATCCCCCCGTTATGGTGCCTCTGGAAATAGATAGGCGCGAAATTAATGTTGCGACATGGGACGTAGGGGACATAACGGCAGAAATTTGCGCCGACATAGCGGACGGTGATGTCCACTTTCTGTTTGGCGGCCCTGGCACCGATTGTATTTTCACTCAAGCCCCTATCGCCAACGGGGCCAAAACGGTACTACTAACCTTCGAGGGTGGTGCTACCTCCATCTCGAACGACCCAACTAAACTTGCTGAGTGGCCCTACGTGTTTATCTCCCTGAGCTATTCCGACTGGTACCAGTTGCCGGTTCTGGCTGACATGCTCGAGGCTGAGCTTGGGAGAACCCCGAAGGCGTATGTAGTTCATATTTGGGGTGAGCACGGCGAAGAGTATATCGCCCAAGCCGAAAATAACTTCGACGTCGTTGGCGATGCTCAAATTCCGTTTGATCCATCGGAATATGGCCCGCTGGTAGACAGTGTAATGGATACCGCTATTGCAGCTCTGGGCGACCCGGCGAACCCGAACTATGACATCTTCTGCTGTTTTGCCTATCCCGATCATGTCATGATGACTACCGGCACGGCCATGGCAGCAGGCTTCGACCCACCGGCTATGGTATTCGGACCGGGCGCTAACTTCGGGTTTTACGCTTACTCGTTCCCGGGTGCGGCCCCAGACCCGACTCTATTGGACGGAATACTAGGTTTCACGGTTGCCGCTTACGCCGCAAAGCCGGAAGTCACAGCAGTATATGATCTAATCGCGGCACGGATAGATGACGATGCGGGCGATCCTCTATCAGGTATGCCAGGTTTGCCCGGCATTCTGTCTCTGGATTATTGGGGAATTCCTCCCTACTGGGCAGCTTGTGAGATGTGGCTGGAGGCTGTAGAGGATGTTGGATACGTTGACCAAGAACTGATAAGAGACGCCCTTGCTGCTTTCGAGGATGACCCGGCAGATACGGTTCTGGGAGACTGCTGGTTCCGCATGTACGGGGCTCCTGGTGAAGGTGGTGGAAATTTGGATTACCTTTGCCACACTGGTGAGATTGGCCAGTGGCAAAGCGGCGGGACCTTTGAAACCGTAGGATATGAGGGGATTACGGATGACCTGTCGAACTACATAGTTACCGCAGACTTCATATTCCCCATGACGGGTCTGTGGAACTGGCTATAGTACCCTACTAGGAGGATTAAGACTAGACAAAAAGCAAGGAGTCTAGAATAAGTAAGCAGGCTGTCTGGAAGGATATCGGGGGTAATTTCCCGGGAGTGTCTTTCTAGACAGCCTGCTCATGTGTGATAGACAAGGGTAATAAAATACAATAAAATAAGGACAAAAAGTTGGCATTATGAGTGGACTTCCAACGTTAATCGTTTCTGGTATATTGACGGGTGGCATCTATGGCTTGCTTGCTATGGGCTTAAGTTTGCAGTATGGTGTTGCCCGGGTGCTAAACATAGCTCATGGCGAACTTGTTATGGTGGGGGCTCTGCTCACCTATACGCTCTATACAGGCTTTGGGATTAATCCGCTGGTGGCAGCAGCTATTATCGGTCCTCTTTTGTTCGGCATCGGTTTTCTACTTCAAATAACTCTGTTCAGAGGCCTCAAAGCCTGGGCACCGTCACAGGCTGCTTTTGAGGGCAACGCTTTGTTAGCCTCCTTTGGTCTCCTCTACATCATCAACTACATAGGCTTGATAAGATGGGGTGGCGTGGCACGGGCAGCTTATTATTTAAACTATGTGGTACCACTTGCAGGGATGTCGTTTCGTTTCAATCGCGTAGTGGCCTTTGCAGTTGCAGTAGTCATAGGCGTGGCTGTTTATCTCTTTTTGACCCGCTCCCGCATGGGAAGAGCTATCAGAGCAACGGCTGAAGACCCGGCGACGGCGGGACTGATGGGGGTAAACGTCAACATGGTGCTGGCTCTTTGTTTCGGGCTTGGTGCCCTGCTGGCTGGTGTTGCTGGCTCACTGATAAGCACGATGTCCTCAGTTTCCTCAGGTATAGGCTTTCGAAATACCGTAATCGCCCTCATTGTGGTCGTCCTGGGAGGACTGGGCAGTGTCCCGGGCAGTTTTATTGCGGGAATTATAATTGGTATTGTTACCAGCCTGGTTAGTGGTTTTTGGCAGCCGGTTCTTGTCGTGCCTGTTTATTATGGAATCCTCATGGTCTTGTTAGTGGTGAGACCAGCAGGTATTTTAGGGAAGAAGTAAAGAAAATGGATATAACCAGATTTATATCTACACATAGAAAGTTACTGTTGGTGGGGTTTCCCCTTCTAATTATTTTAGTCTTTTTAGCCACCCTTCCCCTGTATGGTGGGGTATATTATACCCGCCTGCTGACCACCATTCTTATGTATGTCGTCCTGTCGGTGAGCTGGGCTATGTTTTCCGGTTCCACCGGTTACATGTCATTAGCGCCGGCAGCATTTTTCGGGGTCGGCATATATACTACGGGCTTCCTGCAGAACACATTGCCCTTCCCTGTTATCATACCTATTGGAGGTCTCCTCAGTTTCATGCTTGCTCTTCTCGTTGGCATGGTAACCCTGAGGCTGAGGGGCATATATTTTACTATCTTCACCTTCGGACTCGTTGTGTTCATGAGCGAGGTTGTCGCTGCCCTGGAGAGTGAACTATTTGGCAGAGTTGGTCAGCATATTAACCAACTCCCTGGCGAAACTATTTTTTACGCAATGCTCGTCACTGCGGTGGCGACGTTGCTCGCCATTTATTTTATCAGGCGCTCCAGATTGGGCCTGGCCATGCTGAGCATCGGTGGGAATGAGGAAGCTGCGGCACACATGGGCGTCAATACAACCAGGATGAAGGTCCTCACCTTTGCCATCAGCGCTTTTTTCATGGGGCTAGCCGGGGTAATCATGGCGCCTGTCAAGGTATATATTGACCCACGTATTGCCTTTAGTCTATCCTATTCTTTCATGCCAATCTTGATGTCTATCTTTGGCGGCATGGGGCAGTTTTATGGTCCGGTAGTAGGTGCCGCTGTTTTTGGCTATTTAGAAAAAACGCTAAGAGGCCAATTCTCCACGTATTTTATGCTCGGTTTTGGGATTATATTGGTGGTGGTTATCTTATTCCTGCCCAATGGAATAGCGGGGCTGGTACCAATGTTGCAGGGTAAGCTGAGCGGGGTGATAGCGAAGTTACGGAAAGGAGGCAAAGCAGAGCAACATGCGAATACTTGAAGGCCAAAGCGTAACCAAGTATTTTGGGGGGTTAGCGGCGGTGTCTAAGGTTGACTTCCATGTTGACCAGGGCGAAATCGTGGGGCTGATTGGTCCCAATGGAGCTGGTAAGACAACGCTGTTTAATTTGATATCGGGAGCTCTGCCTCTTAGCTCAGGGGAAATAAGATTTAAAGGCCAGAAGCTCCACGGCTTAAAGCCCCATCAAATCTGCAAGATGGGACTGAGCAGGACGTTTCAAGAGACTAAAGTTTTCAGCAATATGCCGGTTCTTCAGAATGTGTTAGTGGGGGCATTTTTCGGGAGCCCAAACCGTGTATCAGGGGCAGATGCCGCCGGAGAAGTTACCCAGGCATTAGAGTTTGTGGGGCTGTCGGCAATGAGCGCAACTCCAGTTATAGACTTAACCCTGGTCGACCAGAAGCGGGTTGAAGTAGCGAGAGCACTAGCCACCAAGCCGGAACTGTTGTTGCTTGATGAACTAATGGCCGGTCTAAACCTCACGGAGATAAGCGAGGCTATGGAGCTGGTAACAAAGATTCGGGATACAGGGATTACCATTTTTATGGTTGAGCATGTCATGAAGGCAATCATGGGCATATGCGGACGGATTATGGTGCTCCACCATGGTGAACAGATTGCTGAAGGAACATGCCAGGAGATTGCCTGCAATAAGACAGTTATTGATGTATACCTTGGAGAGGAGGCTCATGCTGGAAGTTAGCAACCTGGATGTTTTTTATGGCAAGTCTCAAGCCTTACGGGGCGTTTCTTTAAGAGTCAATGAAGGAGAAATAGTGGCTTTGGTGGGCGCTAATGGCGCCGGTAAAACGACACTGCTTAATACCATATCCGGCCTGCTACGTCCAGCTTCAGGTAGTGTGGAGTTTCTTGGTAAGAGAATAGACAGGCTAGCACCTCATAAAATTATGAAACTGGGTATTTCTCAGATACCCGAGGGCAGAAAGCTCTTTACCGACATGACAGTGCGTGAAAACCTGGAGATGGGTGCGTATAGCTCTGAAGCCTGGAAGCGGAGGAAAGAAACGCTTGAGCAGGTTTATCAAGTTTTCCCGGTGCTAAAAGAAAGAGCGAGGCAATCAGCTAAGAAATTAAGCGGCGGTGAAGGGCAAATGGTAGCCATAGGGCGAGGCTTAATGTCCAGTCCGAGACTGTGCATGTTTGATGAGCCGTCGTATGGTCTGGCACCGAATTTACTATCGGAAGTCCTCGGGGTCATAAAACACCTGCGTGAGCAGGGAATTACCGTCTTCCTGGTTGAGCAAAACGTTCGACATACCCTTGAGACAGCCGACCGGGCGTATGTGCTAGAAAACGGGCAGATTGTCTTAGAGGGAAAAGGTAAAGACCTTCTACAAGACGACATGGTAAAGAAAGCCTATTTAGGACTGTAGCCTAACTGGTGTGATATGCCGCTAAAGGCAGTGGCGAGGCAGTAAGATTTTCCCGTATAGAAATTCAAAAATCAAAGGCCAAAAATCAAAATGACAACTCAAAACGCAAAACTTTTAACTTTTGCTCTGTCATTTTGCACTTTTATTTTTGCATTTTGAAAGGGTTGGGTGGGGTGAGAATTTATTGGGCGGAGCCTGATAAATCAAGAAACTACAAAAAGCCCAAATCTAAACGGGAAATCGAAATTAAACAGCCTCTCTGGATAATAGAAGGCAGCAATGAAAAATAGAAAGATGCTCCTACCTGCCCTGCTTGCTATCGTTCTGGCCTTCAGCCTGATCCTTACTGCTTCGGTAGCGGAAGCTTCAACAACCGTGCATCTGCCAGATGAGCATGCAATTATTTCGGCAGTAGATAGCCCCAGCCTTGCTTCCGCGATGGCACTAAATACGTATTCTGTTACGGGGCAAGGGCAAGTAACGCCCATGGTCGCCGCAGGCTACTATCACACGGTGGGGCTTAAGGCCGACGGCACCGTGGTCACCGTGGGAAGCAACGTCTACGGGCAGTGCGATGTCAGCAGCTGGACGGACATCATCAGGGTCGCCGCAGGCAGCCATCACACGGTGGGGCTTAAGGCCGACGGTACTGTAATCGCTGTGGGAGACAACACCGGCGGCCGGTGCAATGTCGGCAACTGGACGGACATCATCCAGGTCGCCGCAGGCTCTGACCACACGGTGGGGCTTAAGGCTGACGGTACTGTCATCGCCGTGGGAGACAACTTCGCCGGGCAGTGCGATGTCGGCGGCTGGATTGACATCACACGGGTCACCGCAGGCTCTGACCACACGGTGGGGCTTAAGGCCGACGGCACTGTGGTCGCCGTGGGATACAGCGGCAACGGGCAGTGCGATGTCGGTGGCTGGAGGGACATCGTCCTGGTCACCGCAGGCTCTGACCACACGGTGGGGCTTAAGGCCGACGGCACTGTGGTCGCCGTGGGAGACAACGACTACGGACAGTGCGATGTCGGCGGCTGGACGGACATCATCGAGGTGGCGGCAGGCTATGGTCACACGGTGGGGCTTAAGGCCGATGGCACTGTGGTCGCCGTGGGAAGTAACCGCTACCGGCAGTGCGATGTCGGCAGCTGGACGGATATCATCCAGGTCGCCACAGGCGGCTGGCATACAGTGGGGCTGAAAGCCGACGGCACCGTGGTCGCCCTGGGAGACAACTACTACAGGCAGTGCGCTGTCGGTAACTGGACGGACATCATCGAGGGCGCCACAGGCTGGGGACACACGGTGGGGCTAAAGTCCGACGGCATCGTGGTCGCCGTAGGAGACGATTACTACGGGCAGTGCAATGTCAGTGGTTTGAGGGACATCATACAGGTCGCCGCAGGCTGGCAGCACACGGTGGGGCTTAAAAACGACGGCACTGCGGTCGCCGTGGGATACAACTACTACGGGCAGTGCAATGTCGGCAACTGGACGAACATCATCCAGGTCGTCGCAGGCATGTGGCACACTGTGGGGCTGAAGGCCGACGGCATGGTGGTCGCTGCGGGATATAACGACTACGGGCAGTGCAATGTCGACGGCTGGACGGACATCATCGAGGTCACAGCAGATAGCTGGCACACTGTGGGGCTGAAGGCCGATGGCACTGTGGTCGCCACGGGAGACAACGACTACGAGCAGTGCAATGTCGGCGGCTGGACGGACATCATCCAGATCGCCACAGGCTGGCGTCACACGGGGGGGCGTAAAGCGGACGGCACCGTGGTCACCGTGGGAGACAATTCCTATGGGCAGCGCGACGTCGGCGGCTGGACGGATATTATCCAGGTCACCGCAGGCCTGAGGCACACAGTGGGGCTTAAAGGCGACGGCACCGTGGTCGCCGTGGGAGACAACGACTACGGCCAGTGCAATGTCGGCGACTGGACAAACACCACCCAGGTCATCGCAGGCAGCTATCACACGGTCGGGCGTAAAGCCAACGGCACCGTGGTCGCCGCAGGCCCTGAGATCGAGCTTGCCAAATGGAATCTGGGAGTTGTCGAGTACACTCTTACTATCTCCAGCACCGCTGGCGGTTGCGTAACTACCTCCGACGAGGGGGCGTTCACCTATAATGCCGGGGTGATGGTCCGTCTACTTGCCGAGCCCGAGGAGGGCTACCGCTTTGTCAAATGGACCGGTGCTGTGGACACCATCGCCAATGTGAACGCTGCCATAACCGTCATCACCATGCACGGCAACTACGAAATCACCGCCAACTTTGAGGAGATTCCACCAATCAACTGGCTGGTAATTGGCGGGATTATATCGGCAGCGGCGGTTGCAGTGGGACTGGTGATTTTCCTCGTGCGTAGAAGGAGAGCTGCCCGGACAAGAAGACAGGGCCGAAAGAGAGTTGCCCAGAAGAAAAGGCGCTGAATTGAGCCTTTCCCTCTTTACTTCCGCCACTGCACTTCGTTAGCCTCGCAATGACTTTCGTGCCGCGACTTCTACAAAATGTCGGAAGTCAAGACATATACAACTGCCCAGCTTTGGGATTGGGAAAATAATTACTGAGCTACACCCCTGAAGCTAAATTATAGTTAACCACATAAATCATTACAATCCTCCCTCCCCTGGCGGGAGGGAGTTAGAGGGAGGGGGAAAGCTCGCAGAGTTCACCCTCACCCTGACCCTCTCCCATCAAGGGAGAGGGATTTTATACGAAATTATTATGCGGAAGACTATATTTATACTTAACATTATGTCTACTCGAAGGCTTGACTCGTATAGGGGGAGGTGATAGAATGTTAATTGAAGTCAAAAAAAATGTGGGGCAGTCATTTATTCGCCACCCAAAGGAGGCGGCACAGGCGGCATATAAAACGGTGCTTTTCAGGAATCCCCAAAATCGAACGGAAAATCAGAAAATTGTAACATATACTTAATTAACAGGATTTTAACATTAAGTAGCATATTATAAAGACATAAAGATAAATGAAGGGAAAGGAGGTGAGAGGAGCGATTTTACTACAGGAAGCTTATCTAAGGCAGCAGAACCAAATTATAAATGAAAGGAGGGACGTGTATGGTTTGATGACAGAAAGATGTGATAGAGTTTTGAAAATTTTAGAAAGGAGGAGAAATAGTGAAAAATAGAATACTTTTTATCTCGTTAGCGGTCGTGCTAGCTCTCAGCGTGGGTCTCATCGGCTGTGACGACGGAGACGGGGAGCCGGAGGCACCTGATTACATCTACATCTTTGCCTCAAGGTCTGTCACTGGCCCTTTAAGCGTTTTTGAAGACACGGCAATGGGGCCAATCTATAAGTACTGGCAGCACGTGGTCAATGACGTTAATGGCGGGATCTATGTGGAGGAATATGACAAGACAATTCCCGTGTACATAGATGTAAAGGATGATGGCAGTGACATGGAGACGATGACCAACTATTTGCACACAAATCTTGTTACGGAAAAGTACGTAGCTGCCATCGGGCCTTGTTGTACCCCATTCCTCGAAGCGGCCGGACCAATTGCCAGTCTCTACGGGATTCCCCTTGTAGGAGCTGAGGGCGGTTGCACGTCAGTCGCGCAGGAAATGGACAAGTATCCTTACATGTTCAGCAACCTGGCCTTCTCCAACTGGAACCAGGTGCCTACGCTCTGTGAGATTTTGGACGAATGGGCGGCCGAGGAGGAGGATGGGGTCATCGACGTGTACATCCTGTCCATTGATGACCTCTTTGGCGTCGAGTATACCGGCCAGTTTTTTGAATTCTCCGAACCCTACGACACCATTAACATCCTCGGCGAACTAAAGCACCCACCGTTTTCAACCGGAGAGGTGATAGGACCCCACGTGGAGCTGGCTAAGGCAGCAGGAGCGGATGTCCTTATTCTAAATACCTATCCACCTACCCCCTTCGACGCTGTCGGATACGCAATAGAGAATGGCATAAACTTCAAGGGTATAGTGACCGGGCCTGCGGCGTGTTACGAGGGTTGGTACCTGACGTTCGGTCTGAACTCGGTGGGAGTATGTGGTTATGGTGCCTGGAATGAGTACAGTTCGACGGCACTCAGCGACTTCGCTGCAGGCATGATTGATTACTACGAAGGCCGGGCAATAATGGACTGGTGGGGAGGTCACTACTACTATGCCGGACTGGAGATGCTTGAGAAGGCTATCGAGGAGGCTGGAAGCCTTAAACCCCTAGAAGTAAGGGATGTACTGGCTTCAGAGAAGCTCGACACGATTCTGGGGGAGACCTGGTATACCACCTACGATGGCACCTTTCCAATCGGGGCCAGCGGCGGTCTTCTGGCGATTGCATCTCATGTGGGCGAGGTCGGTCAGTGGCAACACGTAACGGAGGCGAATGGCTGGCTTCCCGATGGAGTGACCGGCACCGCCAGAGAGAAACCCGCTGGCATAGCAGGTGACGCTACAGAGTATATGATCTTTGAGGTCATTGGCCCCGAGGGTAAGACAACGGCGGACTGGATCTATCCCAAGCCAGATTGGGTGAGTTAGCACCATGGGAGACAGTAAAACAGGAATCTAGATAGGAGTCTAGAAAAGTAGTAAGCAGGCTGTCTAGGAAGATTCACTGGGGGAGATAGCTTATCCGAAGGGTATCTTTCTGGGCAGCCTGCTTGTGTGCGATTGCCAAGGACAATAAGAATAAGACGCTAAGACTATGATTGGGTTTATCCCCAAGATAATCTTTAACGGTATACTGACGGGCGGCATCTATGCCCTGGTTGCCATGGGCTTCACCCTGCAGTATGGTGTTGCCCGGGTGTTGAACCTAGCTCACGGCGAGTTTATCATGTTCGCCGCTTTCTCCACCCTTTCCCTGTACGTCCTGTTTGGCATTAACCCGCTGCTTTCTCTAGCCATTGTCGCTCTTGGTTTCTGGATAATAGGTTTCCTACTTCATAGCACTCTGTTCAGAAAACTTCTAAAGTCGTCACCATCATTGGGGGCCTTCGAGAGCAGTTCCCTGCTAGCTGCTTTTGGTCTGCTCTTCGTCATTCAAGCTACGGCCAAAATAATATGGCCTGGCTTACCGTGGCGGGTGACTTTTCTGGCATATCCCATTAGGATACTCGGAGTACAAGTCATGGCCAATCAAGTAGTAGCTCTTTCATTTGCTATCGGCATAGCTTTAGCCTTCTACTTCTTCCTGATGCGTACCCGCATGGGAAAAGCCATCAGAGCCGCGGCTGAAGACCGGGCGACGGCTGGATTCATGGGGATAAACACTGACCGGGTGCTGGCTTTATGTTTTGGGCTTGGTGCTGCACTGGCTGGTTTCGCCGGTGTGCTTTACAGCATGTGCTACTCCGTTTCCACAAACATGGGTATGAACTATACCCTCATCGCCATGATAGTGGTCGTCCTGGGCGGGCTGGGCAGTGTCCCTGGCGCTTTTATTGGAGGTCTAATACTCGGTATTATCAGCGAGATACTGAATTGGACGCAGCCGCTCTTTGCCATGCCTGCCTTTTATGTCATATTCATAATATTGCTCCTGGTGAGGCCAACAGGTATTATGGGAAAGAGCTGACATGAACATCGCCACGTTTGCTTCCAAAAGGTTCTTGGTACCGGTGGTACTTGTTCTAATTGTAGTCCTGTTGGCTACGGCACCCCTCTATACCGCCCTAGGAACCATACCACTAATGACCACCATCCTTATGTATATCATCCTTGCTGTGAGCTGGACTATGTTTTCCGGTCCGACCGGTTACATATCACTGGCGTCGGCGGCCTTCTTCGGGTGTGGCATATATGCTTCAGCTCTGTTGTTTGAACGAGGGGCAGCATTATTACCACTGCCAGCGGTTATCGTTATGGGTGGTCTAGCCGCTTCGTGTTTCGCCATTATCGTTGGCTTAGCGACTCTGAGGCTGAGGGGCATATATTTTACCATGTTCAGCTTCGGACTTCTGGAGCTCGCCAGGCGGCTTTTTCAGTACTATGAGTTTTATGTAACAGGCGTTCGCGGCAGATACGTTGGCAACGTAGATGGCAACACTGTCTACTACATCATGCTCGCCATTCTTGTGGCGACGCTGC
>Ga0315541_1000276_pt1 | contig 55135 bp, 54 predicted proteins | sample SalMarSW160190MG_FD_203095 | JGI IMG/M metagenome (GOLD analysis project Ga0315541, IMG submission 203095) | Salt marsh sediment microbial communities from the Plum Island Ecosystem LTER, Massachusetts, United States - Salt Marsh Sediment SW1601-190 ... | reverse complement strand
CCCGATGATTACACAACGCTCGACATGTCTTTGATTGAGTATGAGAGGGAATCAATAAAAGCCACCTTCGAAGGAAATAAGGAAAAAGCGATGATGGCTGCCGGTGAAGTGGCTCAGCGAATTAAAGATATGCCCAGAGTTAACGATTTAGTGCAGGAGATCATGAGGGAAGCGGAAACTATCCTCAGGGAAGTCCCGAAAAGGATTCTGGTGTAAGGTCTGAGTCGGACTGTGATAAAAGCCAGGAAATGACTGCGTAAGTCTAGATATGAAACTCGACTATGTCGCCATCTTGAAGCACATGTCCCTTGCTAGCCCTCTGCCCGTCATACTTTCCTGAGCCCCAGACGACAGCATACTTCAAATTTTGATAGAAGTCCTTGTGGAGGCTCTCAGCAGCTTCTTCTACCGTGCTACCCTTCTCCAGTATCATAGGGTCACTCAGGTCGGCCTTGCTGCCGGGGGTCTTGGTATAAACCCGGACGATATTCAGGGCTTGATAAACTGCTGTTTTGAACTCCTCCAGGCCGCCACCTTCCCTGGCTGAAATGGAAACCAGGGGAAACAGCCTGGCATATTGCGAACGCAGGCGCTCCCAATTATCGTTTGAACCCGCCAGCTCATTCTTGTTCCCCACGAGCAACATCTTCCTGGGATAACTTCCCGGAGTTACTTGTGTACCGTCATCTGTTAAGGGCTCTATTCTTGCCTCTCTCAGCCCTTGAAGAGCTGCCTCTACCTGGCTTATTGGCTCCCGGGATAAATCTATTACAATGGCAATCAGGTCGGCGTTTCTAAGGGTATTTGCCAGTAGTACTCTCACTTCTTTGTGCCCGATAGGCGGAGTATCCACCAGTTGTATCTGGATATCCTCGAACTTCATCATCCCCGGAATAGGGGTTTTGGTAGTGAAGGGATATTCGGCTATTTCCGGAATAGCCTCGGTTACCGTCGCTAGTAGCTGTGATTTCCCGGCATTGGCTGGCCCTACTAACATTACCTGTCCGGCGCCCTCCCTGCTAATATAGAAGCCTGTTCTCCTGGCTGTGGCGTACTTTCTTTCTGCCTCCTGGGAAAACTTGGCAATCTTCTGTCTCAGCACGGCATGAAGCTTATCGGTGCCTTTATGCCTGGGCATAATGGCAAGCATTGCTTGCAGGGCGGCAATTTTTTCCTCCGGCTCTTTGGCTGACCTGTATCTCTTCTCAGCCTCGAAATACTGTGGCGGTAGATTCGCTGGCATATAACTAATTTTAACATTATGCCCGTTCTACCAAAACATCTGGTGCTTTTCCCTTCAAAAAAGGGGCTGATTAGCTGTGATTTATACCGCAGAGGAACTATTGATTTTTGGTGGTGATTAAAAGTTCGTTAGCAAAAATGTTAGCAGATTTTACTCAAGTTGGATTAAATGATTTAACTAGATCACTTAGAAAGTCAATTGTTTCTAAATTTCTTATATCGAAATATTCCAACCAATTGTATTCATCATGTTCTGAAGGATTAAGCTGGACTTCACCGGATATATATTTACAAAGGTAGACAACCTGAAAGGTTTGTCGTTTAGGGATTTGATCTCGATTAGAATATACATGTATAACATGTTTTATGTTTATTGATAGCTTCGTTTCTTCATAAACTTCACGATGAATAGTATCCTCTAATGTCTCACCTAAAAGAACAATGCCACCAGGGATATCCCACTTAAGAGGCATATAATCATTTAAACGGGATCGACGTGTTACTAAATATCTACCGTTTTTTTCTATTAAGGCATGTCCAGCAACGTAAAAATTCATATCTTGGTCCTAGAATAATATTAGCAATTACGAAATAGAATTTGGTGATAAAGCTTATCTCGAGATTTGAGAGTATGTCAAATCGATAATAATTTAGTTGTAAAACACATAAAGTATTAAGTAGAATAAGGGCAAAGTAGAAGGGGATATAGGTGAATAGTAAGATTCTGTATTCTGAGTATGCTGCTTTCAGGAAAAAAGGTGTACTCGAGTTTTTTGAAAAAGAACTACAATCTAGGAAATCATTAAAAATATATGACCCGATGGCGGGAACAGCACCATTAATACCTTTGGTTGAATATGGGGGGCATAAGGCATATTTTAATGATATTTTTCCACTTCACTATTTTATTAATAGAGCCAAGACATTCAATTCATTTCAGTGCTTTCAACAGACAGGTAAAAGCTGGTTTCTTGACAGAATGAAGAGCCACCTGAAGTTGATAAATAACAAAAGGTTAGTAATTTCGGAAAAATGGATTGAGGAAAGTGTTCTGAAAGGTCTTGTTCATGCATGGGATTCATTCGAAATATACAATGAAGATAAGAGTGTACTGTTAAAAGCGATACTTTTATTATGTGTAAGACCTCTTTCGTCAATAACACAAACAAAAAATCCTACATGGATAAAAAGTGGTGGTATATCCTCAGATAGAAAATTGGATGATATTATTGAAGAAAGTATAACAAGATTCGAAAATTATTATAAGTATAATTATTCAAAGATAGTAGAAACAAAGAGAGGAAATTGCATATTTTTAAATAGAAACGCAAATGAAGTTAAATTGCCTGAAAAGGTAGACTTGATAATAACTTCACCCCCATATTGTAATAGATTCGATATGAAAACTAGCTATGGTCCTGAGGGATATTTTCTATCATCCGTAGGTTTTGAAATTCAAGCTCGAGATATTATCGGAACTATAATTGTAAAAGATTACGATTCTTTTAAGAACGATATAGATTTCCTTATGGATAATTCAAGGGAAGCAAATGTTGTATTCAGTAGGATGAAAGAATCCAGAAAGAGAGATGAGCATGTGTATTATATAAAATACTTCTCTAGATACTTCATTAGTTTATATAAGATAATGCTCAGTGTGTTAGAAAATTTAAAATCAAATGGGAAGATGTATTTAATAACACAAGATAACACACACAGAGGGCAATTGATCGAGATAGAAAAAATTCTCTTGGAATTATTAGGTAATAAGAACTGGAAATTTAACATGGTTGACCAATGGGAAAGACACCATATGGGTCTACAGAATATATCTCGAGATAGTGCATTTGTTAAACCGAGGCAATACGAAAAATTGATAGAAGTATGGCGATGATAATTGAAAGAAGAGAGAGTTGGGGAATAATTAGATACGATACGTATAAACACCGGTTTGAATTCTCATATAAAGATAATAGCGATGTAACTCATTATATTAGAGAGCCATTGGTGTTAAATTTAGATCTTACTATGAAATGTAATATGGCTTGTAGACATTGCGTAGTAAAGGATTTTAAAAATACTGGAGATCTAGATGTTTCACCGGAGTTAATAGAATATATTAACAATTCACCATTTATGGTTATTGTTATAACTGGCGGGGAACCATTATTGGCTGAGTGCGAAAATAAGTTACTGACATTAATTAAAAAGATAAAAAACAAAGGACTGATAATAGATACTAATGGAACGATAATCCCAAGTAATGCATTAATACATCAAATAGTAAAAAATGATGTATTAATAAGGGTATCGTTGGATGCTGTAAGACCTCAAGATGAGACATATTTTAGACAAATGAAAACATATAGAAGTAAAGGTGGCAATACAAAATATCTTTCTTATTATAAGAAGCTTGAAACGATTAAATATTTGAAAGAGAAAGGTGCAAATGTTAGTATTCAAAGTGTGATACATAAGAAAAACATTTATTCGATAGAAAAGAATCCTAAAGATATGATTAATTTTCTTAGATCAATGGGTATAAATAAGTGGTATATACAGAGATTTATTCCTTCATATAAGATGGCTGATAAAAGGTACGACATATCAACAAGTAAATATGAAGATATTATTAAAATGTTAGACATTAGATGTAAGGAAGCAGGTATTGAATGTATAGCCAAGAAAGATAAGAGACATAATTCAGTTTTTCTTTTAGTCGGTGAAGGGCTTCTATATACACAAAGCGAAAAGCCTAGGGAAAAAATAAAGATCGGACATTATAGGGATCATATAGATTATTTCGGTATCGTTAGTCTACCAGATCATCAGGATAGATATTATGTATAATGGTTATGAATACATTGGGAGACATATGATAAATAATACATTCACCGAAGGAGGTGGTAATGCCTAGTAAAATAACTAATGCCCCAACACAAACGTGGGCAAGTATATTCTCAGATATCTATGCTGAAGCTGACAAAGATAGAATTCCTGAACAAATATGGATTGCTATCATGGCACACGCAAGCACTATTGGCGAGTCTATTCGGACTTTTTCAGTTGAACAATTATCAAAATCCGCAGCGCATACTTTTTGCTGGTTGTGCAGTTTTATCAACAGATGCATGGTGTTGAAGAACGATATTTTTTCAATAGAAGAACCACTATACGGAGTTGTTACTTTAAAATACCCTTCGTTGTGCGGTCACTGTGAAAAGCGTCCATGCGGATGCGATCCCAAAACAATGGATGCAAAAGAGGATAAATCAGCTAAATATAGCAGATTATTAGAATTCAGAAATCAACATTTACCTTCATATGAAGGTTGGAGTATAAATCATTTTATAGGTATGTTTAATGATATATATGAATGGAGAGTTCATATTCAAACACTTGAAAGCATTGGTTTTCACTTTTTAGAAGAGGTGGGCGAAGCTGCTGTTGCTGTACGCAAATTGAGTCAATTAAGAAGTCTACGAAGTACAAAAGGATTTGATAAGCTATTTAATGAATTAACTACTGTCGAAAAAATAGTTAAGAATTATGAAGAATTCGTTAAAGATCCAAAAAATATTAAACTCACTAATAGAGATCCAGAAATGCTTAAAATGCGAGTAATTGAGGCTAAGATGTCCCTTATAGTTGAAATTGGAGATACATTCTCCTGGTTCTGTGGAATTTTGAATAAAATGCGTGCTATCGAGCATGCAATCTGGGAAGAACCGAAAGAACATACTAATTTTAGATTCCCAGATCTAGAAACAGCTTTAGAAGCCGAATATTTAGATGATGAAGGTAAGCCTATATGTCCTACATGCGGAATTTCACCATGTAATTGTGCATTCTACAGTAAATAAAGAATAAGTGAAGGCAAATATAATTTAAGGATTGAGAAGTTAAAATTGGCTCGAATTCATATATTGAGAGGTGGTAAGTGTATAGTAAAGAATTGAAAAGAGATAGACCAGATAAGAGAAATCATTTCTTTAACAGAGCAAGAACGGCCGCTGAAAGAAGCACATGTTTGAGGAGAAAGGTAGGAGCAGTAATAATTAATGATGATGGTGTTGAGTTAAGCTCTGGATATGTAGGCTCTCCTCGAGAAACTCTACATTGTATTGAAATCGGAAAATGTATGAGGATGGAACTTGGAATTAATCCAGGAGAAAACTACGAATTATGCCGAAGTGTACATGCCGAACAAAATGCTATCATTAATGCCGCAAGAGTGGGAATAAGTATACTTGGTGGCGCTATGTACATATATAGCGAGAGAATTAAAGGTGCTTACAATACAAAAAGAAAGAGAAGCGATAGAATTTATGGACCTTGTATTATATGTAAAAAAGAGATAATTAATAGCGGTTTAACGGAAGTACATATGAGAGAGGAAGGAGTTGGGGATAAAACATATACAATTGAAGATATAAAAAAAATGCTAGTTGAAGAGGAAGAAGAATGGCGAAAAAAAAGGATGCAATCAGTCAAGAACGACTGAAAGTCGGGCAAAGCCCTTATTTTTGACTATTGACAATTGATTTAGCTGGTAGGCCAAGCAAGACTTTTGCAAAACCAATCGAGACTTTCTTTGAACTATCGGTAGTTTCTGCTCCTTTCTCATCGAAGAAGCAGAGCTATGACCGTACATGATTATTCCTCGCCCTTTCCAAACCAGACCGCAGGAACTAAGGCATACTTAGAGCCCAGCGAAGTAGAAAGCCTGGAGAAATGTGCCAGTAATCTTCGTGACAGACTACTAATTCGTCTCCTATTTCACCTAGGATGTCGCGTGTCCGAAGCTCTAGCTTTACAAGTCCAGGACATAGACTTCAACCAAGGTACAGTAGTTATTCAACACCTCAAGTGCCGGATCAAACTTTCTTGTCCTACATGTGGAGCAAGACTTGGGGCGACTCACATCTTTTGCCCTAAATGCGGTGGCAAGATAGAGACAAGTAAGACCGAAGAGCAGCTGCGCCGTCGGCAGCGAGTGTTACCCATTGACAGCGATACTTTAAAACTATTCAAGGAATATGTACAGCGTGGCGGCCCGGTTCTTCGAGATGGTAAGAAGCTGATTTTCGGCATCAATCGACACAGAGCCTGGCAGATTGTCAAAGAATGCGCCGAAAAAGCAGGATTGCCCAAGCTAGTCAACTCTGAGAGCGGAAAGACGCACAACGTCAGTCCACATCGCCTACGAGATGCCTTTTCTGTCCATGCAATAAAACTCGATGATTCGGGCGATGGGCTGCGGCTTCTTCAAGAACATCTGGGTCATCGGAGCTTCAATACGACCGCTAGGTACAGAAAGATATCGGGCACAGAGCATCAACAATGGTACGAGAAACTCTGGAACAAGAAAGATTGATCGGCACATCCTGCATCTCCGAGGTGAGGCGAATTGGCTGAGCCGCTGAGACCAGCCAGGGGCGGCTTTCTTCGCCCTTTTGGCTGCGGTTGGTTTATCAGGGAATTTCTTCTGGGGTACGGCCCGAACGGATCTCCGTCAATCGACTCGGAAGTTGGAGCCCCTCAAGCCGATGTTTTTTATTTCTACAAGAGAGCGTTGATGCAAGCTACGGCAGTGGATCAGGCGACGAGAATGGAGGAAAAGCGAGCCCGGCGCGAAAAACGTTCCATAGAGCCTGCTAACATTGAGAGACTGGCCGAGCAATATCTGTCCCGAATGCCTTACAAATCTCGAGGGTGCCGATTCCATAGTTTTGTCGTGTATTTTTCCAACCTTCAACGATTGCATTGGGTGGAACCTACCGGGCGAGAAGAGCCATCAAGTTTTCAGGACCATTATCCACCGGGCCCGCCACGCCGATATTTCCGGCTCACTGATGCTGGTAGAACAGCTCCTGAGTCAGCCTGGGATAATCCCTATCGCGCTCTTTACGGCTAATGTCCAGCCGACTGGACGTAAAGCCGATGACAATTGGTTTTTGTTCATGAAATCTAAGGGAAATCAGAGAAGGGACTCTTGTTCAAGAGATGTTCAAATGGCGTTCAAAATCCTGTTCAAATGCCGGTTACATCATTCAAATGTAGTTCAAATTTCCATGATTTATCAATACGAAAATCACGTGTAAAAGGAGACTAAAGATGGAACGATTAACAGCAAAAAAGAAACTCGCCGTTGTCAGGCTTTATTTGTCCGGCCTATCCTATGATGACATTGCGGCCAGAAGCGGTGTCAGCAAAGGGACGGTCGCCAATGTTGCCACTGATCTGAAGGCAGGCATGATTCCCGAGGCAGCTGACGTCGGTGAGTACATTGAGCTACTTCGGGAATTATCCTTCGACTTGAAACGGTCAGAGCTGACTCCAGGGCAGTGTGCTGTGGGGCTCATCCTTCTCAACCAGATCAGTGAATGTGGGCTCGACCCGGCCGATATCAATCGCTGGCCGATGATTCTCAAATCGGTGAGAAACGAAGATGATATTAACGAGTTTGTCCGTCTGGTCTACAGCATTCAGGAGGCCCAGCAAAGAAGCGGCTTGAGTCTCGAGGCTCTCGACAACAAAGTCCAGGAACTCGAGAGAAAAGCAGCCGATCTTGAACCTATATCAGACAAACTGGAGGACCACAAAAAGCAGCTCGTCGAACTGACCAAGCAGCGAGAGGAACTTGCTAACTCAGTAGCCATGCTCGAACAAAAAAGTAAACTGCTGACCCCACGGACTGAGGACCTGGAAAGACGTGAACAGACCCTATCACGCCGGATAGCCAATATGGAGCCGAAGGCTCAGAAGGCGGAAACAACTCTCTCTACCTTAAAGGGCGACATGCAAAAGCTTGAAGATATAGGGTTCACCCTCAGGGAACTGGCTGTGTTCAACGAAAAGTTAGAAGTGATTGCTCAGCATCACACTATCAAGCCCTCCGAACTCAGGAGTCGCTTACTACACGAGCTCGAGACCCTGGACAAAGGGCTGGCACTCGAAACCCTAATCGAGAGCCAGCAGCAAGAGTTGGATAAAACGGAGCAAGGTCTTGTCAGAACCAAAAAGGAGATAGAGGCTGTCAGAGTGGTTGTTGACAGCCTCAAACAGGAAAAAATGAATCTGGAGGCCAGTATCAAGGAAACAAGGGAGAAGGTGAGCCGAGAAATCGTCAAAATCATTCCGATCGCTCAGGACGCGATCGCTAAATTGAGGAAAGATCTGCAGCGTGGCAACGACGAGGCTCTGGCCGAGATACGGCGGCTCAGAGATGAAGCCATTGAGGTGGGCAGTGAAGTTGGTAGATATCAGGGGATTCTTCAGGTCAGCGAATGGCTCAACGAGTTGATGGCCTTGGTGCGAGGTGAAGAGAACATTGAAGGCAAACGGGTCAGGATTATTGTCTTGTCAGTCGTGCGGGCTCTCCACATCTGGTTGAAGCGTCAGCGCTCTCTGTCCTACACACTTCTACCGGTTACCGTTGAGAACCTAATCAGCGAGCTGGAACGATGGAAAGTATGAAATCATTTCACGACCATTTGGAAAATTCGCAATCTCAAGCGAAGAAGCTAAGTGAAACAGAGCTTGCCCTGAATGCACTGTTTGCCGGAGAGGAAATCCGGCTGGAGTGGGAAGATGAGGCATCAAGTCTGAAAGCACTGTATCACACTATTGTAGAACAACTGGACCGAATGAAATACAGCGAGAGTTATGCGTGCTACGGGAATACTAAAGACAATTTGGCTTTCTCAGTCACCGGACTTGCTGCAAAAATCATTGTAGCAACAACAAAGAACCAGCGGGCGCGGAACGTTGTGAATAACATTTTTGACACGGAAGGTCATAAGAAGCCTTTCGGTACGGTCATGGTTTGTATCGGTCCCAAGGGCCTGCCTGATGATGCTACAGTTATCTCTATATCTCAGTCAGCGCGTGAATCAAATCGGTCAGAGCCTGAGATTATGAACAAACTACAAGAAGATGGCTATCTCCTTTTCAGCCAAGAGGCATTCTCTGTCCTGATTGACAAGCTAGTTGGTGATGTTCGGGAAGGACAGCTGCGTTTGCCTGTATCCAGAGAGAAACTGTCCGAGATTGCAGGATTGAACAAGCCAAAGCCCAGAATCAAGGCCATAGAAGCAGAGTAGATTGCCAGTCTGCTGGTAAGGCTAGCCCTCTCGGTCTTGCCCTTGATGCTGCTCGTTCTCTCCCTGTGGCTCTGCCTGAGCAGTCCTGCTGCTGTCTGACAAAGCTAAATTCGCCATTTTCAGCCAATTTGATTTATCCCAAGAAAATGAAGCTGCCCGCCCAATATGACGAGAATATAGGTTCATTCTGAAATTTAACAAAATGTCCTTTTGTTCAATAATGAAATCATAGAATTTGAACCTTAACAAATAGCAATCACAGGGCGATTGCTCATATTGAGAAGCTGAAGCCTGAACCTTGCCTTATTCTTTGCTCCAGTCTAATGCCTCTAAAAGAAAATCCCTAGCCAGATGCTACCTAGCTAGGGAAATCTAACAAAGGGAGGGACTCCACAATGCTAGACTGGCAAAAGTATATAGAAGTAGCTGACAAGTTTCAACACAAAGCAAAGTATGAGGATAGGGAAGATTTGAGGCAAGACATCATACTGAGGATTGCCGAAGTGGCTAGCAACAACGGACACAAGCCAATTACTGAAGGGGCAATGTCAAGAGTGGCTAGCTATGTAGCGATGGAATATTGGCACAACCTTAAAAGACAACCTACAATTCTAAGCCTCAATGAGCAAATTGACGATGGCGAGGGCAATAGCATTGAGCTATACCAGACCATAGCCGATGACAAAGCCCTAGATTTAGAGGCTTGGCTTGACGCCAAGACTTGGCTGGCTGGCTGTCCACAGAGGCTTGTTAGCATTGCCGATAAAAAGGTAAACGGCAAGCCCTTAAGCAACGCCGATATGATTTACTTATCCCGATGGCGTCAAAAAGAGCTAGAAAAACACCAGAAAGCCTTGTTTGAGTGAAAGGTTTTGACCTCGTTTTGTCATTATATTAGTGAGGGGAAAAAGAGGCTAGCGGTAGCAGCTCTTAAGTAACCTTACAGCTTCAATAAGTGCCTCGCTCTAATCAAAATGCCTAAGCAAGGCTCGCTCAGGCAAATCTAAAATAAAGGGGGTGATAGATTGGAGCAAGTGAATATAGAAGGCAAGCGTTCAGGTGAAGGCTTTATAGCTCACAAAGACCAGCTTGTAAATGCTCTATCAAGAGCACAAGGCGAAAGGGTAACGTTGTTTGATAGCGATGTTACTCTAGGGCGCAAAGGCTTCTATGCTTACCTCAAGGCTTTAGCAGGTAGCAACATAGTCAAGGTTATTCCTGCTAACGGTAACGCTAGCGGTTCGCAGGTTATCGCCAAAGGCTTAAAGGTAGTGTGTGGCAGCCACGAAAGCTACTTGCCTGATGGTGCTTGGATTAGCAAAGGGAAAAAGACTCTACCCTATACCTTTGTGCAAATCCGAGTATCACCATGTAACGCTGTTATGCCAAACCTCGGTAGTGTCGAGCTAGCCGAAGCCTTGTCAAAGGTATTGTCATTCACCGCAACTGACGAGCAAAGAGTAGTCCTTCAGACGATTAGGCTCTATCAAAAGGATGGCAAACTAACCTTGACGGGGTGCGATGGCTTTAGCCTCAGTGAAGTTAGCTTCAACTTTGAGGATGGCGAAGGCGAAGCCCTAATTCACAGGGATGAGTTAAGAGGCTTGATACCAGCCTTACGCAAAGCCAAAAGAGTTAGGCTTAGCTTCGAGGAAAAAGCCGATGATGACGGCGGTTTACTCAGTAAATCGGTAGTTATTGACACTGAGCTAGTCAGGTATAAATGCCAAAGCCAAAAGGGTGAATATCCTAGCTATGGCAAACTTATACCGACTGAGTTTACCGCTAACGCTAGTTTTGACGCTAAAGAGGCAACAAAGGCAATCCGAAGCCTCTTAGCGGTTTGGTATGACGATAGCTTGAAGCCTCTTTACCGACCGCTAATCCTAACCATTGCCGAAGGCAAGGTAGTGATAGAGGCAAAAGAGGATAGAGGCAAGGCTGAAATAACAGCCGAAACAAGCGGGGAAGGCAAGATAAAGGTTGAGGGCAGACGCCTTATACAAGCCTTGAAAGCCTGCGGCGGTATAGTGGAGTTGAAGCTAGTCAATGCTAGCTCACCAGTGCTCTTTAACGTGGACAGCCATATCTGTTTAGTCATGCCTATGGCGATGGATGAAGCCAAGGCAGAGGCTAAAACCGAAGCCAAAGCAGAAGCCAAAACCAAAGCCAAGTCAAAAGGCAAGGCAAAACGAAAGGCGAAAGCCAAAAGGGTTGAGGCAACTGAAGCGGTAACAGAGCAAGTCGAGGTGGCAGAAGAACCGATAGCCGAAGAGCCTGAAGAGATAGCGGAAACGCTTGAAGAGCCAGTCGAAGAGCCTGAAGCCGTAGCCGTATAGACGCTTAAGCCGAAAAAGAGAGCCACGCAAAAAGAGGGGTGGATTAAGCCCCTCTTTTTGTCTTTTTCAGAGGCAAAGGGCAAGAGGGTAGGGAAACCTAGCGGGGAACCTACCCTCTTTTTTCGCCCAAATCCCCAAGAAATGGAGGTAACTATGAGATGTCAATTTGGCGACCATAATGTCTCAAACCTACTGAAAGTGTCCATTTACGGCAAAGGCATTTGGGTATGTGAGAGTTGCTATGAACTGATAAGAGGACATCGCAATAAGCCTTATTCAAAAGTGATGAACAAGGTCGCAATGCTTGAAGCTGGTTACCACGTAAATAGGAAGCTAGCAAGAATAAATAACAGATAACACCCTAAGAGGAGGTCGAATGCCGGATCCTATAGGGCAATTACGCCCAAAATTACAAGGAAAGGAGGTGAATAATTGAAAGACCTAGATAGCCAGATAGATGAGCTAGTTGGGATCTTTTTTGACCCCATCATTGTAATGCCTGGTGGTTGGGGGGACACTTTACCAGATTGGCTTAAAAGCCAGATAACTTTGGAGAGGCTAGCTCAGAATATGGAAACTCTGAAGGGTGAAAAACTGACAGCCACCGATGCTGAGGCTTGTGCCTATCTCTATACCGCCAGTCTGGAAGCTCCTATGGATAACGATTGGACACGAATTTATCTTTATGTCGCTGGGAGGGTAGTGTCGAGAGACAGGGATACTAAAATCCCGGGCGATATTAAGGTAGACTCGCTAAATGACTACCAGATAGGACTCTTCCGAGGCTTGAAGGACTGGATATACGGGCAGAGACTTAAAGCAAGGCAGGAAAGGCAAAAAATGGGGCGATCACAGGCTATGGCGGAGGCAAAAGCCAGAGCACCAAAACAGCTCAAACTAGGCGTCTAATAACAAATAGGGTCGTGGAGCTAAATCCACGACCCTATTTTTGTTTCTGAATTGGCTATCATTCCATATAAGCGCTGACCTGCCTTCCAATTTGTATTCTTGGCCATTGACATCGTAGGATGAATAGCATATTATCCCTTCCAAAAAGAGGAGGGTTAAATGCAAGCATATTGTATGAAGTGTCGTGCCAAAAGAGAAATGAAGGATACTAGAAGGATAACCATGAAAAATGGCAGGCCGGCAACTCAGGGCGTGTGCCCTGTGTGCGGAACCAAGATGTTCAGAATTGGCAAGAGTTAGACCTGCTCTTTACAAAACCTAACAGAACTCAAGAGGGCTGGATTTTCTCGACGGGATCTCCAGCCCTCTTATTTTACGAATCACACTTAACAAGTAATTGTTGCCCAAGCTGCACAGTCTGGATGTTTGTTACTTTGATAGCGAAGCATTTTTGATAGACAAACTGACCCTGTCTAGGCTGCCGCGTAATCAAAGGTGGTCGGGCAGAAAGTGTTACGTAAGCATCCAAAGCCTACTCTTGTCACAAATTACTCTGTTCTTTCCCTCAGCCGCCATAGACCCAGGACGAAATTAAATCTCGGAACTTCTTTCATATACTTTTGATATTCCTCACCCCACTTCTCTATATTGATCTTCTCCTCTACGAGGATTGTATAGTAATGGAAAGTAACCCATATGATGATGGCAGCAACTGAAAGAGGCGTAAAAGTTATGGCCTGACTCAGGACGAAAGGCAGTGAAATACCCCCTATCAGAAAACCAAAAACACCGGGATGTCTCATAATACTGAAGAGTCCCTTCCTGTAAAAGATTATGGTCTCACCAGATTCTCTTAGCCCACCCCATTTCCGATGTAAAAGATGCACACAGACGGCAAGAACTATCGCAGTTACTAGGAGAGCGACCGAAATATAGATTACAATCATCGGGAAGCGGAATGCCGGCAATTGAGCAAAGAACTCCAATTTAGACTGTTTTGCTAGAGTAGGAAGCAGCCAAAGTATGAAATATGCCGCCCAACTTATGATACCAGAGGCCTTCCACTTCCAAGATTCCGGATCGCCAAGTCCTCTTTCGTGAAGTATTTTCTTTGCCTGTTTTGGAGTGAGATCTCCCTTTTGGAGTCTCTCTTTCAGATCTTCTACCCTGCTTACTTTTTTGTTCATTTATCTGTTATGCACAAATGTTGAATTTGAGCAGAGGTAAAGTAATTTGAGCCACATCATTCACCTGTGTAGGCGCTCAAACACGATATCTTAGCGCATGCAATGTTGCCACCATCCTTGGTTAGAGCCTACCAATTACCCCTATACCTGTCAAGTAATAAGGCGCTAGAAGATTGAATGAGGTCACAACAGTCAGAAATGTGAGGTAACAATACAGGCTTTTGTTGCCCGAGCTGCACATTTTGGACAAATGTATGACATGACCAGCAACATCCATTCAAAAGCAATGAGCCAAATCTATTCGCCCGCCTCATTCTATCCACTCACTCACATGTGGAAACTCTTCTGGTAAGCCGTTCATAAGCCACTGCAAACGGTATCTGCTATTGCTATCGATATCTATGGGTAATAGGATTTCGCTTTGCCTAGGTACTCCTCGACGGGCTTCGCTTTCCGCGATTCTAGCTTGGGTACTACTGAGATAACGCAGGAACCAGAGAATAGCGAGCCTACTAAAGCGATAGGCGTCAATGAGCGCTGTCACATCAGCTTTACTTTGAGACTTCCCGTGTACTAAGGAGCTTCGCACATCATATAACTCTCGAAACCTTTTTGAGATACCTTTTCTGTGATTCCAGTCCTTACCTAAGATTAAGCTGATGCGGTTAGCTAATTTGCCAGTTACGCCCTCTCCTTCTTCACTAAGGAGTGCCTCCAGTGCAGCAATGTACCATAGCATTTGCTCTAAGCCCGGAGTGGCAAAGAATGCCTTGGTAAAATAACCAAGAGCAATATCTATGAATTCCCAGCCATATTCCTTGATTTTCAAATTACCCAAAATACGTTCAATGTCCTGCACAAAAACCTTGAATAGCTCTGTTTCCTTACTGTCTAGAGATATCCAGTCTTCCGGAATCTCCCCCAACTCTTCTCCCGTTTGAGCATCTACAAAAGGTTGAGTGACTAGCTTTGAAAGATCAGGGCTAGGTTTTGATGCAGAGAGCAAATCGCCATTCACTTCAAGAACAAAAGGCACATTGAAAAGATGCAGAGTTTCCCAGTCTTCCCCTCGGCTCAAACCTCCCTTAGTGCCAATAAGTCTTTTTTCTAGTCCTGACCAATCAAACAAACAGAGAGGTCGTAGAGGTAATTCTACCGATTTTGGATACTCTGTATACCATCGTTCTGCATAACCTCCAAAGAGCAGTGTGGTAATTGGAGAGGGCGGTATATAGAGGTGACCTATTTTTTCTACAGAGGATGTCGCTACACTGTAGATAAACCAGTAGTTTGCGAGCAAACCCAAAGACTTTGGACTAATGGCAGCATAGGGATAAAAGATATCATTGAGATGATTCCGAAGCATACGGTCCAGTTCTTGCATAGAGAAACGCCTGATTTGGAACGCAGCAAAGTCCATCGAAGGCTGGGCAAAAGACACGAATTCTAGAGGAGCAAGATAGGTAATCTCGGCTTCACGCTTTTCAAACGAAGCGCAATAATTAGAAAAAGCCGTATCAAGGTTCACATCCTTCTCGTACATAAGATCTAGGTAATATCCTGACTGGCAAAAGAAATTGTGCACATGATTGTGCCAGGTCTGCTCGCTACTTTCTGCATGATAATCTCCGGCAAACACAGACTGGGTTTCCACTACTAACTCATGAAATTCTTTCTGCTTTTCTAACTCATCCACGAAACGTGGCAAAGCTACCTCTCCTACAGACTTTAGCGTTGTCCCCTCCCTGGACAGCTCTTCAAGCCCTCTCAAATTGGATGTGGCGGAATCCATAAACCTATAGAAGGCTTCTAATAGCTTACTTGACATACAAGGTCTCCAATTTATCTATCCTACATGGAGTGCGCAGCTGTCGGCAACTGAGAGTCTCTTTTATCATCGCTACCATAGATAATATCACAGTAGAGCAACTGCAAATGAGCATCAAAAAAGGGGACTAATTTAGCCTAACTACGATTACCGTTGAACAAGCCGCTATCTTGTTATAGGTTTGTAATAGCTGTAAAATTAGTACAACTGAATGTTATTTACTGCGGGTTCTGGCAGTTCACTTACAATTGAGAACCCATTTGACGGCTAGAGGTATGTAAAGATGGACTGGGCTAATCTTCGGACTTGGGATGGAACGCAGGCTAGGGCTTTTGAGCTTCTTTGTGGGCAACTTGCAGCTGCTGAATCGACCCCGCCTGGATCGATATTTGTACCTAAAGGATCGCCAGATGCAGGAGTTGAATGCTATTGGCGCCTCCCCAATGGTGATGAATGGGCTTGGCAAGCTAAGTTCTTCCGTGATCCTCCTGAAGAATCCCAATGGAAGCAGATGGATGAATCAGTGAAGGTGGCTCTTGAAAAGCATCCTCGCCTGACTCGCTATACATTCTGCTTGCCTCGAGACCGCGAGGATCCTCGAATTCCGGAAAAACAATGCTTTATGGATAAGTGGAATATTCACGTTGAGAAATGGAAGAAATTAGCGCAGGAACGGGGCATTGAAGTCGAGTTTCCTTACTGGGGAGAGTCTGAGATATTGAACCGTCTGTCTCAGGAAACTCATGCCGGACGCTTATACTTTTGGTTCAACAGTGAATATCTCCACAGACAATGGTTCGAGCAACATATTGAGGTCACGAAAGCAAATGCAGGGCCAAGGTACAGTCCCGAGCTAAGAGTTGACCTTCCGATTGCTCGTCTTTTCGATGGATTAGGCCGAGTGCCTGACTTTGTGCCACGGAAATTAAAAAGTTCAGGCAGACAACTGGCTCGAGCATGGCAGATAGCCAATCGAATTGAATGGCGAGAATATGCGAGCAATGAGTTTTCCTCGTTGGAGAAGTCTGTTCAAGATTTAATTACTATGATAGCCGAATTCGAAGATACCGGAGTACTCCAGCTTCCTCTTACGCGGCTGCATGAACTGGTATTTCAGGCGGGCCAGGTGTCATCCGACTGTATACGTCAGTTGGACATCGCAGCCCAAGCGGCTGAAGAAGAGGAAAAACATGCTCGCTCTGAGAATGTTGCCACAGGGAGACGGAGCAATAAATCAAATAACCTTCGATCTGGCGGGTACTATGTTGCTCGGATGGCCAATGAATTAGAACTCTTGTTGGAATTCACAGAAAGTGCCGAAGCTCAATTGGCCAATATACCTGTTCTTTTACTTGTGGGAGACGCCGGTACGGGGAAAACGCACCTTTTTTGTGACGTAGCTGAGCAACGTATTAGAGGTGGGTTACCTACAATTGTATTGTTAGGCGAACAATTTAACGACAACGAGCCATGGACGCAAATTATTAGACTTCTAGGTCTTTCGTGTTCACGTAAAGAAGAACTACTCGGAGCACTGGAAGCCGTTGGTCAGTGTGTCGGAAGTCGTGCTCTTATTCTTATTGATGCTTTAAATGAGGGAGAAGGAAAGCGTCTCTGGGAAAAGCATCTTGCGGGACTGCTGTCCACGCTTGCCGGTTATCCTTGGGTGGGCATTGCTGTGAGCGTTCGCACCTCCTATGAGTCAATCGTTGTTCCAGCGCACCTAACATCTGGGAATCGATTAGTTCGTTGCGTCCATGAGGGATTTTCCGATGTTGAGTACAATGCCACCCAAAAGTTTTTTGAGCATTATAAGATTCAGAGTCCAACAGTTCCGTTTCTCATGCCTGAGTTTCGGAATCCGCAATTTCTAAAATTATTTTGTGAGGGTCTGTATAGAAAGGGATTAACAACGATACCGGCTGGACTTGAAGGGATTACATCTATAATCGATCTCTTCATAACCTCGACTGAAGATAAATTGTGGAAGCCGGAAAACCTGGATTATGATCCAGGTAGCAAATTGCTGCAGAAAGCCATTAAGAAAGTAGCCAAAAGGTTAGCCGAAACAGGACTTTCGTGGTTACCACGAGACGAAGCTAAGAGACTCGTCGATGAGCTACTACCCGGTCGAGGGTATGAGCGGTCACTGTTTAGGCGAATGTTATCTGAAGGCATAATTGCTACGGACATGTACTACATTAGTCGTGACAAGCCCCCTATGGAAGGAATTCACTTAGCATATGAGCGATTCATGGATCACTTAGTCGCCAGATATTTACTGGATAAATATCTGGACTTGAAAAATCCATCCGCTGCTTTCTCATCTGGACAGCCACTCAGTGCGCTAATTATTGATGAGGCATCTGTGTGGACACATCGGGGTCTGATTGAAGCCCTCTGCATTCAGGTTCCCGAAAAGACAGGGAGTGAATTAACTGAACTTGCTCCTCATTGTGCGGGTTTCCGGCCTGTACAAGAGGCATTTATTCAGAGTCTTATCTGGCGAAAGCCAGCAACCATTCAACAGGCAGCAATAGACTATATAAATTCCCACGTTAGTAAAACCCGAGATGGCTATGACCAACTAATGAATATGTTATTAACCGTTGCCCCGAGAAGTGAGCATCCATTGAATGCCAGATTTCTTCATCGCAATCTGAAAAGGGAAAGCCTCCCTCATCGTGATGCGCATTGGTCTATCTTCCTCCACTACAATTATGGTTCTACAGGGATTATCCAGCGTTTGATTGACTGGGCTTGGTTAGCTAAAGATAAGCAATATGCGAGCGATGATTCTGTGTTTTTGACCGCACTTACGCTGGCATGGTTTCTTACATCGTCAAATCGATTCATCCGAGATCGTACTACAAAAGCCCTGATAGCTTTACTCGAATCACGCCTACACGTGCTAATAGATATACTCAAAGAATTATTCGATGTCAACGACCTATATGTGTCCGAGCGCATTTATGGGGTGGCCTATGGGTGTTCTCTCAGAAGTACCAATACTGCTGATATTGGGCAACTTGGGCAGGTTGTATATGACCTTGTGTTTGATGAAGGACCGCCACCACCTAATATCCTGCTCAGAGATTATGCGAGAGGGGTCATTGAAGTTGCGATGCAACGCGGATGTTCTTTGGAAGTGAATCCTGAAAAGATAAGGCCACCTTATCAAAGTGATTGGTTCGAGGATATTCCTTCTGAAGCCGAATTGCGTGAGAAGTACTATCCGAAGGATCTGACCAAGGACCGGGGCCTTTTCGCGATTTGGTCATCGGTCATGGGCTATGGTGATTTTGCGAGATACATCATCGGAACCAACTCGCCTGGCTTTGAGTGGTCGTCTCGCCGGCTGAATGTGCGCTACGGACCTACTAGGAAAGAGCAATACGAAGAATTCATCTCCTCTCTCACGGATCCTCAAAGAAAAGCTTTCTCTGTCTATGAAGCTGTCAGGAGAAATGTTGAGTTTTACATCGCAATTGATGATAAAGGGAAAAGTGAAATCTTTAGGCGGAAATATTCTGAGGAGGAATTGGAGGCGGCAAAAACGGAGGCATTACATCGCCTTAACAACTCATTAGGAAAGCAGAAGAAGCAAAAATTTGAAACGATCGTGTTGCCATATCTTGAGAATCCGCAAGATGAAACAGCTTTCGATCTTTCTCTAGCTCAACGATGGATATTTAAAAGAACGGTTGACTTAGGATGGACTCCGGAGCTTTTCGGTGACTTTGACCAATATGTAAACTATGGAAACTCAAGGGAAAGCCATAAATTAGAGAGGATTGGAAAGAAATATCAGTGGATTGCATATTATGAGTTTTTAGCTAGGGTATCAGATAACTTTCAATGGGTGGGACGTTTCAATGGCGGAAATAAATACGAAGGACCCTGGCAACTCTGGGGAAGAGATATCGATCCTTCGGTTGTTTTACCTAATACAGGATATCATCCCTATGACGAGACACATAGCTGGTGGTTCCATGTCGGGTATGAGGAGTGGGATCAACACAAAGAGGATATAGATTGGCTTCAGGCTTACAACGATCTGCCAAATCTTGAATCGATTCTAGATGTCTCTGACCCCGGCGGTGGTTCGAAGTGGCTTCTTCTTGAAGGGTTCTTCAAGTGGGGACAACCAGTACCAATAGGAGAAGATAAGTATGAGGCAAGCAGAAGAGAAATCTGGCACATGATTAAGACCTACATTTTAAAAAAAGAAGATGCTGAGGAAATATACGCATGGATGGCAAAACAGAATTTCATGGGGCGATGGATGCCTGAAAGTCCAGACATTTATCGTATGTTTCTTGGAGAATACCCTTGGGCCTCATCGGTACCAATGGACGAGATCGGCGAGAAATGGACCAAAGGTAGAGATTCAGTAATTCCCAAACCCGTTCTGGTTTCTGCAGCCAGATACGTCTGGGAAGGATCGGGCTACGATTGTTCATTGGAAGACACCATATCCATTCAATTGCCTTGTCCATGGCTCATTAACCAAATGGGGCTCACTTGGAATGGCGAGGAAGGACGTTTTCGAGATAATGAAGGGAGGCTTGTCGCATTTGACCCTTCAGTTAATGAAAATGGGCCATCGGTTCTCTTAGCTGATAAAAAGCTGCTTGAAGAATTCTTAGAGCTAAGTGGTTACACGCTGATATGGACAGTGCTAGGGGAGAAAAACATTCTAGGTTCATGGATTAACCGAGGAGAATGGAAAGGCCGCTTGGAGATATCGGGAGCAATCCGAATGAAAGATGGCCATTTTGAAATTAAGGTGAATCCGATTTTCAGAACACCAGAGCGAGAAACATAATATTTCGGCACTTATACTATTCAAAGCAGTCTGGTTCTTCAAACTTAACGAAATGAGTGAATGTTAAACCCACTCTCGGGAATAAGCGGCCTATTATTCATGAGAATCTGAACGCGTGTGAGCATACGCTACTAGCATGTCCTATTTGTACCATGTTCTATTACCAAATCCATGAGAATTTAACAAATCGAATATCTCCTCTTTGTTATTGTTCATATAGCTAATCTCCTTTATGGATTCCCTGACATAGTGGCGTAGATTCAACAATTCTCTTTCAGGAGCCACCTTCAATTTTCTTGCGTGAACGATATCTGAACGCATATCATACAGTTCTTTCATTTTCTTAAATATTATCTTCGATTCATCGACATCTTTCCCGAGTAGCACAGCTATATTTCTGGATATTGTGTAGTTTAATTCAGCCTGACCCCGGTTGAATAGGGCCTCTAGGCTGTTCATTAAAGCCAAAAAGGAAAGATTAGTGTTAGGAATCTGGTAGGAGAGTTCGAAATTTTCAAAGGCCAATTGTAGAAATTCCCTGTGGAAAGGTAATTTTGTATCTTGAATGAATTCCTCTAGGCTAGGCACTTCTGATTCTTCCACCGTATACTCTGAAGACATCGGCCGAATATGAGTAAAAAGACCTGAGCCTTTAGACATAAATGGTTTCGGCGTGTCGTTTTCAATGAAAAAATAGTATTTCATTGGTACGTGGATATTGCCTTCCTTAAATAGCCTCATTAATCGTATTTTAGGTTCCAAGTAGCTCTCGACTAAATTGTCGATCTTTACAGAAATTTTCCATACCAGAGAGTTGGCGTCCTCCTCTTCAACGTCTATTTCTAGACATTTAGTTACAAAGTACAACTTCTTTTCCTCAGCGTTTAGGCAATGGTAATCGATGAATAGTTTTTTGCCAGTTTCGTAAACGGGGAGATTTTCAAGAATAGAAAAGAACTTATATCCCGCATCATCAGCCATACTCTGTATTGTAAAACCATTCCCCAAATGCAGTTTTAGAATTGATGCGTTTGTATTTGCCAAAAGACCAATAAAGCATGGTCGCTTTTTAAGCATTTCTCCGCTCCTCAATAAATGCGCGAGATGATGTTTTACCCCACCGACAAAGGTTGGCCGGGTCTACTTTAATCGGTAATCTCTGCCTATTGAATTTAGATTAATATGCTTTCCTGCCAAAGGTGGGTATCTCATAGATATCAATACGTACGGCCATGAATCTACCAGAACCCATGTACAAAACGTAGGGTCTACAATCTCAGGCGCTATCCCTAGAGCCTTCGTTAAGTCAATATCCAATGACGGCAAGACGGAAAATCTGATCTGTGTTGATTTAACTTCACTAGGGAAGGTTACATCAAACAAGAAAGTGCCTGGACTCTTGATTACATCCTTTGGGTTCGCAAGATAGTCCCTAATAGATTGGTTCTGACTACCCCAAGAAAGCTCCTCAAACATAGACCAAGGTCTGTGCCATTTAGCAAGTGGAGCGTATCGTCCATCCCAACCATTTTTCAAACCCTGACCTAATGGGAAGTGAGTTTTAATTAAACCATTACTATGAATCGTCGTCCTCTCGTAGTTCTCAGATTTGGGTTCAACTGTATAATCCGTGAATTTATAGCATTTCGGAATGCCAAAGCTCAGATCAGCGGAAAAATCAACGAAGGCAAGAACTCTAGGGCCATTCCCAATGTCGAATACAATTTCTAAACGCCTATGGGTATTCATTATCTACTCCTAGTAGACAATCTAATTATTCAATTTCTCTGGGCTGTATGGCACCATGAGTAATTCTAGCAGATTTGATTTGGCATCGAAAGGCGAAACAGAAAAGGCTAAACAATCGTCAGGATTATTGGGTGTGTGGTATTGTACCAAAGGCCGATATCATCATTGATTAGAGTTTGGTCTCGTAAGCATCTGCTGGCGGCTCTATCCCTAAGAACTCTCGGTAAATCCTATCCTTATATTCGCGCCCAATTTCGTTCACAGCGTCAATGAATGCCCTATAAGTTCCTAAACCCCCAATCTTCTCCCAGAACTCTTCGCCTATTAATACTACTTCGTCTTTTCTCATGTTGAACCATCGGGCAGGAAAGCTCCAACTGTAATTTTCTTTAGTACCATATGGATTGTACGGAAGAGCATAATATGCTTCATCAATTTGGCGAGGATCCATACAATATAGCTTCAAGATCTTCTCTTTGCTTACTTTTGTTTGATCGCTATTAGGAAGTGGTGCCTTGAGCTCAAATGCATACTGCTTGCTGCTTTCGACATCCTCGGCATATACGTCGCAAATGATAGATACAGGGATATTCTCTCCATCTCCAGCCAAGATATAACTCAGTTCCGTATTCCAGTCAGGCTGGATTTTTCTTTGGCCCCTTTCCCCATGTTCCAACCTATTGAGTATCTCAGTTATTCGCCGAAGCCTTTCGGCCTTTACGACACCATCGATTCTGTGGTTGGCTATCCCTTGGCCGAGACCAGCTTTTGCAGCTACGACAGCCAAACTTTGCCAGGCGTTGCCAAAGGGAGTGACAAATCGTCGTTCAAAGTGCGACCCCTTGAATATTTCGTCGGGGACGAGAGCTGCATATAAGGGTCTTTTCGCCCTGTGCTCTTCCTCGATAAATGGATCAGTGACTAAAACTCTCTCCATGACTCTGTCCATCATTGCCTTAATGACATCTTGGATAGCTGCTTTCATGTCTTTTGTCTTATCCATATAAGATTCCTTCATGCTTTCTGCCAGACAAAGATAGATTCGTAGAACTCAGAAGAACGCCGTCCCGTTCGACGGTTGACATGGCGGTTTAATATCGCAACCTCTTCTACGCCACATAGTGAGCCTATTTCGGGGTAAAGATTTGATTTGTCGTGAACAACGACGATGATCCACCCGCCTTTAGGCATCGCATCTATCGCCCGGCTGAAGACCCTCGCGATGTCGAGTTGATATTGCCTTTGCGCCATATGACTGGAGCCATTCACAGCCGCCCCGATTTCAGCTTTGCGGCGATCCCGAAGTCCGAGCAGGTGATAGGCATATGCATGTTGATCATGGTAATCGATTAGCCCAACATAGGGTGGGCTTGTTATGATTCCATCTATTGGTGGAAATTTCGCATAACGACTGTCAGCATGCCGAACATCCGATTTTGCCTTGGAGCGCACGGCAGCAAATTCTTCAATTCTGCGTAATGTATCTAGGCTGTACCGGCTAATGAATTTGAATGCTTCTTGTGTTGGATAACATGTGCGAGAGTGCTTATAGCACCAATACGGCTCGGTTTGGGGTTTCTTTGGAAAATCAAGGTCATAATGGGTTGTTAGACGTGCTGAGCGGGCTGAGCGAGACAATATTACTTTTAGTAAGTTTTTGTATAGATACCCCTCGGTCTGGATTAAATATCGGTACGTTAGGAGTTCATTTAATGCTTGGGGCGCATACCAGCGTCTTAAATACTCGCTATCCGCCCCAGCAATGTTTAGGTCATAGACCCTCTCTTCTATTTTGTCTTCCCACAATCCTAGTTGAGTCCTCGGTTGACTGAGATTGCGAAGTTTCCCAAGAGCGTCCAGTACTTCCTTTCGAACTCTTCCCCCATTGTAGTTACGGACTTTTGCACGGCTCAATAGCACATTGAAGGCAGATATATCATATCCCACCGAATCGATTGACAATTCGTTAGCCTGGACCAAGGTGGTGCCGCAACCGGAAAACGGGTCTAGCACTGTTTGGCCAGGCTCGAAGAATTTTCGAAGGAATATTTCAACTAACTGTGGGATGAATTTACCCAGATACGGATGCAATCTATGAACGTGCTTGGTGCGTTCTTTCTCCGGAAGATCTCTCTCTTTCCAGTTAAGATTAAGACTCTCCAGAGGAGTTATATGGGTGACTTCGCTAGGGATAGTCGGGATCCCTGCAGCAGAGTAAACAGACACTCTCTTTTCTTCGTTGGTTAATTCGGGCTCAAATAGACCTATTCTTGATTCCTGCATTTATACTAGTTTACACTAGGCGGGTGGAGAATTAAAATGGCTGGTTACTTACAGACTTGCATACACTGATGATCACACAAATCGTCACTATGTGCAATTAGACAACAAGGAAGTTATTGATACCTGAGACTAGCGGCATAACTAGACTAGTCTTCAAGGGGCAGGTCGCCGTCTTCAGTGAGTATCCTCTTGAACTCTTCAAAGCGCATCTTCTTATCGGTGAGTTCCTGAAGGGCAGGGTAAACTTTAGATGTGCCAAAGGCAGGCTTTTCGGTAATCTCGGAAAAAAGCTCGAGCAGCTTCGGTTTGAGGTCACCTACTTCTGCACACCATCTACTAAAAACATCCGATTCTGAACGCCCATAGTACAATTCAGCCAGCGGCTCATTCAAGGCTATGTGTAATAGATGGAACAACGTTAGGAAACCCCACTGAATAAAACGCTCCGTTTCTGGAGTCCTTGCACTCCCAAAATGGAATTGACGCAACATTCCCTGTTCTCCAACATCCATTTCTTGGGTATGTGACAAAGAAGCAAGGAGATTGGCATGCCCCCCATGGCTCAGAAGACCGTACCAGGCATATTCTTTGGCGTGTATGTCCAATTTCGACAGCTCAGCATTAACGGCTCCAGGTTGATATTCTGTTAGACTCATCAACCATTTCTTAGCCGTCTTGGGTTTCCGTAGGAACAAACGGAACAGCAGCATGCACTCGATGATATCCCGTGTCAGGGGCTGTGCTTGGTCTGGTAACCCCCATAGAAGCAGCTGCTTCGCTCCTTCGGCGTCATTGAACATTCTGGTGGCCAGTGTCGCCAATGCCAACTCGCCTTCGTCGGTATCCTTACGACGCCCACTAAGAGGCTTGAAAGACTCTAATACCAGTTCAAGCATTTCGGCAAACAAAAGGCGTTCTTTCAGAAATACTCCCTTATGCCATTCAAAGATTTTGGCTTCAACTTCTTCTATTTTAGGGTAGCTGGTCTCGTACTCTTCGCCCATCTTCCGTCTAATCCTATTATACCACTTGCTAGTTCAGTGAAGTTTGAGGATAGCTTGAGGCTCTATGTGGACGTAAGTAAGGATTAGAGCGGGCCCGCCATTCAATCCAAAGGTACTATCATCGCCTTTTTTGCTTTTCTGGATTGAAAGTATTTCCTGATTCTTGGTATTATTATCATTTGAACTAAGAGTCCTACAACAATCGGAGAAATTATAGGCGCCAATATAGCGTACTCCCGGCTTTGCCACCAGTGAAGTACTACTGTATCGACTAGAACAAATTCTCCAGAAAGTGTATAGACTTCTCCGCTCTCTGTCTCTGATTTAATGGTGTACTCCACGAAGGGGTTGTAGTACATATCCAAGTTATCTACTTTGATATGGTGGTCCCTTACCCAACTGGAGTCTGACTTTACTAGTAGGGCAGCAATAGTAATCAATACGCTCTGCTGACTTCCTGATGATTGCGGGTTATATTGTTCGGCTAGCTTTGTATATGCATACTCTATGCTTCCATTGGCTGCAACCGAAGTACTCCAATAAAAATCTGCCCCATTTTTATTGATATTCGCTATTCTTAGTGCGTATATTTCTTCGCTTGCTGAAGAATTGCTTGCTTCAGTCTGGCTGGTAACCACCTCGTTATCAGCACTGGTGCTATCAGTAGGGAAAATGACAAGCACTATTAACAGGGGCGACATCACTACCAGGGCAATCACAAGTATTAGTTTCTTCATCTTCACTACCTCTTGACTAATTATACACCAGAGCACAGAAAAACAAGGATGGTACTAATGTCCAAAGCTAAAAACTGGAGGCGGAGACTTGTGCATGGTACAGGGCAGTAGAAAATCCAACAAGTTGGGACTTGAGGCACCTTAACAGAGGTTTCTATATAGTCATCAGAACTTTCTTCAGTTTGGTAACCTTTACAATATAAATCTATGTGTGATATAATGTATTTAACTTTAACAATTTAATAAGATAAGGATTGCACCCGATAGTCATTACAGCTAAATAATAGCTACGCGTACGAAGGGGCACCAGTTACAGGAAACCTGTCCAAAAACTGGTGCCCCTTTTTTATTGTAGACGTGAATATGGAAACTAAGGTAAAGACAAGGAAAATAATCAAGTCTGGAGGCTCACTGCTAATCACTTTGCCCAGGGAATTTACTAGGAAATCAGGCTTGAGCAAAGGGGATACAGTAGCAGTGGCTTATGATGGTCTATTTGTAATTATTAATCCTAACAAACCCAAGGGAGTGAAGAACAACAATGAAGAACGGTAAATTCCTAATTCAACCACTAACACATAAATCCAAGCATATCATAGAAGGAATCATAGCAACTAATAGGTTAAATATGTGGGCAAGTATCCCCGGTGAAGGAAAGAGCCTGGTCGCGACAGCATTGGGCTATAGTATCCCCTACGAAGCACCATTTCTAAATACGAACACTACGGGTGGCAATGTTATGTTCCTTGATAGTGAGAACCGCTATGACATACTCCGTGGCCGGGCCATTAAGATAAAGAATGGCTACGAAAAAGATGGTTACACGATGAAAGGTGAGGTTGACTTTCAGCACTATTCAGGCTTCTTACTGGATGATAAGGCAACTTGGAAGCCAATAGAAGCTGAGATAAAAGCTCTTGAGCCATCCTTAATAGTGATTGACCACTTGGCTTGCTTTCACCATCAGGATGAGGACAGGGAGAAATCAATGAAGAGAGTTACTATCGCCATTGAGGAGCTAATGGCCATCAAGAGTTCTTCTGTTTTGGTGCTCCATCACTTCAATAAGAGTGAGGGTTCTTTCTTCAAAAGACTTCGAGGTAGTTCTGCCCTATATGCTAAGACAGATGTTGCTTGTGAGGTGAGAACTCTATCTAAGACCAACGACGGTTTACTAGAAAAAGTTGGTTTAATATTCCAGCCCAGGAAGGATGTAACACCGGCCCCATGTAGAATCAAGATAGAAGAAGGGCAGGACTGGATACAGTTGGTTCATGATGGTGCCTTTGTTCCATTAGATGACGCCAAATTAGACCGCATTACTCACGATATCTACCATACGTTTCTAGACGACAAAGATACCAAAAAAGTCACTGATGTCAAAGATATTCTGGCAGGTCGGGCTAGTGAGCGCGAAACACGGGACTGCCTGTATGAACTTCATGAGAAACGAGGTTTACTGAACCTAAGTCGCATGGGTAAAGGTGGTGAATATCACTATTGCCTAGCAAATCCACCAAAGCCCTGCCCTTGGTGTATGAAAATATGAAAAACCCAAAACCCAATAATATTAAAAAATTAAAAAAATTGAATAATAACAACTATTTTAATATTTTAATTTTTCCGGTGATACAACATATCGGCCTCTTATGTGTACTGGTTTTAGCATCAGTGCTGAGGTTTTCATGGCGGCATTATGGGAGATTGTCGAAGTTTTACCCTTCGGGCAAAACAAGGGGGGTCTATTTATCGCATTAGGGGGCTACCTGTGCAAGATGAAATGGTAATTGGTACTGGCTTGCTGGGGGATAGGGCAACGCAGGACTGGGGGGTTATGCGACCTGAGCACCAGCAAGGGGCTGCACTGTGCAAGTGTGCCAGCTTGTCGGATGATAATCATATCCCCGGCAAGCCAGTGCCAACTACCAAAAGGAAGGAGAGAGTTGTGGCTACACAAAAGTCAGACCCTGAAAAGATAGGCGAGCTGTGCGAAAGGTTGTTTAGTTCAGGTCTCCGGCCACAAGATATAGAGAGCATAATATTAGAAGGAGTTAGAAAATGAATAAAATAAGGATGATGCCCATACATTGTTCACTGTGTGGAACAAAGCATGATGGGCAACCAATAGAAAATGGGTGGTTTGCCGAATTCAAACCTCACAAGAAATTCAAGATAACGCGCCTGATTTGCCCAGATTGTCGGCAGAGACTGGGGATTAAGGCAGACCAAAGCGTGAAATCTATAGACCCAGCGTACCAAAAGCATGACACAGTTGATAACCAGCCCCAGCAAATTCGCCGACTTCTTTAATACTAAGGTAATTGGGGCTTACAGACAAATCACCGCTGACGATGTCAGAGATATGACAACTTGTGGCCTGATTGGCAAACACGGCGGGTGGTATCTCCAGTTGGACTTAGAGACTGTCCGGGCTATTCTCCAATATGAGCAACTACGAGAGAACCGCGAAAAGAGGGACGAAATCAGGGATGAGGAGAGGGTGCTTCACTGCCGTAGATGTGGTGTAGTGCTGGACAGACCTGATGGCAAGAAGGGCCGACGAAGGGAATATTGCGATGCCTGTCAATCTTCAAGGTCAACTATGCGGGGGCGGAAGTGGAGGGAGAAGATGAAGGCGGCTATGAGTTGAACCATATAACGAATTGTCTACTTAAACAGCCATGGCATATTCCACGTTGCCTAGAAAGAGTTATCAGCGTAGAATGGAAGCTGAGGAAGAAACACGACACATATCTTTAAGGAAATCTCACGTTGGTTGACCAGGTAGAGGTCAAGGACGGCCTAGATTGCCTATACTCTTTAGGAGAAAGTAGACTGAAAGGAGGCACGGTATGGCTTTGGGGCAAGCTACTCAAGACGCAACGTATGATAAGCCAACAGAAGAAGCCTTCGCAGATGTTCAGAAGGCGCTAAACATGATAGGGCAGGTTAAGAACGCAGACAAAGTAACCCTAACTGTTGAAGGCACAAGCAGGTATGGATTACAGACGGTAAAGCTGAAAGTTAAGATAACTGCACAAGGAGATATATCTGCCCTCTCAATTAGGGGGTTCAGTGATGATGTATGGGCGGCTGGCGCTAAGAACTGCATAGAACGTCTATTGGAGGCCCTGGATAATCTCGGTAACTTGGACTACGAACCTAGTAAGACGGGCATGAAACCAATAGCTCTGGTATTGAGGGTGATAGGTTTCATACTAATCTTGCTTGTAATAATGGTCTTTCTGGCAAACCTTCCAAAATGGATACTTGGCGTAGTCGCCGTGATTGGTTTTGGGTTATTAGCTTACTTCCTCATTGCACGAACGAAATTCGGCAAGAAGTAAGTGGGGTTGTCGCTTGACTTTACTGATATCGCCGCTCTGGCCAACCTCATCAGCATGAGACACCTCAAGTTAGTCAAGTCCAGTATCAACATCTTGTCTACAAAAGTACAAGTGGCGGAGAAAGATGAAAGCAGCTAGGAATTGAACAATGTGGCTAATTGTTTAATCCTCTTAAGCAACTGAGAGAAACGCCCAAAATCCTGTTGCCGTTCACGCTTACTAAACTAGGTACTCCCCTTCGTCTGAGGGAAGCGGATTACGGGGGAACTTTGGGTTCGTCTATTTTGATGTCATGTGCGATTGATTTTCAGGCAACAAGTTCCATATAATTGGTAAGACTTAATGTAATCAGGTGATTTTATGGCAGACAAGAAAGTCAGTAAGAAGACGAGAAGAAAACGAGTTAGTTTCTATATACGTCCTAAAGGGAGTAAGAGAAGGAAAAAAGTCTCATTCCTTGCTCGACGATAGTGATTGTTATGGCCACAGAATATCACAAGAAAATTGAACGTAGCTTAATTACGTTAGGTAACGAATGGAAAAATCGAAGGAGAATTAAGAAGGTTTATCGCGGTAATGAGCACCCTCTTTCAATAGTCGACCCTCGTTCAAAACGCGTGGTGAATTATCAACCAGACGTATATTTTATACTGAGGAATAACAAAAAACTGGTCTTTGAAGTTTTAGATAGTGAGGGAGAGAAGCAGGATATTATAATTGCAGATGTCATTCGCTCATTTCTTGTTGAAAATGTAGATGGATTGTTTTTTATTTATCCGGGACCGGAATCTGTTGAAACTACAATACTTGAAGCTTTAATAACAATCTATAAAGGTCTTGTTCGCAAAGGAGTAGAGGAATCTGAACTCCCGAATCCAAAGAAAACCGGGGCTTATTTGGTAACGAGAAAAGAAGCAAACAATACTCAGGAAATGAAGAATAAACTGACTCAGTATGCTGACGAAGATAGATGGTTTAAGTCATTCCCTTCTCCGAAAGCAAAAGCTGCCTAGATTTTGATTTTAGGGCTTACTACGCATATGTGACTTCGAGCCCAGTCTGACTAACCTCGAGTTCCAAAATGTGAGGCAGCACGACTAAGAAAGCTAGAGGGAGACTACAATGCCACATAATTGGGTTCTGTATACAGGTGGGTATAAGGAGGCCGGTGACTTACTACTGCAACACGCTTTACGCGCTGGTAAGCAGCACATTCTGGTTTATCCGATAATCTTCCTATATCGACACTATATCGAGTTACAGCTTAAGGAAATCATAATTAACAACAGGTCATATCTGGGAAAGTCAGAAGTCTTTCCGAAGTATCATAACATCGATAGACTATGGGAGATATGCAAACAGGACCTTATGGAGATTGATAAGCCACTTGTCGAACAACTGAGCCAGAAACGGTATGAGGAAATCTTGGGCCAATATGATGCTTTAGGAAAAGACTTGTCTCAGTTTTCACAGTGGGACCCGGACTCGCAACATTTTCGTTACCCGATTGATACGAAGGGCAATCCTATTGTTTTGGACTTACACAGTATCAATCTCAGAGAGCTGGAAGAATTAATGCATAGAATAAGTGGCTTACTTGACGGGATAGGTCTAGGCGCATATGAATACTTGGCGGCCAAGCAAGAAATGTAATCCTATGAATAGCTAATACGGCCCATAATCAACATTCCTTAGATGAGAGTTGTTTCACGTCATCAAACGATGGCCTCGCAAAGTCGCAATCGCATTGCAACACGCTGACCGGCGAAAGAGGTCGCACATTGTGACGTTTTGTTATGCCTGTGACGAAAACCAAAATCCTTTCTAAAAGGTTACTCAATCCTCCGATAAAGGCCCAAGCTATCCACTAAATTCACTGACCTAGCAAGTGGTATAATAATTGGTTGACGGACTATGTCTTCACCTGATGAATAGCCCAGCCAGCGGATTTGAAGAGGTGAGCTATGGAGGAAAGAACATCGATCGTTTATGAATCTTCCGACTGGCATATTTATCCTGAGGGCCTACCACCGCAGGTGAGGAACTGGATTACCGAGGGGAAGAAAGAGCGCGCAATGCTTATCGGCAATGGAGATTTGTCGGAGTTCATGTATCGCCGATGGCAGGATTTTGTTGATAGCATAGCCGTGAGAGAGCTTGAGAGGCTTCTTGACGGCTATCCCTTCATTTACATTGCGAACAACCACGACCCAATTCGATTTGTCAAAAAAGTGTATGGTCATATTCCGAAAATCGAGATTAAAGAAGACAAGGATGTGCTGCTTGGAGACACACTTTATCACTTTGAGCATGGAAGCCGTTTCGCCATCGACTGGCGCTTGCTTCAGGTGGTAAACCACTGGATTGCATCTTGGTTCCCTGGCTTCTGGCTATGGTGGCAGAACATAAGAGGGAGGCTACCTAGCCAGCTAAAGGAGAAAGCCGATGGTATAATAACAGAGAAGGAAAGTGAAAAATACAGGTATCACACGGGCATTATTTGGCGAAACGCTCTTCGCGATGCCTTGAAGCGGAATGCAGTGACCGTAATAGGGCACACGCATACATATGGCAAACATGAACTTACCAAAGGAGCCGTTTGGGTTGACGGTGGAGATATGCAAAAGGGCCGCGACTATTTGCGGATAACTGAGCAAGGTGTGGAGCATCTGTATGCAGCCCCCTGACGTCGTATCGCAGATAATCAACCTCTACCCACGGCCTTTCTGGTCTGGTTGGAGGTATAATTGAATTGAGGAGGCGGAAATGAAGAGGCCAGTCTTCTTAATCACCTTTACAGTCCTTCTGTTAGTGTCACTTCAACTTGGCTTAAGTTTTACGGACATTTCGGTTGCTGATATCCACAATCTTAACAATGAAGTAACAAGCACTATAAGCAAGGCAAGCCATTCCTCGTCAAGTGCTTCGATTACGATTACGATGTATGCTATAACTGATGAATAACTTAGCCAGCAGATTTGTAAAGGGCATTCGAGCTATTCTCTAATGCTGTTTTATCCACTGGATAATGTCTTCCTTCAAAAATACCCGCTTTTTGCCTATCTTATGTGAAGGCAATCCCTCATTCACAAGTTTATACAGCGTCTGATGACTCACGCCTAGAAAGTCTTGTGCTTCGGCAAAGGTGAAGAATATCCGCTCCACATTTTCCTTCGGCTTCTTTCTAGCCATCTTAATCTCCTATCTTATATTTGAATTGATAGTACATGGATAGGATTTGTTAGGCACAACTGGACATTAATAGATTATAATTGACACATCTCCGCTGGATTTTTATAATGGGCTCAATTGAGGTTCCAACAATCGGGTTGTGAGATGAGGTAGTAGGAAGATTTAAGGCAGCTGAAGGAGGGCAGAATGGATACTAGAAAGCTGGCAGGAATCATCATAGCCTGTACTATAGCTATAATCGTGGTGATAGTCACAGTCTTACCCTCGTTAATGCCGACACCAACACCGGATCAGCCTCCTATACCGGATCAGCCTTCTACTTCGACTCCGACTATTACCAAACTTGTGGATCAGACTCTCGTTGTCCCAATTGGAATAGAGAACCAACGAAGGCTCTACTTTAGCCTAGATAGATCTGGGGTCGTAAGGGGAACCATTGAGGTGGTTAAGGGGGAGAGTATTAGTTACTTTTTGTACGAAGAACCCGCTGAAGCTGGGTGGACTGAGGCGAAAGGAATACGAGTCGTGAAGTCCAACTTCGAGGTTCACCTTGATCCAGGATGGTATTACCTAATCGTTAGTGCTGGACGCTGGGACCCAGATGATACTGACGAAGAGCGGACCGTTAGTGTCTACCTCGAGTTTGAGGGTTGACCACAGATAATTCCAAGAAGCAACATGGCAGATGACTAAACGGCTCTAAGATCTTAGCCTTGGTTAAGGAATGTGATGGCTCGAAGCAGAAGTCAGAGAGCAGTCAATATGCATCTAGTTCCCGGTTCCTCACCTAGCCAGGCAAGATAGAGATGACCACCTCGCGGGACCTTTGGCAATTTCTTCTAATGACAAGACAGGCACGGTATTTCATATTACTGAGCAACAACAGAAGCAACAACGACAAGAGCGACTCAGATAATGATTGTTCCAAAACCTAGCAGTGCCCACCAAATTGAACAATACTCGGTTTTGTTCAACCTCAGCGTCTCACACAAAAAGTCAGAAGGTAAAATTTCAAGAACTAGCTAATATGTGGGTAATCTCCCGGGAGGATGGTAAATTGAAACAAGAAAGAAAAAACCGCCTCCCTGGGAACCTTCAGTTGTTAACATTGGAGGGCCTATCGGGCCAAAGATAACTTCTGGACAAGTGCGTAGCTCTTAGGAATAGTTGTTATCTGCACAGAGAAATACTAGAATGTGGTAAAAGCGACTAACGAAATTGCAGGCGCACAATGGTTGGAGAGGTGGACCTAGAAAAGAAATTGGGATCAGCTCTAGCCTCATTAGCAGAAAAATTGGCTTCTCAGAGAGGTGGCCGCCTTGTGCTTGCTCTGGCAAGCGGAGCCCTCAGCTTGGTACCTGTTGCCGGAGCCTCCGTTGTGGAATACAAGAATCTATACGCAAGCGCCTCAACTGATGAAAGGCTTTCCCAGTTAGCTGAGCATGTAGGACAACTTTCCAGAATGTTACAGAGTCATGCAAACCAACTGGAACTTCTGTTCAAAATGATTGTTGATATCTGTAAATCTCTCAATCTATATCTCGGGGAGGATGCTGTTTCTAAGCTTGAAGACATAGATGCTATTGCCGACTCTCTGCTGAGGCCACCAACACCATATGTCACCCCAGAGGAGTTAAAGTTAGACCGATCCGAAATACTTCTAGAAGAGAAGCAATATGAGCTTCTGTTAGCTCTGTTGGACGAATCCCCAGAACTGCGCATTGAACGTTCAAGGTTACTCCGTACAAAGGCGTTGTACGGTCTTAGAAGGTTCAAAGATATATACATCTTATTGAAAAAAGAACCTCTTCAGAGTCTGTCACAAGAAGAATTAGAATCATTAATATGGGCCTGTTTTGAACTAGGCTACGTAGTTGATGCAACGCAGGGATTGACCTATCATGAAAAGGCCTTTTCGTCTCCTGTAGCGAACCTATTCAGAAGATCTATTAAGACTAGATTTGGGGGGAAAGAAAAAGATGAATGAACAAAGTCATCCACTGATAGTGCATCTTCACCAGATACTCCCCCTCCTTGCGAAGGAGATTTATAGTACGTCCCTCGCATTTTTGCGCGAAAATGTTCAGAACGCCTTTGATGCGATAAGAATGCAGCGCTATCGCGAAAGGATTGCCAACATCCCTAGTAGCCAGCATGTCATAGAGGTTATTATTACAGGAATGGAAGTAACGATCAAAGATACTGGTATTGGCATGACAGCCGCGGATATGAAAAAATTTTACTGGAGCTTAGGTGAGACAGGCAAGGCTACTCAAGAAGCGAAGGATGCCGGTGTAGTTGGTACTTTTGGCATCGGCGGCATGGCTAATTTTGGAGTAGCTGATGAAATTCAATTGATATCTAGGACAAATAATAATTCTCCAGCGGTTATAAGTAGTGTACGTAGGGACAAACTTTCGACGTCTGAAGATTGCATTTTCTATAGTCAGGATAGTACCCCCGGGCCCCAGGGCACAACAATTGTTGCTAAGCTGTCACAACCGATACAAATTGAACCAGCCCGCTCTTATCTTCATTCGATTGTAAGATACGTGGATATCCCGGTATTTATTAACGGCGACCGTATCAGTGAGGATGAACCGCCGTGGGAAAACCTACAACGCTACCATGAAGGTCACCAACATAGCACTACTTTTAGTGGTTCATCTGGCAACATCTCTCTTGCAGGTAGCGTCTCAATCGACCTAACTGGCCGACCAACCGTTACATTTAACCAAGTAAACATTGGTGGTAAATTGGTTCCATGCTCTGGTGTTCTTCAACATCGTGCAGAAGCTTTATCTACCTACCGATATGGATTCAAACTTGCTGATGTTGGTATTAGTAGTATTTATGGGCTTAGTGGGCATATTGATTGTGCAGTTTTAAGGCCAACTGCTGGAAGAGACACGCTGGATACCGAAAGCAAGGGGCTTCTTCAAAGGTGTGTAGAGATAGTAGAAAAAACGATAACGGAAGTTCTATCCACCACGTCAGAACTTGTTGATTCTAACATTTCACTCTTCCGGTATGTGCTTAACCATGGCAGTTATAATCTCTTACAACTTGCAACAGTAAGAACATATGGCTTGCAGGAACGGACGCCTCTCGGCAATATTCGTGAGCTTAGCCAATCTAGCGAAGTATTCTATACCGTAGGGCAGGACCCTGCTATCATGGAAGTCTTTTCAAAACAAGGGAAAGTGGTTGTTTTGTTATCAACAGACAATTACAGGCGAAGGTGTGAAGAGGAATTCTTGAAAAGATTCTGTTCGGCAAAGGTTTTAGATGCGGACATTATGGCGATAAGAGAGGTGCCAGAGTCAGAACTTACTGAGAAAGAGCAAGGATTTTTATCTGGGATTGAAGCTATTCTCCATGTCAGATACCTATTAGATTTTGTGAGAGTTCGACCAGTAGAGCTTACACGTAATGCTGTAGTTTGGGTACCTTCAGGTAAAACTATTCCTTCGATCCTTGTATGGGTAGATATACAACATCCTCATATAAGAAAATTGATTGATTACAAAGGAAGTAGAGGTTATGGAGCGTTAATCGATCTTTTTGTGAGAGATTATATCTTTCCCCTTATTAAGAATGCCATACCGTCAGTTACATCGGATGGGTTTGAAGTCCTGCTCAAACGGTTGCAAAGCCGGATGGAGATCATGCGTATAGACTTGGATGACATTCGTGCCATGCAAGAATTTGGTACAGAGACATCGGTTACCGAAACTCAACATGTCTCTGTTACTTCAACTGCTGTAGCTTCTGAGATATCTATTCGTAGGGCTGATGTATTCAATGCCAATCAAATACATGCTAGAGCTGTGGAACAAGGCATTGATGTAGCAGAGGAGATTGTCGTTCCTGAAGCAAATATACCACCGCAGGTACAATCTACAAAACACGCTCTTGCTCAGTTAGAGATTCCGGAAAAAATCCTAGACTTTACAGCGTTGGAACGTGAACTTTCACCTTGGATATCCGGGTTTTACATTGCACTTACTTTAGACGCTTATAGCTACTACAAAGAGATTATAGAACGCTTGCCCAGGCTTGAATTCGTATGGGGTGGATATAGAGGCAGCTATCTGTTCTTTGAACGAGAGGAGGCAGTTCTCTATTACGATATAGAATTCTCAACATTATTAAAACCACAGGGTGGTGACCTAGCAGAAACAGGGGCTATTACAGGCATACGAGAACCTTTATTCACCAAGAATAATATCTTCTTGCCGATCCTTCCTGAACTTGTCAGCTATCTTGTGCCAACTATTGACCCCATAAGAATTGTGGTTAGGCACGAAATGCTGACTCCTGAAACACAAAGTACCCTTGTGGAGTAACATGAGCATAAGCCTGGTGTCTTATGATTGCGTCTGACCAAAGAATACATCAAACCTGTGGGGTTGAACATCATGGGGATAACGGACAAGACACGGAAGATACTCTGGGGCCGATCAGGCAACCGCTGTGCCATCTGCAAACGGGAATTAATCGTGACTGCGACTGTCGGGAACCAGTCCGTCGTAGCTGATGAATGCCATATCGTTTCGTCACGTTCCAATGGCCCCCGCAATGACCCCTCATATCCGCCGGAGAAACTCGATACCTACGAGAACCTGATTCTGCTGTGCCGAGTTCACCACAAAATGATCGATGATCAATGTGAGAGCTACACGGTCAACATACTCCGTCAGATGAAGGCAAATCATGAGGTGTGGGTGTCACGGAACCTGGCAGACATTGCCAAACCGAAACCATTCAAATTACGCAGAGTCAAACAGAACATTCCTGCTTACCTAGCGCGACTCATGACGGGTAAGGAAGTTCTTGATCTTGTGATGCACGCCTACGCAATCTCGATGAATAACGACGAACTAGAAGCTCGAGAAGAAGCTGACCTCGTCGGCGGTTTCTTGCAGAACGTACGGGACTTGATTGACATTGGCGACGACCTCGAGCCGATGGATCTGGTGAAGGCAACCTTCGACTTGACCGGGTCACTGGAGGAGCTTGAACACGCGGGATTCTTTGTCTTCGGTGGACGGGAAATACAACTGCTCGAAGGAGGCATTGCCGTAGGACCATCGGAGTGGCCAGTTGCCATCCTCTGTGTTCTACGGAAAGACAATGACGGGATCATACATAGAAATCTGGCGCAATTTGAAGAAGGCGACGTTTAAAAAGAAAGTTCGGGTGGCAAGCAGTAGCTGTGCGGATTCTATGACGGCTTGGCCCTGATACTTGATGTCAGCAGAGCAACGCTGTGACTAAACAAGCACTCAGATTGTTAAACCTGGCAGCTGTACGATTTACCGAAACGTACAATCCATATCTGGGTAGGAGATTGAAAGCTAGGAAGCCAAATGCTAGAATTTATGTTGATTTCGGGAAGTGGACAGCCTGTCTATGAATATCATATGAGAATAAAAATCATGAAGCAGGTTAGACCGAAGAGAGTAGAAGTCGATGACGTTAATAGATTTCTGCAGAACTGTGTAGACAAAGGATACCTATTGCATGGTTCTAACTTGCTTTGCGAGATTTTAGAACCTCGTCCCGGATACTGCCTTACCGGCTTGAAGGAGAACTTACAAGTAGCAGTATACGCAACAATAAGCCCACTGATTGCCATCTTTAATGCGATAAGACACAATAGACGTGGATATGCTCGCTATGAGCTAATACATGGAAATACCTATTTGGAGGTGGATCAAAGGTTGATAGAGTCCTTGGGGGAAGGCTATGTTTACGTTCTTGATAGGAGCAGATTTCAGCAGTGCCGAATTGAAGAAGGGCAGTTCACTAGTCAAGAGGAGGTAAGGCCGATTTGTGTAACGAAAGTGACGAAGAGGGACCTCAATTATCCGATAAGGCTAGTAAATGGTTATTGAACATTTGACATGTTTGGTAATGAATGGTATGTTTATTACTAAAAGCGTGGCCAAGGAAGGCATAGAGAGGTGGATCTTATGAATAGAGAAAGCCGATCAGCAAAAATAGCGGATAAAGAGAACGAGATTGACAAGAGACACTTACCTAATATCGAGGATGTGATTTCAGAATGGTTTTCCCAAGAGCACCCGGATAGGCTCAAACATGAATGTTGGTGGAGAGATCACTCACAATATAGAGAATACCACAAAACCCTCTAAGAACCCGAAAGCGGAGTCCTACAGGCTCTATCGTGGGTAGTAGCTGCAATCCCAAAGGAGATGACTAAATCGGGACTATTCGAAAGGAAGACTATGAGCAGAGCATAAGGATGCTCTATACCGCACAAGATATATTCTCCCCAAAACATGCCAGTAATTAGCGAGATGCGATACCTTGAAGCGTACCGCCTTATTCGTATTTAATAGCAACTATTCCAGCGGGTTTCTGTCTCTTGGGAATTATCCCCAAAGCAAGATCGCAGAAGGTAGGATATGTTTTAAAAAGCCCAGGGGAAGTTAACGGAAAGTGAAATGAGCTACGATTCGTATGTTCTTAAGAACATAAAGGATATACATTTTGAGGTGTGCAACGTCTGTGATTTGTCTTGCATATATTGCTCCGCCTTTCATCCAACTTCGGCAAAGAACTCCTTTATGCCTATAGAAATCGCCCAGAAGTACATCGAGCTTGTGTTCCAAAGGACGTGTGCCCCTGACATTGGGTTAATGTTTTATGGGGGTGAAGCTCTACTTCAAAGGGTGACATGGTTCCACAACGTCATCGAATATGCCAAGTATCAAGCCACCAAATATAACAAGAAACTGCATTTTTACATGCAGAGCTGTGCTACAGTATTGGACTCGGAGCGGCTTGACTTGATCGAAAAGTACAACATCGTCATTGGCACAAGCTTGGATGGTCCACCTGAAATAAATGAAAAGAGCAGGGGCAAAACCAAACTCGTGATGGACAGCATCCGCAAGTTGAAAGAGGTAGGTTGTTTTGGTGGAGTCATATGCACAGCAAACGAATACAACTATGACAAAATACCTGAGGTTTTACAATTCTTCGAGGAACACGAGATATTCTGGGTGGCTGTTAATATTGTTTACTCAATTGGCAGGGGACAGAATCTTAATCCTTTGAGCGCAAAAAAGGTCTTCTTGGTGTACAACGGAATTTACAACTATCTTGAACGGACGAAAGGAAAAATGGTTGTCGAGGCTAACATGGCAGCACGGTTAGACAAATATATTTATCCGCCTAGCTTAACTGACTTCAAGGAAAAACTTTCATGTAACCATCCGATTTGTGGTGGCGGTATCACGCTCGTATTATGTGATTCAACTGGTGATCTCTATCCATGCGGTTGTGCAAACATGACTGACCAGTTTCGATTAGGAAATGTAAATTTGCTAAACGACAACTATTTCATGGATCAAATATATGCGTTCCATGCCAAAAGCCGGAAGCACGATGAAAAATGTCACTCATGCCATGCCGCGCAAATATGCAACTTTGGCTGTACAGGGTTCCGAGCTATAGATAAGGTGACAGATGCATCAGAGTGCCATGCCACTAAGATGCTGCACTCCTTCTTAGCGAAAAAGGACATTGAAGCAATTCAAGAGATCGTTCACAATCTGCGCACAGGAAAACAAGAGCATGATTGGCGCTCAAAACACCCCGAAGCTTAGGAATTACCAAATGTCTACCAAGAAATCTCTTATTCTTCTTTCTGGCGGACTAGATTCTGCAACGCTCGCGTTTTGGCTTGCAAAGCAGGGATACACAATTGAATGTCTTTATTTTGATTATGAACAAGGGCAGACAAACCCCGAGAGGGAATGCGCAATCTCCATAGCGAAGCGACTTGGTGCTAAATTTAATATCGTAGAAACTCCGAGACCCAGAGACTCACTGAAAAACTGTTTGCCGCTCCTCAACGGTGAGGCGGCGTTGCTGACAGATATAGTCAGCTTATGTACAACGGCGGTAACTTTCGCCTCTGCATCGCGTGCTGACGCTATTTACTTAGGCGTTAATGCGAATGACCGGCAAGTACATCCGTTACTTCAAGCGCGGTTTTTTCGGGGCATAGAGAAAATTGCAGGGCTTTCTCTTGGCAACAATCTCAGACTGTTGACACCGTTTCTAAATAAGGACAAGGCGTCAATAATGAGGATTGGACTAAAGCTAGGCGTACCGTTTGAGAACACCTGGAGTTGTAGCGTCAGTGTCAAAAAACATTGCGGTCAATGCGCCGATTGCATTGCGAGAAAACTAGCATTCAAGGAAGTGGGTTTTGCAGATCCCACAGGATATGAAAATAAAAATTTGCTTGTTACCTCTGACGTAACAATATAGCGGTTTGTGACTCCTTAACTCCGTAGCATGTCTTGGCCACCGCACAAAAAACCATTGACAATTCCCGCAGATGGCGGTATAGTAGCCTATACAAAGATAGTTTATTTATGAAATAATTGTTTGAGATCAACATAAGGTTGGTAGTTAAGTGTGTGCATCAGGAAGTTGCGGTAGTTCCCACTATACTGAGCCCAGCAAGTATAGAAATGTGAGTGGGCTCTTTTTTATGCCCAAGAAAGGAGCTATATGATGATGGATTCTGCTGAACTAGATTTGAAGGCGGCGCTCTCATTAGAAAACGAAGTTGCAGAGGAAATTGAATCCTGGAAAAGAGCTTCTGCTGAAGTGGCTGAAAGAGCTTTTGAAGAGACTGAAGCGGCTTGGGATGCCAGCGTATGGCAAGGACTTGGGACATCGGCTAAAGGGCTTTATGCAGCCGCTAAGGTTGGTAGTGCGAGGCTAGCCATCTTAGAGAAGCTGGAACGGGCAATCTCTCTCGCTTCCAATGCTAAGGTGTCAGACTCTAGTGTAACTGTTACTCAGGTGGAGGAAGACATGGAGGCGGAGGCGACTCCTGATATGGCAATAGGATGGGCATATTGTGCTAAGGGTATAGTATTTGCCTTGGCAGGCCAGTATAAGGAAGCACAAGCCTGGTTTGAGGAATCGCTCAAGATATTCCCAACCCCAGATGCGCAGTTCCGCTTAGCATGTGTAGTTGCTGCACAAGGTTTTCGTAACGATGCAATAACGGAACTCCAGCGAGTCATCAATATGGATCCCACATCCGAAGAAGCTGTAGAAGCAACAAAAGCGTTAACAGAGCTTCAGGAGATCAAACCTAAAAAATGGCAGACTGCCTTGCTGCTGTCTATCTTTTTAGGTTTTTGGGGAGTTGACAGATTTTATTTGGGCTATGTTGGTAAAGGCATACTGAAACTTATTACATTAGGTGGCTTTGGTATTTGGTGGATAATAGACATCGTGCGTATTGCCGCTAACAGCCTTCGGGATGCCAATGGGTTGAGGTTAGACAAATAGCAAATCCCAAGGAGGCATGAAATGCCGCTATTCGGACCCAATATATTGTTAGCGGAGATACTTGATACCTTTTCTGAGATAATATAGAAGTTACTCAATGTCTCTGGAAACGGGTGCAAGACTCTCTAACTGAGGCTATTTATGGAAAAGGCGCAAGTCGGAGAGAAGAAGGATGACCTGAAGTGGGGAGAAGCATGTTATTAAGGATAGTTACGACTTGTATTCGTTGTGCTAAAAGGTAAAACCTGAATAAATATGAGCTTAAGAATTAAGGAAGGAGACAAAAATGACTTGTCCTACATGTCACGGTGAAGGTATCATCAAATGCGAAAGGTGCAACGGTAGTGGGATAGTATCGACTTTCCCCTCCACGGTCAAATGTGGTGTGTGTGGGGGTAAAGGGCAGATCGTATGTCCCAACTGCAATGGTAAGGGTCAAATATACAGGTAAGGTCCGATTATGACAGTAAAGCTGTTCATCAGCGAACTTTCTGACTCGTGAATTTACGAAGGAACATGGTGCTGGACACTCTCTAAGAACGGAAAGCGCTTGCGGCGAGATTCTGCTGAGATAGAATACGGTACGGGAGCACTGAGGACATCAGGAGGATGCGTAATTCAGTTTTGAGGCTCTCTCTACAAGTAAAAGTGGTTACAGGATACAATAGCCTGAAAAGTTACCCGACAGCGTAGCGGAAAGTTCAATCGTGTATCTGTTTGGTTTTCTCCCTTGCTGGTAAAGAATCGTGGGGGTAAAATATAGAACGTTAGAAGAAATTCGAGTCCTGCTCGGGGAGCGATTTAGCTTTTTCCGAACCTAAATAGATATAAATTTGCCCGAACTTAGAGGAGGCGAAAGATGCCTAAAAGAATATGTGACGCTTGTGGCAAGGAGAAGGATGTTTATGGAGGAAAAGTCTGCTCCAAAGGGCACTTTGTATGCCAAGGTTGCTACATGAGTAGAGGAAGCACAAAATGCCCATTGTGTGGGACACCTTTAAAGTAACAGCACTAGGAAAGAAAGGAGGTAATGATGATGCCTTTTTGGAAGTCTACGCCTGAGTCAAGGGCAAGAAAGCGCTTCAGAGAAGTATTTAGAGACTTCGAAGGTGCCAAACATGGCGTAAAGATAAGCCTTGCGCACGCTGCGTGGGAAGATAACGAGATCGGCGCTAGCTTTGCGCAATTTCTTGAGGATCCTGACTCGGACGTTAGATATAAGGCCTGTTTTGTTGCTGGTGTAATTTCTGAAGAAGACGCTGAGACGATAAAGCCGTTTTCAGCAAAGCTCATTATGCTCCTCGAAGATAAGAGCAGCAACTGGGTGGGCATCCACTCACACGCTAAGTTAGCTTTGCTACACATAGCGCAAAAAGATCCAGAGATACTACACGCCATTATACCGAAGCTCGTGAAAAGGCTTGCTGATCGTGATGAGTGGGAGTGGGATCCTGATACGCCCGGCTTTAGTGCGGGTCACGGTCTAGCTTCTATAGCACAAAAGGTGCCAGAGGTAATCAAGCCGTTTATACCCCAGCTTCTGGATCTCCTAGAAGACCCTAGAGACTACGTGCGGTCGTCAACTGCATTTGCAGTTGGGATGATGGGCGAAGAGCAACCAGACTTAGTACAGCCGTGCATTGCAGAGCTCACTGACCTACTAGGTGACCACAGCAAGCACGTTCGTTACAGCGCTGCTAGAGGATTAGCGTACATAGGGCATAAAGATGCGAAGTTGGTAGAGCAAGCTATACCAAAGCTGGTAGATTTGCTTACAGATTCTGACAATAAAGTCCGTCTTGCGGCTGTTGCCGCCGTCGGAGATATAGCAGATACCGAACCAAAGGCAGTAGTATCAGCTACACCAGCGCTACTTAAGCTCGTTAAGGACTATGACTTGAATGTCAATGAAAAAGCCAAAGAGGTGTTACAAAAGATAAGCAAAAGGTCTTAGATATTGAAGGCTGCCAGTTTAAAAGTGGGTAGATAACAATAGTATGTGCCATTATTCGGCCCGACTACTAACCTAGATATTGAGAACTCGGTTTCTCTTGAGCAGATAAAGCTAGCAGTGAGGGAGTTCGGATGTCCCCTATCTTGGGGAGCGACCCCGACTCGAGATAACGAACCAACAATTGGGCGTGTTGTTTAACTCTGGTAACAATCACTTGTTTTGTTACCTAACTACACAAGCCATTGTTTTGTTCCGTATGGTCTTCGGATTCGCAGCAAGAACCGCTAGCTCACACAGACAACCGCAGGCGACCATGGTCTTCAAAAGTGACGATCCATCAAAAGCCGCATCTGTGCTATTTTACCACTAAATAAGAAGGCAGCCCTATAAGCTCGAAATACGAGGATGCCTCATAATGCACTATCTTTTCTGTCAAAACTGTCTGCGAGTTCTTGATATACCCCGTCCACCCACTTGACAAGAATTTACAACAGTGTTAGATTATGATAACTAACAATTTGAGGAGGGACTCGATGGCAGATATTCCGATTGATAAGCTGTGGCAATGGTGGCGAGAGTTGGCAACGCGAGAACTAGAGCTGGAGCGCCAATACAAGCCCTTGGTCGATGAACATGCGGCAGTGCATGGCAAGCGCATGGCCCTGGAAAACCTGATAGCCCAAGGGCGGCTGCCAACGATTAGTCAGGAGATTTTGTCTGAGTGGGAGGCGCTTAGAAAGGGGGCACAGATGCCTTCTACCGAGCGAAAACCCCCGGACGTGGCCTGTGATGTACTCTCGCGTAAGGGTGTTCCTATGCATTACAGAGAGCTACTTGAAGAAGTAAATAAAGAAGGGGTTGTAATCGGCGGTCATGATCCTGGCACCACTCTAATTGCCTATCTCGGCCGCGACAGAAGGTTTGTGAAGGCAACGGAAGTGGGCCGGGGTTATTGGGGACTAAAGGAATGGAAGAAGTAGTGCAACAACTTAACAGAATGTTGGATCAATGGCAAGACTAAGGTTCAGAATCACAGATGAGATGATGAAGCAGATTACAGCCGAAGCCAATGTTTTGTGGCCAGGGCAGGGTGTAATAGCTGTGAGACGTTTAGTTCGTGATAGCCTCAGGCGGCTTTGGAGATATTGCATTGGAGATAGTAGAGCTAGACATCGTAATGGGTGATGACCTCATTAGCAAGACCCGTGATCTTGCTATGAGGTATTTTGATGACGACAGCGATGAATCCCTGGCGCGGGTGCTCCAACTTGCATTCGCAATGCGGTGTCTATGGTCGCAGTCAATGAAAGGGGGGCAGCACGAGGTCGATGAAGTGGTTAGTAACTGGGAGTTTTCCGAATCACCGGTTAGCGAAGAAAATACAGGTACCATAAGTAGTTGGTTATTCAGGAGGTGAAAATGGCAACAACGGAATTCATGAGCAAGGAGCGGTTGGATCGATATATTCTTGAAGCAGCGAAGACAGCGGCTTATGAACAAGGGTTCGGTGTAGCAGGGTGCGATCTGAGTCTGAGGTATTGGTGGGCAGCTTATGCCAGACAATCTCTAAGGGAACAGGCAGAGAACGACCGTCTGGCGGAGTATCTACTGACCTGTGCAAAGCTGGCCAAGCAGGCAGATGTTATCATTCCAAGGGAATACGTGATCTACGATGTCCATACCAGCGAGGATCTTGATCGTCCTGGGATAGGCTGGCTGCGGACAGAACTAATGCCACGGAGGCGCGTCTCTGGAATAATCATACCAACTCTGGGCAGGCTTTCAATGGATGACTACCACCGCCAGGCGTTCGAGAAGGAGTGCCAGTACTACGGAATCCGGTTCATATACGGGGATGCTCCCAGCGGCACCGACATCGGCAGTATGTTTGCGCGAAGTGGTATATCCTTGGGTAACTACCTGAGGGTTGAGACGAATCGAAAGAGCGCCTTGGCAGGCAATATTGGGCGCATACTAGCTGGCAAAGTGCCTTCGCAGAAAGCAGCCTACGGGTATATCTACCGCGTAGATAAGATTTTTGAACCTGGAACAGGAAAAGCCAAAGTACTGCGTGCGTGGTGGCAGGTAGACGAATTGGGACCTGACGGAGAGCCGATCTACGGAACCGCAGCCTGGACAGTGACACAGATTTTCATTTGGATCGGAGACGAAGCACGCACAGCCTATTGGGTTGCCAATAAGTTGAATGAACTCGGCATTCGCGCACCTTATCGAACATCTTGGGCTCCCACGACAGTAATTGACATAGTCCATCGCAGGTGTTACACGGGAGAGGCCGAGTACAACGCCAATAGCCGTGTTCCGAACCCTGACAAGCCACTGGGGGACCTGACTCTTGGCATAAAGAGAACTCTATTACGGCCAAAACCTGACAGTGAGAAAGTGATTTTTAAAGTACCAGCTCTTACTACCAAGGAGCGGTGGCTAAGGGCTAATAACAACCTGAGGGAGAGGGGTCGTGGGAGAGGTAAGCAAGGGAAAACTATACGGGCGTTGTTCCGCACCCGGATGCTTTGTCCACGATGCGGAAAGCCTATGTCTGTTCTGCGCAAGAGAGGTACTGACCAAGTGTATTACTTCTGCCGAGCCCATTACCGACCGTGGCTCCAGAATACCTGCACCTTCAATCGCTTTGTTCCGGGAACTTGGGACGATGAGATTTGGGGCGAGATCTGCACCATTATGGGCACGGACACCTGGCTCGAACAGCAATTTTCCGTGGAGTTGTCCCACAGTGCAGACCTGGAGAAGCTCGTCAGAATCGAGCAATTGAAGGTCAGCCAGATGAAACTCCGGGTCAGCAAAGTTCAGGAGGGCTGGGAAAAGGGATTCTACACACCCGAGGAGGTGCAAGCCAAACTTGCGGAACATCGCCAGGCTGTTGCCCGGGCAGAGGCCGAGATCGCCAGATTGCAGAAGCAGATGGCAAGCAAGGGTCTTAGCCCCCTGGAAGCGGAGTTGCTACGGCAGGAACTGAAGGCTCTCCGTGACCGAAACTTGATGGAATCGGCCTACGAAGAGAAAGTAGACCTCGTTGCCAAGCTCGGAATCAAAGTCCTGCCGTCAGAGGACTTGAAGTCGAGGAAGATACTCTGCCGGCTGAACCTTACCAAAGTAAATGATGAAAAGGAGCAGAGCGGTTTCGCAAAAGTGATGCTTGGTAGGCCGTACAGGATTCGAACCTGTGACACCCTGATTAAAAGTTAGGTGCTCTACCAACTGAGCTAACGGCCCCGGCCGAGATTGCTTCGGCAGCCTAAAGTCAGCCTCGCAGCGACAGAGCGGGCTGCCTCGCCATCTCTTGTCGCGCAATCACCCAATAAATTGGGCAACCCTTTCACTTCGTTCACGAAAAACCAATAGCGGATGATGATATAATAGGCGCTAACATTTTAAAAAACTAAACTATTACTACAAAGGAGGGAAAAGATGTGGGATGCTTCGAAGTGTGACCTGTGCGGCGACTGTCTGGTGAAATGCAGGTATACCGATTATGATAGGGATACGGCGATTGCTCAGATTACGCTGCTCATGGAGGGAAAAGACGCCGAAATCCTGAGCAAGTGTACCACCTGCATGGCCTGCATGGATTACTGCCCTACCGGGGCTGACCCTTCTAACCTCATCTTCCAGATGCAGGAGAAAATAGGCACCTGTCCCATAGCATTAGTCGGCAAGCCAACGCTCGAGGCATTAGCCCAGGCGCTCGAGGGACACGGAGAACCCGGGCAGGTGATACCGGGCGACCCTGATAAGCCGGTGCTGTCATTCGACTCCTTCCGGTTTGAGCAATTCCCTGAGGGCACACTCGACAGCCAGCTATTCAAAGGCATGACGGTGGTCAGAGGCTATGATTATGCGAACCTGGCCGGCAATGTACACATGGGTGGAGAGAGCTTCGTGGAAAAGTACGGCCAGCGTATCCTGGACAATCTGGCCAACCTGGGCAAAGATATCGTGTTCATACATAATGAGGGCTTTGTCCTGCCAGAGGTCAAAGCTAAGGAGTACGGTTTCAAAGTCTCCTTCAAATACATGCACCTCTTCGAATACCTGCGCAACTATCTAAGGGACCACAAAGATAACGTCACCAGGCTGGGCAAGAAAGTCGCCTACCAGGCTAACTGCGCCACCAGATGGATGCATGAATATGATACCTTCCTGGATGAGATCTTCGAGCTTGTCGGCGTGGAAAGACCACCCAGGCAATATGAGAGGCTGGACGCCCTCTGCTGCACAGCCCCCCTTATCTACACTAACCGGGAACTTGCCGTTGACATCCAGAAGAAGAACTTCGAGGATGCCATTGCCTGCGGTGCCGATGCCATCATAAATGTTTGCCCTATATGTAACGGAGTACTTAGGCGACCCAGCTTGCAGTTCAATCTGCCCAATATATTCATCACCGACCTGTGCCGCATTGCCCTCGGCGAAAAGCCCTGGCCAGAAGACTCCCGGTAACGAAGCTACAATCTAGCTTCATGTGCAAACAGGTGTACTGCCGAGCGTGAAAAGAAGCAATTGTTGATACCTTTTTATTGGCGATTTAGCTTCGATTTGTACCGCTAGGTTATTCTTGGTTTTTTACGGTAGTGAAAAGTCGTTAGCAAAAATGTTAGCAAATTCGAATTAGTGGTATGACCTAAAGTCGTGGTATGTGTAAATGCCTGTGCAAGTACTATTGAAACTGGCCATCAATCGTCCGCGGCCCTCGGCCGACCTGGTTCACGTCTTATCCTGTGAGTAAAGTAGTGGATTCCCTAGTGGACATGCATTCTTCATTTTAGTTTTCATACTCTTTTCCTTCGAGGTTCACAAAGCATATTCAGTGGCGATAGGGGCAGGGATTACTGATCCCCACCCCTATTGTTGCCGGATGCTGGCCTGCTCTAGTCTTCGACAGCCTCTTGCCCCGGCGCGTCCTCAGCACCATCTACCTCAGCAGCATCGTTGCCAGCCTGTTCCGTCTGCAGAATCTCTCCGTTACCAGCGTCCACCTTGACGTCCATGCCGTTGCCCAGTTCTACGCTATATACCAGCACGCCGTTCTCGTTATCGAGCTCCGTCTTGACGACAGTGGTTCCTGGATTGGCCGCAAGAGCAGCCGCTTCAGCCTCAGCACTGGTGATAGTAGCCATAGCCTGCAGAGCCGCCGCTTCATCAGCCTCGCTCATGCCCTCGTACTGCGACTCATCCACGGTGATAGAACCCGTGTACTGGGGCTGCTGCTCGTCAACCTCGTTTTGGTCGCCCGCCTGTTCTTCAACGTTGTCCAGGTCCGGGCCACTTATGTTATCTTCAGCAGAACTAGCGTCTGAGCTTAGTACAGCAGCCTGTGTCGGACTGGTATTGGCCGGCATCCCGGCACAACCTGGTATCACAACAAGGCTCACCAGTAAGAACATGCCAGTGAGGACCGCAGCGATGTTGCTTCTGGTCGGCACCTTCTTTAGCATTCTGTTTCACCTCCTTTCTTTTGTATTTTGTTATAAGTATACTGAAGCAAAGATGGGAAGAGCGTGGGAATGGTATGGTATTTAGATGTTAACTATGGGGCAGTATGACAGTAAACGTTGAGCCTTTCCCTAGAGCGGAGCGAACGGTTATACTTCCGTGATGCAATTCAACGATTGACTTACAGATGGCAAGACCCAGACCGTACCCCTTGGTCTGGGAGCGGGATTGGTCTACTCTGTAGAAACGATCGAATATCTTCTGTTGATCCTCCGGTGGTATGCCCACACCAGTGTCCCTTACTTCTACTTCTACGTATTGCTTGCCAGTTGACAGCGAAATCCAGATCTCTCCGTGTGAGGGCGTGTACTGGATAGCATTCTGAATGAGGTTGAGAAAGAGGCGGCTGAGCATGCCTGCCTGACCCCGTGCAAATGTAGGTTCCTCTTCTGGCTGAAAATGTATTGCGATTTCTTGCTTTGTGCTTTGAGCCTGTAGGCCGGCAATAACGCTGCCAATCAGGTCGGTTATATCTACTTTCCCAAACTCGATTGCCTGTCTTCCCTGGTCTGCCCTCGCTAAGAACAGGAGGTTCTCTGAAAGTTCAATCAGGCGATCTGTTTCTTGCTTGCTGCTATTGAGAACTTGCTGATAATCTGCCTGTGTACGTTCCTTCCTCAGCGCAACCTCCAACTCACCACTCATTATCGAAAGAGGAGTCCTGAGTTCGTGTGCCACATCAGAAACAAACTGCTTCTGCTGTTCGTGGATGTGTTGCACTGGGGCAAGTGTACGCCGGGTCATAAGCCAGGCGATAACGGGTACAATGATTATCATTGCGCCATTGAAGATAATTAGAGTATTTTCCAACCGATTCAACGCGACATCTACTGCGATGTTCGCAATATCCATATCTTGTTCGTCTAACTCAGACTCACCCTGCTCTTCAATCTCGCTAATGTAGCTGTCTTCAAACGAATGCTCCATCCAAACATAAAGGCCAATACTAAATGCCCAAAAGGAAACCAGAAACAAGATGGAATAAATAAGAGTCAGTTTGATATTTGCTTTTCTAAACATGTCCTTTACCTTAAGATGTATCCCGAACCTCGCATCGTATGGATGAGTTCTTTCTCTTCTGGATGTACCTTGAGTTTCTTTCGCAGGTATTTCACATAGGTTTCAAGAACATTGGAAAGCCCGTCATAATTATAGTCCCACACGTGTTCTAGTAGTTCGGTTTTGGTCAACACTCGATTTGGGTTACGCATGAAATATTCCAGAAGGGCATATTCCCGCGCTGTAAGGGTAATCGTTCTGTTCCCGCGTTTGGCTATTCTTGTCGCCGGGTCGAGCGACAGAGTATCAATCGTCAAGATTGTGGGGTCCGCTTTTTTGCCTCTCCGCAGCAAGGCCCTGACTCTCGCGGAAAGTTCAGCGAAGGAAAAAGGCTTTGTCACGTAGTCATCGGCACCCGCATCAAGTCCTTTGATTTTGTCTTCAACTGCATCCTTGGCGGTGAGTACGAGGATAGGGATACTCGTATTGATCTCTCTGATTTTCTGGCAAACCGTTATGCCATCTACCTTCGGTATCATGAGGTCCAGGATGATGAGGTCATACTCATTGATTTCAAATTTGTACAAAGCATCTTCACCGTCACCAGCAATATCTACACAGTAGCTTTCTTCTAGAAGGCCACGCCTCAAGAAGTTAGCGATTTTCTCTTCGTCTTCAACGATAAGTATCTGCACATAAATATTATACCGTAAGAAATATGAGAACAGCATGAGAAAATTGCTCGGGATGTCATGTTCTGAGTAAATACGACCGATTACGGCACCTACTGTAACATTGACTCAGGCTGACACCCGTGACAGGGAATAAGTCAGAATAAGCTGGACTAGTGTAACCATGGAAATATTATCGAAAAGACTCTCAAGCGGAAAACGCTTTATTTTGCACGGCTGGAATCTTAGTACTTCTGCCTACTGTACAACACTACCTCTATCTTTGAAGCTAGTAGGCCGTACAGGATTCGAAGCTGTGACACTCAGGTTTCATTTTGCTGTATAAGGGCTAACCTTACCTGCATCTGCGCCCTTTCCACGAGGCAGACTGAAGAAAAAGATTGAACCCCTAGCTTTTTTAGACTCCACCCAGATTTCTCCACCATGGGCTTCCACTAGTCTCCGGCAAACCATCAGGCCGAGCCCAGCCCCTCTGGCCTGGTCGGGTCTGTCATTCTCCAGACGCTGGAACGGGCCGAAGATTCTGGCCTGCTCGCTGGAGGATAAACCTTTACCACGGTCGCTGACCCCTATGACCAAACGCTCCGGCTCTGCATTAACTGAGACTTTTATCTGGCTGCCCGGCGGAGAATACTTGGCTGCGTTGTCCAGAAGGTTATAGAGGAGGCGTTCGATTCTTAATGGGTCGGCGTTTATTAACTGGAGCTTGTCAGAGAAAGAGGTAACGAACCGATGCGAAGGAGCCTGCCGTTTTATCTTAGAGAGTACCTCTTTGACCAAGGTTTTAACATCGGTTGGTTCCGAATACAGGGACAATTGCTGAGCCTGGGCTCGTGAAAGCTCCAGCAGGTTTTCTATCAGGTGGGAGAGAGACTCGCTTTCTAGAAGGGCATCTTTGAGGAGTTGCTGTACCTCGCTTGGTGACAGGCGGTTCCACTCGGTGAGTAAAGTACTCAAACCGCCGCCGATTACAGTCAATGGTGTCCGCAATTCATGGGATACGAGTCCAATGAACTCATCCTTTAGCTGGTCGAGCCTTTTGTGCTCGGTGATATCGACGAAAGAAGCCATCATGCATATAGGTCTGCCATCAGCATCGGTAACCAGGTTTGCCAAGACCTGCACATCAAAAGTCGACCCATCACTCCGCCTGGCCTTGCCCTCGCCCTGCCACACACCTTCCTTCAGGACTGTCTTCAGCGCCACACCAAACTCATTTTTATCGGCAAAGAAGTCGGTAGCATGCTTACCAAGCACCTCTTCTTCTTGTTCGTAATCCCACATGCTGAGACAGGCAAGATTTACATAAGTCACAATGCCATCCATGTCCGCGATGGCAATGCCAGTGATAGCTGATGCTACAGCATAGTCTTTGACTCTGAGTTCATTTTCCACTTGTTTGCGCTTGGTGAGTTCTTTTGTTAACTCTGTAGTTCTCTGTTGAACTTTTTTGTTAAGAGACCTATTCCATATCAAGATGGAAACGCTTCCGACAATTAAAACAACGACTCCCAATCCTATCAGAATGGGTACTATGACTTCTTTCCAAATGTCCACTCCGGGTATATTTACCCATTTTCTGTAGATAGCTGCTTTCTCTTCTGGACTTATGTCGTCCAGTACCTTTTGCAGAATGCTCTGCAATACCGGCCAGTCCTTTTTTGAACCAAAGCAAAGCTCCCACGTGTAGTCTATGGAGCCTGCCACCCGCAGGTTAGTTATCCCCAGTTTTTCGATGAAGTATGAAGCGACTGCGAGGTCAGTTATTATGGCATCAGCACGACCGAAGGAAACCATCTGTAGACCGGCGGGGTTGTCCCTTACCGGTTCAAGCATGATATCGGGATACGTGATTTCGACATAATCATAACTTGAATATCCCTCTACAATTACAACCTTCATGCCTGCCATCATATCGGGTGTCAATGTTCCTTCCAAGTTTTCCCTGACAACTATCGAATTTGGAATGGTTACATAGGGCGTGGTGAATCTAAGGAATTCCCTTCGCTCGGGGGTGTTCTGAATCGCACCGATTAAATCGACCTTACCTTGCTGTGCGCTTGCGACCATCTCGTCCCAGGTGTCGTAATAGACACGCTCAAATCTGAAGTTGAGTTTTTGCTCAATAAGCTTGATATAATCTGCAGTAATACCCTTAAAGGTTCCATCTTCGTCCACAAAAGCTATGGGCGGGTAGTTAGGATTCGGGGCATATCGGATTTTCCCCTCGTGCTCCGAAAGCCACTGTTGCTCCTCAGGGGTTAGAAGGTCACCCTCCTGCCCCATCGTAGGCACGCCGGTAAAGGAGATGAAAGTTATTACACATGCCGCTAGTATGATTATTCTCATCGCTAACTTGGATACTCTCATCTTGTACCGTCGCCTATGCTGAATTCTGCTGGACTACTAATCATTTGAAAGGCTCATTAATTGTTTATTTTGTATGTTGTGATTAAGCTATAATATAGCGGCATAATTATAGTGCATATTCTAAGTGATGTCAGTTCATTTTCTAAGCTCTCAATTGTTCATGATATGAGGAAATAAGAAATGGTTAATATGTCTGTTCAGTTACACCAATCTCACTGCTGGCTTCACTAATGGTGGCACCCTGGTTGAGCAGTATCTCTGCTTCCCTCAGCTTACCGATAATCTGCTCCGGTGTATATCCCTTTCTGACCATTCATTCACCCTTTCTAAGTCCCAGTCTAACATTATAACTGGACTCCTTTTTGGGGGGCAGGTCAAACCCAAGAAGAGACTTTGACGTCAGCAGAACATCGGACTATTATATTACAATCAAGGATAGTTGGCTCGGAGAGACGCCGGTGAAACGATTTTGCATTTTAGTGGTTGATGATGAGCAGCGCATTCTTAACTTCCTCAGCTCCAAGCTAAAGGCTTCAGGCTACGGGGTTCTTATCGCCAGCAATGGAGTAGAGGCTCTAGGGCAGGTGGAGGCGCAGGAGCCGGACCTGGTGGTGCTTGATATCTTGATGCCCAAAAAGGACGGCTTTGAGACATTAAAGGAGCTCCGCACCTTTTCCCCGGTACCGGTTATCGTTCTCAGCGCTAAGGGAACCAATGCAGACAAGGTGAAGGGGCTTAGCCTCGGTGCCGATGACTATCTAGCCAAGCCTTTCAGCCCTGATGAACTGGTAGCGCGAATTGAAGCGGTGAGGCGGCGTCTGTCACCAGATGAGAAACGGAAAATCCGTGACCAACTTTCTCTGGGTGATTTGGTCATTGATTTCAAAAAGCGCCTTGTCATTGTACGAGGGAAAGAAACTCGCTTGACCCGCATCGAGTGGCTTCTGCTCAGCGAGCTTGCCCAGAACGCTGGGAGTCTCATGCTGTACACTGACCTTCTCACACGAATCTGGGGGCCTGAGTATCGGGACGATATACAGATACTGCGCACATGGATTAGCCGGCTAAGAGAAAAGATAGAGAGTGAACCTAACAATCCCAAGCTCATTCGCACAATACCCAAGACAGGCTACATTATGGACCTGCAGTCCGCCTGAAAGTGCTTTCTGCCTGACCTCTCCAATATTCTCCCAAATGTCATAGTTTTGTAACTTTTTCCACCTGCATTTTATGACTTTTCCATCGCCTGCTTTATAGAATATCCCTACCGAAGTACTCCTGGAGAAAATCAATGGTGGTTGCATTAGCCCAACATCCGCAAACTCAGTCTTTAAACAGGACGGCAGTGCGTTCTATTCTTGATGGTCACGAGCTTGTGCTCTTCTGCCCCGGATGGCAAACGCTGGATTGCTTCGAGTCCCATCTTATCGCAGCGTGGCATCGTCCAGAAATCATGGGTGAATAAAGAGGTGCAAAGAAATGAG
>Ga0315541_1000275_pt1 | contig 55223 bp, 52 predicted proteins | sample SalMarSW160190MG_FD_203095 | JGI IMG/M metagenome (GOLD analysis project Ga0315541, IMG submission 203095) | Salt marsh sediment microbial communities from the Plum Island Ecosystem LTER, Massachusetts, United States - Salt Marsh Sediment SW1601-190 ... | reverse complement strand
GCTTGGACGGCAGATTAAAACTTACAATACCCCCTGGAACGAAATCAGGAAGGATTTTTTTACTTAAGGGAAAAGGAATGGGTAGTCTATACGGCGGAAGGAGGGGAGATATATTAGTGGAAACATATATATGGACACCCGATAAGGTGTCAAAAAGGGCAAGGCAGTTACTGAAAGAACTTGATGATGAATTTGGATCTCCACCAGAGATAAAATAAATCTAATAATTCTTCACTCCTAATCATTTTACTCGATCATCCGGATAAACTCTTCTTCGTTAATTGTTTTTATCATTAATTTCTTAGCCTTATCAAATTTAGAACCTGGATTCTTACCTACTACAACAAAATTTGTTTTTTTGCTTACGGAACCTGTTACCCTCCCCCCCAAACTCTCGATCATCTCTTTTATCTCTTCCCTGGTAAATCTGTCTAAAACGCCTGTTAACACAAAGCGCTTTCTTTTAAATGGAAGAGGCTTCTTTTGCCCCTGTTTCTGCTCCATTCTGACACCTGCTTTTCCTAATTTTTTAATAACATCGAGATTCCTTTTACTTCTGAAGAAAGCCATAATAGAAGATACCGTCTTTTCTCCTACGCCCTCTATAAAAAGTAATTCCTCTCTGCTTGCAATCCTCAATGTATCAATGGATCTAAAATTGTACGATAATAATTTTGCATTATAGGTACCTACAAGGGGTATTCCAAGAGCGTAAATCAAACGATCTAACGAACGTTCCTTACTTTTCTCTATTGCAGAAAGTAAATTCAGAGCTGATTTTTCACCCATTCTAGGAAGACGAGCGACTTCGGTTTTCTTCAATAAATATAGATCTGCATAATCGGATAGAAGTTTTTTTGAAACCAATTGGGAAACCAAAATATATCCAAGTCCCACAATATCCATACCATCTCTACTTCCAAAGTGTAGAATTCTTCCCTTAACCTGTGCAGGACACTGTATATTTATACATCTGAAGTAGACCTCACCTTCTGGCTTTATGAGTTCTTCTCCACACACTGGGCATTTATCAGGAATTTTAAACCTTTCTTCCCTACCACTCCTCTCATCTTTTACAACTCCAACCACATGGGGAATAATTTCTCCTCCTTTCTCCACCAAAACTTTGTCACCAACCCTGATATCCTTTCTTTCAATTTCATCCATATTGAACAGGGATGCCTTGGAAACTGTTGTTCCAGAAATAAATACAGGCTCAAGCATTGCAATTGGAGTCGCAATACCTGTTCTGCCTATAGAAATCTCTATCCTCTTTAACTTTGTCTTTGCCTTCTCTGCAGGATACTTAAAAGCTACTGCCCATCTCGGTGCTTTTGAGGTGGCACCCAATTTCTCTTTTAGAGCCAGATTATTAATCTTAAAGACAAGTCCATCAATCTGATAATCAAGTGTATACCTCTTCTCCCTCCACTCTTCAATAAGTGGTATAGCATCATCAACGCTTCTCCTAACTTCACGAAGTGGGCTCACCTTGAATCCAATCTCGTTTAAGTAATCAAGAGCTTCCCGATGCGTTTTTATGAATTCTGGTATAGAACCATAGGAATGGATAAAGATATCAAGGTTTCTTTTAGCTACAATGAAAGAGTTAAGATTTTTCAGAGTTCCCGCAGTTGCATTCCTTGGATTTGCAAAAAGAGGTTCTCCATTTTCCTCCCTTTTCTTATTAAGTATGAGGAAACTCTCATTAGGCATATAAACCTCACCTCGAACTTCAAGAAAAGGATATTTTTCCATATTTTTAAGCAAAACCAGGGGTATGCTATTTATTGCCTTTAGATTCAAAGTAATATCATCCCCAACTACTCCATCACCCCTAGTTGAACCCTTTAGAAAGATTCCATTCTCGTATACTAAAGATACGGCAACTCCGTCGATCTTCTGTTCTATAACCCATTCTAATTGAGATACACCTTTTAGTCGCTTCAATGCTCTATCTTCGAAATCAATAAGTTCATCTACAGCATATGTATTGCTCAAAGAAAGCATAGGAGGATCATGCGTAACATCGGGAAATCCCTCCAGAGGTTGGTCACCAACCCTCTGAGTTGGAGAAAACGGCACAATGGTTTCAGGATATTCCTCTTCTAATTTTTCCAATCTCTTTAACAATTTATCAAATTCCTCATCAGATATTTCAGGTTGATTCAAAACATAGTATCTGTAATTATGATATCGAATTTCATCCCTGAGCTTTTTTATTTGCCTCTCAAATTTTCCCGACACCTTCTTGGGAACCATCATCACTCCATATTCATAACCTTCTTAATACCCTTAATCATTTCCTTAACTTCATAGTCTTCCGGGTTCTTCTCAAGGTTATATCTTGCATCCATGTCTTGTGGATTCTTCCCAACCATATGTTCAAATAATTCGATAGCTTTATTATACTCTTCTCTCTCATAGTGAGCAATTGCCTTCTTGAAATCGTCACGTCTTCGGATCACTCATTCCTTCTAATCCAATTGCTTACGCAGGAATGTCGGGACATCCAGATCATCAATCTCAGTGTCTATATCACTTATTTCTCTGAAACTATGTTGAATTGGCGGTGCTTGTCGAAAACCTCGGAATTCTATCTTATCCAATTCGTCCTTCTCAGGCTCACCGATTCCTGTAGCAATAAGGGTTATTTCAGCTTTATAAAAATTATCCTCGAATATAACTCCCATAAATACCTCTTTATTATCTCCCATCGCTTCACTTATCGTATCCATCGCTTCCTTCATATCTTTGAGTGTGAAGTTTTCCCTATCCACTGTTAGATTAATCAACGCCGCTTTTGCCTGGGAAATATCTGTATTATCCAAAAGAGGTGAATTCACAGCACCATGTGCTGCTTCTAGAGCTTTATTTTCTCCCTCTCCTACTCCTATTCCCATAATAGCTTTACCACGCTTTAACATCACCGATTTTACATCCGCAAAATCCATATTAATATAACCATTCTTAAGCACAAGATTACTGATACCGTGAACAGCCTTTAAAAGGACATCCATTGATTCTCTGCTAAGTGCATCTGCTAGGCTCACATTTCCCAAGCTCAAGAGTCTATCATTTGGAACAACAAGTAATGTATCTACAACTGGAGAAAGTTCTTTTATCCCTTGCTTTGAAGTTTCAATCCTCTGCGCCTCATATGAAAATGGTGTGGTAACGACTCCAACAGTAAGAACACCTTTCTCTTTGGCAAGCGAGGCTATAACCGGTGAAGCGCCCGTCCCAGTTCCACCTCCCATACCAGCAGCTATAAACAACATATCAATACCTTGGACTAATCCCTGCAACTTCTCCAGATCTTCCTCCGCTGCTCTCTTACCGAGAATCGGATCTCCACCTGTTCCTCTACCATCAGTTAATTCTCTCCCTATTTGTATTCTATCACTTGTTGACACCTGATTCATATCCTGAACATCAGTGTTGACAGCCCAGAACTCAATCCCCTTCATCCCTGAATCAACCATAGTAGTAACTGCATTACCACCACATCCTCCAACACCTACAACTCTTATTTTCGCTGGGCAATTATTCTTTCCTTTTGTTTTAAACATTTTTCCCTCCTTATTAAAAGAATTCTTCAAACCATTGCTTCATACGTTTTAATACTATGTCAAACATGCTTTTCCCTTTAAGTTCTTCGAGTTTCCCTCCGGTATGTAAAGCGCCATATTTTATAAGGCCTACAGCTGTAGCAAATGAAGGATCAGAGACCGTTTCTTTAAGACCGGTAATATGCTCTGATGGAATTCCTATCCTTACAGGCAGAGTGAATATATCCTCCGCTAACCCTGCTATACCATCTAACATAGCAGTACCGCCTGTCAGTATTACACCGGCACTCAACATATTATAAAGTGAATCTTCAGAAAGTTCTCTGTGTGCTAGTGTCAGTATCTCTTCAATCCTAGGTTTAACTATCTGCTGTAACAACTCACGGGACACCTGCTTATTACCTCTTCCCGAAAGACCTGGAACTGTTATCATGTCATTTCTATCCTTCTCAAGGATTTCCTTCACTGTAGCATATTCAAGTTTAATCCTCTCAGCTTCCTTAGGAGAAGTCCTGAGTCCCACTCCGATATCATTAGTCACATTTTCCCCCCCAAGACCAAATACCGAGGTTTTCCTGAGGCTTCCATTGTAAAAAATTGCCATATCAGTAGTTCCACCACCTATATCTACAAGGATAGCTCCCACTTCCTTTTCTTCCTCTGAAAGAATAGAGTAAGAAGAAGCAAGGGGTTGTAGGACGATATCGCTAACTTCATAGCCTGCTTTATTCACACACTTACATATATTCTTTGCTGAAGTTACAGCTCCTGTCACAATAACAACATTAGCTTCTAGACGTTGCGAGAACATTCCTAACGGATCTCTAATCCCACCCTGTCCATCAAGTATGAATTCAGTCGGTATAATATGGATCACCTCTCTATCTACAGGAAGCGCCATGGATTTTGCACTCTCCAGTACGCGATCAACATCTTCCCGAGTAACTTCATTGTCTACTCCAGTAACTGCGACTACACCACGGCCCTGTATATTTCTAATGTGGTCCCCTGCAATACCTGTATAAACCCCTTTGGCCTCCTTGCCGGCCATCATCTCCGCCTCTCTCATCGCTTTGAGGATGGATTGCACCGTCTTGTCTATATTTATAACTACCCCTTTACGAAGACCCTCCGAAGGGTATTTACCCACTCCCATAATATTAGCCCCCTCATCATCAACCTCGGCTACCACAGCTGCTATTTTAGTGGTACCAAGATCTAACCCCACCACAATATCCTTATCATCATTCACTTATTACCTCCTTAAAACAACTTGATCATCAAACCTGAAATCCAATCTCCCAGACGAAACAATCCCTGTTTTATAAATTTTTTTCAAGAGTTTGTACTTCTCTGGATAACTATCCTTCCCCCAAAGAACCTTTATATTCCCAATCCTACTCTCCAATCCATAGGATATGACTTTTACTTCCTCTACACGCACATCTCTTGTAATTTTCAGTATTTGTACTGCTTCCTGTAGTCCTTCGAGCAGCGAATCGTCCTTAACTTTAATTATTGGGAGTGTATCTATACCCTCTGCTTTGAATAATACTCCTTCTTCATCTACACAAATTCCTTTCATATTAGAAATCCTGGCAATAGGTACTCTAGGTTGTATAAGAATTGAGACTACTCCTCTTATATTTTTATGCCATTTGACATTCTTTACCCAATCGAGTCCAATAATGTCCGATCTTACTGGCTGGATAGACTTTGGAAGCGGCTCTGATATTAGCTTCCTTACCTCCAATATTCTCTCATCCTGCACAGGTTGGGACCATTTTATTAAGTAACCCTTTATAGGCATAAATGCTTTCCATCCCTCATACACAAAGAAGAGGAGCATTAGTAATAGGAAATATCTCGCCCTAAATCTGGGTTTCTTCTTCTTTCCCAATTATCACCACCTCTGTTTCCAGAATAACGCCAAATTTCTTCTCCACTTCATCCCTCACACGCCGGATCAATTCAATAACATCCTCTGATGTGGCAGATGGATCGGTAAGTATGTAATTCGCATGGTCCATGGAAATCAGAGCTCCTCCAACCCTCCTTCCTTTAAGTCCTGCCTGTTCTATCAGATTACCAGCATGTCCTCCTTCTGGATTCTTAAAAACCGAACCGCAGGTTCCAATATGACTCGGTATCTTTGGTAGCCTACTCCTTCTCTTTTTAGAAATCTCCTCCATTCTGTTCTCAATTTCCTTTCTATTTCCTTTCTCTAACAAGAGATTTACATCAAGCACAATCTCTCTTTTAAGGGTGGAGTACCTATATCCAAATTGGAATTCCTCCAAATGTGATATTTCACTTCCGCGTAGGACAGAAATAGAAGAAACAAACTCTCCAATTTCTGTTCCATAGGCACCTGCATTCATAACGACTGCACCTCCAATAGTTCCAGGAACACCAGTTAACGATTCAAACCCTGAAAGACAGGCATCTTTGCAACACTTAATAATCTCTAACAGAGAAGCACCGGCCTCTGCCCGAATCATATCCTCTTCAAGTAAGATTCTATTCATCCTCTTTGTTGTCATAACAAGGCCTTTGAATCCTTCATCTAAAAAGAGGACATTTGAGCCATTACCTATTATATAGTACGGAATTCCCTTTCCCTCACAGAACTCTATAGACTTTCTCATATCATCCATACTGGCAACGTACAAGAAATAACGAGCTTCTCCACCTACACGGAGATATGTATGGCTGGATAGGGGCTCTTTTCTCTTTAACTCACCTTTTATTTCTAATCCCTTCAAGAAGGTCCTCCGCTATCTTATAGATATTCCCCGCCCCAAGGAGAAGAATCATATCTCCCTCCCTTAACTCTGGGAGAAGATATTCTGGTACTTCTCTCATATTCTCTATATAAAGAACATCCTTATGACCAAAATCTCTGCATTGATCCCTTATTATTGCTCCGCTGACCCCGGGTATCTCTTCCTCCCTTGCAGGGTAAATATCCGTTATTATCACCTTATCAGCCTGAAAGAATGCTTTTCCAAACTCTTTTTTCAATAAGATTGTCCTTGAATAGAGATGAGGCTGAAACACTGCAATTATTCTTCCATTCCAGCTATCCCTGGCTGATTTAAGGGTAGATTCAATCTCCGTTGGATGATGAGCGTAATCATCTACAATAAGGATCCCGTTCACAAACCCTTTCCTTTCAAATCTCCTTGTAACTCCTTCACATCCTTCAATACCCTTTTTTATCTTATCAAATTCTATGCCTAATTCCAGACAAACGCCACAGGCTGCAACCGCATTAATTACATTATGAACTCCAGGAAGAGAAAGTTTGATACGTCCTAATCTATCACCATTTGCGACAAGGGCAAAGGAATAGGTAAAATCCTTTTTATTTATTGCTAAACCTTTTATATCTGCGTTCGGAGAAAGACCAAACGTTATTACCCTTTTATCAATATCAGAACGTATTGATAGAGAATTAGGGTCATCCATACAGAGGTAGACACTTCCATAGAAAGGAACAGAGTTAGCAAACTTCGTAAAGGCCTGCTTAATATCATCCAGGTCCCTATAGAAATCGAGATGCTCACGGTCTATATTAGTTATCACTGCAATTGTTGGAAAAAGCTTGAGGAAGGAGCGATCGCTTTCATCCGCCTCCGCAACTAAATACTCACTCTCTCCCAGCTTTGCGTTATTGCCGGAACCTTTCAACCTTCCACCTAAAACGAGTGTTGGATCGAGAGCACCCTTAGAGAGTATTGAACCGATGAGGGATGCGGTAGTTGACTTTCCATGACTTCCTGCAACTGCAATAGAGAATTTCATACGCATTAGTTCTGCCAACATTTCAGCACGTGGTATAACAGGAATCTTTCGGAGAAAGGCTTCCTGCAATTCAACATTCTCCTCAAAGTTAAGAGCTGAGGTATAAACCACTACATCTGCATCTCCGAGATTCTCCTTTGAATGCGAAAGGTAAACCTCTATACCGAGTTCCTGAAGCCTCTTTGTATTCTCGGATTCCTTTATATCGGAACCTGTTATAATATATCCCATATTATGAAGTAGCTCAGCAATGCCACTCATACCTATACCACCTATACCAACAAAATGAATCTTTTCAATTCTTCCAAACATATCCTTCCATCCTTTTTATTATCCTTTCTGTTGCATCCTCCTCCCTTTCAACACTTAATCTTTTACCAACCAACTGATTTATTACCACAATCAGTCTATCTATATCTATGTCCTCTTCTCGTATCACCTTCACATTATTCCGCCTCGCGGCAGCCATTTTTGCATTATGGAATTGATGGTCCTTTGCGGCATAGGGATAAGGAATAAACACAGTTGGAATACCAGTCTTCTCGATCTCTGCAGTAACAAGCGCACCCGAACGAGAAATAATTATATCAGCTAAGGCATAAGCAAGACCCATCCTTTCAATGAAACTCAACTTTTTAATACTTTCACCATTAATTTGCAATCTATGTTTTCCTGTCTGTATGATAAATTGCCAATCCTTTGGATTTAGCTTTGGAATCAACTGCTCTGCAAGACCTACAAGGGTTTTTGCTCCTCTACTCCCACCTAATACAAGGAGTGTTTTCTTATCCCTGTCCAAGGAAAAATATTTTATTGCCTCATTTTTATCTGCAGAAAGTATCTCCTCTCTTACAGGAATTCCCGTCACTGTTTTCTTTAGAGATCGAATGGAAGGGAAAACACTATCAAAGGGTAAGAAAACCTCTTCTGAGTAGCGAGAAAAAACCCGTACTGCAAGACCAGGCTCGGAATCCAGTATAAGTGTAAAGATAGGCATTCGGTAAATGATTCCTGCAATTCCCACAGGGACAGAGGCAAATCCGCCTGTTAAAAGTATAGCCTTGGGTCTATACCGTAGAAGAATAAACAATGACGAAAAGAAGGATGGAATGAACCTTAGTATAAACTCAACTTTTCCGAAAGTATTCCTGTCTACCCACCCTATAATAGGCAAAAGATACATCCACTCTCTTCGAGCTATTCTCTTTTCAATGCCCGAATTGCTTCCAATATAAATTGTCCTAACTCCCTTTCTTTCTAGACCGTCAGCTATGGAGAGTGCCGGGAATATATGACCCCCGGTTCCTCCTCCTGATATCACCACCGTTTTTTGCGATAGAGACAATAATACCTCCAGCTATATAATTTACTACCAGAGCTGTTCCGCCACTCGATATAAATGGGAGTGGTACCCCTGTCACAGGAATACTCCCTAAAGCTACAAAGATGTGAATCAAAGCATTTATGAATATCATAGAAATAAGTCCGAGTCCCAAAACACCAGCATATTTATTTCGAGCTCGTAAACTAAATCTCGAAGCAGATATCAAATAAACAAGAAATGACCCGAGAACAAGAAAAGCTCCAGTAAAACCTAATTCTTCTCCAACTATTGAGAATATAAAGTCAGAATCAGGAAGTGGTATATAGAAGAATTTTCTCATCCCACTCCCCAGGCCTAATCCTTTCCAACCACCAGTAGCTATAGCCTTCACTGTATTACTTATAGAATCAGAACTAATATAGTCTGTTATCCTTTCTAATGCATACCCTCGACTGACTATATAACCAGTACCTGCAAGTATTAATATAGCCAAGAATAAAGCAACCTTCCAGAGATCTGTCCCATTAAGATACATCATAATACCACCAAGAGACGCAGTCACCAGGGCAGTTGATATATCCGGCTGGAATAAAATCAAAACTGTTGTAAGAGAAATGACCAAAACAGATATTCCAAAATCTCTCTTCTTTGCCAAGAAAGCAATAAACGCGATCTGCGCAAAAATAGAAGGTTGGAAAGAAATTCGACCTATATATAACCACCTCTTTGCATAATTTATTCTTGTTCCGAAGACGTATGTAAGAGTAAGAAGAATAATTGCAAGGATAAAGAGATTACCGTTCAATCTTTCCCATACATCTAACTTTATCTTTGAAAATGTAAAGAACAACATGATAGCAAGAATAAATACGATTAGCTGTTTTATAAATGAAATGGGTACTACTCTTTCGTAAACTGATATACCTGATGCGGCAGAAAATACCATAACAAGTCCCAATGCTCCCAGGAAAAGAGGTAGTATTTCTACTATTGATACTCTGAGTTTTTTCTCATTTACCATAGATATCCCTTACTGCTCTCTTAAAATCCTCTCCCCTTTCAGCAAAATTTTCATAAAGGTCAAAACTTGCGCCACCGGGGGAAAGCATAACCTTATTAATTCCGAAATCCTTGGTAAGCCTAACAGCATCTATTATTGAGGAAGCTATTTTGTATCGATTAAATCCAGCGTCTTTTAAAATTCTCTCTATGGGAGCGCTGGATTCCCCAAGTAGAATAACTTGGGCTGCCCACTTCTGAATCGCCTCTATTATTGGAGCAGTATTTTCCACCTTCATCCTACCCCCCACTATCACGCAAGAGTCTGGAAATGCCTCAAGGGATTTTGCAAAAGCTATGGGATTCGTACACATTGAGTTATTGATTATATGCAAGTTTTCGTTCTTTAAAACTGTTTCCATCCGGTGTTCCATCCCTTCAAACGAACGAATTCCCGATTGCACCTCTTCTCTGGACAGTCCCAAGACATTGCCTATAAGAGATGCAACCATTCCATCCTCAACAAATATATCTCCAGGAATGAATAGATCAGTTAAGGAAAAGACTACTATACCCTCTTTGTCTCTTACCTCTTCCCCGATATAGTAGATATCTGCTTTTCTCCTCATTGAAAAAAATAGAATTTTAGAGTGTGTATCTATAGAAGACAAACTCTCATCATCCATATTTAGGATGGAATAATCAGAATATGTTTGATTGGCTAAAATATTCAGCTTTGCATTCCTGTAATCCTCAAAGTTCTTATACCGGTCTAGATGATCCGGGCTTATATTTATAATCGCGGAGATTTTGGGGTGAAAATCAAGAATTCTCTCAAGTTGAAAGGAACTAACCTCTAACACTGTTACGGTAGATTCATCACTCATCAGAACAAGTTCGCTTAATGGAACACCAGGATATATATTACCTCCCAGCAAGACCTTTTTGAACTTTTTAGATTGAGACAGAATATGCGAAGTAAGTGCAGCCGTTGTGGTCTTTCCGTTAGTTCCTGTGATGGCAATCATCTTGCCTTTTAAGTGCCGGGAAGCAAATTCCAATTCTCCCATAATTGGGATACCTCCTTCCCGTGCTTTTTCCAATATTGGAATGGAGAGAGGTACACCAGGAGATACAATGAGAAGATCCATTTTAAGCAACTCTTGCGAATGATCGCCAACTTCATTTGGATAAGGGATATTTGAAAGAAATTCATTCTTCTCACTAATAAAAGGAGTTTCACCTAACCTATCTATTAGTCCGGCAACTGCCTTCCCACTTCTACCATATCCAATAACTCCTATCATTTTCTCCTCACTATCGAATCTTAAGTGTACTCAGGCCCAGGAGAGCAAATAAGATGCCCCAGATCCAGAATCTCACAACTACTTTGGATTCCTCCCAACCAAGAAGATGGAAATGGTAGTGTATCGGGGCCATTTTAAGCACCCTTTTGCCTCTAATTTTAAAAGAGCCAACCTGTAAGAACACAGATAAAGTTTCGATCACAAAGACTCCACCTATCACTAAAAGTAATATTTCCTGTTTAAGAAGCACAGCCACGAGACCCAGAATGCCTCCAATTGCAAGGGAGCCTGTATCTCCCATAAACACCTCAGCAGGATAACTATTAAACCACAAGAATCCTATGGCTGAACCCAGGAAAGCTGTACAGAAGATAGTGATCTCTCCAGCACCATCAATAAATAATATATTGAGATAACTTGAAAACTTTACGTTCCCAACCACATAAGCAACCACTGCAAAGGCAGATGCTACTATACCTGAAAGACCTATAGCTAGACCATCCATTCCATCAGTAAGATTTACCGCATTAGTAGTTCCTATAATCACAAGCATAAGGAATGGTATATAAAAATACCCCAAGTTTAAAAATATATTCTTGAGAAAGAGAGAACTTGTCATGGTTTCATATCCAGTTCGAAGAGGAAAATATAAAAGTAGAGTTCCTATGACGAGAGCAGGAATAACCTGTATAACTAATTTCTGCCACACACGGAACCCTTCTCCATTTTTAACCTTGAACCAATCATCTATAATCCCAAACCCAGCCATCCATAACGTTATCGAAACAAGATATAGAATAAGCCTGTTTGTCAAGTCACACCAGAGAAGAACCGAGATCAGGAGTGAGAAAAGTATAATAATGCCACCCATTGTAGGGGTACCTTGTTTGTGTCCGTGGCTATCCTCAATATACTTTGATATAGGTTCTCTAATATTTTTCTGTGTTAGCCATCCAATTATTTTCCTGCCAAGAATTAAGGATATGAGTAATGAAGTAATGGAGGCATAAGCAGAACGGAATGTAATATATCTCAGAAGATTGAAGATTGTAAAATGCTCTCTTAAAGGGTATAAGAAATAGAACATACATCCTCCGCTAAGACCGAAACCATTGTTTCAAGATGAAGAAGGTGAGAAGATTTAAACAATATTATATCACCTTCTCTTAGGATAGATTTCAACTCCTTTAAGGCTTCACCCTTATTCCTAACAAGTATACCATTTCCAAACCCCTCTATGAAGCCATTCGCCTCTTCTCCTATAACAATCAATTCATCAATTTTACCTCGAATCCGTTCTCCAGATTCACGATGGAGTTCAAAGCTCTTGCTCCCTAGCTCTAACATAGGACCAAGAACTGCTACCTTTCTCCCAGGCATCCACTCAACAACCGAAACACTATTTAAAAGTGAATCGGGATTACTGTTATATGTATCATCTACGATTGTTATACTGCCTTTCCTCTTTATTTCCAATCTGTGAGGAATAGGTTTCACAGATGCTAATCCCATTCGGATGACATGGAATGGAATCCCATAATGGATAGCAACAGCAGTTGCAATAGTTGCACTCCTTAAAGCACCCATACCTGGTAGATGAATGTAGAATTCTTCCTTCGCTACACCAAACATACTTCCATCAATAGACTCCTGTAGTATCCTAAATGAATAGTCGTTATCTTTATTGAATCCTACGCTAATCAACTCATTGTATTCGATTGAAGATAATAAATCATCATCGCCATTGATAAATAGTGGACCTTTTAACCCTGAAATAATGCTCTTTTTTTCTTCCAGCACACCTTGCCTGTCTTTGAACGCTTCAAGATGAGAACGACCAACACCGGTTATAAGAGCAAGGTCTGGTTTCACTATCTCGGTTAGTTTCTTTATTTCACCTCTCTCATTAGTTGCCAATTCAAGTATTGCAAATTTTTCATCCTTCAATCGGAATATGTTGAGCGGAACACCAACACGATTATTGTAATTCTTGAATGAAACAAGAGTGGGCTCTACTGAACGAAATATCGGCCCCAGAAATTCTTTGGTGGTGGTCTTCCCAACAGAACCGGTAATCGCGATTACCAATGGATTCACAGTTTCCCGGTAATAACAGGCAAGAGCACCCAGAGCTTCTAAGGAGTCCCGGACTAGGATAAGATTCTCATCTCTCGCTTTTTTCTCTGATACGATAGGAAGGCCGGATTTTTCGATTGCTTCATCTGAAAAATCATGGCCGTCAAAATTCTCACCCTTAAGCGCAAAGAACAATTCACCTTTCTTTATAGTTCTTGAATCCACACTGACACCGGTTATCACCTTCTTATCCAACCGATTCCCACCTATAGCCTTACCCTTTATTGCCTCGATTACCGTCTTAATCTCTAATGCTCTCATCTCTCGAAATACTCCTTCACACATTCTCTATCAGAAAAAGGAATCTTCTTCCCCATTATCTCCTGATACTCTTCATGTCCTTTGCCGGCTATCAGAACCAAATCACCCTCACGAGCAAGATCTAAAGCTTTAAAGATAGCCTTTTTTCTATCGGATATACGGTACACTTCACCATCCTCAATTCCATCAAAGATATCATCGATTATACCCTCTGGATCTTCACTCCTTGGATTATCAGAAGTGACTATAGCGATATTAGAAAGTTTCGAGGATACCATTCCCATAATTGCTCTTTTACCCTTATCCCGTTCACCTCCAGCTCCAAATACTGTTATCACTTTATTTTGATTTAATTCCTTAAGGGAGGAAATCACGTTACTCAAAGCCTCAGGAGTATGTGCATAATCCACAATCACAGAAATGGGTCTGGGAACATTAATCTTTTCCGTTCGCCCCGGAAGAGAATGAACATCCCAAATCCCTTCGATAATTCGGGTATCTTCTAATCCATCCATAATTGCAACAGACGTTGCAGCTAGGATATTGTACGCATTATAAGTGCCAATAAGTGAACTCCTGACCTCTAAGCTTCTTCCCACACCCTCTATGCTCAAAACAAGATTTTCAAAAGTATTCTCAATAATGTGTCCTTGAATATTTCCTTTCCTAAATCCATAAGTAATCACCTTCGAGTCTGTGTTTTTTATAAAGTAAGGGGCATCCTGGTCATCTACATTAATCAACGCCATCTTATCCCGATGTAAGGCCTTAAAGAATCTCGATTTAACTTCTCTATAGGACTCAAAAGTTTTGTGGTAGTCAAGATGATCCCTGGAGATATTTGTAAATACACCATAATCAAAATCTATAGAAAAAATCCTATCCTGAGCTATAGCATGAGAGGAAACTTCAATTACAGCAGTTTTAAACCCTTTATTTAAGGCATTATGAAGTTCTCTTTGGAGAATAAGGGGGCTCGGTGTAGTATTTATTGCCTTCATTTCACTATCAGGAGTGAAGTATTTGATCGTGCTGAAACAAATGGAATCTAAATAGATCGAAGAAAGTAGAAAAGCTGTCGTAGTTTTCCCATCGGTTCCAGTAACTCCGATGATCTTCATCTTTTCGGAAGGATTTCCATAAAAGTTAGATACAACTTGAGCAAAGGCTTTCCTTGAATTCGGAACTTTAATATTGGCTATATCGACTGAAATATCCTCTTCTACAATAAGGGCTACTGCTCCATTCCCAATAGCTTCCTTTATGAATTTATGTCCATCTTCTACCTCACCTCTCAAAGCGGCAAATAGATAACCGTGCTCAACCTCCCTGGAATCATCAGTAACTCCAGTGATATCATTCACTTCTCCTTCACTTTTTACTATATCAACCCCTTTCAGTAGATCATCCAGCTTCATATTCTATTATAAGAACCTTTTTCTATAATCTTTAAGAAGGACAATCCGTTTTGCTGACTCACGAAAAGCAGGACATACAGTAACAGATGAGTAATAAGAGCTCTTTGGATTATCAACGAATATACCAATAACCAACTCCGGATCAGGATAAGGAAGAATCCCTACGAATGATGATACATATTCACCCTCTCTGTATCTACCCTCTCCGTACTTCCATGCTGTCCCTGTCTTTCCAGCAATAGGGAGTATTGAAAGAGAGGCTAACGCGCCTGTTCCCTTTTCCACTGTTTTGTGTAGGATCTGAAGAAGCGTCTCAGCACTCTTATGGTCACCGATCTTCCTAGTAACTTCGGGCTTGCTTCTCACTATAACCCTACCTTCCTTTCGTATCTCCTTCATCACTCTGGGTCTTAGCAATATGCCATCGTTTGCTATTGCTTGATATGCCATAACAATCTGGAGCGGTGTGGTATTAACCCCCTGGCCGAAACTCACCGTAGCTAACCTGATATCCCTCATTCGCTCAAGGATGGGTAATTTACCTGGATATTCAACAGGAAGATCAATACCTGTTCTACATCCTATACCGAAAAAGCGTGCACAGCGATAAAGTTCCCTTTTTCCGATCTTTCTCCCTATATTAACAAATGCTGCATTGGAGGAATAAACAACCGCGTCAGTGAAGGTATAGGCTGGATGTGAATGTGGGTCTTTGAAAATCTTTCCACCAAAATTAGTGAAGCCAGAAGAATCCACCACTATCTCGGTAAGAGAAAACCCCTTGCTAATCCATGCAAACGCTGGAATCAACTTGAAGACTGAGCCGGGTTCAAATTGCCAGGCAACGCATCCATTATTTCTCCATCCTTCGTCTGGAACAAATTCTGGAATGTTAACCATTGCAAGGATTTCTCCTGTTCTGATATCCACACAGAGTCCAAAAACCTGATCCGCTTTTGTATCTTCCTTTAACTTATGCAACTCATCTTCCAGGATATACTGAATATCAAGGTCGACAGTTAGATATACATCCTTACCTGGAACAGGGTCCTTATATCCTTCTTCACATCGTTTCAGAAGTTTTATTCCTGAATATCTCGGCACCTCAAGGTAATGCGCCCATCCATTTGAACCAGAGAGAAACTCATTATACTCACGCTCAATCCCACTTATCCCTTTTCTCTCCCAATTAAGAGAACCTATGACTGTTCTACCAATCCTACCAGACGGATAATATCGGAACCATTCCCTTACAGCATACACTCCTTCAAGGTCAAGCTCTCTCACAACAGAATCATTTACACCTCGTGTGATTTTAATAAGTTCAAAATCTTGTTGGAGAAGTGATTCCAGTTTCCGAACATTTCCCAATCCATAACCTGCAAGCTTAGTAGCAGTTTCTTTCGGATCAGAAATTCGATCCTTCTCCGCATAAAGTGTAAAAAGTTTAAGGTCCGTTGAAAGCACCTTACCATTCCTGTCAAGTATTTCACCTCTCCTAGCTTCTGTTTCAAGGTAACGCATCTCTTCAGCTTTGCCAATGTTCCCAATATTTCGGGATTGTAAGATCTGAAGATAAAACAATCGTCCAAAAGCAATAATCCAGAGAGAAACTAATAAAAGTATGAGAGAAATTGCTTTCAAGCGAAAAACTCTGCTTCCCATTCTTACCTCCTTATCTTGGAGGGCGCTCTCAAGTCTATTATTTCTCGCTTGCGTGGATATCTCATATTTAATTCTTCTCGTGCTCTTTTCTCAATCATAGGTACACTAGTAGCCTCTCTGTATCTGGATCGGAGCCTAACGACTTTATTCCATTCGATGCCAATTTCTTTCTTCAGGGCTTCAACTCTTAAGTTCAGATTAATAACCACATTCTTTCTCCAGATATGAAGAAGAAACGGAGAAATAATGATGAGAATTATCGCAAGCAGCTTTAATATTCTCATTTTTCAAATGCCCTGAGATGTGCACTTCTGCACCTTGGGTTGTGGCTAAATTCCAAGTTTTTCGGAGTAATTGGTTTATTCGTAAGAGTTGAAAGTCCCTCCTTGTTCATAGTGTTAAGTATTAATTTCTCTTCACCAGAATGATAGGTAATAACTACCAGCCTCCCCTTGTTTTTCAGTATCCGAGAGGCTCCTATAATACCTTCCGTAATATTTTCCATTTCTTTATTAACTACTATTCGGAATGCTTGAAATACCCTGCCAAGATGTTTATGTCCCGTTTTCCTCGGAACTGATTTTCTCACCAGTAAGGCAAGTTCATGAGTAGTTTTGGGTCTTTCATTCTTGATTTTCTTCGCAATGCTTCTAGAATGCCGCTCTCCCCCATATTGATAAAGAATATCTGCAATCTCTTCTTCATCCCTTTCTTCAATGAGATCATACGCCGTCATACCTTTCTTTCCATATCTCATATCAAGAGGTCCATCCAGACGATATGAGAAACCTCTTTTCGGATCATCAAGTTGATATGAGGAATAACCAAGATCAAAGAGGACTCCATCTAAGGATTTCCCTATAAAGCAATCAATGAATCGGAAATTACTATTAACGAGTAAGAATCTATTCTCAAAATCAGAGAGCCTTTCTTTTGCCAATTTTAACTGCCTTCTATCAAGATCAACACCTATAATAGAGGCTTCGGTCCTTTGGAGAATAGCAAGAGAGTGCCCACCACAACCAAGGGTGGCATCAAGATAGAATCCACCCCTCTTTACTACTAATAAGTGAATTACCTCATCCACCATCACGGGATGATGTATTACTGCATTCCCCACTTTTCCCCTCTAAAGCTCCAGCATTGAAAATAGTTCATTGGTATCCCCCTTATCTTTCGAGTACTCTTCGTATACGGAGGGTGCCCATAATTCCACTTTATCAATGGCACCAAGGAAAAATACACCATCCTCAATCTTAGCATATTCTCGAAGTTCCTTTGGAAGGACAACTCGACCCTGGCTATCCATAGAAAGACGCTCGGCTCCATACGAAAAAGCCCTTATAGCATCCCTTATCCTCTTTTGGGAGTACTTCTTTTCCGAAAGTTTCTCAATAAATTTATTCCACTTGCTTAAGGGGAACAAAAGCAATGAAGCTTCAAATCCTTTGGTTATATAAAAACTGCTCTCATCCTGCTCAGTCAAAACCCCTCTGAATTTGGCAGGGATGAAGACCCTCCCTTTATGGTCTACAGAGTAAATATCATTTCCTATAAAATACATTTATCAACCCCCTGATAATGGCTGGCTAACAATATATCCTCCACTTCTCCCCACTTATCCCCACAATTTTAGAGCAAAAATACAGTTTTGTCAAGGGGTAAAGTGATTTTTTTCTCTTTTAAAGGACAAAAAAGTTAAGAAGAAATCGAGAATCGTCCCACTTCATTAAAAAAAATATATTTAAAAATATAGGTTCATTCGATTTATAGCTGGATTTTAAACCTACTGATTCTTTACCAGTGCATTTAATAAACAAAACATATTTTATATCTTTGTTATGAATTAAGTATCGACAACGATTTTCGATACTTCAAATAACTTGTAATCCTACAAATAAGAAGTAAGTACAAAGCGTGAGCCAGTTCTCTAACGTCTAATCAAAAACGTCTACAGTCAGAGCATTTTTAAGGACGTTCTACTTGGCGTATTTCAAGGCATAGTTAAACATTACAACCATTTCCCCATTCATTTCTTCTCTATTTTAGGTATTTGAAAATATCCTCACGCAAGCACTTGACTTTTCTTATATTTACTTTAAATTCAAGTTGATGTTAGGCCGTGTAAAAAAGAGTGTTAAAAGGGTTTAGCAGAGGAATAAGTTATTTGGAAATAGGTGCATACCATCTGGATTTAGCAATTATCACGAAATATCGGATATAAAAAGCAATGCGCCAAAAAATGTTAAATTGTTTGATTTCCGACTGTATTCGGTTCCAAGCTGAAGGACAGTATGGAGATTACACAAGGAGGTTAGAGTAATGACAAAGGAAATCTACGTTGGGAACTTACCCTTTAGTGCATCAGAAGAAGATATTTCTAAACTGTTTTCACAGCATGGAACCGTACATTCAGTAAAGTTGGTCACTGATCGTGATACCGGAAGGCCTCGTGGTTTTGGTTTTGTGGAGATGGATCAGGACGAAGCCGATGCAGCCATTCAGGCGCTTAACGGTACTGAACTTGATGGGCGCAGTTTACGCATTAATGAGGCCAGAAAACGCGATTCTCGTAATTCTCGTCCTCAACGACGCAGGTATTAAGATAAATGCTAAATATCGAAGCGCCATAAAGATCATAGCTCTTTTAGAGTCTGATTAGGATTCCTTCTATACCCTCGTACTTGATTAAAAATGGCAAATAACCTGGGTTATATGCTGGGAGGTTCACGCCTCCCAGCATTAGGGTCATTGGTTGCGCGCCAAAAGTCAAGAGTCAGGGTTTAACAGCAGTTTATAGCCTTTAGAGAAGCGATCCGGTGGTTCGCTGGGCCTTCTGTCTCCGGTTTACGGTTATACTATGGTTCAACATTCACGGACGCCATAAATCCCAGGGAATATTAGCCGAATAGAATATGTTTTTTAACCGACGGAGTCAACCATCTTTCTTATAGCTCTGATGTGCTTTGGTGTTGTTCCACAGCAACCTCCAATGATTGACACACCTAAAGAAACTAATTCTTTTGCTTTTTCTGCCATAAACTCTGGTGTCTCGGGATAAACAACAGTATTTCCTTTTATCTCTGGAATACCTGCGTTAGATTGAATGATAATTGGAAGATGGCTAAATTCCCTGAATTCCCTGGCTATCTTTATCATGTTATCTATACCGTTTCCACAGTTCGAACCTATGATATCGGCTCCTGCATTTGTAAGTCCTTTTACAGCTTCTTCTATATTTATACCCATCACAGTATAAAAACCTCTGGGGATGGGATCAAATGTCATTGTTGCAATAACAGGGGTTGACGACGAAACAGTTTTCGCCGCTTTAACGGCAATTGTTGCCTCTCTCAAATCGGTCATTGTCTCTACGCATATAATGTCAACGTCTGCACTGATGAGTGCCTTCATCTGTCTTTCAAAACTATCGTACATTTCGGAATCTGATGTATCCCCATAAGGCTCCAGGAGTTTTCCACTTGGGCCGCAGGAACCAGAGATATAAGCGCATTCTCCTACGATTTTTCTTACAGCAAGGACAGCATTTCTGTTTATTTCCTCTGTTTTATCCGCAAGCGAATAAAACGAAAGCTTCAAGGGAGACGCTCCAAAGGTATTGGTCTGAACTATATCAGCCCCTGCCTCAAGATAAAGACTGGCAATCTCATGAAGGATCGGGAGACGTGTAAGGTTAAAAGATTCCGGAGGTTCCCCTGCCCCAAGACCACGTTCCATAAGCATTGTTCCCATTGCTCCATCAGAAACAAGTATCTCGCCATTCTTCAATCGCTTGAGAAGTCCTTCCACCCTACCTCCCATTTTTAAAAGTAACCGCAGATACACACAGATGTTCGCAAATACAATTACTTCTAAAATTCATTTAATCTGTGTCTATTTGTGTTCATCTGCGGTTACACAAATTTTTTTGAGTTTTTTATAAGTTCTTTCACAGTTTCCACCGCGTTAACGCTATCATAGCCGTATGCATCAGCTCCTATCTCTTTTGCATATTCTTCTGAGACAGGAGCTCCACCAATTATTATTTTTATTTTTCCTATAAGACCCTCTTCCCTTAAAAGATCCATAACATTCTTCATAACAGGCATCGTTGTTGTAAGAAGTGCAGACATACCTATAACCGTAGCATTTTCTTTCTTTGCGGTTTGGATGAACTTCAAGGGCGAAACATTGTTGCCAAGGTTTATAACTTCAAAGCCAGCACCCTTAAGCATAATACCTACAAGGTTCTTTCCTATATCATGTAAATCCCCTTGAACCGTCCCGATGACCACCTTTCCAATAATTGGTATCCCTTCTTGTATAAACATCGGTCTAAGTAGGTCCATTCCTGCATACATTGCTGTGGCAGCAAGAAGCACATCTGGAAGGAAGATTTCATGAGCCTTGTACTTTTTTCCTATTATGTCCATGCCATAAATCAGACCCTCATCAAGTATCTCCTTGGGGGTTATTCTCTCTTCTATCGCTTCTTTCGTTAATGCTCTTACCTTTTCATCATTGCCCGACTGTAAGCTCTCTCGTATCTTGTTTAATATATCCATTATGCTATAACTTCCTTGTTGTTATGTCCTGATTCTCTAAACAACCCCCTTATCCTATCTCTGCAGGAGTGTGTTTTGCATTGACTGCAGAAAGGATAAGAGTCTTCAAAGTTATGAATCTCTTTCTCCCCGGAAACTATTACACCCGATATTGATTTTAATGGTTTCATTAGATAACTACCCAGGAGTGTGATACCAATATCCTCTGGATGCAGAAATTCAAATAGTTTTTTTTGCCCGCTCATATGCCAACCGCAATAACCTGGACTATATCTTAAAATCCCTGTTGATGCATTAATCTCACCCTTTTTTGAGAGCAACTTTAAAAAATGGTATTCAACAATGTCGGCCGCCTTTTCAACTCCATCTGATGCAACAGAATCTAACATACTTCCGAGAGCCAACTCATTTGCTTTGAAGAGTTCATCTATCTTTTGACTCAACCTATCCCCAAGTGTGACGGCGAAAATAGCAAGATTTCCTGCCTCCCTGAAGATATCATCAAGGGGAGTCCTCTTTTCATTCAATCCTTCACCGGTGTAGATAGATTCAAACTCGGGTATGGATATTTCTGAAATGATACCTTTCGGATGAGAAAATTCAATAAAAAGTTCCATTGCCCTGTTAAAGAGTGCTTCAATTTTCCGAGGTAACTCTCTGTCAATAGTGATACCTTGAGTTTTTAAGACGGTAACTCTACTCGGTTTAACATCATAGATAGGGATCTCGATAATTTCTCTCATAAAGTTATCTCCGGGAGACTCTCCATTCCATAACGATGCGCCTCAAGTTTCATAAGTTTTATCAACTCTTTTTTTGTACTATCCGGAAGTCTTGAGGGTTCATAATCTTTAATTAGTTTCTCTACCTCACTATGAGCCCTTTCTAAAAGTGCTAAACCACCTTCCTCTTGCCATCTCGCCCTATTTGCCCTGTCAATTACAGGCCCTGGGAAATAAAATTCTTCATGTAAATACCGACGCGTATGTTCTGATATTAAGAGGTGCTGTTCCCTTAAGAGTTCTTGGAATCTCGGGAGCGATGGAAAGTCCTCTTTGGGTTCAATTCCCTTTATCAGACGGAGTGCCATTCCACATATCTCATTATCAAGAACAAGCTTTTCAAGACTCTGGCAACTTTCGAAATCAAGCATCCCAGGCCCTGAAATGTTATTTATACCAGATAGAGTAGCAAGCACAGCACCCATTCCCGATTCAAGACCTGCCTGTGCATCAAGCTGCTTCGCATCGCTCAGCGATATATAGCCCTGAGTGGGGATACCCAGATATTTCCCGATCTCATTATATGCACAGTCTATCATCTGTGTTTCTACAGCCCCCATTGGAGTCGTCTCATATCGGACATCAAATATTGCCGGTGAGCCGCCATAAAGGATAGGTGTTCCTGGATTTATAAACTGGCTGATTACTATACCACTCAGAGTCTCAGCTGTATGCTGCACCAATGTCCCGACAAGGGTGACCGGTGCCATAAATCCCGATAATGGCATGGAAACAAATTCTACGGGGATTGAGTAGAGTGCACAGTCAACAACATTCTGGGATGTAACATCACTCCATTTAAGAGGTGACGTTGGGCAGCAGGAGAATATCGTAAGAGGTTTTAGTGCAAGTTCCTCTTTTGTCCCACGTACACCAATCTGAAAATCCTTCATTACATTGAATGATTCAATGGTAAAGGCTCCTGTGACAACAGGTTTTTCACAGTATAGAAGGCTTAAGAACAGCCTATAACTGTCTGAAATTTTTTCATTAATATCTGCTGGTATAAATGCTGTGCTCTGTGAAGCAATGTTATTAAGCTGACTTATAACTTTTGTATGTCTGATATAATCCTCTGTATTTGGCTTACGAATCTTCTTAGTTTCACAGTCAAGGATATTTAATGCAGCTGAACCAGGCGTAAAATATACATTATAATCCGAAAAGTGATGTGTTTCATTACCAAGAACATCATAGAGTTTAAATGAGCGCGGGACTGTTTCCAAAGCTTTATCAATAATTTCATCCTTTAGAATAACATGATAGTTCTCCATTTCCACATTTGCACCAAAATCCCCCAGCATAGAAAGGATATCCTCATTGTGAATCTCCACGCCAAGTTTACAAAGAACTTCCCTCGCTTCCCTTATTATCTTTTCTATAAGCTCATCGCTCAGAAATCTTAAAACAGGCCTCATTATCTACTCCTTTTAAATTCATAATAATTTGCTTAATCATACATAAAATCTCCAAATATTGCAAGGAATTTTTTAAATACAAATGTCACTTGACTTTTTTCTTTCTCCGCTATTATAATAATGACTGACCGTTCGGCCATTATTATAATGAAAGTAAATCAAGGAAATTTTAAAGGAGTATTTCAGTGCCAAAGATTGTAAATAAAGAACAGCGTAAAAAAGAAATAGCTCTTGCTGCATTGGATATATTTGCAGAAAAGGGTTTTGAGGCAGCCACTATAAATGAAATAACCAGGTTTGCAGGAATAGGCAAAGGTACCATCTATGAGTATTTCAAATCAAAGGATGACCTGATTTTCAACTCAATAAAGGTGTGGCTCGAACTTATAGAGAAAAAAACTAAAGATCAGATTGTTGAAATTAATGATCCTGCCCAGCGCCTTCGTACATTTGTACAGGCTTCAATGGAGGCTTTTATATCGGATGAACACGCTATGAAGCTTTCAATTGCTTTAATGCAAATAACATTAAGTGAAACAAAGCCTTACATAGAAAAAAAAGTTTTTTTTGAGACACTTATGAATATGTCCAAAATTATTGTGGACATTCTTCAAGATGGAGTATCTAAGGGGGTATTCAAACCGGAAGTATCAAAAAATGCCGAAAAGATAGCTGTTAACTTATTAGCATACCTTGATGGCATAAGCGCATATTATTGTATAAACAAAGCTCACATTAATCTCAAGAAACAGATTGATATCTTCCTCAAGCAGCTTATGGCAAGTATAATGATGCCCCAATCTACCCAAAAAAAAAGGAGAGTATGATTATGGTGGGGGCAGAAGCTCGCTCTCACTAATGGAAAAGTCATGCTTTTCCCCCAATATTTTTTCTCTGTGCTCTCTGCCTACCCCGTAGGGAGGAACCGACCGTATCGAGGTATCTCTGTGGCAAAAAGTCAACTTGCAAAATGGAATTTTAACAATATATTGGACTATGGTGCGCTGGATAGGTCTTGATATCGGAAGTAAATGGACTGGGATTGCAATGACCGATGAGTTGAACATTATAGAGCCCAGGGATACGATAAAAACTGAAGACTTAATCAAGGAACTGAAGAGATACAAGCAGGAATATGAGATAGAAGGTTTGGTAGTGGGATTTCCTTTGACGACAAAGGGAAAGGTAGGAGAGAGAGCAAAAATGGTGGAGAGGATAAAAGAGGAGATACAGATCGAATTAAACCTTCCTGTCCATCTCCATGATGAACGCTTTACAACAAAAGAAGCGATGGAAATAGCTTTGGAAATAGGTAAAGCAAAGGATAAGCGACTACTCGATAGAATAAGTGCAACGTTAATCCTAAAGAGGTTCTTTGAAGAGAATTAAGATTTTCTGTATTCCCTTAATTATTGCTCTCCTTTTATCCCCAATAGCCTTTTCCAAATTAAAGAACGAAGAAATAGCTGTAAAGATTGAAAAGGGGAAGAATGTCAATGAGATTGCTTCACTCTTAGCTCAAGGGCGAATAATTGAGGATAGATACGGATTTCGAATATTGTGTACCCTTAGCGGGAAAGCAAATAAGCTCTCCTACGGGTGGTACAAACTGAGAACTTACCAGGAGCCTCGTTCCGTTCTAACTATTCTATCAAAGGGTCAAAGAATGACTGTCTGTGTAACTATACCAGAGGGATTAACTGTGGAGCAGACGATAAATCTTTTAGCATTGAAGACTGATATCGACGTAGAAGGCCTGGATTCTTTATCCCATGATGCGGAATTTATACACAGTTTAGGAATAAATGTTAACTCCCTGGAGGGTTTTCTCTTTCCTGATACATATATCTTTTATAGAAGTGAAGACCCGGGGAAGGTTATAAAAAATATGGTTTTTAACCTATTTTCCATATTAAAACCCGCTTCCAGAATCAGTGATTCCAGAATTGTGATTCATTCAATGGAATTTAACCCATATGAGATACTAACGATAGCATCCCTTGTTGAGAAGGAAGCAATGGTGGATAGAGAAAAACCAATTATAGCTTCTGTCATCTATAACAGATTAAAGAAAAGAATTAGACTTCAAATCGATGCAACAGTGCTTTATGCTTTAGGATATCATAAGCCGCGCGTTTATTACAAAGATCTCAAAATAGACTCACCGTATAACACGTATAAAAACAAGGGTCTTCCTCCAGGACCAATCGCCAATCCCGGATACCAAGCAATAATTGCTGCAATGCATCCAGCAAAAACTGATTATCTTTATTATGTGGCCACTGGTAAAGGAGACCACATCTTTACAAAAACCCTTAGTGAACACAATAGGGCAAAATTTGAGGTAAAGAGAAACCAGTAGTCGCTACACCCCATTGAAAAAGTATTTGGACGCAGATTAACGCAGAAAAATGGGTTAATAGGAAAATGAGTAAATGGGTGAATGAGGTGGTCTATTTAAACAATTATCGAGGATCGAGCATCTAGCATCGAGAATCCAGTATCTTTCACTGAAACCTAAAGTTGTATTTTTTATCTGTATAGATCAGTGTCTAAAATTGGGGTTGGGAATTTTGTTATTTCTTTAATGCTTGAATCAATCCGGAAATTGTATATTCCATAGGAACATTAATGCCATTTTCTCTAAGTTTTTTGGACACAGAAATTGCATAAGGAATATCACAACCAGCTTCAAATACCACATCCCAATCCACTTCCCTCGGTGGGCAAGAGCACACAATCTTACCATCAACGATTAGAGTAAGTTGGTCTACGCATTCAATAATATCATTCGAGTGATGAGCAATCAATATGACCCCAACCTCACCCTTTAGTGATTCAATAATAGTTACCATCCTTTTCCTCGTCTCCCAGTCAAGCCCGCTAAAAGGTTCGTCAAGGATTATCCATGATGGTTCCCAAACTAGTATTGAAGCAAGGGCCACTAATCTCTTTTCACCCTCAGAAAGAGTAAAAGGGGATCCCGAAAGGATCTCATCTCTCAACCCAACCAATTCAACTACACGCGAAACTTGTTCATCTATGCGTTCCAAATGGTGTTTCCTGGCACCATAAGCAATCTCTTCATAAACACTCTCCTTAAAGAAAAGATCTTCCGGAAACTGAAAGAGAAATCCCATCTCCTTACGAACACCTTGAATTTTTCCCCTGGGAAATACTACCCTCCCACTTCGAGGCTTCATTAGATGTGCAATTAGGAGAGCAAGAGTAGTCTTACCTGCAGCAGTGGGACCTACGATAAGATGAACTTCACCGGATTCAAATCTAAGAGAACAATTCTTTAATACTAAGGAATCGCCATATCCAAAGCTTACATTCTTTAAGAGTACCATCAGAGAATTTCCAGAATCTCCTCAAATTTCGGAATATCGCTCTTATTTTCTTTAAGCAGTTTTTTAAACAAAGCCTTCTGCGTAGGAATGATATCCTTCTCCATTAGACTTTGGATCGAGGATTCGAAATTTACCTCCCCATTCTCAAGTAAAATCACTCTGTCCCCCCATCTTATTTCTTCAAAATCCTGCGTTATTATAAGTAGTGACGAGGAACACTCATCCCACAATCTATAAATCCTCTCTCGTGTTCTCCTGTCCAGAAATGAAGTTACTTCGTCAAAAATAAGGTAATCAGGAGACATTGCGTAGATACTAGCTATAGCTACGAGTTGCTTCTCTCCTCCTGAAAGTTCAGCGGGATCTCGATTGAGCATATCCTTCAAATCCAATTCGTCAATAATGGAATCTATCCTTCCTCGAATTTTCTCGTGGTTCTCTTCAATATTACTCAAACCAAATGCTATCTCCCGCTCTACATCAGTTGTAACAAACTGGGTTTCTGGATCTTGAAAAACAATACCTATCTTCTGTCTAAGGGAGGTAAGACCATAAGCAGAAACCGGTCTGGAATCAATAATTATATCTCCTGAAGCAGGTTTAAGAATACCTGAGAGTGATAATGCTAAGGTAGTTTTACCAGCACCATTTGGTCCTAAAAGAATTAAATTTTCTCCTTTATGCCATGAGAAAGAAACATTCCGGATGACAACTTTTTCTCCCCTCTCAATGGTTAAGGAATCGACTCTTATCACATGTAGAGATTAGTAAGTATTCTTATAAGTATCTAAATAGTCATAAGGATTTATAGGTTGACCTAGAACCCTTACCTCGTAATGTAGATGTGGACCTGTAACCCTACCTGATGATCCGATACAACCAACCCTTTTACCCCTTTTAACCTTCTGTCCTTCCACCACATAGATCTTTTTCAGGTGAGCATATCTTGTCTCAAAGCCAAATCCATGTTTTATCTTCACTGTGTTACCATATCCAGGTCTCAATTTGGTTGAAGTGACAATACCATCAGCAGCAGCTACAACAGGAGTCCCGGGATAATTTGCTATGTCAAGACCCTCATGAAATTGACGCTTGTGGGTTATAGGATGTGTTCTCCATCCAAAGCCATCAGTAAGCCAACCGTATGTAGGCCAGATAGAAGGGGTATGAGAGAGACACCTTTCGAGTTTAGTGAGTTTATCTTCTGAATCCTCTAAAGATTTCCTCTCAAGACCTATTAAATTCTGTATTCTATTAATATGACTTTCCACCTGTTTGACACTAATGTCAATCGCATCAGAATAGAATTCTTTCCTCTCAGGAAATCCACCTACACCCATCTGCTTCACAGATTTGCTAATCGGACTCAATTCACTGGCAAGCAGGAGTAAAGTATTATTCTGCCCTACTTTTTCCAGGCTTCCATCAAGAAGGGAAACTTCGTTACTTATTATCTCGAGCTTCCTGAAATATTGCTCATTTTCCTTTTTGAGTTCTGCATACTCTCTAAGAAGTGCTTTATTCTTATTCCCTTCAACTACAATATAACTAAATGCTCCACTCAATATACCTAAAATTATGATAAGGGAACATACTAATTTTTCAGAAAAAGTAAAACCCCATACCTTTTCCCTGGTATTGAATATTATACTCCATTTATGCAGAAACATAATATATCTCTATAATGATTTATATTAAAATGTCAAGTGTTTTTTTTTAAAAAATTAGTATTTTTTTATATTTAAAATCCCAAAATAATCCGAAAATTTTAATAATTTATCTCAAGGCATTTAGAGATTAAAACCGAATATGTAATATTTTATGCAAATGAATATTACAAAACCCAAGGAGGAAATTATCACTTTTATTTTCAACCATGGATAAACGCGGATTTATAAATGTTTCTATCTAAATATTGTTATAAACGAATTGAGGGGCTAATGTGTGTGAACTACTTAAATTAATTAACCAATTAACTGATCAACTAATCCACTATTTTTATAAAGGCCATGTTTTTTAATATAATCAAACACTCTATATGGTAAATAATAATCCACAGGTTCTTTGTCACTTATAGCATTCCTGATCTCTGTAGATGAAATTTCTATGATCTTTGATTGTAATGGATTTAAATAAGGAGGGTATTCCTTTGGGGATTTACTCCTTCTAAGAACGTATACTTCAGCTATTTCAATAATCTCGTTCCATCTATGCCAGGAAGCAAATTCTTCTGCCTGATCTTCCCCTATGAGTAGGCAAAGCTCGCTCTCTTTCTCTTTAAGTTCCTTCAGGGTATCATAGGTATACGAAATACCCTTTCTCCTTCCTTCTATACCAAGGACCTCGAAGAAAGGATTATTCTCGGTAGCAAGGCATAACATTTCGAATCGATGATGGAAAGGTGTGGTTTTAATATCTTTCTTAAAAGGGGAGATCCAGGTAGGAACAAAGAGAACCTTTTCGAGGCCCAAAATTCGAACGGCATCTATAGCTACTATTAAATGCCCGATATGAACGGGATCGAAATTACCTCCGAAGACTCCCTTCACTGAATTTGATCTAACCTTTCTTTTGCTTCCCCCCCAAAATCTCCACCCACCTTGCTATAATAAAAGATTGCAAGAGAATCATTACCAGCACTATGGTAAATGTCTCCGAGAAGTAGGTAAGCCTTATCATCCCACTTATCGCTCTTTTTGATTACTCCTTTGAGGTATACCTTAGCTGCCTCATACCTACCCATTTTCATATAGATCTCCGCTATATCAAGGAGCTTTTGGTTACGTTTCTCATACACTCTATCCTTTCCTTCTTTTGCCTCTTCTAAATAGCTTGAGTAGGGATATCTAACAATAAACTCTTCATACACTGTAAGAGCTTCTTTTGCCATCGTCTGATCGCGTTGAGCTATCGGAGACAAATTCTCAAGACACTCTGCCTTTCGTAGCAGTGCCTTCTCTGCATACTCAGAACTTGGAAAATTGGCTATCAAGAATTGAAACTCTGGAAGGGCTTCTTCGTATTCTCTAATCTTGTAGTAAGACTCTGCATAGTAGAACTGTGCATCATCTACCCACTCACTACCTGGATACCTGTTGAAGAAAAACTTAAAATACTCTATACTTTTTCTATAATCTCCCTTTTCAAAATATCCATAGGCTCTTTGGTATTCTTCATCTGATGATAAAAGGGTTGGCTTTATGTCATGAATACATGTAGTAAAAGTAAGACATAAGACTGCTATAATAAGTTTTTTCAAGATCCCTCCTCCATACTTCCTACGACTCTGAGTCTCTCTTTCGCGTCCCTTACAATCCTTGGTTTTGCAAATTGATTTATGCTCAGGACCTTCTTGTAGCACGATTCCGCTTCCTTATATTTCTCCTGTGCGAACCTAATGTCCCCTAAAAGAAAATAGGCATCGTCTAGGAGCACCTTGGGAAGACCTAGAGAGATAACTTGAGCAAGATACAATTCAGAAGAGGAATAATTTCTCTCTTCAAACCTTTTCTTTGCAAGCATGAAGGACACCTTTCCTAACCAGTATTTAACCCTCCAATGCTTATGAATCTCTACCCCCTCCTTCAGTTCCTGATAAGCAGACAATAGCTCACCATCATGTATATAGCACTGTGCCAATTGGAATCTGGCATCCATATTTAAACTATCATACCCAATTCCAACCTTATAGAAATCAATAGCCTTATCATAGTTCATGGAATCAAAGTACCAATCGCCCATAAAGAAATTCCTTGCTCCCAGATCAAATCCTGGATCATATTCGAGTATCTTCTCCAGCATTAAATGAGCAGTGAAATCCATACCTCTTGTTATCGCATTATCAGCTGCCTTCTCTAGATCCAAAAGGACATTTGGCTTCCATGAAGGGTTAAGATCCAGTAGTCTATCAAAAGCTCTTATTGCCCTGCGCGGGTCATTCAGACGCAAATAAATATCTCCCTCCAGATATATTTCCCTTGGAACATTTGAATTTTTTAAAAGAAGCAATGCTTGTGTGGCCTTCATCGAATTGTAATACTCCATTGCTTTCTCATAATTACTCCGCCTACTGCAATTTTGAGAAAACAGGAGAGCCAAGATAAGGATTGTTAACTTACAAACGTTCGACAATGTTAACTACTAACCTTGACAATTTTGGGGCAGCTTCCCCTGCAGCCTTTAGGACCAGTTCATGATTTATCGGCAGAAGTGCGTCAGGGAGACCCAAATCGCTTATAATGGAAAGACCAAGAACTTTAGAACCCATCCATCTTGCAACAATCACCTCAGGCACAGTTGACATCCCAACAGCATCAGCTCCTAGTGTCCTTATCATTCTGTATTCGGCTGCAGTTTCAAAAGTGGGTCCCTGAAGCCCAAAATAGACCCCCTTTCTTACCTTTATGCCTATATCTAAAGCTGTATCTTCAGCAAGTTTCACTAGATCTTTATCATATGTATTGCACATATCAGGAAATCTTTGTCCCAATCTCTCATCATTTGGACCTCTCAAGGGATGTTCTGGAAAGAAGTTTATATGATCAGTTATTATCATTATATCGCCTCTTACAAATTGAGGGTTCAATCCTCCTGCAGCATTTGAGGCTATAAATGTTTCAATCCCTAGAAAGCACAGTAACTTTGCTCCGTACGTAACCTTCCCCATATCATACCCTTCATAATAATGAAATCTTCCCTTCATTGCACAAACATTCTTCCCCGAAAGTTTACCTCCAATCAGCATTCCTTCGTGCCCTTTTACTGTAGAAATCGGGAAATTTGGGATATCCTCATAGGGAATTCCTACCGGATTTTCTATTTTATCTGCCACTCCCCCAAGGCCTGATCCAAGTATAATCCCAACATCAGGCTTATCAAAACTTAAATGCTCAAGAACAGATTCTTTACTCCTGGACAGTCTTTCATATTCCAAGTCTTTCTCTTTTACTTCCATTCTAACTCCTTATTCTTCAAACAGATCACCTACTTTTTTACTCGATTTTGGGGAGACTGAGCCCTCCTTAACCCCTCTTTCTTTCACTTCATATACCTTTATTCTTTCCATCTCATCAAGCATCTTTAACTGTGATGAAAGGAACCCTCGAAGTTGCGCTATGAAACCATCCCTTTGACTCTTTAAGGCGCTTATTTGATTCTTCAGATCACGAACCCGGGCTGTCACATCTTCTAAAATCTCCCTCGCTTGCATTTTAGCCCTTTTCACTATCATCTCTGCTTCTTTTCGAGCGTTCCTTCGGATCTCGTCTGTGGTTTTTTGCGCTGATGTAAGGGTATCCTGAAGAGTTTTTTCCATCCTTTTGTAATCCTCAATCTTTATATCCAACTCCCGGAGTTGCTCCTGTAAACTTTTGTTTTCTCGAACTAGATTTTCCATATCTTTTGCTGTCATCTCAAGAAAAATATCTACTTCATTCTTGTCGTAACCTTTAAATGATTTTTTAAACTCTTGCTTTCTAATATCTAATGGTGTGATTTTCATAATTACCTCCACGGTCTTGGAAGTTTTATGGTGGAGGCGGCGGGAATCGAACCCGCGTCCGAAATGGCTGTTTGAAAGCGTCTACATGCTTAGTGGTTGTTTTTCTCTCGCCTTCCCAACACCCAACCACAGGACTAAGAAAGGCTATGCCAGTAATTTTTCATCCACAATCCCCTGGCAATGATTGCAGACTATTCTCCTTCTATGACACCCTACAAGAGAGTAGGAGAAGAACTCTCTCGCGGACGGGCAGCTAAATTAAGCTGCCAGAGCGTAATTAACGTTGCCGTTTATATTTATGACCACAGTTTTTCGAGTTATGGCAGCTCGGCATGCAACTTTCAATCCAATTCACTCCGTCGAGACCTTTTCGCCCCCGCTCCTTTTAATATTTTAATGCTTTATATTGAATAGTCAAGGGGGAGACAATAGTCTTCAGTCTTTAGTCATAAGTCCTAAGTTATTTTTTCTAAAACTTACAATAAATTTTTAAATTTGACTACTGACTATCGACTATAGACTGAAGACTATCTCCTGCATTTATGCAGGAAATAAGGGGTTGACAAACCCTACTTAGATATAAATGATATAGAAAATCTAATATCTCAAAGTTAAAATTAAATGCTTAATGAGGAGGTAGTATGGGAAATTCTTTATACAAAATAGATAAACCGTCAAATGAACCTATTTATCCTTATGGCCCCGGAAGTTTAGAGAAAAAGGAATTAAGAGAAAAAATAAAAGAACTTAAAGGTAAAGAGCTCGAGATTCCACTTATTATAGGTGGTGAAGAGATAATGACAGGAGATATTGGAGAATGTGTTATACCACATGAAAACGATAAGATTCTGGGCAAGTATCACAAGGCTGGAAAGGATGAAGTGGAGATGGCAATAAATGCAGCACTAAAAGCAAGGAAAAAGTGGTCAGAGACACCATGGGAACATCGTGCTTCTATCTTTAAGAGAGCAGCGGAACTACTGTCCGGGCCTTGGAGAAGCACCTTGAATGCAGCCTGCATGCTATGTCAGAGTAAGACGGTTTTTCAGGCCGAAATTGATTCTGCATGCGAACTAATAGATTTCTTCCGCTTTAATTCCTACTATATGACAGAGATTTACACCGAGCAGCCAAACTCACCAGGAGCAGTTTATAATAGATTGGAACATAGACCCCTTGAAGGATTTGTATTCGCTGTAACGCCATTCAACTTTGCTTCAATAGCAGGGAATCTTCCCACTTCACCCATTCTTATGGGTAATGTAACTGTCTGGAAACCAGCGTCTTCTGCAGTATATACGGCTTATTGGATAATGAAGTTATTACAGGAAGCAGGTGTTCCTGATGGAGTAATAAATTTTGTCCCTGGATCAGGTGGACAGGTTGGGCAACCTGCTCTCACCAATCTAAACCTTGCCGGTATCCATTTCACCGGTTCAACTGCAACATTCCAGTATATGTGGAAAACAATTGGGGAAAACATCATGAACTATAAGACCTATCCAAGAATCGTAGGAGAAACTGGTGGTAAAAACTTTATCTTCGTTCACGAAAGCGCTAACATGAAAGAAGTGCTTACCGCACTTATAAGAGGAGCCTTTGAATATCAGGGACAGAAATGTTCTGCAGCTTCGCGTGCTTATATTCCTCTCACCATGTGGAAGAGTGGATTAAAAGAGGAACTTATCCAAACAACTGAAGAACTAAAAATGGGGTCTCCTGAGGATTTTAGAAACTTCCTGACTGCAGTAATAGATAAGGCTGCATTCAATTCAATAGTGAAATATATCGACGATGCAAAAGAATCTTCTGATGCTCTGGTAATTACCGGTGGAGAATATGACGATTCAAAAGGATACTTTATAAAACCAACAATAATCCTGACGACAAACCCAAGTTATAAATCAATGAAAGAAGAGATCTTTGGTCCAGTCCTCACCATCTATGTCTACAAAGACGATGAATATGAAGAAACGTTAGAAATCTGTGATAAGACCTCTCCCTACGCCCTAACTGGTTCTATATTCGCAAAAAACCGCAATGCAATTATAAAGGCTGAAAAACTCCTCACACATGCTGCCGGTAACTTTTATATAAACGATAAACCTACAGGAGCAGTAGTGGGACAGCAACCATTTGGAGGGAGCCGGGCATCAGGGACAAATGATAAAGCAGGAAGTAAGTTGAACCTCCTTAGATGGGTCACTCCAAGAACAATAAAAGAAAACTTAGCTCCTCCAACTGACTACCGTTATCTATTTATGCAGGATAAGTAAAAATGAAAAAAGCAACTGTTGGCACTTTAGGGGAAGAGAAAAGAGTAGATTGTAATATACATCTTGAGTTAAAAAACACCGGTGGTATCAATCTTGATCTTAGTTCCAAGGTCGAGGTTATGTATGGTAATTCCATACGTGAGATTGTCCACAGAGAGTTATCATTCTTTGGGATAGAAAATACCAAGATAGTGATTGAGGATTACGGAGCGTATCCCTTCGTACTGCAAGCAAGACTGGAAACCGTTGTAAAGAGGGCCCTTCCTGATATAGGTAAGGAATTCCTGCCAGAGTTTTCAGAAAAGTGTCTCTATAAATCTTCAAGAGATAGATTTCGAAGGACTCGTCTGTATCTACCCGGGAATTCCCCCAACTTTATGATTAATGCCGGGCTACATAAGCCTGATGGAATTATACTGGATTTAGAGGATTCTGTTGCACCATTCGAAAAAGATGCTGCAAGGGCTTTGGTGCGGAATGCCCTCAGGGTTGTCAACTTTCACAATGCAGAACGTATGGTTAGAATTAACCAGTTCCCAATGGGACTTCTGGACCTCGAGTGCGTAATCCCGCACAACACCCATCTCATACTCATTCCTAAATGTGAATCCAAAGAGACAGTCCATAAGGTAGATGAAAAAATAAAGGAAATCAAGAAAAAAAATAATATTGAACAGGAGATATTCTTAATGCCTATTATCGAGAGTGCATTGGGTGTAATTAGTGCATATGAGATAGCCTCAGCATCTCCCAATGTAGTCGCTCTCACTATTGGTCTTGAAGACTATACAGCTGACATAGGTACTCATCGGACTAAGGAAGGCAGAGAGAGTTTCCTTGCGCGTGGAAGTTTAGTAAACGCTGCACGCGCAGCAGGGGTACAACCCATTGACACAGTATTCACAGATGTAGATGATGCTGAAGGGTTAAGGGAGGTAACCCTTGAAGCAAAATCCCTTGGATTTGTAGGAAAGGGCTGTATCCATCCTCGCCAGATAGAAGTAATACACGAGGCATTTGCACCAACAGAGGAAGAGATTGAAAAGGCAAAGAAAATAGTTAGGGCTTTTGAAGAAGCTAAATTACACAATCTCTCTGTAGTCTCACTTGGCAGCAAGATGATAGATCCTCCAGTTGTAAAAAGGTCAGAGCAGACAGTCAAACTTGCAATCAAAACAGGAAATTTAGATGAGAATTGGAGGGATAATGAATGAAGATTATAAGTTGAAGAAGAATGCAGCAGGGAGATTGATCCCTACTATAATAAACGGTAAAATTTCTATCCCCTATCAGGGGATAGGCAAATACAAACCAACAGGCAAAAAGGCTGCACCCCCCATAGCAAGTTGCGCGGATTATCCTGCCAATGGAAATAAGGTAGTAAAGGATCTTAAAACAGCATTAACTGAGACAGGAATAAAAGACGGTATGACTATCTCAACCCACCACCACTTCAGGAATGGAGATTATGTTGCAAACGCCGTCTTTGAGGCAGCTGCAGAAATAGGGGTAAAAAACCTATGCTGGTTTCCCTCAGCATCCTTTCCCTGTCATGCTCCCATAATTGAACATCTAAAATCAGGTATGGTTCATCACATTGAAGGCAGTATGAATGGACCTTTAGGAGAGTTTGCCTCCAGAGGAGGAATGAAGGGTATGGGGGTCCTGCGCTCCCATGGTGGTCGATATCAAGCTGTGCAGGATGGAGAAGTCCATATAGATATTGCAGTCATTGCTGCTCCGACTGCAGATTCCTTCGGTAATGCTAATGGCCTTTTAGGGGAATCAGCCTGCGGATTACTCGGTTTCGCACTAGCTGATTCCCAATATGCTGATAAGGTTATTGTTGTAACAGATAATCTGATTGACTTCCCCTGCCACCCATGGCAGATACAGGGTAACCACGTGGATTATGTGGTAGTAATGGATAAGATTGGCGACCCCGAGAAGATAGTATCGGGAACCACAAGGATAACAAAAAGCCCTGATAGGCATCGTATTGCAAGAATGGCAGCACAGTTCTTAAGAGATACTGGTATAATGAGGAATGGATTTTCCTTCCAGGCAGGGGCAGGTGGCACATCACTTGCCTTTGTTGATTACCTTTCCGGATATATGCGGGAAGCAGGAGTAACAGCACGATTTATAAGGGGTGGAAGTACTAAATTCCTGGTAGATATGTTGGAAGAAGGGCTTACTGATTACATACTTGATGGACAGACATTTGACCTTAAAGGCGTCCAGTCAATGAGGGAGCATCCAAACCATGCGGATACCAGCCCCTTCACAAGTTACAACTATCACGGGAAAGGGATGTTTGCGACGATGGTCGATGCAGCAATCCTGGGTGCAACAGAGGTAGATATCAATTTTAACGGGAATGTGGTTACTCATTCAGATGGGATGTTACTTCATGGGATAGGAGGATGGCAGAATACACTATTCTCCAAATGCACCATACTCACCGTTCCTACCTTTAGAAACAGGATTCCCATTATTGTAGACGAGGTTACAACTCTAGTAGGACCCGGCGAACTCATTGACGTAGTAGTCACAGAGAGGGGAATTGCAATAAATCCCAGAAGGAAAGACCTTTTATGTTCAGTGAAGGATTCAAATCTCCCAATACGTTCCATAGAAGAGTTGAAAGAAGAAGCAGATGAGATATGTGGTGGTAAACCCCAAAAGCCAAAATTAGGAGATAGAATAATCGCCGCAATCAAATGGGTCGATGGCACAGTGATTGATGCAGTAAAAATAGTCGAGGGTCCATAGATTCTAACTTTTCTTTAACTTTTAAAGCTTCCGACTTTTTATTCTTCAACTAATGACATTCGACTACTGACTAATGACTCATTATTGCTCATCCACTCATTTACCCATCTCCCACCTTGACTTATTAAATTTTTTAATAGGGTTTTATGAATGAGAAGATGAAAAATGATTTACAAAAACTATGCGATTCAGAAAAAGGAGGAGGTTTTGATGAATTATTTAGAAAAGTTTATCCCTGCAATTTCTGTTCTTTTGGTACCTTTGGGATGCGCCAGGGGAAATGCATCATGGGATAATACATAAGGTGTGTAGCTATCAAAAATACTATCACAGATGGATAGAGTACCCCCAGCGACCTGTATGCAATAAATTATTTTTGAATCCGATCTCTTATTACAAACGGTTCCTTCATTTCTTCGGGTTTAAGTATTTTCCTCGGTTTATAGCCTAAAATAAAGTATTTCGTTCCTATCAAATTCAATAAATCAACGTCTTTAAAGAATGTCCATATCAGAGCACCAACTTCTGCCAGACCCCACATAAAGAGTTCTGTGGTTACTGGCTTTGTTGGATTGGTAAAATTAATATATGTCCTTTTACATGTTCCCTTGGTCACGTCGTAACCCGTATGAAAACTCATAATAAATTTCTCCGAATCTAAGATCTCTGCCAGAGACCACTTATAGCCTTGATTTAAAAATATACGGCTTCTTCTATCAGATTCATCTACAATAAAGAGACCATCATCTACAAGTATTTGACTGACCGAATAGAAGAGTCTGACGATATCCCATGGATTGAAATGCGGTGTAGAAAGTCCATAAATTAATGCAATATCAAACTTTTCTTTTAGTTCGTGTACTTCTCTTGCATCTATAGTCAAAATCCTTACATCTTTATCGAGAATCTCACTTCCCCACTCTTTACCCATATTCAAGGCATCTTTTCTTAAATCTGTTATCATCGGAAAGTTCTATCTTTTCCTTCTTATCTCTCATATCAACACCCCCTTAAATCTCTACATTATTGACTGTCATATAAAACCGGAGACCAAACTTATAGTATTAAATAAAGTTAACACTCAACTATTTTTCCTGCTGTTATATTTCTTTCTTTATCGCCTCTTCTATTAGAATAAAATGCATCTGATGAATATGTGTCTTCAGGAAAGGTATAAACGGTTCTCACTCCCATCTCCTCCATTTCCCTCACATTTGCTTCCTTAAGATCAAGAAAATAACGAGCCTTTTCAATGTGAACACCAGGGATTCCTTCAATTTTAAACAAATCATATATCTCAACTCCAACCTCATAGTTTTCTCTTCTAATGGAGGGTCCAAAGGCCACAATCCAGTCAGAGACGTCCAATTTCAAATCATTTTTCATTTTTAGAAAAAACTTTCTTGTGATTCGGAGCAATGTTCCCCTCCATCCTGCATGCAAGATTGCTAAAATTTTCTTCCCGGTGTGGTAAAGTACGACAGGGAGACAATCCGCTGTTTTTACGTATATGATAATATCTTTCTCGTCTGTAAAAATTCCATCTCCGACCAGTTTAACTCCTGGGTAAGCTCTGTGAATTACTGAAGAATGAATCTGTCCAAGTCCACACGGCCTCCCTTGGATCTCCTTCAGTGGATCAAAGGATTTTGTCCCCTGCAAAACCAGAGCGTCCGAATCAAAGCTTAACTCATACCAGATTTTGCCTTCTCTTTCTTTCCTTTCCCACATCCCCTTACTCCTACTTCATCACTTTATTACTGGTGCGAAATAGCCTTGAGATTCACTTACACTCCAATTATTATCGAAGAAGCCTGCCGCAAGAAAATCTCCCGAGATCTCAGTCTGCCTGTTATAAATCAGGTAATCCGGTATACCTGCACCTGCATAAAGCGTATTTATTGAACCCGTCAAATATAGACCTCCTTGATCAGTACCCTCATTAACAACGACAAATTTCTGTTGATTCAGAGGATTGGGATATAAAAATTTTACTGCAATACCACCACCTTTAAAGGTATGTTTTCCAATTTTGACCCGGTTGCCATTGAGGGTAATGGGCAGATCTCTATTGATTCTATTCGTCACAGAATTAACCTCAGGGCCTCCAAAGAGAATCAGATTATAATTCCGGATGATCTCTTCAGTCACTGCGGTATCTGGGATTATACACACGTAGCCATTTGCTCTACGCCACCATTGTTGCGCCTCTATTCTTGCCAGGTTCAGACTTATCTTTTGCATCTCATTCTCATTCTTGGTTCCGTAAATCAACACAAATGGGGTAAAGTAAGCTGCCTTAATCGGGCCATACATATCTGGTGTTTTTTTCAAGTCCTTCCTGCACACCTCTCCTAAGGCAAATTTCCCCTCTAGCGTCCGATGAATCTTAACTTCTCCGTACTCATCCAATTCAGTTGTTATCTTGGTCCCATTCACTACAATTTCTAATTTACCCAGCTCTACTAAGCCCTTTTTCAGATAAAGCGTAAACTCGTTGACATTGGCAACATTTACTCCTATGGACTGAACGCCAGTAACTTGAGCTTCTATCATGGACTCACTGAAAACCTCATTCTGTCTCTCAATGCTTACCCAATAAGCCCTGTTATTCAAGCCCAGGTCCATAGTTTTATACACCACGTGTTTTGGTAATGGATTCCTCACTTTCTCCCTCAGGAATTTCATAAGTTCAGGGTGGTTTACACAGGCTGTGCCTGGGATACCTTCTTCTCTCCACCAGTGCCCCTTTCCAGGCACCTCATTGTATTTCACCTCATAGCCCAGCCTACGCAGAGTTTTCACTGCCCGGCGCGGATGAGTAGGAGGTACTGATTCATCATCACTTCCTTGTAAAACATATATCGGTAGGTCAAGTGCATTCTCCATAAGCACTAATGAGCGATTAGCTCGCCTTACTCGCTCAAATATGGTTCGTTGTTTCGGGGAAGCAAAAGTGTGGTCTTTACGAAGAAAGAAAGGAATATAAAGTTCAAAGCTGTTCCAACCAGCACTTGGAGCAATAGCAGCAAATTGATCGGGGTGCTGAAGTCCTATATTCCACACTCCGTGACCTCCCATAGAATGGCCTGTCAGGTAGATTCTGTTCTCATCTATGTCAAAACGCTTTACCGCTTCTTCCAAAGTATTTAAGGCATTGAGGCGTCCCCAATCCTGCCAATCGAAACCATAACGACGCCTGTTGGTAGGTGCAACTACATAGGCCCAGTCCTTTTTTGTATAGGCATTGACCTGTCCTTCGCATCTAACCCCCGCTCCATGAACAGTTAGAATCAGACCATAGGACTTAGTCGAATCAAAGTCCTCTGGAGGGAGAACTGAAAAGCATTGAACTGAGTTATCAAGTGATAATAGGAAGGTGGTTGTATAAGCCATTCCTCTGGCTTTGGTTATGAGAGCAATCTTGCTCTCGCCTTTCCATCCAGTGGTAGAAACTTCTATAGGAATTTGCACCTTATCTTCCTCAACTTCACTTTTTGACAGGGGTCTCTTTCCAATAAGTTGAATGGGAACCTTCTGGATAGAAAGCGGAGCCAGGTACTCAATCATCTTTGTAATCTTACAAAATCGTTCATCTCCTCCCAGAGTAAGTTTCACATCCAACGTCTTAGTCGTGGTATTTATCACTGGCACTCCTATCCAACTATTTATGGTTTGACCATAAACAACATCAGGTGCAGTTACATCTTTAACCTGCAACATAACAGGCCCTTCAACGGGAAGAATCCGGAAAGTAAAACTCAGCGCTTCATAACCACTTAGTTTTATTAGCAATCGGTTTATACCATCCTTTAATACCACGGGTATATGGACAAAGCCATGTCCATAAGGACCTCCTAAATGGGGAGTCCCGTTAAGCCAAAACCGACTTGCCTTTTCTGCCAGGATTAAAGCACGCTTCCATCCTTTATTCTCGAATTCCGTATATCCATAGCTCATATTCTGAAGTGCAGGCCAGCCCTGATTCTTCTGCAGTGACTCCCAACCCACTCCTTTATATGCAATGTCAACCTTGCCCTTCTCGTCAGCTTTAGTTTCCTGCCACTCTATGATGCCACCTTCTGCCATGCTGCTGGAATGTTTCATACCCTTCTTCGGTGTGATATTTAGTTGGCCACCCTGTTCGTACAGTGGGTCTATATAGCCTTCTCGTGTACCAGCGGAGAAGGGACCCACTGTTAACCAATCTGTTATCATCCGTTCTTCTGCTTGAGCAGGTAAGAAATCCTCAGAGCCTGACACAGCGATTGACAACAAGAGAATAACCAAAAAAATTACTGAGCATTTTAGTTTACTAAGAAACATACTTACCTCCATCCCTGCTCTATAATCGCAAACAATATAATTATAAACTCATCGTCTATCTCCGGTTTTCCATCCTCGGCCATCCTTATCCCCCACCTATTTATCGTAGGTAATTGACTAAATAGAATCAAGAGTAAGGAGCAAAAGATGTTTAAAATCGGTGAGAAAACATTAAAAATGCACGACTGCGAGGGTCTTGCAGCATATTGGAAAGAGGCCACTCTAGTTCAATCACTTCTCGAATAGCAATATATGTCTTCTTCTTAACCCGGAATTCTATGCTTAGGCCACCCCTCAACTCCGAATTTTCCTCCCCGATTAATCTACTCCATGATTTTTGAATCCCAACCAGAAGAGTTAGCCAGTCACGAAACTGATAATTATAAAGAAGGGTAATCCCAATCCCCTTTCTTTCGTAGTCGAGTGTATCCCTGGATATCCTCTTATAATTCATTGGAAAACCTATATGTAGATTGTCCCTTCCTAATAAACAAATCTCTAAAAACGGCTCAGCAAACAAGTGTTCCCATTGCCAATTGAAATCCTCTTCGGTATTGAATGAAACATAAGATGAATCTCTCTCTAAATAACTGAGCCTTAATCCACCCGATAAATTTTTCATCAGGCGATAATGGGAACTTATAGATAATGCCTTACCACCTTGTTCTCCCCTGCCAATAACCTCATCAAACAGAAAAAAATCTTTTTTACCTGGAAGTGTGAAACGATAATAATAAGAAAGATTCGCCCAATTATTTCGGATTCTCCCCTCCAGTTCCATCCTTATGGGAAATCGACTGTAGCGATTGTAATGATGGAAATCTTCTACAATTAGATAAAGAGAGTGATTATTCGCCAGATTCCTCCAGTACCCAAAACCCAAACCTATCATACTGTACCTTTTCTGGTATGCAGGCGCAACCACAAAGGAATAAACCCATGGAGGAAGAGTGTTTTCCCTTGGAATCCAGTTGAGTTCAAATCGGTGCAGCTCTTCTTGTAAATCATAACTATTCTCTTTATAAAAACGATAGTAAAAAGAAAGCTCCGAGAATAGCGGTATCTCAAATTTAGCCTCATATCTCTGCTTTAATCCATCAATATCAGAAAATCCCTGAACTATCCTGATGGCTCTCCTGCTTCCTATAAATAGAGTTTCCTCATTCGTTGGGAACCACGTAAAACTCTCGTCCAATAAATAGGTAGAAGGGAGTAAAAATAAGAGAATAATCACTCTATAATTAGAGACATATCAATTGATGGATATGAATGTGTAAGAACCCCGATAGAGATAAAATCAACGCCTGTTTCTGCAATCTCCCTAACGTTTGAGAGGGTTATTCCTCCTGAGGCTTCAAGAGTTATATTCCTGTCCTTTGTAATAGTAACTACCTCCCTCAATTCCTGAATATTCATATTATCAAGAAGTAAATGCGTTGCTCCATTTTCAATCGCCTCCTTCATTTCCTGAAGGTTTCTAACCTCTATCTCTCCCCTGATTTTAGAAAGCGCCTCTCTTATCCCACCAGCGATACTTATATGGTTCTCTTTTATGAGGACCTCATCATAAAGTCCCATTCGATGGTTAACCCCTCCTCCAACCCTTACCGCATACTTTTCTAAATATCGAAAGGTCGGAGTGGTCTTTCTTGTATCAAGGATTTTGGCACCAGTACCTTCTATTGCATCAACGAATCTCTTTGTATAAGTTGAAATTCCAGAAAGCCTCTGGATGAAATTAAGAGCAACTCTCTCCCCCATAAGAATCGCCCTGGCGTCACCCTTAAGGGAAATGATATCAATCAGGTTGTGACCTTGAGGATCCAGCCAGACTCCCTCGCCAACAAGGACTTTCATCTCTATTTCTTCCAGTTCCTCAAATACCCATCCTGTTATCTCTAATCCGGAAAGCACAGCCTTTTCCTTTAACTGTATCTTACCGGAAGTTGTATAGCACTCTGGAACTAAGTGCAGAGTAGTGATATCTCCTTTACCGATATCCTCTCTCAATGCCCTTCTTATTATAAGAAGCACCTTTTCTTTCTCTAATCTGTTCATTCATTATCCTCCTTATCTCATCCCGTAGTTTTGCAGCTCTTTCAAACTCCAGTAATTCTGCATGTTCTTTCATTTTTCTCGTTAGGTTTTCTATTGCTTCCATTCTTTCCATCTCTGAGGAAAATTCCTCGGGGATGTCAAACTGAACCTTAATATCTGTGCTCTCCTCTTTCTTGGCTCCAGCAACAGCAGTAGTCCTAAGGATTTCCTCCCTGGACTTTTCAATACTCTTAGGAGTAACATTGTGCTTTATGTTATATTCTAACTGAACATTCCTACGTCTATCAATCTCTTCCAATGCTCGCCTGATAGCCTCTGTCTCTTTATCTGCATAAAGAATTACCTTGCCCTCTATATTCCTTGCAGCTCGACCAGACGTCTGGATGAGTGAAGTCTCGGAACGTAAGAATCCCGCTTTATCAGCATCCAGTATTGCAACAAGGGAAACCTCAGGAAGGTCAAGACCTTCCCGGAGGAGGTTGATACCTACCAAACAATCAAAATCGCCCAGTCTGAGTCCCCTTAAAAGATCAACCCGTTCAACAGAATCTATCTCGGAATGTAAATATCGGACATTCAAACCCACATCTATTAAATATTCAGTTAATTCTTCAGACATCCTTTTTGTGAGGGTTGTAACAAGGACTCTTCCACCAGATTCAACAACCCTTCTTATCTCCTCGATAAGGTCGTCTATCTGATTTTGGACAGGGCGAATTTCCATATCAGGGTCTATAAGCCCAGTCGGTCTTATTAGTTGCTCTACTACTCCCCCAGATTCTTTGATCTCCCACTTATCAGGTGTTGCAGAAACATAGATAACTTTATCCACTTTTCCGAGGAATTCCCTAAAATTTAACGGTCTATTATCAAGGGCAGAAGGGAGTCTAAATCCATACTCAACAAGGGTTTCCTTTCTTGAACGATCTCCACGGAACATACCTCTTATCTGAGGAACCGTTCGATGAGACTCATCTATTATCGTGAGAAACTCATCTGGAAAGAAATCGATTAGAGTATAAGGAGGCTGTCCTTCCTCTCTTAAAGAGAGATAGCGGGAATAATTCTCAATGCCAGAACAATAACCTATTTCTCTTAGGAATTCGATATCATATCTCGTTCTACTCTCAAGTCTTTGTGCTTCTACGTATTTTTCTTTATCAAGAAGATATTTAACCCTCTCCTCCAGTTCCCTCTCTATTTGTTCTATTGTGAACGTAATCCTGTCTTTGGGGAGGACAAAATGATGCGCAGGATAAATATGAAAGGCCTCTAATTCTTCTATTTTCTTGCCACTGACCGGATCTATTCGGTAAATACTATCGATCTCATCGCCAAAGAATTCTACCCGCAACCCTTTAAATTCATACGATGGGTAGATATCCACCACATCACCCTTTACCCTGAAATTGCCCTGCACAAATTCTATATCATTCCTCCGATACTGATTATTTACCAGGTTCCTGAGCAATCCTTCTCTGGAAATCTCCATCCCCTTATTGATCTCGATTACCAGTGCTTTAAAATCAGCAGGTGAGCCGAGACCATAGATACAGGATACAGATGCAATAACAATTACATCTCTTCTTTCAAGTAGAGATGTTGTGGCTTTCATCCTGAGCCTCTCAATCTCTTCATTAATTGAGGCATCCTTCCCTATATAAGTATCGGTCTCAGGGACATAGGCTTCTGGTTGATAGTAATCATAATATGATACAAAATATTCAACTGCACTATCCGGGAAAAACTGTTTGAATTCGCCATATAACTGTGCTGCAAGGGTCTTATTATGTGACATTACAAGGGTTGGCAACCCTGCCCTCTCAATAACATTAGCCATAGTAAAGGTTTTTCCGGAACCCGTTACTCCAAGGAGGGTCTGATGTCTCTTTCCTTTCTTTAACCCCAATGATAGTTTATCTATAACCTGAGGCTGATCCCCAGTTGGTTTGAAACTCGATTGTAGTTTGAATTCACCATGCATATTAAAAAATAGGGGCCTTGTGCCCTTTTCGCAAGGTGTCTCTTTTTTATTGCCACAGAGACACGGAGGGTAGAGAGAAGAAATTTTTTAAGCCGCGATCCCTGCACGGTTCAATATAAATATTTATTAATTAAAGGGTTCAAGCGTATATATGACCGGAGACAGAGGTTGGGTTTTAGGTATGGAGTCCTAGGTCTTTGGGTTTAGAAGGTTGTGAAATAGGCGGATTTAGTGTGGAGAACTAAGACCTAAAATCTAACACCTTCCAGAGTGTCTTTGTGGTGAATTTTATCTGTGTTCATCTGCGTCCTATTAATGTGTCCTTTCTCCAAATATCAATGACCCAATCCTGACCATATTAGACCCCTCCTCAATGGCAACCGTATAAGAATTGCTCATACCCATAGATAGTATCTCCATCCTGGAGTTTTTCGTATTAACCTCTTTCAACTTTCCGAAGAGTTCCCTTGTAATCCTGAAGTAAGGACGTGCGATCTCTAGATCTCCAAATCGAGGTCCCATTGTCATAAGACCTTTTATCCTTATATGCTTTAATTCCTCCACCTTTATAATCGCCTCTTTAATCGTGGAAAAATCTGGAGGGAACCCTGACTTTGCGGCTTCTCGCCCACTGTTTATCTCCAGTAAAACAGGGATAACGGATTTGCCCGCCTTCTCTGCACGTTTATCAATCTCTCTTGCATTACGTGAAGAATCAACTGTCTGGATGAGACCGAATATTGGAAGTGCTTTATTTATCTTGTTCTTTTGTAAAGGGCCTATGAGATGCCATTTGACAGTTCTCGCTATCTCTCCTAATGATTGATATTTATTGAAAGCCTCCGGATATACATAATTCTCACCTATATCTGTTGCACCTGCTTGTATTACTTCCTCGATCTCATCAGGTGTTCTTGTCTTTGATGCAACAACGATGGCTACATAATCTGGAATTGTATCGCGAAGCCTCTTATAATTCTCTTCAATCTTCCCCATTATTAGTCCTTTTCAGGATTCTTTTCTGTGGTTTTAGAGTCTGTCCTTCATCCGCTTGGAGAGAAACCATAAAAATATTAACCACTAACCCCAAAATCCTAAATCCCAATCCCTAAATTTCGCATTCTACTAATGACTATAGACCTCAGACTTCGGACTACAAACAAACCCATTTTACCTCTTTCTTCCCTTATGGACTCTTATAAAGAACCTGTTACCACCATATCTGGTATCAATAATCTCGTTATTCTCTATCATGCGAGATACAACTGACCAGTCTTCTCCTGTCTTTGCAAGCATTTCTCTAACGGCTTCCTCCTTCATCGGATGAACCGCTGTTATATCAAGGATATCGTTCCGAACGTTACCACTGGAGGCAAATTTATTCCCTTCATAACCGATAAGGAGTTCTACCTGATCAATCTTCTCACGAAACACATTGTAGGCAATATTTATCATTTCCTCTCGCGGAGGTTTTACCCACTTGTACAGAGGAGGACGCGTAGGAATTGCAATATAAGCCTTTTTAGGCCCAAGCCGTTTGATGAAATCCGCAATCCTCTTCATTTCCTCTTCATCAGCATTTATTCCATCAATAAGCATCGTTTCAGTATTGAGTTCTCCTTCGTATTTCTTGCTGAACGCTATCATTCCAGAAAGCACATCAGAGAGGATAATTTCAGGATGTGGACGATTCACTCTTCTCCATACTTCTTCAGTGAGGGCATCAATCTTTAAGGATACCCAATCCGCTTTCCCTAACTCTTTCCTTGCTTGGGGAGACGTCATAAATGTACCGTTGCTAATCACGGCAATAGGAATACCTAAGTCTTTTAATAAAACTATCTCTTTCCCTAAATTTATATCCAGTGTGGGTTCCCCATCAGGGACAAAACTCAGGTAATCTATCCTTTCTCCTTTTTCTTTTAATCCTCCTACCTTCTCCTCAAGCTGAATCTTAATCTCATCTGGCTTATAAAAGAACTCCCTCTTATTGGTTAGCCTTAATGTCTTTCCCACCTGACAGTAAACGCAGGAATAGGTACATATCTTAGGTGGGATGTGATTTATTCCAAGGCTACGGCCCAGTCTTCTTGACGGGATTGGGCCGAATGGAATCCTATTCTTCATCTGCTTCCAGTCTCAAATATTTCCTGCCCCTTTTTTTTAATTTCTTCAATAATTCATTCTCGTATATCTCTGCAAAATAACATCCTACAGTTTTACTTAAATAGCTAATCGCTACGACCTCAGCAATAGTGGAAATATTCTTTCCCGACATAACTGGAATATCAACACAGGGAATTGAAACTCCCAGAATACTCACCTCTTGAGTTTCCAGTCCTGTCCGTGTATAATCTTTGCCTTTCTCCCATTCAACCAGTTTCATCTGTAATTCAACCCTTTTATGCAATCTTATACCTTTAATACCAAAGATAACAGCCACATTTAGTATACCCACACCTCGAATCTCGATATTATGGCGAAGCACATCCTCCTTCTCCAACTCTTCACCTATTAACACATCTTTTTTCCTCTTCACAATAACAACATCGTCGGCCACCAAACGGTGTCCTCGTTCAACGAGATCAAGGGCTAATTCACTCTTACCTATTCCACTCTCTCCCGTAATCAGCAATCCAACTCCATACACATCTACCAGATCCCCATGAATGCTAAATAATTCAGCCAACTGGTCTTCGAGGTAAGATTGAATTGTAACACTAACTTTCCAGCTTGGCGCTCTGGAGCTCATAAGGGGTATCTCTAATTCCTTACATCCCTTAACCAATTCGGGTAAAGGTTTATGCCCACAACTAATTATTATGGCAGGGGGATTGAGGGAAAGGAGCCGAGAGATCACCTTGACCCTCTCTCTTTTGGTTAAATGAGAAAGAAAACCAAAATCTCGATTACCCAACAATTGAACAGAGTCAGCAGGAAAATCCTTAAGGTATCCAGCAAATATATATCCAGGTCTATTTGCAAACTTTTCTTTAATAAGTCTTTTTAGTCCTACTTCACCCGCCAGAAGTTCAACATCAATATATTCCTTAAGATCGTTTAGTAGATCTTTAACTGTTACTTTAGTGGTTGCCATGATGGTCAGTAACCTTGCTTTCGAATTCCTTTACCTGCCTCTCGATCTTTGAGAGAGCTGTGATAAAGGTATTATATGCATCTCTTCCTTCAGCTTCTGCGTTAATGTTCTTATGTTCCAGATACGCATTGATCTCAGTGCTCCTTCTATCCCCTTCTCCCTTTATAATAACCTCAACATCTTTTATCCATTTATTAAATTTTCTCAATCTCTTCATCTTTTTATCTATTTGTCTCTGTAACTCCTTAGATACATCAAAATGCCGTGTGATAAGCTTATAGTTCATTATACCTCCTTCCTTATCACTGTGTGTTTCTTGTAACTTTCATTCTCATCTGGATGATCCTTGTTATAATGCAATCCACGTGATTCCTTCCTTGAGATAGCTGACCGTGTAATGAGATAGGCTACCGTAATAAGCGATCGGAGTTCTATAATATCCTGCGAAAGGTAACTATTTTTGTAGAGCTCTTCAATCTCTTCGAGATACAGTTCAAATCTTCTCTGGGCACGGTTGAGCAAATAATCCCTTCTTACGATACCCACATAATCCCACATTGTCTGCTTTATTTCCTTCCTCGTATGGACAGCCAGAACACTCTCCTCAATAGTAGATCTTCTTTTCATTGAGGGTAAAAGGTCTTCTGGAGGAGGTCCTTGTATCATCCAATCCATTGCTACTTTTCCAGCCCTTGCCGAAAAGACAAGAGCTTCAAGAAGAGAATTGCTGGCCAATCGATTAGCGCCATGGACTCCTGTAAAGGCAACTTCCCCGGCTGCCAATAAACCCCTTATATCTGTTTTTCCAAAAAGGTCGGTATAAACCCCCCCACACATATAATGTGCTGCAGGAACTACTGGTATTGGCTCTTTTGCTATATTAATTGAATACTTCAAACACTCCCTGTAAATATTCGGGAACTTTCTCTTTATCTCATCTTCATCTTCATGAGATATATCAAGATAGACAAAATCTTCTCCCCTCTTCTTCAACACAGAATCACATGCCCTCGCCACTACATCTCGAGGGGCAAGCTCCATCTTTGGGTGAAATCCCTCCATAAATCTATTTCCTTCCTGGTCATATAACCGCCCACCTTCACCCCTGAGGGCTTCTGAGATGAGAAACTGTCTCTCCTGAGGTTCCGGAGTGTATAATGTGGTTGGGTGAAATTGGAAGAACTCCATATCTGCTATCTTACATCCAGCATTATAGGCCACAGCCACACCATCTCCTGTAGCAACACTTGGATTTGAAGTGTGCTGATAAACCTGTCCTGCTCCACCTGTAGCTAGAAGAGTCAATCTGGAAATAACCTGAATTATCTCTCCAGTGGATACATCAAGTGCATACGCCCCGTAGCAGGAATTATCTGCTATGATAAGTTCATAAGCAAGATGATGCTCGAATATCCGGATATTTGAATAGCTTTTTATGGCGGAAATAAGGGCCTTCTCAACCTCTCGTCCTGTAAAATCGCCAGAATGAACAATCCTTTTGTGAGAATGTCCACCTTCTTTCCATAATTCAAGTGCGGAAGATTCATCCCTGGTAAATTCTACTCCCCAGTTGATAATATCTTTTACCCTTGAGGGGCCTTCTCTAACCAGTACATCAACGGCTTCCTCTTCAGATAATCCCTTCCCCACCCGCAATGTATCTTCCTTATGACTTTCAAAGGAGTCTTCACTGTTAAAAACAGATGCTATACCACCTTGAGCATAATTGGTGTTTGCATCCGTCCTTTTCTTTTTGGTCAGTATAAGGATCTTACCTTTATCTATAACATGAAGTGCAAAGTTCAAAGCAGCGATTCCACTACCTATCAAGAGAAAATCAGTTTCTATTCTTTTAATCTCCAAATAGCAGCTCCTAACGTGGCTAACCTCGTTTCTATACTCTCATAACCTCTATCTATGTGATAAATCCTTGATATCTCTGTCGTCCCCTCTGCAGCAAGTCCAGCAATTAACAGTGCAGCAGAAGCACGAAGATCCGATGCCATAACCTGAGCTCCGCTTAGACATGGGACACCTTTGATAATTACATAGTCAACCTCACGCTTGAGATTTGCTCCCATCCTAACTAATTCTGGAACATGCATGAAGCGTTCTTCGAAGATTGAGTCCTTGACAACCGAAACACCATTTGATAAGGAAAGGAGGCTGGTAAATTGGGCCTGCATATCAGTAGGAAAACCTGGATATGGTGCTGTTTCAATATCTATGGGCATTATATCTCCATCCATTCTAACTCCAACACAGTCTTCTTCCAATGAAATAGTAGCCCCAATTTCCTTTAACTTGGAGAGAATCGATCCAATATAATTGCAGCTAACATCTCTAAGATATATGTCTCCTCCGGTTATAGTAGCTGCTACAGCAAATGTTCCAGCCTCGATTCGATCAGGGATTACCCTGTATTTGCATCCCGAGAGTTTCTTGACTCCCCTGATCTCAATCTTACGAGTGCCTTCACCCTGAATATCGGCTCCACACCTCTTCAGAAAGTTTACAACATCTACAACCTCTGGCTCCATGGCTGCACCTTCAATCATTGTAACCCCATCGGCTTTTACTGCTGCCATCATTGTATTGATGGTTGCACCAACTGAAGGACCGTTTGGTCCAAGAAGTAGGATCTTAGAACCTTTCAATCTTTCCCCGTAGCCTTCAATATATCCATGAACCACTGAGATATCCGCCCCAAGTGCTTTAAGGCCTTTTATATGGAGATCAATGGGTCTGGGGCCAATAGCACACCCTCCAGGTAAAGAAACCCTTGTTCTACCCAACCTTGAAAGAAGAGGACCCAGGACGTAATAACTCGCCCTCATTTGTTTAACCAAATTATAAGGGGCCTCAAATCCAACCGCTCCTCTCGTATCAATATAAATGGTATCATCTTCTAGAGAGATAGAAACTCCAAGGGTTTCCAATACCCTCTTCATGGTAAAAATATCCCTGACCCTTGGGATATTTTCTATAATAAATTCATCCTCTGCTAAAAGAGTAGCAGCAAGAATAGGAAGCGTAGAATTCTTAGCACCTTTAACACTAACGTCCCCAACTAATCTCTTCCCGCCTTCAATGACAAACTTATCCATTTCTTTTAATTACTTTTAGAAGAGCATTGAGATCCAGGGTATTTATTATTGCATCGGCTGGTATCCATGCCCTTCTGGCAATACCAACTCCAAGTACCATCCAATCAAACATCCGTAGATCATGAGCATCGGTATTTATACAAAGTTTAATTCCTTTTTTATAAGCTTTTCTTGCATTATGTAAATTGAGATCTAATCTATCATAGTAAGAGTTTATTTCAAGGACCTTCCCTTCTGTACTGGCCTTCTCCATTACCCTTTCCAGGTTAACATCATACCCTTTTCTACCTGATATGAGACGCCCTGTTGGGTGAGCCAGGATTGTAAGATAGGGATTCTCCAGAGCTTTTTCCATCCTCTCTGTGACTTTCTTTTTAAAGTTAGAATGTATCGCCCCAATCACAAAATCAAGGGTCTTTAGAACATCATCATCATAGTCAAGGCTTCCATCCGGAAGGATATCGCATTCTATTCCTTTTAATATCTTAATTTTATCAAATTCTTCATTGAGTTTATCAATCTCTTCGGACTGTCTTTTAAGTTCGTCAACCGATAATCCATTGGCATAGATTGCAGTTCTTGAATGATCCGTGATACCAAGATATAAGTATCCCAATTCAAGAGCTCTTTTAGTAAGTTCTCTAATTGTATTCTCTCCATCTGAGTATTTACTATGAGTGTGGAGATTTCCTTTTATATCATCATACCCCACCAATTGTGGAAGTTTGCCTTCCATGGCTTTTTGAATCTCTCCTCTATTTTCCCGGATTTCAGGCGGTATAAACTGCAAATTCAGGAGCTTATAAATCTCCTCCTCAGTTTCACCTGCTACTTTTGTATTATTCTTAAAAACACCGTATTCATTAACTTTTAACCCTTGCTTTAAAGCTAAGCTGCGAATACGCACGTTGTGGTCCTTTGAACCGGTAAAATACATGAGTGCTGCCCCATATGATTCCTTTGGGATAACACGAAGATCCATCTGTATATCTAAACCTTCTATCACTACAGAGGTCTTTGTCTCACCGGATTCAAGAATTTTCTTTATCTCAGGAAATGAAGTAAACTTCTTCATCACTCTTATGTTGTCATTTGATTCAACAAGAATGTCTATATCACCTACCGTCTCCTTCATTCTCCTATAGGAGCCTGCAGGAGCTACCCGTGAAACTGAATCAACGCTTTTCAACTTACCTACAATCTGATCCACAGTTGCCATAACCTCTCCTATCCCGAAACGTCTTTTCCTTCCCATTCTTTCTTCGTATACCTTTATATTCTCCATAGTTTTCTCTGCTGTTCTTCCTCCCAACCCTTCTAATTTCTGAAAAGAACCATCTTTTATAACCCTCTTCAGGTCATCTAAATTCTTTATCCCTAATTCTCTATGGAGAGCCATAAGTGTCTTTGGACCAATATCCCTTATCTTTAGAAGAGCAAGAAGGGATTTTGGTATATCCCGAGTAACCTCTTCATACTTAGACATTTTCCCGGTTTCCAAATATTCCTTAATCTTTTTAGCTATCCCTTCCCCTACACCAGGTATATCTGTAAGAGACCCATTTTTATTTATCTCCTCTATGTCCTCTGAAAGGTCTTTTATTGCCCGTGCAGCCCGTTCGTATGCTCTTATCTTAAAGAAATTTTCATTTTTTAGGGCTAAAGTTTTAGCGATCTTTGAAAAAATTTCAGCAACCTCGTAGTTCTTCATTCCTTTTTATTATAATTTCAAAAATATAAAAAGTCAACCATCAAACCTCTAACATTCGAGCCAACCCTTTGAGATTTTACTCAAATTATTGACTTTTACTTTCTAATGAGTTATTATAAATCTACATCAGTATAGTAGAGTTAGAAAATAACCACAGAGGCATAGAGAACACAAAGTAGGCTTCAATTGTATGCTATTCTTGGCATAAGAAAGGAGGTACATTATGCAATATTTACTTTTATTTCTTTCGTTAACAATTCAGGAGAAATTACTTAGAGTCGATTATCTATATGAGAACCGTCACACAGAAGAAAATTCTCTTGAGGAGAGTAAACTTTTACTTAAAGAAGTGCTTAATGAAGATTCAAAAAATGAAGCAGCGCTGTGGAAATTTGCTCGATTTTACTACACCTATGGAGATCAATCAACCGACAAAGATGAAAAAATTGACTTTTACGAAAAAGGTAAGGAACTATCCGAAAAATTGATAAAAATCAACGATAATAATCCCGAAGGGCACTTCTGGCTTGGTGTAAATCACGGAAGGATAGGACAGCAAAGAGGAGTAATGAAATCTTTATCCCTTGTCCCTACTATAAGAAGAGAATTTGAAAAGACACTGGAGTTGAACCCAGAATATACAGGCGCAATGGATGGCTTGGCTGTATTGTACTATGAACTCCCGGGCCTCTTTGGTGGAAATTTAGATAGGTCACTTGAATTTCTTAATAAAGCACTTGATATAGACCCCAACTACTCAATCCTCTATATAGACCTTGCAAAAGTATATATAAAGAAAAGGGAATACAAAATTGCAGAGGATTACCTGAATAAGATGTTGGAATTAACGAACCCCACCCATCCCGCAGATTTCTATCTTAAGGATAAAAAAGAAGCGGAAAAGCTGTTGGGAGAAATCGAAGGGAAATAAAAAGGGAGGACAGAATGACCAGGTTAATCACTTTACTAATTGTTGGATCATTATTTTTCTGTAGTTCTACACAAGCACAGGAGAGTGGGTTTGGATTAGGAGTTGTTATTGGAGCCCCTACTGGAATCGGTGTTAAGGTATGGATGGGAAAGGAAAAAGCAATTTGTGGAATCGCCGGTTGGTCATTAGAAGAATGGAAATATGTTCATCTCCAAGGGGATTACGTATTCCATAATTTCAACATCTTTAAATTAGAAGAGGGAAAACTCCCAGTATACTACGGAATCGGAGGAAGGATCGTTATCCAAGACAAAGTAAGATTAGGTATCCGAATCCCAGCAGGTATGGATTACTTACTTCCGAAGGCACCTTTAGATATATTCCTTGAACTCGCTCCCCTGCTCTATATAATGCCTGAAACTAAGTTCTATCTTAATGGCTCTATTGGTATAAGATTCTTCTTCGGGTAAGTTATAGTCAGGTTAATAAAAATTAGAATCAAAATAGCAGTAGGCAGCAGGGAATGGTTAGCAACGATCATATAAAATTTTTAGGAACCGCTGGTGCACGATATGTTGTTGCAAAGCAACTTAGATACTCAGCAGGAACTTTTATCAGAATGAGCCACAAAAACATCATCCTAGATCCTGGGCCAGGAACTCTCCTAAGATGTGCAAAATCAAGACCACCCATAGAGGTAACTGACCTTGATGCGATTATACTCACTCACGCACACATTGACCATACAAACGATGCAAACATCCTTATAGATGCTATGACAGAAGGAGGCATAAAAAAGAGAGGAATCCTCTTTGCTCCTATTAGCTGCCTTGAGGGCGAAAACCGAGTTA
>Ga0315541_1000273_pt1 | contig 55250 bp, 86 predicted proteins | sample SalMarSW160190MG_FD_203095 | JGI IMG/M metagenome (GOLD analysis project Ga0315541, IMG submission 203095) | Salt marsh sediment microbial communities from the Plum Island Ecosystem LTER, Massachusetts, United States - Salt Marsh Sediment SW1601-190 ... | reverse complement strand
GCTGGGCTTTTCCATTTGCGCAAACCGAGAAAGGCGGGTTTGGGTAGTTTGGGCACATTGACAACCTGCCCAACTTGCTCTAATCGGCGCAAACCAAAATTAACTAACAATGGTCGGGTATCGTAAGCTCTGATTTTGGTTGACCCGTATCTGATGTGCCCTATGGTTTTGCCTCGATAGCGTTTGACCTTTACGCTCCCCTCTGGAAGCCACTCTTTTAAGCTGCCCAAGTCGCAGAGCATGTTAAAGCCGAAAATCTCTTTCAGGCTTCGGTGCCTGTTGTGCAACCATTGCCTGAGGTGCTCGGGTGACTCGATAAAGTGGTGGTCGTTTCTGCCGTCCGAGAATTGCACGCTGTGCACGCTGGCAGGGTCGCCTGCGCGCCCTGTGGGTAAGAATTCGCAGTCAAAGGCGGTGTATAACTTGGCGACCTCTCACCATATATACAGGTTTTCTGTGGGGGGTGTTTGGGGGTGTTTCTGGGTTTCTTTTGGTGTTTAGGCGGTGTTTTGGGGTTCTTTTTTTGCCCATGAGGAAGGCTGTGGTGGGCATGTTAAAGTTCTTCCATTAGCGCCCAGTTGCCTTTTCTTGTAAATCTCCATAAGCCGTATATCGTTTTTCTTTTTCCGTTTATCAGTTTTTGGTATGCAAATTTGTTGGTTCGTGGTGGGTTAGTAATTTCTTCTAAGTGTTTCTTTTGGTGGGTGGTTAAATTTTTTCCGTCTTCTAAGCGGTCTTGCATTTTGTATATTTGTTGAATTTCGTTGTCGGTTATGTAAAGGTCGAAGGGTGTGTTGTCATAAACTGTTAATAAGTCTCCTATAATGTTGAAATATTTTTCATTCTTTTTTATGCGTTCTAGTTTGCGTTTATAATCTTTGAATATTTTACTGATTTTCATGTTTGTTATTTTGTCGATACATACATTTCCTATGATTAGGATTTCGTTGGTTTTTGTGTTGGTTATGTAGAATAATTCTCGGATAGGGAATTTGTTACAAAGTTGGCATGATTTGTATGTTTCTTTGGTGGGGTCGTATTCTAGTTTTTCGTAATCTGTTAGTCGCCATTCTCCACCTTCACTTTGGAAGGTTCCTACTATGTTAAGATATAATGGAAAATTGTCTTTTATTTTTTTGAGGGTTCTTTCGTAGAGGGTTGGTTCTTTTTCTTCGGTCATGTTTTCATCTCTCCAAGAATGCGCATATTTTTTGGAGTTCTTTCTCTAGTTCAACTTTGTTTAATATTGAAGATGTTAAGTTTTGGTGTGCTAGGTCGTCAAACTGACATTCGATGTAGGTGGCTAGTGCTTCTGTTGTTATGTCTATGACAGGTTTGTTCTGTGCTATGGATAAGTAACCGAGCAACCTTCTCCACGATAAAACATTTCGAAGTTCTGGTCTGTAATACTTACTGGGCATCGGTGGGTCACTCGTAGGTTATGAAAATTTCGAAGAGGGTGCCATATTTTTGTATTTGAATTGAGTGGAGTGTGCCGATGGTTGCGTTATTCAAGTAGTCTGCTAGTTCTGTTTCGACTTCGTTGGGTTGGCATCTGATTCTGTGAACGACGTAGGTCAAGCTGTGTCACCTATGACTTGCGAAAAATTAACTCTCGGAGTTTTTCCTTTGTGGTTTTGGTGGGTTCTCCTTCTTGTACACGCTGAGAGATTTTTGTATTTAGCCAAGAAAGGAATTCTGGTTGCGATGCTCCCAATAGAGTTACAAATTTGTTCTGAATACAGAGCCTTCGTACCTTAAACAGGTCGTTCAGTGAATAGTTGTTTATAATTTCTTCTAGTTTTTCTGGTTTTTTCTTGTGAATTAAGTATAGGTTTGGTATTCGATTTTCTGGCAAATTTTGGATTTTTTGTTTGGCTTGAAATGCCTGTTTTGCTTCATATCTGGCTTGTTCTCGCCTATCAAGTTTTATGTTTACATCTGGGGCAACTTCTTTCATGAACCAAGAAACAAAGTCTTGTGGATTGAGATTTTCGGATAGGCAATGTTTAAGGGTAGTCGGTCTTTTTGGCTTCCAGAATTCACCAGTCATTTGCCTGCGTTTTGTTTCTGTGAATGGTTTGTTTGTGATATTTTTTCCCATTTTATTTGGCTCCTAATAGTTCCTTTGCTCTATCCATTGCTTTTGAACCGTATTTTTGTGCCAAGTGGCGGGCTAAATTTTGGAAAGCTGCGAATTGTTCGGGTGTGTTGCTTGCTTTAACGACATTGCGGGCGAGCATATTCTCGAAGTCTTCATTCCTTCCCTGTTCTTGCATACGCCGTGCATAGACAACATCGGGGTCGGTCAAATCTGCGGTTTCTGCGATTTTGAGAAGAGCTTTAGGGTCGCTTTTGAGGTCGGTGTTCATGGCTCGTTCAACGAGTTTGCTGTTCTCTTTTTTTAGGTGTTCGCGAAAGAGTCGTATGACCTGATTTTCTTCGATCATTTTGATTTTCTCCGTTCTGCAAGTATTGTGGACATCTCAACTTGCGTGTCACGGTATGACCGTGTAGGTTGCCGTTTTGTCTGAGGTGGCACCTCGAAAACTTCAACTCTGGGTTTATAGTCGGGGTGATTGTTGCAATAGTGGTCTGCTTCACTTTGCAGAGCTTGACGGTGTGCTTCTTCCCTGTCGTTGTGTGCTGTGCTCCTGTTGTCGCTTTCGGTTAGTGGTTCATTGTCTGCTCTGATTGCGCCAAGAGAATAAGCTGTTCCTACATCATCTGCGGTAGGTTTTTCGCTGGTGGCTTTAGATTTTTTCTGTTTCATGTTTTCATCAATTCCTTTAAAATTAGCGTTCTGATAAACGCTGATTTACTCATTTTCTTTTTTGAAACGTATTCCTTCAAATCCTGAATCTCTTCAGGGTAAAGGTAAACGCTCACAGAAAGTGTTCCCATATACTTCACTTCGCTAATACCTTTTACATACCTATTTATAAAGGTTATGGTCGCCCTGCATGACAAATTGTAAAAACGCCCTTCCATGACGATTGTGACAAATTTAACCTATTTTCATTTAGTTGCTAAAAAACACGTTTTTTTATTAAAAATGCATATTTACTCAGTTTCTTGCTCCTAAACTGACAGAAAATAGTAACAAAAAAACGGTACAGAAAAAACACGGTTTTTGGAAAGGTAATCAAAAATTCGTCACTATCGTCACTATCGCCATGCCCCAGAAAACATCTTGTCAAAATCGACCGTCTTGATATTCTCTGCTCCACGTCTGCGAGCGTTGTCACTTGGGTGGGGTGGAGCGGGTTTATCCTGCTTGTCCTGCTTGACGGATTTGTCCTGTTCTTGTTCTTCTGTTTCTACCAATTTTATGCCTGTCCATACTCTGCCTTTATTTGTTTTTTTGTGTTTTACGTTTCCGAATCCAAAGTGTTCCCTGAGTCGTTTTCCGAAAGTCTTTATTCCACACACCGTGTAAATATCGTTTTCTTTGCAGAATTCTTTATATTTCTCGAAGAGTTTTGATTTGAGTATTTCTGCATCGAATTCGGTTGTAACATGTTCTTCGAAGAATGCGACTTCTGGGTTTGATCTTAGCGTGTATGTTTCGCTTGTGCTTTCGGCGGTCATTTCCTTCGAGAACCGCTGATTTTTTAACAGTCTCTTGAGTCCTTCAAGTGCCCAGTTCAGGATTCCCGGAAGTTCATTCTGGAGTTTTTTGCCGAGGAACTTATCTGTCTTTGGGTCGTGTTCTGGGAATCGGTTTGGAAAATCGAGCATTATGAACCTACTCCATATTGCAGGATCATCTGTCGGCAGTTCTGGCGGTGCATTTGCTGAGAAGGTGAGCTTGGCATAGCTTATGAATTCGAAGCTGGTTTTGAATTTGTATTCCCCTTCGAGAATACTTCTTCCGCTCGCCTTCTTTATCTTACTTAAGTCCTTCGAGGTGATTTTCGGTAGGTCATCACCTATGTTCGCACATTTTCCGTATAGCTTTACGGTCTTGAACTTGTCCGATTCGAGTGCCTGCAACGATATTGCACTAAAGTTTTTTTCTCCTAGCAGGTTTTGGAGGACATAGAGGGCTGTAGTTTTACCTGCATCTCTATCACCAACGAATATTATAACCCTTTTCAGAAAATAGACTCGGTAGAGGCAGAATCCAAACCACTCTTGTAAGAGCATTCGATCTTCATCTGTCTTCAGGACTTCTTGTAGGAATTGCATCCATCTTGGACATTTAGCTTTCGGATTGTATTCTACTGGATGGGCGTTCAATATGAAATAGTTTGGAGAAAATGGCAGTAGTTCGTCAGTCTCTATGTTATATATTCCGTTTTTGAATGCGAACAGGTGTAGTGGTGTTTCAGGCATTTCACTCTTATACGTTTTGATTTTGACATATTTTAATACTTCAGCACCGTATCCACTTTTCCACATTATATCGAGTTTCTTTACTACTTCTTTTTCGATGAAGTGTTCGCCAAATGCTTTGTATCTTCCTTCTTTTGGTTCATAGACGTAGACCATTTCGTCGTCTTCTCTAGTGATATAGATGTTTTCGTCCAGAATTTCTCTCGCAAGATTGACGATTTTGGTTTTTTTTCCACTGAAAAATTTTTCCTTTATTTCTTCGATTTTTTCTGCTTCTTCAACATCAATCTTGTAGCCAAGTTCTCTTGCTTTTTTGAGCGTCTCGATATACAATTTGCCTCTAAGTATACCGCTTTTTGCTTCGTGGCATTTGATTAGTCCTGTTTTGACTGCTATCCAGCTTAATGCTCCACCCCCACTATTACACCTATAACAATACCATGAGTTTTTTTCTGTATTAAACGCAAAATTTTGTCCGCCTTCACTGCCGTGGATGGGATGGCTACCCTGGTATTCTCCGTTCTTTTTTTCTATAAATTCGTCCAAGTTGGGGATTAATTCGATGATTGGAATTCTGTTTCCTATTTTATTTAATTCTTTTTTGGCTATTTTATTAAATCTTTTAATCTTTTTGCTAGGACTACACCAATATTGTCCGAAAACTTGTTCTAGTTTTTCTTTACTGATGAATCTGATTGGAACATTTTTTATTATTTTATATCTTCTTCCGCTGTTATGTAAGCTTCCTGGGCCAACAACATATTTTCTTTTTACCTGAATATTTCCAATATTATTATCTTTTATTGTTCCACCCACGTTACGTAATAATGTGACGTTTTCATCTAGGTCTGTGATAAAATAGAAGTGGTATCCGCCTTCTCCCAAGCGTCCAGTTTTAGTCGTAAAAGTTTCGCCGAAATTTTGTTCGAATAGTTTAACTATTAGTGGATCGTCTGCATCTAACCAAGCAAGTTTATTTTGTGCCACGATTGCATAGTTTCCACCACTTCGTAGCCATTCTAGGAGTTCTTGGTCATCCGCTGAATATAGATTGTCTAGGAAACCGCTTTCAAACGCAGATTTACCACTTTTTCGATTTCCTTGTATTGGTTTGCTTATTTTGCAGAACCATTTGTTGCCATGCGGTTTAAGCGCTTCTACCAATTCTTTTGGTATTGTTACAGGTTCTAGTTTATAGTGTAGGCTACGTATTTTTATTTTCCATTCTTCTAATTGTTTTGCTGGCATAGAAAGAAGATTAGTTATTATAGGTCTAGTATACTCATCTTTTATCATATCATCAAATACTCCAATAGTTTGAATACCACAGTTGCTAGGAAACCCAATATCCCTAGTATGAATCCGAGCTTCCACTTCCAGTCTTCTTTACTTTCTCTGCTACTCTTCTTCGTTTTCTCAAGCATTGCTATGAGCGCCTCGACGGTGCCTCTGAGTTCCATGACTTCCTCTTTGCTTACTTTGTGTCCGAGTTCCGCCTGGATGCGTTCAAGAACCTTTTGTATCAACCTTTCGCGATCGTCCACGCTTTTTATCATCGAACTTTGTTCATCAAGGATTTTGAAGACGAGCTTGCTGGTTTCTGTGTAAGTTAGTCTTTCCAGTTCCCTTTTTTCAGCCATCAAGCAGACACCTCCTTTGCTTCTTCTATGTGGTCGAACATCCTGTCGATTATTTCGTGCGTCTTCTTTCTTCCCTTACTGGCGAACCACTTGCGGATTACGTCGGCTAGTCTGTGGCATGTGAAGCAGTATTCGTTGGTGCAGAGTAGCGCCAGTTCTGGGTTCTTCTTGACTTCAATCTTTTTGAAGCGGTAGAACCAATGGTGACGTTGCGTCTTCATCTTGCGTCCGCAGGCTTCGCATATTCCCTTGCGTGGCTTCTTTTTGAGGTAGACCTTCATTTTTTTGTACGTTACTGTAAACTTGGATAAGATGTTTCTGATGTTCAGTCTAATTGCCTCCCATATTGCCATTCTTCGTCTGTCTTTTTGGAGAAGATTACGATGCAACGTAGCTGATGCCACTGTCCCAGACTCAACATTATCCGGTATCTCATCTCCAAATCGTATCGCTGTAGTGCTGGCTCGTAGAGGTGATAGAAGACCAGCCACCCCTTCTTTTTTAGGACTCTGACCGCTTCCTTGACGTAGGTTACTAGCTTCAATTTTTTCGGTGTTCCATAGAGTTCCTGTGCGTAGTCGTCTGAGTATGGCGGGTCTAAGATTACGCAGTCGAAGGTTTCGTCTTTGAATGGCAGGTTATGGGCGTCGGCGATTACGTGTGGTTCTACTTCTTTTTTGAGGTCTGTTTTGAACCCAAATTGTGCCCTGCCACCAAACGGTTGCAGTATCGTTTTCGGGTGTCCGAGTAGGTGCATAAGTTTTTCTTCGAACCAGAGCGGGAATTTACCCGGATAATCTTCGCCCTTTGATGGTCTTGGTAGCACCCAGTTTATTGTTGGAATTTTCATCGATAGAAGATTTACAATTTCCATTTACACATCTCCGTGCCGTCTTCTTTTCTTGTTTTCATACGGTGCAACCTTAGTCCTGTAGAATTCTAGTTTGGCACATTCGAGGACGCCCATCAATTCGTTGTAGTCGCGGTAGCGGTTGGCTGGCATCAGAGCGAGTAGCCTTGATATTGCATAGTTGAGGTGACCCGTTCTGGATTTGCTGTCCGTGTTGGCGCATATCCGGTTTGCTAGGCTGGTCAGCAAGTTCTCGTAGTGACGTCGATCTTCTTTGGGGATGTAGGGCACCTAGTTTGTCTCTCCTTCTTCATCAAGTATCTCAAAAACCGTCTTCCACACATGCGATTCCACAAAGTCCTCGCAGAACTCGGTGCACGGCATCGTTCCGCTCCAGTGGCTATAAGACGCCTTGCAGAGCAGGATGTAGTGTCTTTCGCAGAGTAGGCAACAGGAGTGGATGTTCAGTCTTTGTGCGGTTTTCTTTAGGATGTCTATGATGTCCTTATCCATCTTTTTGTTTTTCTCCTTTTATGAATCCATTTATGACATTCACTACATACAGTGACAACAATCAAAGGTTCAGAATAATCTGGATGATGACGTTCAAGGTTTTTTGTTCTTTTATCGTCATCTGGACATAATTGACACTCTTTTTCTAAATCGACATAATGATATGCTAGATATTTTGCCTTTATTCGTTCGGGATGATTATGATAATAGTTTTTTTCAGTCTTTCGTCTTATTTTTGGGTGTTCTTTATCATATCGTTTATTGCGTTCTAATATGTGTTTTTTATGTTTTTCATAATATTGGTGTCGATATTTCTTTCGTTTTTCATTAATTCTTTTTTTGTTTTTATGATAATAGTTTTTTTGTCTTTTATGGATTTTTTCGATATTTTTTCGATAATATTCTCTATCTCTTTTTAATATTTTTTTTCTATTTTTTAGGTAATATTGTTTGTCATGTTTCTTTTTCTTTTCTGGGTCTTTATAAGGACACATATTGATTCACTATCCTACATGTATTTTACGTCTGCCGTATTTTTCCAAGAAGTAGCAGATTCTTGCTATACAATCAGATAAATCATCATGATAACCAACCGCCGCTTCATACCTGACGCTGTTTGATAATTCCTTTCTTTGCAGAAAGCTGAGTTCGTCCAGCAACCTAGAGTAGTATGGGTATTCGATGGTCAGGTTCTTTATTCTATCCGTGAAGTAATCGTAGGCTATCTGGTTGAACTTGCTTGCTCCGACGCCCTTCGGCGGGACTTTGTAAACTGGTAGACCCTCTTTTCTTAGTCGCTGTATGGTGCTGGCTGACTGGTACTGGTCTAGGAGGATGAGTTTGATGTTGAATCGTTTGCACAGGTTTCTTACATTATTTTCTACGATCTCAATTTTGACGGGGTAGTCGCGGGACTTTGCCTCCCAGTATTTTACCAAGTCGATGATGATTTTTTCGTCGGTTATATGTCCCATTGCAAGCCCATAGCTGTCTCCAGTCAATGCTGGGTCTAGGGCTATGATTCTTTGTGTCTTTTTGTCTTCTGATGTTTCACCTATCTGTTTGTTGCCTTCTTGGTAGCTGTATCCTCCGGCACATAGATAGATAGCTTCTCTTGGTAGTGCAGGCTGGATTACTCGGCAGAACTTTGCTCCTCGTTCCATCCAGAATTTTTCTTCGTTGCGTTTTAGTTCCTTCTGCATGATTGAACTTTCAAACGGAAGCTTCGAGTTCATCTCCCAAGTCGCAAATTGGAACGTGGCTCTCCAGCTGTGTTGTCCATGTTCATGCGTTTTCTGTATTACGCGAACAGGTTTTCCAGTCTTGAAGTTCTCCCAGAATATGCCCTGCATTCCGCCTGGGCTACTAATGGCTACCGAAATCGCCATCGGAAAATATTTGCTGTCTTCTGGGACTCTACAGGGGTCTAGGTTGGGATGGTTTGCTTCGTAGACTTCGCTTCCCGATAGATTGCCTCTGGTGTCTATGAAGTGGGCAAGTTCGTCGTATAGATTTACAATGTTTCCGAATCCTCTGACCGCCCTGCTGGACGAGGTTTGGCAGTGGACGATTATCTTGTATGGGAACTCGATTTCCTCTTTTGTCGTATTTTTGATGTACTTGCTGAGATACCAGCTGTGTTCTGCAAGTCCCTTGATTGTGTTAAATGCTACGCCGAGGGCTTCGTCTTTGCTGGTTCCGATGTTTATGGCGAATATGGGTTTTCCCGCTGGCATCCCGAAGAACTTTTGCGGAGATTCTGGAAGGTTGAGCAGACGGTAGACTTGAAACAGGGTTATGGCAGCTGCCCTGTCTGTTTTTGCGCTCTTGCGTCCGCAGACTTCCCATAGTTCGTCGTACCTATTGTTGGGATTGAAGAAAGTCTCGCCGATTAGCGTCTGATTTGGGCTGAACCTATATGGGAAGTTGAGGATTGTTTCGCAGAACAGGTTGAAGTTAAATGGTGTGAGTTCCATAAGCTCCACTGGAGTAAGTTCTTCGTTGCGCCACCATTGCTTAATTTTTTCGATTGGATAAAATTTAGCCCAGTCATCTGCCATTTTTAATTCTCCTTTTATGGGCTTCCGATTGTTTTTGTTTGATTTTTTCTGGGTTTTTGAATGGCACTTATTTCGTCCTTTCCTTCTTTACCTTCTTTTTCTTTTTGACTCTGATGTTTATGGGTGGGCCATCTTTGGGTCTGCGTGCTCCACCAGGATTTACGCGTTTACGCATTTCCTTCGTCTTTTCTTTCGCAAATTCATTCATTTTTTCCTGTAGTTCGATTAGTTCTGATGCAGGTTGTGTTTCGCGTTTGCTAACAGGGATATACTGCATTGAGGTATAGGTGGTTCCCATTCTAGTCAACAGTTTGCTCCATTCGGTTATCAGCGAAATGTAGATTTTGCAACTTTTTATCCATTCTTTCGAACCGACAGACATCTGGTTTAGTGTTTGTTCAAGTTCTTCTACCATGAACCATAATTTTACTACGCGTCTAAGATGATTCCGCATTGAGGGTTCATCAGCAAGTCGACTGTATTTGGTTACGTATTCTTGGAACATCTTGGTGAATCTGTCTTCGGTTTCCTTGGATAGAAGATTTTTAATCAGCACTTCCGTTTTCCTCAGTTTTTTCATCCTCCTTTTCGTGTTTGATTAAAGATTCAATCAGGCGCTCCTTGTCTTGGTAGCGGGTCATCGAGAAGGCTCGGCAGAATGCTTTGCTCATTTCGTTGAAGAGAACGTCGCCTGGCGCGATTATCTCATCCAGAAGGTACTCAAAGTATTCATGTCTCAGGGTTTCTATTGCATCTTCCAGCGTAACAGAGTAGACTTCGATTGTGTGTGCTTCTTTGACGTATCTTCCTTCCTCGTGGTGCGTGACCTGCCATTTATCGTCATACCACTCCCGGTATCCTATAGGCTCCCAGTTTAGCCTGAGTTCGACGCCCCTGCCGTATTTCTTGACGAGCCTGTTAAGCTCTTTTTCTAGTTTTCTTATTTCTCCTTTTTTCACGTTTAACACCAAAATTTGAAGCTATTTCTTCGGCTGCCTCGCCGAATGGGTAGTCCCAGTGGTTGTAAACTACGAGATTCCACTGCTCATGCGGAACATTGTCTAGCTGGCATTCGCTTGGATGTTCGTCTTTGACGTTGTAGCCGAATTTTTCACGAAGAGTCTTACTGCGGTTTATCCTGACCAGCTTGAAGCCCGCGCGTTGCAGTCCCAGAAACTCGTTGAGGAAGCGCACGTCGTCGATGATTACCCTCTGGTAACCCATCAACTTGATGTGTTGTAGTACTAGGTTCATCCATACGTCTTCAGAGAATATGCGTCTGGCTGCCATGCCGAACTGCTGGAGTTTTGGTCGGTACTCCGCTTTTGGTCTGTCGAAGATGTCCAGCTGTAGACGCTTCGCTATTGTTTTAAGTTCTTCTGCGAAGCTCAATTTTGCGAACTTGTAGCGCTTGCAGAGCGTGTCTGCTATAGTGCTTTTTCCGCTTCCCGCTTTTCCGCTTAGTCCAATCCATATTGTTTTTTTCATGGTCTTTTACTCCTGAATCAAATCGTTATTTTTTAGTTCTGGAATTTCGTTTACCGAAAAGAAAATTTCAAGTTCAAGCTTTCTTGCAAGTTTGAGTTCGGCGTCTGCGCCTTTACTCGGTGCCATATACAATATTGCGGTAGCCCAGTGTTCTAAGAAACTATTGTCTATTGTATACCATGCGAATTCGTTGTTACATTTATGATGTGTATGAACGAAGTGAGAAAGATGGGGAATAAATGGTATGTGACCTTTTTCAAGTACCCGTATACCTGCTTCTATTGCTTTATCTGTATTTTGTGCGGCTTCTCTTACACATTTATGTCTGTTTTCTGATTGTGGCGAATATGGCCCAGCTACATAGATTCTAAGTCTTTTCAACAATACTCCTCCATCGTATTCTTCTGGCTCATGAGTTGCAGAACCGTGCGCTCCATCTTCTTGTTGAACCGCTTCATCTTCAGGCGGGTGTAGACCATGCCGAGGCGCACCTTGTAGTAGTCATAATCGAGCCTGTCGTTTTCGTCCAAAAGAAAAGTAGGTTTGTATCCGCTACTGGTTTTGACGTACTTTATCCTGTTTCCGTAACGGACGTTCACCTTGGCTCTGCGGACTTGGCTCATCAGGTCGTGATACAGCGTGGTTTCGTCGTATGCCAGCTTAGAGATTGTAAAGTTCATCGTAAAGTAGTTCAACGAAAACCTCGATAGGTCAACGTAATTTTTGAAGACCTCTCGCTCATCCGAGCCTTCGAGGATTACCTTGGCGATGTCGTTTAGGAAGATGTGGCATATCTTGGGCTGGTTGCGTCCAAGAAAGCCTGTGCCATGCTTGATGAGTTCGCCGTCCTCAGTCCACAGCAGGTAGCTTTTCTCGTTGACGACCAGCATGGCTTCGAAGCGTTTTTCCTCCAGTTTGAAGGCTTCCAACTCGAAGCAGTCTGGGAATAGTTTCTCAGCTAACTCCATCGTTTGTCCTCCTTTCTGAATACTAAAATATCCTCATATTCGATTCTCAGTCCATATTTTTTGTAGTAAATTGTAACCCAAAAACTGAAACTTGTGAGTTTGCGATACCATCTGTCAGCAAGCGTGAATCCCGCTTTTTGGCACAGCTTTATGGTGTCTAAGTCCAGTCTAATCTCTTTCTTTTTTCTGAAGAAATTTTTTGTGATTAAAATCATTAATTCGTCTTTTTTCAGGACTTTGTAGCATTCGTTGTAGACTTGGAGCATGGCTGAAAGATAAGTTTCTTTTTTGAAGTTACCTATCTGGTTTTTGTCGTCTGAATAGTAGTTTCCAATTCGTTTTTCTTTTGCAAGTTCATATTCGGAGCCATCTGATCTAACATGATGTCTTGTTCCTCCTTCCATACTTCCTTCATACGGCGGACTCGTTACGATGGCGTTGATTTTGCCGTAATTGAGGTTGCCGATGTTGTCTTCGTCTTTTGAGTATCGTCCTCTATATGAGCCTCTCCCACATGGATTTTTGAGGTTACGGTTTTGTTCATATTCATCTTCACCAAGAGTGCCTTTGGATGAACGTGGATTTGCATAAGGAGGGCTTGTGATAATTGCGTCTATTTCCTCATTGTTGCCAACGAGAACATCAGAAAGTGAGCGGACATCTCCTTTGAGAACAACGATTTTTCCTATCGGTTCTAGGTTTTGTTGTTGTTGAAGTTGCTTGACATTTTCTAAGCCCATCTTGTAGAATTTTTCTTCGTATTCGACTCCTATGCTATTGCGGTTAAGCAGGCTTGCCATGATGCAGGTTGAATACGTTCCAGCCATTGGGTCTAATATGGTGTCGCCTTTCTTCGTGTAATTTGCGATTATCCATTTGAGCATGTAAAGATTCGCCTTTGCGGGATGTTTTACAGATTTCTTGCCGAACAGGTGCCTGTAAGGCTTAAAACCGTGCGTTGGCGGAAATGTTATTTCTTTCATCGAAGCAACTCCTTTACACCTACTTTTTATAGATAATAAATTATTTATTTCCATTAGATTCAACCCAATAACCATCAGTATCGATTTCTATAACATTTTTATCTTTTACTGAATTATTAATCAAATGTCTTCCAATATTTGTTATTAGAATTCCTACAAGCGGATTTCCGTATCTAGCATAACGCATTAGATTATATCCAAACATCGAGTTCGCCATTACCTTGACTGCATTGTTATGCGTCTTCAGCTTGGTTTCTGCCCGTTTCTTCCTGTAACGCTTTTGCAGAACTCGTGTAACACCGTCGCGTGTCAGGTCAACTTTACAAGTTACCTGCCCGTGGTAAATGTCAGGCACTTCGATTATCGCGTAGTTGCCGTGGTCTTCGAACCTGTAATTTCCCGTACTCGGTTTTCTGCTGACCAGGCTGACCGTTTCTGGACTCAGGTTGAATGCAATCATAATTGAAGGATACAGGCTCTTGAAGTCCCAGTTCGAAACCTTCCTGTGCAGTCCGGGACGCAGGCACTTGACGTATCCGCCGGAGCAGGCTTTCTTGGTCTGAAAAACCCATGGATACCTGTCCTGGTTCGCCCCGTCGCTTATGATGCCCATCTTGAAGTATTCTTGGGCGAGTGCGTAGTTGGGTATGTGGCTGGGGCTGCGTCGCACAATCAGCGACAGCGGGACATTGAGTTCATCGCAGAAGTAGTAGAGCGTCTCCAAGTAGATTTTGGCGACTTCCATGGTTACCCGGCAGTCGTCGATGTTGGTTTCTTCGAGCCTATCTTTGGGAATGTTGGCGTGGTTCACGTCGCTTATCGGTGGCTCAAACCCAGCCTTCTTGGCGAAGTGCGTTGCCACGTCATTGAGGTTGGTGTGGACGCCCGCCAGCGTGAGGCTGTAGTCGGCTTCGGCTTCCTTGTTGACGTCGAAGTGGAGTCGCCCGCCCAGCCGTATGCTGTGCTCGGTCTTTATTCTGCCACGCTTCTGGATGTCCCTCTGGACGACGTAGGGTGTGCTTCCGTCCCTTCCGAGGTCGAGCCTGAAGCCAAGGGCGTCGGCTCTGTTCATCAATGTGGGGAAGTCGTAGAACCTGCCGTAAAAGTCGATTATGAGGTCGGGGTTCTCCTTGAGGACTACGTTTCTGAACCGCTTGATTACCTCGCGCTCGCCGTCCTTGGTATATGGATCGTTGACGTAGCACCCGTTGTGCTTGCTGTCTATCCAGTAGCCGATGCTTCTCAATCTATCCTTGTATGGGTTGGGTAATACACCATCTACATAAGTTTCAATGTCCCATGCCAGTCCCTTTGGCAACGGTGAAGGGTATTTGTATCCAACATCTATGGCTATCCTCTGGACGAAGGGTATGTCGTCTTCCATTGTGTAGTCGGTTCTCGCAAGTCCCAGCTTGCCCGTGGTGTTGAACTCAGCCTTCCACACCCACCGTTTCTTCATGTCCGAGAGGAAGGTCTTTTTCATGGACTCAGCTTTTGCCCAGGGCTTCCGTGAATAAAAATAGGGTTTGAAGGGCGGTTCGACGTAGATGCTCTTTTTGGATTGTACTTCCCAGAGTTGCAAAATTGTGTGATAGTCGTGTGTTAGAGGTTCTGCAATCAAGAGCATACTTAATCGTATTAATAATAAAAAAAGATTGTATTTAAATGATGGTAAAAATTTAAAAATTTAAATTTTGTTATTTTTTTTTAAATTTTTAAAATTTTATTTTTTTAGATTTTCAATTATTTCTTTCATTAATTCTTCGTTGTCCAAACAATAGATACAGATAGCATTAGACAATTCTTTTAACGATTTCAATTCTTTATTGAATACTACAACTTTAAGTCTTCTATGAGTTTCAGCATTGATGTAAATAGGTTTATCACGGTTACTCATTCTTCTATTATTCCCCTCTGATTTAATTCTTTAATTATTTTATGATATTCTAGTTCTCTATCAGAATATGGGATACGATGATTTTTTTCTATTCCACGATCTATTCGACTTTGAATAAAGCAAAGAACTATTTTTGCTTGTTTCCTTTTTCCATGAAGATATGAAAGAATACTTTCAAGAAGATATTTACATTCGTTAAATGCTGTAATTTGCCAAGTCCACATTTGTTTTCGTCTAGGATGTTTTTTTCTTTTGCTAATATTTCCAAGTTTAACAATAGAACGGAACATAAGTAGTAAAGGTTTGTTTGTATTTTCGAGAACAACTTTAGGTTGTAGTCCACAAATTTCTTTATTCTTTGTGCGATGAATATACAATCCTATACAACCTTCCCAGTCTATACTCCATGCTATAATTTTTTTTTCACATTTCGTCCATTGGGGTGGATTTTCAAGTTCTTTTAGTTTGGTTAATTGATTATTGATTCTCATTGTTAATCATCCTGAAACGGGCATTTTAACCCAAATTTATTTTCTCCGTTTTTGTAGCAGGCTGGACAGAACCTACATTTGTAGCTCTTCGGAGGAATCAGAATATCACGTCGTTCCTTTGATGTCTTAGCTTTGCTTGCTCTGTCCCATTCGTCTAGGATTTCGAGTATCTTGTTTTCGACTTTGATTGAATCGTAGTCTTCTACTCTTGTTTCTCCGATCGGCTCGAAGTGAGCACGTCTTCTTCTATCTCTCTTGACGAATACAATGTCGGTGTGCCTCCACGTATATCCATGTTCTCGTATCAGCGGGTCTAAAACCCACATGTAGACTTTGGTTTGGAAGATTGCTGGCATCAGCGACACGGGATAAACCCGCCATCCGCCCTTGGTCTTGTATTCTATCAAATCAACTTCCTTGTCTTTGTTTACTTTGAATCCGTCGATTCCGTGGGTCACGATTTCTCCGAGTTCGACTTTGGTGTTTGTGTCCTTCAATGTTCTGGATAGGGCTACTTTCTTGTCGCTGGCATAGGTGTTGCCTATCAGCTTTGAGAATTCTTTCTCGTAGCTGTTCAGTTTTCTTGCTGTCTCGATTGCGGTATGGATTTCTGTTCCCTGTTTTAGTATGTCAGATGGAGGATTTTCAACCCCAAGAGCGGACATCCAGGCTTGTGGGCTACACCAGAAATAGCGAGACAGAGTTGACACTCTGACACGCTTTATCTTTTTGCCCGACGGTGCCCGGAATAGGCTCAAGGGATTGACTATCTCCATCTTTTACGCCTCCTCGATGAACTCGAAAACGTAGTAGTCGTTTCCAGCTTGCGTCTTTGTTTTTCCGTGGCTTGAGATGATGAAGGTTGCGCCTGTCTTGATTTTTCTGAAGTTGTCCGCGAGTCCTTTAGTGTTTCCCCATACGCTGTATGTTTCTCCAGGGTTAGCGAAGTCTGGTTTGCTCGATATTAGAACCTTCATTTCTACGACATCCATTGGTTTTTTCATATTTTCTGTCTGTATTGTTTTTGGCATGGTCAGAAATTCTACTCGTAGGACTTCTGGTTCTTCTTTTGTTCCACCGAGTTTTCTTAGGTCTAGCCTTGGGTGGCGTTCTCCTGTGCTACTACGGATAGTCACTGCTTTTTTCTTTGCTTTTGCTATCCATTCATCAGAGGCGTTTGCTGCTTTTGCCAGCAGATTTTTGATTTCCGTTTTTCATTCCTCCTTTTTTTTATTCATCAATTATTGATGAAATTTAATACCCCCATTTTGCCATCAGACCCTCATAGCTCTCTGCTATGTAGTCCTGCGAGTTGACCTTCTGGTTCTGGGGGACAAGTTCCATGGTGGCTCGCAGTAGCTTAGTTTTGCTGTCCCAGTCGTGGACAACATCGATTGTCCTCCACGTTTCGCTGGTTATGTCCCAGTCGGAGTAAGTGAGTGTGACTTTCTGGTTTGCCCTGAGGTAGGGGTATGCGCCTTTCTTGACGGTGACTTTTTTGAGTGGGTCTTTGCGGGATGCTAATACATAGTCTCCTACCAGTCCTGCTTGCTCAAAGCTTTTGATGAGCTTGTTCTGCTCGTGCGCAACCATTCGTCCATAGGCTGATATGCTGGTGTCGTCCTTGAATGCGCCGTTTTCCGCTGGATCGGGATATTGGTCTGGATGCTTTAGCGGGTTAATCTTGTAGCCTCCCTGAAAGTGGAGTCCGTCAAATTTAACATGTAATACTCTTTCGATTATTAGGTTTGAGGTGATAAAACCAATTTTTTTGATGTTCCATTCAAAGCCATTGTTTTCTCCTGTTGGTTCGTAAGCCCAAAGTCCCATCCCATAGGGATTTAGTATGTCGGCGTTGATGTCGCAGTAGTAGACATCGATTGCTATGTCATACCACTGGTATTTTTTGTAATTCTGTTTTTTGGGGTAAAAGCGTATTTCTCTGTCTTCTGTGTCAATCAAACGAATCATTGGTAACGGTGCCGAATTCGCTAGATAATGCTCCGTCCTGTGCGTGAAAGCAAAGGTAAGGTAACTATATCTGCCTGTCGTCAGGTCTACCGATTCAGGAAGCGTTAACATGGGGAGAATCTGATTTTCTCCGTCTGCCCGGTCTATTCGTGCCGATTTTGTGCCAGCCTTGAAATCTTCCGTATCTTCCGAAACCGTTCCCTCGTTCAGGTCTGCCCAGTTTGTTGTTATGTTCTTTTCTGTCCACATGTCGCCGTCTATGGGGTATCCGATGTCCAAGTCTCCCCAGATAAAAATGTGGTTGCCAACATTTTCGATGGTAAAATCTGGTTCTATCATCACAAACGGCTCTGCTAGGGTAACTGCAACCGCTGGGTCTACTGTGCCTATGGTCTTGAAGTAGAATGTTGGCGTGTTGCCGTTCATGTAGAAGTAGCCGTCATAGCCGATTTCGTCTGCTATCTTCTTGATGGCGTCCTGTAAGAAAGTCTGATCGAAGTTGTCCATTGGCGGAGTAGAGGTTATCAGTCCATCGTCTGTTTCCAGCGCGAAGCCCGTGTCAACCCCGCTGTCTGGGATCATCAGTAACCACTGGATTACCGTGTCCATTGTCCAGTTTTCGCCGCCTAGAGATTCTTCGCGGAAATCTTTGGTTATGGTGTCCTCTAAGAGCTTGCGGTCTATGCCGTAGCAGTTGAGGGTCACGTACTCGGGGTTTGAGCCGACCTTTTTTGCTCTGATTCGATAGATTTTTCCGAAGAAAACATTATCAGATGTGCCTCTGACGTCAGCATCGATTTTGAGGTATTTACCCAACGCCAGCTTGTTTTCTCCGCTGGTTAGCGGGTTGCCAACTGGGTTCTTGAGGGTGACTTCTGCGCGGCTGGCTTTGAAGGCGTTGCCTGTTTCGACGTGCAGCTTTCGGCATGCGGTGAACAGGTCTGTCCATTCCGAGGGTGGCCAGCTGTCGCTACTATAGTTAACATAGATGTCGGGGTTATCGACGGTTCCCATCTAATCTTTTCCATCCTTTGTTTTCTTTTTCTGGGTTTCTATTTTTTCGAACATGACGACTTTAGTTTCCTGTAGTGTCATCAACCTTCCTTTATTTGCCATAAACTTGGCTTCTGTTTCAGCTAATGCTTGTTGTAGCATCATGCGACGTTTTGCTAGTTTTTCGAGACTTGTCTTTGTCTTTTCTATTTCCGAGTCCAGCCATTCCTGATTTTTTTTATTCATTCATTTTGCCTCCAAAAATTTTTGTCATTCTTTGTTTCCAGTCCGTAAACCTTTCTTTCCAATCTTTAGTTACAAACGGATTCTTCGATTTGGCTTTACGGAATTGTTGGAGTAGTTCATCAAGTTCATTATAAATTGGCTCATAGTTTTCTATACCGATTTTTTCCGTGTAACTTTTCTTCAGCATATCAAGATTTCTGACTTTGAATTTTTCTTTTAGCTTAAATATGTTCATTTCTATATTGCCCGTCTGTAGGAAATATGTACGAACCATTACTATGCGGTAGCAATGGAGGGCACTTCTTGGATTCGGATGAAGTTTAAATCTCTTATATTCTGACAGAATGCTGTATTCATCGCACATTTTAGGCGTACAGAGGGAAATCATTCCGCTATGATTATAGTCAGGATCGATGTAAATTGGGTTAGACAAATCTTGGAACTTCTCGAAATGTCCGTAGTAGATGTCCATGAAGATGTGGTCTAGCGACCAGATGTTCAAATCGATTCCTTGTAATCCGAGGTGCACCCAGTCCCAGTAATTGTTTTTTACGAAAATTCCGTGAACATCATAGTCGTATCTGTCGTTAGCCCATCCGAATCCGCGTGATCCTGTAAGAGACAACAACAGCACTCTTATGCTGGGGTCTACAGTTCTGATTTGCTTTAGGACGATATTTTTTAATTCATTTTTTTCCATGATATATTACCTCTTTGTATTGGCTGGGGTATCCATTTGCAATTAGGTAGAATAGCTCGTGCTCAACGGTGACAACCTGGTTTTTTAGTGACCATTTGCAGGGCATCTCAAGAATAAGTTTTAGTTTCTTAGCGGCTTCAGAGTCCATCTGTAACATTAATTTGAAGAATTTTTCTCCAAAGTTGTATGCTTCTTTGCAGTCGAAACTGCACGGGAAGAACGGTAGTATCTTGAATCCGGCATACCGCAAAAGAGGATTAGTGAATGCCGTGCCTTCTCCTGTTAGTGCAGATTCAAACACGGGATCGAGGATGCCCTTTGTGAATGTCTTATCAAAGAAGTCCACGCAGCATTCTGGGTAACCCAGCATCTTTCCGATTTTTTTGTGATTAATCTTCCCATAATGTGCTTCTCTGAATTGTTCGGCTGTCTGCAAGTCTCTGGCTACTACACCATATATCAGAGTGTTCATGTTCAGTTGCTTAGTTGGATAGTGCCTGTGGGCAAACCCTTCGTAACTTTTTACACGTTGAATGGGAAGAAAAACTAGCCCGTCGAGAAACACTTTCTCTATTTGAATATCGTAACTATTGGAGTTCAGATGATATACGTTTGCTTCTCGGATTCCAGTTACAACGCTTTGGTATTCTGTTTCATAGCTTAGTCTAGCCATTTTATTTCTCCATTTTTCCCATTCATTCTGTATCTGTGCTGTCTTCCATGCAAAACGTATAAAGGGGAACATCTCATTCATTGTAACTATCTCCGTGCGGTTTATCGGCGTGAAAATATGCACCATCTTGGTGCTGGTAAGAATCTTCCTTTTTCTGGTCGAAAGTTTCTATTCCTAGATACTGCAATTCTTTCTGGAGGTAACTGTAAACATCATAGATAGTCTTACAAAATCTGGTTTTATTGCGGAAGTCCCCATGGTTGCCTTCCATTGGACAACCTCCATGGCAGATATTGAAGAATTTGCAGTTTCTACATTGCGTTAGTTTTAACGCTTCGGTTCTCCATATTCTGTTTGTCTGCTGTATTCTAGGAATTATACCCAAACCAAACGTTCTATCGCAATTACCCAAAGTTCCGTCGGGAAGGATAGAAACAGTTCTGGTAGCTAACGGATCGCATCCACCGAAGCTACAGGGACTAACGTTTTTTCCCTTGAGATTGTTTACCATTTCTTTCAGGGGATAATAAACTAGATTGTTGTTTTTGCAGAAGTTGTAAAGGTCAATCCAAACTTCCGTTAACCTTCTTGGTGATAGTTCATATTGTTTTGCTTTATCAGAAAACATAGGATTCAGGCGTCCGCCTGTAATTCCCAAATCACGGATTTGAAGGAGCCATTCCTTGAATTTTTTAAGTCTTTTTGATGAACCGACATTGGCTCTGTGTAATACGGAGATAACGGAAAGATGGATTTTTTCGTCATGTAAAACATGAAGATTCTCATTTAGTTTCTGGTTATATTTTTTTGTTGATTTTTTGGAACGTGGATTGGTGCCTCTCAGAATGTTGAGTTCACTTGAGCCGTCAATGCTTACGCCAACACGGACATTATGCTTTGCGAATAAGTCTACCATTTTTTCGTCTAACGCAAAACCGTTTGTTTGAATGCTTAACGGATTATTTGTAAATTTTTCTGCGTTCTGTATCAATTTCTCCATTTGTGCTAATGGAGTTAAAGATGCTTCTCCACCGAACAATGCGATGCTGGAATGCCTCGTTGACTTTTCTTTTTGTAGAAGCTCTAAAGTCGAAACCATAGCATCGACATTTAGTGGTATTCTTGGTAAGCGTGACTCAAAGCAATATAGGCATTTAAGCTGGCATTCAAGAGTAGGAATTAGCAGTATCGTCAAAAGGTTATCACATCCTCGTGGTTTGTTGCGTCTGAATGTTCGGCATCCGAAAATGTCGCATCAGAGTGTGGAGTATCAGAGAATGCTGTGTCAGAATGCGCAACATCACCGAAAGCCACATCAGAGTAAACATCTGCATGAAGATCGCTGTGAACTACGTCCCCGTGAGAATCAACAAATGCAACATCGGAATGCGAAGTATCAGAGTGAGAGTCGCTGTGCAAAGTATCTATATATGGAACATCAGAATGGGGAATATCCTGATGGGGATAAGAACCAGTATAATCTACATGAATCACATCGCTGTGCCCGGCATCTCCATGTGCGCCATCTGAGTGCACGTCAACAAATGCAACATCGGAATGCGAAGTATCAGAGTGGGTATCGACAAATGCGACATCGCTGTGTTCCGTGGTGTCTGCGTGGGCAACATCAGAGTGCAAATCCGCGTGAGGGTAAGGATCGCCCACATCGCCGTGCCAATCGCTATGCTCAGTATCTAAATGGTTAGTTATTCCATCAGAGTGAGCTACATCATAATGCGGACTATCAGAGTGTATGTCTGAGAAAGCTACGTCAGAATGCGATGTGTCAGAATGGGCGACATCAGAATGTTCAAGATATTCGGTGTAATATCGTGCTGCATAGGTAGTTCCGCCAAGCCTAAGTCTCACAGGAGAAGCAAATTGGTTAGCAGTAGACACCACGTAAACTTCATATGTGACGCCTCCCTTCCGAATTCGGGGAACACCCCCAATACCGTAATGTCCCTGACCTGACGGGACAACACAAAGCGCATATATTGTTCCGCCATGCTTAAATCTGAGAAAACTTTCTTGATTAGGAATCTCGGACATTACAGATTACTCCTTACCCATATTTCTCCGTTTGCAGGTGATCCCGGGTCGGAACCTACATAAGGCAACTTAAGTCTTCCACCTTCGATAGTTCCAGTAACACCTAAGGCTCCAGTTACAGACAAACCAGCACCAACCTGTAGAGCACCATCAATTATCATGTCGTCGTCCAATTCTAGGCAAACAGATGGTGTCGTCTGACGATACAGGTTTATGTCGGTAAACGTAATTGTTGTTCCTAATGTTATATTACCTGTTAAACCCAATGAACCAGTTACACTTAGTCCGTCACCAATTTGAACCGAACTATCGAAAATCCACGGAACGTTTGTTTCTAATACGTCGGGTTGCGTCGCTGTTTGCCAATAAATGTCGCCACTTCCTATCTGTATGCCCGATGCTGGAATTGATGTCCACGGAATTCTGGCATAATTGAATACTCCAGATGTTATGTCGCTTGCTGCGTGATTATGGCTGGATGGCGGATACGTGCTCGGCTTGTCAGGAATGCTGTTCCAGAAGGGCGTGTCCCAGAAGTCGCTTATGTCAGACCTAGAAACCGAAAATCCCGTTATGTCTCCTGTGACTTCTAAGTCGCCGTTGACGATTACCTTTTCTGAACCGCCTACACTGAGGTTTAAGTCTCCTGTTTCCGCCGTTAGATATACGTCGGTGCCGTCGAACAGCCACCGCGATTTGTCCACGTTATCTACCTGTAGAGTAAATTGTACTGGAGCCGTTGATTTGTCCAAGTTCAAATATTGATTGTGAACTTCTAGGTTGTCGTCTGTTGCCAGAGTGTCAGCTGCTTCACGGTACAGTTTTACGTCGTCGCCAATCTGAACGTCCTTAACTGCGATACCTGCCAAGACGCCGTTGAGATCGTGAATGTATAGCTTATCGAACCCAAGTTCTGACGAAGACAACACAATCTTCGGCGGGTCTGTGGTACTACTTAATCCGTGTCCAATCTGTATCGCTCCGCCGCCTGGTTGCGTTTGCCAATCTGCATTCGTGGTTCCAGCGCCCGTTCCCTCAGGAATCGTCAACGATTGACCGCTAAGAATCGGATAATACCCGACAAGCCACCACTTCTTTGTGTTGTTATCATAGTTGCTGAGAACTCCAACAACATTCTCTCCCCTGTAAACCGACTTGCCAACATCAGAAGAAACACACGGAGTATAAGTTGCACCAAAGGTAACGTATATTCTGCTTGCTGTTCCAAGAAAGCCCTGAACAAAAACATCCTTATTGCACCAAAATCCCTGATCAATCCGAAAGAACGGATTATATTCACCGGAATATTCCATATCCTCTACAAGTTGCAACCAAACATCGAAATAATTTCCCTCTGCTGATTCACTCAACCGCAAAGTTAAATCTTTAAGTTCAGCAATATCATCTACAGTATTCACCTTAAAACGGTCATTATTGTCTTCATCTCTTACCAAAAACTTGTTTTCGTCGTTGTCGCCGTAAACATGCAATAGTCCATCAATATAGGTGTTCCCTGTTATTCCACCGCCACCAGCACGGAGAATTTCGCCAATTTCTGCGACGCCAACAATATCCTTTATCTGGTGCTTGTGTGGAGGAATGGGACGATACCTTGGACTGCTCACTTAAACCGCCTCACCAATTCCAGCTTTCTTCTTTTGTCTTCGTCAAGTGCCGATTCCACATCGTCCGTAACATTTAGCGTTGAACCTTCTACTATGACTGTGCTGCTTGCTCTTGTTGCCTGTGTGAAGCCTCCTGCCATGTAATAGCCTGCCATGCCTCCAACGGTTGCAGCTGCGCCTGCTGCCACCGCAATGCTGAGCCATCTTCCGGTCAGAGCGTTGACAACTGACTGCGCGGTTGCATGTTGCCACAACGCTGAATTAAGTATCCATTCTTTAGCGGTTTGCAGAGAAAGTGCACCTGAAAGAAGTCCAGTAGCCTTCGCTGCCCTTATTTGTTCTATTGCCATGTTTGCCACCTGTAGCCCCATTCCAGCCATCATCAGTTTGCTGCTCAAAGTTGCTCTTCCGACGCTTAGTTGGGCAAGCTCTAGCCTGCGGGCTGCGTCGATTGCTTCTTCACTTCCGTAGCCATATTCACGAAGAGTCTCGTTGTAGTCTTTCTGCGCGTCATCCAGCCGCAGTTGAGTCATCTGCGCCGTGGTCATGGCGTTGGTTAGCATACCCAGATAGAAGATTCCCATTTGAAGGCTGAAGATGTAGCCCCGCCATCCGCGGGCGCTCATTCCTGTGGCTTCTTCTGTTTCTTTTCCTGTTTTCTTTGCCTTTTTGCCGACTTCTTCTAATTTTTGGATTATTACCTCTATTTCGCCTTTGCCAGTTGATCGAACCTTTAGTATTAGGTTATACGTTCTTGCGCTCATTTCTTTCTATTCCTCTTCATTCTTTCTTCGAAGCCGAGGTCGAATATCCCAAATTTCTCCAAGTCGCGTTCCGTCCATTTCATATATTTTATCCACTCTGGCGTGATACCCCATTTGACGCATTTTTCGATGAAGGCTACCTGAGACTCTATTCTTGTGGGTTCGCCTCTGATGACTCTAAAAAAAGGTCTTGACCTTCCTCGACTGTCATGGTGTTCAGCTGGTGGGCTGGTATAACCAGTAGCTCGTAGATTTTATGTGGAATCCTGTCTGGTAGCGGTTTGCCATCTTTTTTTGTGGAATACTTGACCAGTAGCCAGTTCAGCAAAATCTGGATTTTTCTTTTGTCTTTAGGGTCTATTTCCTGTTTTTCGATTAGCTCATCCAGTTCCGAGTACATCGATATACTGTCTGGTGCATAGATGACTTCAACCGTGTAGGTTCCAGCCCATTCTTTGCCGACCTGCTTGGCTGAAAGTTCAAACTTTTTCATGGTTAGCTTCCTTCCGCCAATGCTAGGTCTTTGCCCCAGCACTCGATGGTTTCGAGTATCAGGTCTAGTTCGTTGATTCGCTTTGTCTCCGATTTGATATACATGTCCGACCATGTGAACTCTGTTTTTTCTGGTGTTTCTTGGTTGTCGTTGATTTGCAGAATCACGTCCTGTGCGGTTCCGCTGTAGGTATCGCCTGCCCAGCTTTGTGTCTTTAGAGCACGTTCAACCTTGAACATGTATTTGGTGTGTTTCTGTATTACTTCTGATGGTGGTAGCGTATTGCCAAGAGTTATAGCGTCTAAGTTGTGGTTTACTCCGAAAGTTATGGTTTGGAAGTCGGATGCTACTGACGTCTCGCCGATGGTGCAAGTGTCTACGTTTGTATGATCCATAACCGCGTCGGTTATCGCGTCTGGGTTGCTTCCATAGGCTTGTGTAGCTCTAGTCTTAGCCCAACTTTCTATTCTAGCTGTCATCGAACCGCGTATAGGAATGCTAACTTCGCAACTATTGGTAAGACAGTCATCAAGTTTAACGGCATCAAGTCCGTCCGTTGCGTAGAGCGTGTACGCTGTAAGTGCTCCTTCGGCACTGACGAAGCAGAACTTGTTTGTTCCAGTCTTGTCTGCGACAAAATTGCTTAGTCTCTGAACTTTCATGTTAAACGAGATTTTGGGCAGCACCGACGCTGGTTTCAGCACACCAAGTTCATACTGTCCAGTCACCGCTTCCTCTGTTATTTCCACGTCTACGTTGGGGTCTGCGTTTGCGACTTTTCCACCTAGATGGACATCAGCTGGTACGTCTGTTACCCTTTTTATTTTCCAGTCATATCCTGTTTGACTCAATTACTTTTTCACCTCGTTCACGATTTTTTCTATTCGTGAATGCAACTTTTCCAGCGTCTTGAAAAATATATCCTTTGCTGGTGCCCTTTTAGAACGCATAGAAAAAATTTTCTGTCCTTTTATCCAAAAGCGAAGTGCCCCTCTATATTTTGGTATGATTATGCCTCGTCCTTTATCTAACCATCTTAAAATATGACCGCGGATTCTACTTCCAACCGCTATTGTGATTAAATCTTTAGAAGTATCGACGTCCCACCATCTTATTGAGGCGGCAGTTTGTCCACCCGTCTTAGTTGAGGTTTGAACCATTTCTTTCATTATTCCTTCTGTTTCAAGCCCTATTCTGTTGGCTATCGGTCGGATAGATGGTTCAGGGTTCACGGTTTTTATCAGCCACCTTTGGACTTCTTCGCTATCTGGGGTTTCTACCTTAATTTTGACCATTATGATGGACTCCAATAAAATTTGATATTGATTGTTATGTGTCTGCTAATTATTGGAGGAATTTGTTCCTCGTTGTCGCGATTCATGTAGCCTGTAACCCAGCAGTCCTTCCAGTCCGACGGCATATCTATGCTACCGCCGTGGGTAGCATCGATTATTCTTTTGACTTCTTCGACCATCTGCCAGATGTACCCCTTGTTATCGTCTATGACATCTCGGCTTGCCGGAAAAGTGATTAGTCCAATATCCATTGGAACATTGAAGTATTCGTCTGACGGTTGTTCCCTTGAGCCACCACCGCCACCGAATTTTGCTACTACTTGCAGGACGTGAAGGCTTCCAGCTATCCGCCATCCGAGCCTATGGAACTTTAGCTTTGAGGACGCCAAATTATCTTCGAGTGCCCAGTTTTCTTCAAGAAGGGATAGTATTGTTTCTTCTGGGTCATTCAATTTTTATGTATCCTCTCCATGACCTTGATTCTGTTTTTTAGTGCAGTTTTCATGTCCTCAATGATGAGTTTCTGAAGATCGGACGGCAGTGCATGCAATCTTTTTATCCACTTATCCATGTCTAGTGCACCCCCTTCACCCAAATGTCGAAGCTGAAGTTGGTTACGCCAGTGATGTTAGAGTCCACTGAAAGCGTGAATACCACAGGAATTGAAGCTTCTGCAGGTATCCATGAACCGTCATAGTTCCATGTTAGAGTGATTGAGTCGAAGGCGGCTGCTGGGTTCCAGTTTTCAGTCCACAATACCAGCTTCTGAGCATCGTTGCCGATATTTTTCACCCAAGCATCGAAGCTTTTAGTTTCTCCAGGGTCTAGTGTGCCCCAGGCAATCTCGGTCAGGATCGTTGTCAACGCTTCGTCAGCGTAAACTTCGACGCCTATGGCTCTTATGGTTCCGACGTTGCGAATCAGCTTCACCTGCTCGTAAGCCCCATAAACTCCAGCTCCCAACAAGGCGCCGCAGGCGAAAACAACTATCATAATTAGTTTGACTTTGTTCATTTATATTCTCCTTTTTACATATTTTGTCAGCAGATACCTGATGTCTGGACTGAAGATTTCTGGGTCTTCCCAGTCTGGCCATCTCATGCGCTCGGTATAGCGGATTTCTCCGCTGTGGTATGTGCTCATAAGCTTGTGCAAACCGTTGGCGACAAGCTGGGCGCAGGCGTCGGCAACGTCTTTTGGCGTGGAACTGTAACCCGCTTTGTAGATGACTTTGACGTTTTTGTGTCCCTCAAGAGGGGTTGCGGATTTTGCGATTATCAGCTTGCCGTTATCGAGGTAGCGGTAGCTGGAGATTTCGCTCCAGTCATCGTCTTCTCCTATGCTCGCCTCGTTTTCGTGAACGCTGGTAACCGAAATAACTGGATACTGCTCCATCCAGAATATCCTTCGCCTGTCGGAGCTTCTTGAACTCCGCCAGTTCAGGTAGCCCTTATAGAAGTCGCTGTGCTCCGCGGGCTTGCCGTCGTGGTATTCGGTTATGGTTGCTCCACCATTAAAATAATCGCTTGGTCGATTACAGTAACCGTCAATTTGTCTGCTTGCAGACTCGATTTTTTCTCTCAGGAACCTGTTATAGTCGGCGTTGGAGTCGAAGCCCAAGTCGCTGATGTGAATGTTCCTAGATGCTCGTTTTGCCCTGTCTAAGTCGCAATATAGTGTCATTCTGGTTCACTCTCTGGTAATTCGGTTTTTATTTCTATGATGAGTCCTCTAGCAGTAACAACTTTGCTTGCGTAGGTGACTTCTACTTCGACCTCGTAGGTTTTGGGTGCCTCGTCGAAGTCTCCACTTTCCACAGTATATTTGCAGAGTCCGCCTTCTTCGTCCGTGGGTATGCAGGTTCCAGTAACCTTCGTTGTTGTTGCCTCTAGTTCTGCGATGAAAACTTTAATCGAGGTATTTCCAGTTAAGTCTACGGCATCGCCTTCGTCATCCTTTAGCTGGAATTCTAGGTCGTAGCCGTAGTCGTTCTGTACGAGTTCAAGTTCGCTTACATAGCTCATGCCTTTGCCCTCAGTTTAAGATTTAATTTAGCTCGTCCTCTTACTTTCAGATTTAATGCAATTCGTTTTCTTGCTTTCAAAACATAGTCTGTCATCCAATCCTCCCCCTCACGGTCAACGGCAGATAAAACGCTTTATTAGTACTTCCAAGACACACATCTATTCCGAAGGTCGAAGTTGGCGATGCCATAAAAACAGCGTCAAACGCTTTAGATGTGGTCAGCGTCTTCTGGAACATGGTATCTATGTTTGCTGACGCTAAAACTTCGTTTAAGAAGTTTGTATCTATACCGAAAGTGCTGACTAAATCTTTTTTCTGCAAGATTACATCGGCTGAAAAAGTTTGGGGTATTCCTAGTTTTTTGAATAACACATCTATTTGTCGATTAAGCTCATAAGTGGCTACGGCACCAAATTTTGCATCTATTCCGAAGCTTTTGATTATGTCTTGTTTGATTAGGTTTACGTCTATACCGAAGGTTTCAAGCAAATCCAGTTTTTTGAACAAAGCGTCGACCTGTGCGGTTTTCTGTATGCCCAGAGCCTTCAGGAGAACGTCAATGTCCACCGTCTTTTCTACGCCCAGCCTCTTGAACAGTACGTCAGCGTCGGCGGTCAGTTGGATGTCCCGTTTCTGGAACGCAGCGTCAGCACCGAAAGACTCTGTTATTCCAAGCTTCTTGAAAAGAGCATCCGTGTCAGCAGTTAATTGGATATCCCGTTTCTGAAATGCAGCGTCAGCGCCTAGGCTCTTCGTGATTCCCAGCTTCTTGAAGAGAACGTCTGTCTGCCACGTTTTTGTGTAGGTTTCGCTTTCGGGTCCGATGTAGCTGTCGGCGACGACAACGCAGTCGGCGTAAAAGATTCCCTGACTTGAACCTGCGGCGCTGTATGTAAATCCAACGTTTGCATAATTCAAGTTTCTGTCACTGTTATTAAGTCCAGTAGCTTGGACTTCCAACGAACCGTTAACGTACAGTCGGGCATAGCCTGTTGAACTGTCCCGGTATACGCAGAACTCCATACAATACTCGGTGTCAAAGTTTACTGTTCCGCCGTAATAGTTCACGAAGCTTCCGTTGTTTCTGACGTATACCCACCAACGCCATGCACTGTTGTAGTATTTGATTCCTGCGTAAGCAGCAGCGGCGCCGTGTTCATCATTACTAAAACTCATCACACGATACGTGTCGCTTGTGTCGGGTTCATTCTCGAAAATACAATTCATTGCACGTATGTGAACGGGGTTATATAATCCATTAAGCTGTTTCCCCGCTGCCGCCCACCTCGCAGAACAGCCTGCGTATATTGTGGCTTTCAGGTTATAGGAGCCATGATGAGGATGTGTTGTGTCACTACCAACAACGCTACAGCCGTCATCTGCAAAGCTCACATCCCACTCACTCAAGTCTCCGCTCTCAAAACCGTCACTGAAAATCTCAGTGAAATACTGTGCCAGATAATCCCGTTGCGTCTTGCTGATTCTCGGAAAAATATGTTTGTGAACGTAATCTTCAAGTGCCTTTGGGTCTTTCAATATTTTAGGAGGAACACGAATTGGAATGCCATATCGTTCACCACAATGAACACATTTGTAACTGTTCTTCTCTACTTCCCTTCTGCATTTGGGACAGATGTAATCCCACATCGGCAAAAGCTTAAGCAGCCAAAACGGAATCCTCAACAACATTTCCTCCTTCGTCTATCTGCATTATCTTTCCGCCTTTGACTCCCAAAACATAAACTGTCTCAGCGTATTCCACCCCACCAGAACGCACCCTCAACTTAATGCTGTGGCTACGATAACAGACAGGACTCTCGCCATCTTTGAGATCAACTACAACAGGTTTTGCCTTGGATGAAATCACCAACTTCCCTGTAGCATCAAAAATCTTCTTTGCCAGCGCCGGATTAAATGGATACCAACCGATTCTAACGACCTGTTTACCTTGCAAGTGCTGCGGAACAGGGTAAGCATCTCGATACGGAACTTTCCGTCCATCCTTGACTATCATTCCATCCTCATCAATTTTGCTTGGAAGCCAATCAGGATGCGCCTGAACTTCCCTTCCAGATTCAGGATCAAACTGCGCCAATGCAGTGCCATCGCTAAACTCAACAATCCAGAAGAACCTAAGCGGACGATACTGCATTTGTGCGGTCTCCCTAAATCTCGTCATACTTGAAAGTTAACGTCTCATCTGTCTGCTCGCCCTGAGTTGCGTCAGTATCAACTTTGGCTTGTAGAACAACTGCTTTGCATTTTCCCGTGTCAGTATGATCTGTCGAATCTATGGTTGCAGGTGAACCTTCCGTGTCACTAGCGACATCAGCAGTCTCAGTTGTCTGACCGTCATAGTAACCGTGTCCGTTGGTATCGTCCTCGATGCTGTGTCCTGTTGTACCTTCTGTTCCAGTTGCTACATCATATTCCGTATCCATCGGACAACCATGATCACCTGAATCCCTGTTTCCTCTCCGAAGTTCTCCACTTGTTCCGAAGTTCCAGCCTATTGCACCATCGCTGTAAAATCGGATGTTGTTGATTTTTACTGACGGAGCACCTGTAATTTTGAGGTAGATATGAACCCAGTAACTATAATTGAAACCAGAATCGGGTATCGGAATGGGGTATGTTGTGTCGTCGATGACGAACTGGTCTTTAGTTTGTAGTCGCGTAGAAGTTGCTACTTCATCTTCATTACCAGGCGAACCGTCTGATCCGCCTGTTGCTTGATAAACTCCAACTGTTGCTACCATTTTAATCGTAATAATAATCGTAGAACCCGATATTTAAATGATGCTGAAAGTTTGTTAACTTGTAAATAAATAATAAAAAAGAATGGAAGATGTTAAGTTGTCAATTCAACAATTAAACAACCTATTTTTCTACTTCTTGTCTTGTTTAATACCCAACTTGAGCAAATCGTTGACAATCGAGCTTTTGCTGGTTCCAGGTTCAACTCTGTTCTTTTCTCGCCACTTCTCTTCGATGTAGTCCATTACTTCGTTGTCCACCGATGCGTGTAACGGAATCTTACGTGGTGCCATCTTATCTCCTCCTCTGTGCGATGACGCACTTGACCTGTCCTGTTCCGCCGCTGTTCTTGATTCCTACCCGTATTTCTTCCCACACTTCGTCGAGCAGTTCCGCTTGTGTAGCTCCAGTAAGACTTGCCGAAGTTATCAAAACTGTATCACCAGAAGGAAGTAACGTAGTTCCAAGAATGTCAGTCCACGACGAAACGTTTTTTCTGCTGATTCGTCCCTCGATTTTAATTTCGACGTCGCTGTATCCGTTTTCCTTGAAGTAAACCATTCGCTTGCTGAAATCACGCGCAGCAATATTTTTGCTGTAGACCATACTTGATCCACTGGATTCGTCGTCAAAGAGTAGTTGAGTTTCTCCATACAACATATTTTTTCCTCCATTTAATTTGCTAAAAGTTCACATACCGTGAACAATCGTTTCTTTATTTGCTGGGGTAAAGTCGGGTGTCTTCCACAGAACTTTAACAGTTTCTCCATCAGAATCGTTTTTTGTTTTTCGAATCGTCGTCCCTTGATTGCAGTTAACTCATAAAAGTCTGCACATAATCTGCCTTCTTTGTCTTTCCTGATTCTTAGAAGAACACGATACATTCGTGCCTTGAAAGTCGAAGACATCTTACCGTAGTAGACCCGTCGTGTTCTGCAAACCAAACATGTAAGATGTGGTCTTCGCAGAGAATGTCCGCATAGTGGCTGGCAGGCAAAACCGCCTGTCCGTTTGCAACTTTCGTCTATCTTGTGTATGATTTCTAGTTTCATTACTTTACACCTTTGCTGGATACTCCGTCGTCCCTTGCGGGACGCGGTATCCTCCCAGCCTTTTTTGAACACTAAAAAAATGGCGTGTTCACACCGTTTCAAATTTAGTAGCCGATTACAGTGATTTTTACTGTATGTCCTGCTGACGGATTGGTGTATGTGACTACAACCGTGTTTGAGGCTATGTAATGTGTCAAATCTGCGACAACTGCGGCTGCCTGAGATGCCGTAACAAAGGCGTTCACGATTTTCGAGAACGCATTTACTGTCAGGGTGCCTCCGGTATCACCAGAAACACCTGTGATTTCAAAGGTTATTTCATTGTATTTTCCATGTGTATTGCGGTAGGTCGCGGATATGTCTGTGTTATCCCATGTCGTCATTGTCTTCAGCCTCCCTAGCTGGTATCTAAGTCTCTGATTTTTCCTTGGCTATAGAATTTGGTGCATACTAACTCAGCCATCGTCACATACATGCTGTCGGTTCTGAAGTAACCAAGTCCGAACTTGTCGGCGTCCTCGCTGGTCAGATACATTGTCGGCAGAGCCACTTTGATGAACAGGTTGTCCAAGTCGAGCATCAGTATTCTGCTACCCTCATCGGCTGTATCATCTATGTCGTCAGTCACGAATATCGGTATTCCCTGGTATGTCGCGACCTCGAATCCTGTGTCTTCGCCTGCGGGTGTCTGTGCACCGTTTATGGTGTAGACTTTTCTTGCGTTGCCGATGAACCTCTGCTTCGCTTCGAGCAAGCCGTTGATCTTGTCGGCTATCTCCCAGTTCGTAACCAACGCGGCATTCACGTTGCCTGCTTTTCTACACTTACGAATCAACTCGTTAAGATGAGAAAGCTCAAGCTCCATGTCTACGCCGTCGTTGTGAACCAGCTGTGCATCTGTCCATCCTGCAGTAGCATCCCTGTCGTGTGTCGAGCCGTCAATGTAGTATCCTGCAAGGTCTGCGTCATTTGCATCTGGTGGATTATCCGATACTGCTAGTTCAGCATTACATGAGCAAACCCTGCACAGGCTCTCAATGGTATTCGTGTGGACAGTGTTAACTGTATCACCAAGTTCACCGTTGATGCCCTTGACGTGCGCGTCCATGTAGTATTGCCTGGCAAATTCTTCTACTGGAATCGCGTCGTTACCCAGCTTAGACTCTATTGATAGAAGGTCATACATACCCCATGTGGTTGCAAGAATCTTTGGTTTGCATTCAACCTCATTCAGTGTTGGAACAGAGGCATTCGGTATTGCACCGTTCTCTGCTACTCCGCTGACTAGGGTTGCATTGTCGCTTACCACCCTATAACCGCTTCCAGTCCCCAACCAGTTGACCTTTCTGAGCAAGCCCCACAGGGGCGCATTATAGTTCAACTGGGCGAAGGTCTTGGAACCGTAGATGGTGTTCCACAGCGCAGTGTGTGTCGTTCTGCTCAAGTAGGTCTGCTTTGCCTTCTTTGCTGTTCCTTCCGCGATTGGCCCAAGAAACTTTCCGTTTGCACCTAGAATGTGCTTGGGAAACTTGCCTTCAGCCCACGCTGTTACCATGTCCACATAGAAGCGGTAGGTACTCTTCTGTCCCCAATCGCGTCCTAAAGGCTTGACATCGTGCCTGCTTGGTAGATAGTCATCAATCTCTTTGCCTTTTGGAAGAAGCGACATTTTAAGCTGCCTCCTCTGGCTCGATAACCGATTCGCCTATCTTCCGTAGTGCCATCGGATCGCTCTTGAGGTCTGCCGCTGCAACCATATCATATAGCGTTGGTTCATTGCCTTGTGTCTGGAATCCGTGTCCCTTGTTGTCGGTGAACTCTTTTATCTTGGAGACTTCACCCTCCAAGACTTTGAGTTTACCGAGCGCCTGAGAAACTTCATCCAAACGCCCCTTGATGACTCCAAGTTCCTTCCTGATGCTTGCGAATCTATCTTCCTCGTCTAGGGCTTTGGCTTCTTCTTCTACTTCTTTGCGTTTCTTGATCAGTTGTTTCAGAATCTTCTCTTTGGTTGACTCTTCGATTCCAGACACAAGGTCGTTGTATTTTTCCTCGAAGGTCTTTGGTTTAGCTACTTCTTCAAGTTCCTTGACAAGTGCTTTGAGTCCATCCTCGGAATCAACCGCTTTGATGCGGTCTTCTGCATCTGGGTATTTCTTTATTAAATCTGTTTTGGCTACTTCTAGTTCTTCAGTTTCCATTTTAACCCCTCCATTAAGGGTTGAAAATTTGTTTGTCTTCGACGTCTTGCGTATTTTGCAAGACGAAAAATTGGTTTTCGCTTGTACACCTATATTCAGGTGCCTTTCAATATTGTTTTTTATATCCTCGAACATTGAGGAATCTGAAATCCCCTTGGTCTTGTTGAAAAAGGTCAGGGGAGTACATGGGAACGGAACGTAGCTTAAATCGTCATATTCCAGTTCCACAACCAAGTCTTTTTCTGTGGGACTATAGCGCCACCTTTTCCATCCAGTGCTGAATGCGTTTAATTCGCCTTTCTGTATCATGTCCCAGTATTTTTTGGTTGGTCTGCTTACCACATACCATCCAACTTTGTCAAAACGGGTAACGTATTTTTTTCCGCCAGGACTTGTCCATTCGTCCAGAATCTCGCCTGCTGGTTCATTTATGTGGTGGGCATAACAGATTGCCCCGCCGTCCATGTAGTTTTTGCCTGCCCTGTGGATTGCGTCTAGCAGGCATCTGTCGCCGTCACAGTCTGTCAACGGCGTGGCAGCATAACCAGCAATGATGTGGTTTTTTGGGTCTATAATCTCAAAGTTCAGCTGGCTCTGTATCTTCTGCTTGATGTCATGCCTCTCTTCTGGCATGTCGCGGAAAATGAACATCTTGCTCTTTTGCAAAATCATGGGCTTGCTGTCATCAAGTCCAAGCTCGTTGAGCCACTGCTCGTAGTATTGTCTGCCATCTTCTTCTCCGCATGAATAAATTAGGTAATTGAGGAGTGCAGCAAATTCTTCTGCTATCTTCTTTTTGCTTTCCCGCCATGTGCTGTAGCAGATTGCGACTATCTGGTCACGCGGTCTATCGGCATCCTCTCTACTTAAAAATGATATGCAGCCTGAAATATAGTCGTCCTGTGATTGTCCAGGTTCAGGCTTCGGAACTGGCAGGTGCTTTGCCTCCAGAACCGCTCATGGTTCCAGAACCCCAGTGTTTTGTTTCGAGGGCTTCTCCAGCCCTTTCGACTGGTTTCTTCGACTTTGTGGATTCCTTTGTTTTGCGCTTGCGTTTCTTTTTCTTTTCGAGAACAACCTTCAGCGACTTATGTGCCTCGCATCGGTATGGCTTACTGTCTGGCCATTTCTTTTTGGTTATTGCAGTCCAAACCTTCTTCGGCATGTCTACTGTTTCGCCAGGTTTGATGTCTCCAAAACCAACAACTCCAACGCGCTTGTCGGACACGTTCTTTACTTTCATGGAAATCAACAACTTATTCGTTTAATGATAACTTCGAAACCAAAGTATTTAAATACTTCTATTATTACTATTAACTTAAAGTGTGATATTTATGAAATTTGGAAATAATGAAAAAGAAACGACGGACACAATCAGTATCTTAATACCAACTAAACTCAGAAATTTTATCGACACAAAACGCGGAAAAATTATCAATAGATCAAAATATATTTGTTCCATACTAGAAATTGCAAAAAAATACAATCTATTAGAAAAAGCACACGTATTATTCAGTGACAACCCAGAACTTGTCAAAAAAATTAAAAAAGAATTAGAAAGTAAATTGGAGGAACAAGTTAAATGAGTTCCATCAGGAAAGCCATTAGAAACGTGGTTTTAACCGACGAAGACAAGCACGCCATAGAAGTTGTAAAAAAGGTAAACCTGCTCAAAAAATGGGCTGGCTCTCCAGTCGAATCTTTTCCTGCCACCGTTATTAAGGGATACGGCCCTAAATTCGTCTACATGCCCGGCTACGGGCACAAGCGAACCACCAACGACCGCGAACTCCGCGGATTAGCTAAGACCCCCACCCCAGCCGCGTGCATCCGCAGACTGATAAACGATGTCGTTTCAACCGAATGGCAGATTATCGCTTCAGACCCCAAAAAACAGAAGGACACCAAAGTCAAAGAACACATTGACCATATTACACTGCGTATCCGTAACCCCAACAAAAACCAGCAGAGCTTCCGCCAAATACAAACTAGCTTTTTGGAAGACCTATTAATACTGGATGCTGGAGTACTGGTAAAAAGCTACGCCACCCTGCCACCGCATCAGATGACCCAACTCTACGCCCGTGACGGCTCCAGTTTCTTAAAGGAGATTGACGAATTCGGTAATTTTGGCAAGTTCTATGAGGGTAAGCATTCATTCAGCATCATGGTTGATCGAGATGACAAAAAGACACCCGAATATAGGACAATCGAGGATAAACGAATAGGTTACTGGCAACATGCAACCATGAGACGTATGCCAGTGCCCTTCGAGCCATACGAGATTATTTACACCAGCCTCTATCCGAACACCTATGAAGTCTACGGGATGAGCAACATCCAGATTTTGCAACTGCGCCTGAAGACCCTGATGGCAAGCGACATCGCCATGGAACAGTATTTCCGTCGTGGCGAAATCGGAAAGTCGCTGTTCAGCGCCGACGTGGAATTGGGCATGGACGACAATACATGGAAGCGATTCAAGGGAAGACTCGACGCTGAAATCAAAAACGAAAGTTCTCCCATAATTACCACCGACCAAAAGGGTTCGGTAACCTCGCTTCAGCTAAAACGTCGCGACATCCAGTGGCTAGAGCAACAGAAAGAATACCGCCTGTCTATATTGGCTCTCTTCAATGTCACACCAATAATGTTGGGCTGGACTGAGGACGTGCCAAAGGCAACCGAGCAAACCCAGAGGGAAATCTATCTCCGCAAGGGACTGTGGCCACTGCTGAAGCTCTTTGAATACAAGATGAACATGGAATATATCACCGAGTTCTTCAGGAACGACGAAGACCATAGTGGTAAGTATGCTGGCGAACCGATGGACGTGGTATTCAGCTACGACCTCTACGACCCGCTTGAGGAACAGCACTGGCTAGAACGAAGTGAGGTTGCAGCAAAAAGCGGAATCAAGACAATCAACGAGATGCGAGCGGAGAGACGAATGGAACCCGTGTCTTGGGGCGACTATAACCCCGCCGCGGTGCTGGCTATACAGCAGTTCGCGCAGGGGCACTTCATGGCACCCGACGTCATAACCGCCAAGGTGTTCAGCGATTTGACTGGCATACCGATACAGGATGTGGACAAGGTTCTCGGCGAATTCCCGAAGCCGACAGAGGAACCAGAAAAGAAACGCGAGGAATCAGCAAGCGAAAAGTGGGAAAACTACAAGGAGAGTAAAACCGATTAAGTGTCCAAACTGCGGAGCAACCCTAGACCCGAAGGCACTCAGCGACGGCAAACTCAAATGCGACAACTGCGGGTTCCCAGTAGACTATAAGCAAATGGTTGGCGAAGAATAAGAATGACTGGCGTAGTAACGGTAGAATTCATCAAAGTTGAAAACAATAAAGAAGTTGTTGTACACGTTGAAGACTATGAACCAATAGACATGATAACAAACGCCCGACTACACAGTCACATATACGAGTTTATTGTAAGCGGAAGGATTGGGGACAAGGTTGTTATAACCGTGGAGGCACCAGATTGAGCTTCGCAACCGAACTCGTTGAAGACCCCAGCCAAAACCACTATGTGGCTGACCGTCTGACCAGCCGATTCCACAGCGCCATCGACAGGACAAGCGGAACCATCGACGCCAACCTGGACAACCTTGATCTGAAGAACCAGCTGCTCAACGTGCTCGCGGTTACCATGCTGGAGAACCTGAGGACGTACCTCGAACTGTCCATCAGGCGCGGGGTGTTCTACGCTGTCCAGCAGATGAACGTGAACCCAACCATAAGCATCAGCTACAACTTTGGCGAGCGATGGCTGTCGGACATCAATCTTCTTGACGACCTGATGGACGAGAATATGGAATACGTGGCAAACGTAGTCGAGGACGTCAGAAAGGACGACGTGGAACAAGCGAAAACCCGTTCCGAGCAGATTGCCAGAACCGAAACCATGCGTGCCTTTAACAAGTCTGCCTTGGGACGCTACCGTGCCTATGGGGTACAGAGTTACACCTTTATTGCACACCTTAATGCCTGTAACGAGCCAAAAATGTTACCCGACGGCACAATAGCGGAGAAGGGGTGTATTGGATTGCATAATACATCTTACCCGATAACCGACACAGCACATGTTCCACCTATTCATCCTAACTGTAGATGCACGTTGATTCCCGACTTCGAGGGAAAGACTTAAATGACTAATAGTAGTAATAATAGAGAATATGGAGAAAGTTTATGTCAAACGACAATAGCGGTCAAGATTTTACCACCAAAACTCTGACGTCTGATACCATAACTTCATGGCCAGAGTTTATACCACAAAAAATTGACGTCAAAGTCTCTGTAGAAAAACTGGATGTTGCCTACATCAAGTGCCCGCACTGTGGCAAGCCGATTGCAGTAACAGTTACCTTGAATACCGAAGGCGTAGAAGAGGACAAAAATGAAACGTAAAAATTGCACAAAAAACGGATGTATTTTACTATGAGAAGAAACAAAGTCGAACTATTAATTGACATTCTGCGGATTACATCCACTCAGCGACTAAAAATAACTCACATAATGTACAAAGCAAACATCGGCAATACAACATTGAAGAAAGATGTGAAGCAATTATGCGATGCCAATCTTATAGAAATCTTTTCTAAACCGAAACCACTTCAAAAAAGTATGATAAATAGAAGCAAAAGTGGTAAAGCTTTCTATGGTGCAACAGAAAAAGGAAGAAAAGTTGTAGAAAGCTACGATGTTTTGTTGTCTCTGCTAAAAGAAGAAGGAAGAAAATTTGTCTGACCTGAATTTATACAACGAAGAAGCAGACGCCCTAGGTGGCAGAAGACTGCCTATAATCAAAGGTGCGCTTCCCGACTGCACAAACTGTCCGAAGAGGGTGCCACTACATGCTTGAGCCTCAGACGCTTCTGGGTGCGACTTGGCTGGTCATCGGATTCCTGTTCGGCAAGAGCTTCGGCAAGCAGCTAGACCAGAAAATACAGAGCAAAGAATGGTTCAAAAATCAGTCCGGGAATGTCCAATGGTTTGCCAAAACCCTGATGGATTTTCTGCACCACTTCTGGATAGGCTTGCTACTGATGCTCTACGCCCCGCAAATCGCGTCGCTCCACCCCTTGATGGACTACCAAGCGGTCTACTGGTTCGGTGTAGGACTGTTCCTCGATGACTTGCCAGATGTGCCATCGAGATTCAGGAAATACTTTGACTACCTGTTTCCAAACTTGGTGAATGTTGAATCATGAGAATCTTCAAGAGAAAAAAGGAAGACCTGCACGACTGCAAGTGGCATGCAAACGCTAAGTGCGCCCTCAAAGACCCTACACCACTGGACTGTGCCAGCTGCCTAATCAACTCGATAGCCATGGACGCCATTAAAACGCATAGGCTACTCGGCTCCGCTAACATTCCGCTGGGCATCGCCTTTGACATTCATCAGTCGTTGCTGAAATATCGCAAGGACATCGAAAGCCTGTGGCAAATGGTAAACAAGGAATATGCGAAGGATGTGCCTGCCATACAGTTTCTTGATGAAGCGAAGGGTGAACTGAAGAAATATGTCAGCTAGGGAAGAAGAATGAAAGAAGAAATCATTGCCGAATCTGACGGCGAAGATTACATCCATTGTTGCAGATACGAACAAACTTTCTATTATGATAAAGATAGCCCATCTCTTTTTGATAATCATAAAGGTGGACACTTTGAGGTTACGCTTTTTACAACGAAGCAATTTCCAGCTGGTGCAAAAGTTAAGATAACAATAGAAACGGTGGAATAAACTAATGCTCCATCTAACCTTTCTTGCTATCATCATCTGCTATCAGCTGATACTGGCTGGACGCGACTTCATAGTGACGGGCATCTTGGCAAGGGGACTGCCACCCGACTGGCGCTTTCACCTCTACTGTATTGTCACAACCCTAGAGGTCACCATAGTAGCAATATTGGCTATATTCACCGAGCCGTCAACTCTGGTCGCAGTTTTGAAGGTGTGGACAGTCTACCTCTGCTGGATCGGTGGAATCCTCGACTGGATATACTTCGCCCTCAGAAAGCTAGTGAACAATGAAGAAATGCCTGAATGGAACTTCGTGTGGTTTTGGATGCCCCGCATCTTCCCGTACATAACACATGGAAAAATCACCTTTGACCATCCAACAACAAAACACTGGGCGGTCTACACCATATTGATGTGGCTTCCGAACATAGTCTGCTGGGGAGTCGTGATGTCATAATGAACAAAGTTGACAAACTTGCAAACGAATGGTTCGGATGCGACTTTGACGTACTTAACAACAGGACAAAAAAATGGTTGATGAGGAGGATTGAAGAAAATTAGTGAATATTATGAAGCCAAATACGAGACTGGTGCCGAGTTGATAAGGGAAAGAGCGAGTGAATCGCTTAGAGACGGCGACATGGACGACGAGATTTTGGACAGAATTGCCGATGGTGACTTTAACGATACTATCGAGCAGATGATAGAAGACGGAAGTTTCGATGAGGTAGTTATTAAACGTGCAAAAAAATTGGAAGTAAAGAAAAAATGAGAGAGCCGAAACGCTTATAAGCTAATAGTAATAATAGTTTAGGATGATGAAAAATGACCGAAGGAGAACTAAAAAAACGAACACATAATGAAAAATCACAAATGTTTACAGATTATGTTCTTATTGATACAATAGAAGAACTCGTTGATGAAATGAAAAAAGACTTCGCCGAACTAATCCACGCTGATGACCCATTATATTGGATTTATCATACTGGAGAACTACGTAACGAGTTCTTAAAGAAATTTAATAGATGGCTTGGTATTATGGAAAGCAAACAGGTCGAAGAACTTCCTTCTCCTGAATGGACTGGTGACTCTTCGTGAAAACAATATTTGATAATGAATTGACAGAGATACTTATGAAACAACAAACATGCGGATGCAGTCAAGATGCTATAGAACGATTAAGAACAAACAGACAAGAATTAATAGATTCTTGCTGGTGTTATATGTCACCACCAGAAGAGCAATGTAATTGTGCTTTCTGTAAAGCTTGTTTAGAAATAAGAAACAAACCTGAATATAAACTAAAAGGTGACTCTTCGTGAATAAAGGACATCCTACTAACATATTAGTAAAAATTGATGAACTGTTGGACGAAGCACGATTAAAGCCCTCTCTATCTTACCCACAAAAGTTTGAACTAAGAATGCACAAGGATATTTATGATAAACTCAATCACGCAATATCATGGATGGCAAAAGATTCAATTAACCTACGCAAAGTCGGAACAGAAATCTCTAACAAACGACAAATCATAACTTATTGTGGTATGAATGTTGTAGTAGACAACTCCTTTCCACTTAAACTTGCGGTTGTAGAAGTAGGTGACTCTTCGTAAAGATATAGGTTCTGTAAAGGGCTGTGACTTGGGTAAAAGGCAAAGCGGAAAATGTCCGTCTGGTTCAAGTCCAGTTAACCAAGTTGGGAAGGCTCGCAGTTAAACCTGAATATGGTTGACAAAAGGCGATAAGAGTCGAGGTGGTGTAAGATGGAGGTAACAGATGCAACTACTACACCATGTATTGCTTAAGTACCTCACGCCTGTCAAAAACCAGAAGAATACTATTAAATATATTGCTATAACAAGATATTCTGAATTAAAGGTTGTGCCACAACGAAACATTTAATAAGCATAATTGTAGTAGTAATAGTAGATGATTGAAAATGCGGAAAGTAACAAAACCTAAAGTAGTATGTGAACACTGCGGAAGTATACTCAAACACGAACAATACGACGCATTCTGCGACTACTGCCAACAAAAAATAAAACAAGACAACTCTGAAAATCAAATCGAAATAATCGTTTTTTGGAAATCTGATAGTAATGCACGAAGCCAAGAATTTTGTTCTATGAAATGTGCAAGACGGTGGCTTCTAAACTTTCCATGGAATAAAAAACGAGTAAACTTCATCAATTTACCATACGCTACCATGAATAATATTGTTGAATTTTTACAAGACAAAAAGGAGACATGATTGAAATGGATATTCTAGTTACAACACCAAAACATGCACATCAACTTGCATCAGAGGAAGCCAAGTTCGTTGAGAAAAACCCCGATGCTTACTGGTTCCGAACCTTAAGGGGAAAGCCGAATGTTCAAGTTGGCGATAGAGTCTATTATGTTGACAATGGACGAATCAGAGGTTACGGCATAGTTTTTGCAGTTGATTATGGGGAGCTTCAATGTGAAGCAACAAGAAAAATCTACAAAGGAACACATCTAAAACAAAGAAAGTGGGTTTGACTGAAGAAACCAGTTCCATTCAAGGGCTTTCAAGGATTCCGTTACGTAGACAGGATTCCTGAACTAAAACAAAAATTGGAAGATTCTTCATAAATGGTGATTGAAAATGGAAGACAAAGCACGCAAATATAAGAAACCAGAACATGAGGCACCAACACCGCAACCAGATAACGAACCGCAAAAAATAGAATGCCAAAGATGTGGAAACAAATTAGAAAGAGTAATGTTTTTTCCTATTGACATACTTAACCCATGGCTAGGCAATAAAATCGTATGTGAAAAATGCTTTAAAGAACTAAAAGAAGAAGTCCTTGAACCAGCTTTTGACGTCAGAATGGAAGTAAAGCTCTGTAAAGAACACAAAAAATTCTTTGATGAAGATGTCAGAATAAAAACAAAAAATCACACATTAATCAACCCAAGAAATCTTGTAGACCTCTGGGAAGAAGCAAGCAACTGCACAGAATGTAAGTGGACGACAACTTTTGGTGATTGAAAATGGAAGAAAATGATGAACTAAATGCAATAGAAAAATTACATAAACAAACATTCCGATTGTGGGGAATGGTTGGCTGAGCATTGTTGTTTGATTTTGATAAAATGCAACTTAAACTTCCTTGGACAGACGATGAAAAAAAACTTCTTGAAGAAGCAGATGAACTATTACGAAAGCTAACAGCTATGCTTTACAATAAAAAGGAGGCACAAAAATGAAAATCGAATTTGCCTCTGCAACTGGTGACTCATACGGTCAATTCATTATTCATGCCAAAACAGAACAAGATTGTGCCATACTCGAAAACTTCTTAAAAGGAGAACAAGACCAACAATTACACTTTGGCATACATGGTTACTCTTTTTATGGTGGACATATTCGTTCATTCAATTTTGGTTGGAAAGAATCAGCAAAAAAACCTAGCATCATTGAAAGAATTAGAGGAATATTCAAGTGACTCTCAAAAAAGACCTCTACATGGAATGGGCTTCACAATACCCGTGCGTAGCCGAGATATGGTTGCCCAAATACAAGAACAAGAAAGTGCGAATCCAGCGGGCACAGCAGATGATGGAATACTGCAAATGGACAAAGCTGACCCCGCCCGAACTGCTTGCCCTCAAGGAACAGGACGGACACAAGGCGGAACTGATGCTCAACAGGTTCTACAACGTCAGCGAGTTCACCGAGGCAGTCAAGTTCAACATGGTCAACGCTGTCAAAAGCTTCTACAAAAGCAACTTCAAGGAACTACACGAGAACACCGTCAAAGTTCAGTATCCAGAGCCGGAGCACAACAGGCTCGACAAGGGCGTCCTCAGAAGGCTATACAGGGCTTGCTGGAACCCCAGAGACAGGGCGTTGCTACAGTTCGTATGCTCCACCGCTGCCGCCAAGTTCACGGTGGTCAACTCCAAATGGAAGCACTTCGAGAAGGGCTGGCAGACCATGGAGATTCCGCACCTGATGTTCCCGTCGAAGATCATCAAGGGGCGGGGCATGGGGAAGTATCAGGGCGTCAAGCAGGCAACCTTCCTGACCACGCAGGCGAAGCTGGACATGATAGAATACAAGCAGTGGTACGAAAAGAACTACCTGGGCAGACAGTTCAAGCCCGAAGAAAACATCTTCTGGAGCATCAGAAGAAACGAAGACGGAGAATACGTGCCACTCAGCTACACTAGGCTGGGATCGCTGATAGTCGAATTGAGGACAAAGGCGGACGTGGACTTTACCACCCACGACGGGCGCCGATGGGTCGAAACCGCCCTCGAAAACAACGGGGTGGTATCCAACTGGGCACGCAGGATACGCGGGCGCAAAGTCACGGGAAGCGAGAGTCCGTATAGCCAGCCGAAAATAGAGCAGCTACGCGAAAAATACCGCGGTGCCCTTCAAGACTTGGAGTTCCTTCCCAGGGCAAAGGAGGACATCATAGACGACGCGGTGGCTTCGGCAATGGACAAGCTGAAGCGATTGATGGACGACCCGGCACTGTCGGCGGAGAAGAAGCGGGAAGCAAGAGAATATCTGCAAAACTTGACTGCCAAAGTCAGAAAGTCGGTGCACAAGAAAACCGAAAAGCCAACCAACGGCAACTATATTTACTAACCCTTCTCAACCACAAGATATGGGTTGTCGAACCTGTAGTGGCACCGCGGACAGGCAACTGGGTTCGGCTTGCGAGACTGCCATTTGTAGACCACACCGCTTTCGTGGTACTTCGAAATCTTGCAGAGATGGTACATCGTGTCACCTATCATCCATCTACCGGGGCTATGTGAGTCCCGTAGGCAGAATCGGACTGGCTGTCCGACTGCACGGATGAGGAGTGAACTATGTGGGAAGCAAGTATCGTAGGCAACAGAAGAAAGGCAGAAAAGTCCATGTCAAATGCCGCAGGTGCGGAATCGAGATGGTCAGCTGGGAAGTCCTTGACCCGATTTGCATAAGTTGCTCGCATGTCGAGTTTTTGAGAGCGATATATTAAGTCGCCATTTTTTGAAAATTATTATTTTCAGATAACTCGGATTTTTTCTGGTTATCCCACCAAAAGATTTATATTATTATTAATAGTAATAATAAAACGATGAAATATGAAAACACAAAAAGTTGAAATCAACGAAATTGAAGAATTCAACATTGAAGAACTAGTTTTCGACAGAGACATCTATCCGAGAATGTTCATCGACAAACGAGGCGACGCATACGCATACTCACAGGCAATGCGGGCTGGCGCAGAATTTCCACCAATCGTAGTTGGCGTCTACAAAGGCAAACAATATGGAGTCGATGGATGGCACAGAATCACCGCGAAAAAACTACTCAAAAAAAAGACCATCAAAGGCATCAAACGAGTCTATAGAAGCAAACTTTCAATGTTGAAAGATTCTATAAAACTGAATATCCTACATGGAAGAAAAATCAAAAGATTTGAAAAAAGCCGCCTAACACGAAAACTCAAAGACAACGGACTCTCAACCAGAGAAATAAGCGAACTGATGCTCATACCCATAGATAAACTCAACGTCTTTCTGGAGCGCACCTTCAAAGCAACGAATGGAACAATAATCACCAGCAAAGAAATAATATGGAAGTCAATGCAGAAACAGCAGTTCACCGAAACCGAAATGCAAACAACAATGAAGAAGGTCAACCAGAAAATATTCACTGCCCGAAGCGCAATCTCGCTACTCAAACAGTTGCTAGAACTGATACGCTGCGATTTGCTACCGCTACACGACGAAGAAACAAAGGAACTAACTCTGAAACTGTACGAAGAATTGACGGACAGGTTAGAACTATGATAGACCCCACATTCATATTAAACGCAAAAATCTACCTGTCAATCCAGCAAACGCGAATAACAGCAGGAAACAGAATCTTCGGCTACGTCAAGGAAAGCTGGATAAGATCACACAAGGACTACCCCAAACTCTTGAGGATGCGAAAGGACAAGTCGGCAGACAGAAAGAAAACCGCAGCATACGAAAAAAAAGTGTTGAAATCAGCACTCGCCGAACACAACCTAACACTGAAGGACTTCGAAAGCGATTTTGAAGCAGCGAAGGCAAGCAACACAAACTATCAAATGCTGGTCAAAGCAGAGAAACAGGCACTAAAGGAAATCGCGAAGCAACTGAAGAACTACGACATCTACGAGAACTGGCTGACCGAAGTAAAGGGAATAGGCGAATCAATAAGCATCAAGTTGCTGTCGGCAATACGCGACATCAGACGATTCAAAACTCCTTCAAGCCTGTGGACATACTTCGGCTTGGCACCCGGACAGCGGAAGCGAAAGGGACAGGAAGCCAACTTCAACCCAGAACTAAAGGCCCTGGCGCTCGGAGTAATCGGTAAGCAACTGCTGATGGCAAACAGCCAATACCGAGTAGTCTACGACGAGGCAAAGGAATACATCAAGAAGCGGGAACCAGAATGGGACAACCCGAAGAAGCACCCAGGACACTACCACAAGTGGGCTAACAGAAAGATGGTCAAACGATTCATGTGCGACATGTGGCAGGCATGGTACAAGAGCCTCGGAATGGAACCGCCGTGCAACCCGTATATCACCAACGACCCGAAGCACACGCTGGAACCGATGATAGTGGAGTATGAGGATAGCCAAGGTGATCTTGAAACCCAGAAACCCAGTGCGATTCCTCAAGAAGAAATTGTAGCAACGGCGAAGTAAGCTAGTCGTTTTGTGAAACCCAACAAATACATGCGAGCCAAACCTCTTCTGAAACCCATTGAAGAAGTGCGAGCCATGTATATATTGAAATCCAGTCACATCCTGCAAGCCATATAAATATTGAAACCCACCAACAAGATGCGAGCTAAGTTCCATGTAAAACCCAAGATGTGAATGCGAGCCATGATTAAGTTGAAACCCATTGAAGATCTGCTAGCCATCGAAGGTATGAAACCCATCAAAAATTTGCGAGCCACTTCCTGCATGAAAACCTGTCAGCGTGTGCGAACCAATGCTTTGTTGAAACCCATGGTCGGAATGCGAGCCAGCAATCCACTGAAAACCACCTGCGGTTTGCAAGCCAAGTCTCCGCTGAAAACCACACAGAAATTGCGAGCCAGGGGTAGTATGAAACCCACTACGCAAATGCGAGCCACAAAATACGTGAAACCCAAGAATAAAATACGAGCCATCTCCTAGATGAAACCCATCAAAAATTTGCGAGCCAGATGTGCCTTGAAACCCAAGCGCAGAGTGTGAGCCATCTGACCTATGAAACCCAATGGGAAGTTGCGAGCCATTGCAAAACTGAAATCCACGAAGCGGGTGCGAGCCACAAAGAGCATGAAACCCATCGACCAGATGCGAGCTACGGTGTCCATGAAAACCATTTTCGGGATGCGAGCCATCATGACATTGAAAACCACAAAAAATGTGTGAGCCACCAAGAAGTTGAAAACCAATGCCGAAATGTGAGTCATACTCCAAGTGAAAACCAAGAACCCTTTGCGAGCCATGTCGAAGTTAAAAACCAATAGTGACATGCGAGCCATGGTAGTCTTGAAACCCAGAAATTTGATGCGTTCCTCAATTCCCCTCTTTTTTTTGTCAAAACCACAAATCTTAAATAGTTAATATTAGTAATAATAGAAGCGTGATTAAATTGATAAACTATAGAAACATGAAAGAGCACCTCTACCTCTACAGAATCCTCGGACTAAACATCATACCGCTGAAGCCGAACAGCAAAGAACCATCAATACCGTGGATAGACCTGACCGAAAGAACAATAACAAAATCTGAAATCAACAGACTTTTTAGACACAACACAAACGTCGGAGTGGCATGCGGAAAGGTCAGCGGCAACCTGGTGGTAATCGACTTCGACGACATGGCACTCTACGAGCTACTCGAACCACATTTCCCGCCGACCCTGACGGTCAGGACACCCAACGGAATGCACATGTACTACAGAATGGACGAACCACCAAACCGCAACACCATAACCGCCGCGATGTTCGACGCGACAAAGGGAAGAATGGACTACCTAGCCGACGGAAACTATGCCGTCGCCCCGCCATCAGAAAACAAGGACGAAATCCGATACCGATTCGCAAACCTCAGACCAATAGCAGACATAAGCGACATGGACTTGGTACTGCCACCGCCAATCTTCGACAAAGTAATGTCATCAGAAAACGAAACACCATCAAGAAAGAAGCACAAATCACCAGCTGTTCCCGTCACCGTCGCAGAGATCACCTACATCATGGACTGCATCGAAGAAGAAAACTACAACTTTGCCACGCAACGGTTGAGCAAGTTGCTGGAGAGGAAGAGGAAATGAGCGACCTCTCAATAAAAATCTCCAAAGTCGCGAACGACTACATCCTCGAAAAACTTGGTACGGGATGGACACACCACAACGCATACGTCTTCAACGCATTCGAGGAACTCGTAGACGAAATGAGACGTCTTTATGGAGAGACTAAAAAGTGAACAAACAATGCTTCTGGGGTGCCCACTGCGGGCACGCGGTGCTCACCCAGAACGTAGGAGTTTACCATTGCCCATTCGGGGCTTGCTTCAAACGAAAGGAGGCGATAAGATGAGCGGAACAGGAATGGGCGTCGGCGGTGCCCGACCCGGCACGGGTGGCCCACAGAACTGCGCCTGCCCCAGCTGTGGCTACACGGTGCCACACCGACCAAACACGCCATGCCAGCGGATGAGTTGCCCCAACTGCGGAACACCGTTGAATCCGAGGTAATCAGATGTATCACTGCCATAACTGTGGATCACCAGTCCCGTCGAGGAAGAAATCGAGAGGAACCAAGTGCAAACGGTGCAAAGCAACCGTGTTCATAAAGGGATACTCCATCTATGTTGGAAAAAACAACGGACTGAAATAGAGGGGAATTGGGTATGAGCCTGTTTCAACAAACAGTCTTTGGATGTTATTCAATTATTAGCGAGGCAGGTTCTCGAATATGGAGGACTATTGTGCCAGATGACGAGAACATAGACGTATATTGGGTATCATCCCCCGCAGGCATCGCCCACCCCAAATCTGATGGTGATAGAAATGAGGACATTCTCATCTAAATGTTTTAACGGAGATAGTCGTAACCTTGAAACGGAAAACTTGTCCTAAATGTAGTGCACCAGTTAAACCTGATGGAATGTGTACGCGTACTCAGACTTACTCTTATTTCTGCGAGTACTGTTTGCATACTTGGGTTGAACATTGGTAAGAATAAATTCCCAAAATTTAATAAACATTTACATTCAAATGTTTAGAAAAAAATCGGCGATATATTAAGACGACTCGATTCGCAGACAGTGAAACAACATGATAGAAGCGAAGCAAAGGTTTATAAACTAATAGTAATAATAGTTAGGATGATGAAAAATGACCGAGGGAGAACTAAAAAAACAACTGAAAAGAGAATTAATGCGAGGAATTTACAGAAAACCTGATTCAGTGGTTATAGACACAGTTGTTGATGAGGCAAAAAAAGACATACCACAAGTTATCTATAATGATACTGCAAAAGGAACTTTTTTTATTATGAAATTACCAACGCATGATATTATTATTGGCTTCAAGTCTAATACAGCTTATAAAGATATAGAAGAACTAAAGAAAGGATTTAACAAATTCAAGATGTGGTTTGGTGACTCTTCGTGACCATCTTCAATCCCACTGAAGCCCTCAAGTCGGGCGTCTACGTCAGCGCAACCACAGGACACGGTAAGTCCGATCTAGCCATGAACCACGCAGACCAACTCATCAAGGAGGGAGTAACCGTCGTCGTCTTCGACGCCACGATGGACTGGATAAAGCGATCTTCAATTCCACATTACGTCACCGTGCAACTGGAACAGTACTTCCAATACAGCCTCGACGTGGGAAGCCTAATCTTCGACATGAGCCTACTCAACGCCGAACAGCAGAAAAGGCTGGTCAAGATGGTGTGCACGGAAATCTGGAGGCACCAAGTCGAGAAGGCACGACGGGACGAGCTAGACCCAGAGAATCCGAAGGACTGGATTTACATAGTCTTCGAGGAAGGACACATCTACTTCCCTCAAGGCTGCATGAAATCGAAGGACTACGCCGAGATGGTGCAGATAGTCACCGGAGGACGCAACTACAACATCCGCTTCGAGATAGTCGTGCAGTTCGCGTCGATGGTGGACAAGGATGCAATGAAATACATGCGACAGCGCTACTTCGGCTACACCGACGAGCCAAACGACCAGAATTATGTAACCAACTTCCTGGGCACCAACCGCCAACGGGAAAGCTACGAACAAAAACTGATGAACCTCAAGGCGGGCGAGTTCCTATACAAGCATGGCAGAGAGGTCAAGCCGATATACAACCCCATCTACGAAGGCGACGGTGCAAAACCTCTACCCCCGCTGGTGCCTTCAATGCAAGTAGAGGCAATCGGAGAAGAAGAAACAACTGAGCCAGCGAAGCCGGACTGGTTGCGGCTGGCACAGATGGGTCTACAAATCGGATCGCTCCTAGTGTTTCTGTTCGTGGTGTTCCTAGCGTTCATCAGTTACATGTAAAGGCAGACGGACAAGCAGACTCTTCGTGGACGGATTAAGTGTGCCCGCGACGGGGAAGCTCGAAAAAAGCAGAGCCGTCGGGTTCGGTTTGTGGCCACATTCGGTTCAAGCCAAGCTGTGAACCGAGAGAGCCGAATAATTGACATCTATTTGTATATTTTTTGACATCCGCAAGATACTATGCACCCATAGAATTTAAATTTTACTGTTAAAAATCATAATCGTAGTAGTAGAATTTTGACATCTTACCGTAAACAATCCTTATTACTAATAGTAATAATAGTGGTTCTCACATGGAAAGAAACCTATGTATAAAATCAAAATCAGGTTGCCGTCGAACCACAACTGGTTCACGTATGCAACCGCAAAAACCCAAGAAGAAGCTGAAGAGATTGCTTCGGAACTCGATGGATCACTTCAGCAAGTAATGAAGGTAAAGGTGGTGGAAGCATATGGGAACTAGAGGATGTATCGCAAGATTAACCGAAAACGGTTTCGAAGGCCGTTATCACCATTGGGATTCTTACCCTGATGGTCTAGGCGAATCGTTATGGAGACTCTATCACAGTTACTTTAAAGAAGACTTAGAAGCTATGCTCAAAGTTCTGATTGACGAACACAAAGCTGGATGGTCAACAATATGCCATAGAGACTTCAATCTCAAAGCTGGATTTGTTGAACACATGACTACCGAAGACATAGACAATAAAACTGAAGCATACCGAAGACCTCAATGCTATTGTCACGGTTCGAGAAACGAAGAGGCGTGGCTTGTTACGGAAGAAAACGCAAGCGATTCAGGTATAGAGTGGGTTTACGCTTTTGATGTAGCTAAGAAAACAATGCACATACTTGCTTCTTACAACGAAGACGGAACTAAAATGATAGGCATGTTCGGTCTAGGAAATCCGAAAGCTGAATGGACTACTGTTAAAATAGTTAATCTCGATGGAAAAGAACCCAACTGGACTAGAATTCAGGAAAACATCAAAGAAGAAAGTCGTAAGATATGGGAAGAGAACCAGTGTAAGAAGAGAGAAAAGTTTCTGAAAAATGTCAAAGTCGCACAGCAAAACTTAGAGAAATTCGGAACATTTCGTGGTATGTCAATGATGCTCTATGAACTCTGGTATAAAGAGGATGTGCAACCACATTTATCTGAAAGCACTAAAATCAACGTAGCCAAAAGAATAAGCGAACTTACTCTGAAATCGGCAATTTGGATTGATAAAAAGAAGAACTACATTGAAGAATTCCCTGAACTCAAAGATTACAGCAATACCGGTCATATCAGTGGTTTTCAACTGTGTGTGGTCATGAGTGCCATTGTAAAAGAACTGCAAGAACGGGTTATGTTGGATAAGGTGAAACCACAATGACAACCGAATACAGCGTAAACGTAAACGACTGGCACGAAAGCCAATGGAACCACATAGGCAGAGACTTGATGTATGAATACTACCTCGAAGACGAAGAAACAAAAAAGGAATGCGAAGAAAACAACTGGGAACTTGAAGACATTGCATGTGAACGAGCCGACGACCACTATCCAATGATGCTGTATGCCTATCCTCTAGGGTTTGAACCCGACGACGAAAAGATAATCGAGGTATGCACTAGAACCAACTGCACAGTAGTCGAAAACGACCTGACTGGTGACTTTTTCCTAGCCCTCTCAGGCGGCGGGATGGATTTAAGTCAGGACATAGCACTCGCATACCTAATAATTCAGGGATGGATACCTACGGCACTAGCATACAACGTTTCGACGCAACCATGTTTGAGCGTCTCAGAAAAAGACTATCTGGCCATAATGAAAGCAATCAAGACACAACTAGAAAACCAAATCGGATACTATCAGAGACACATCAGAGAAATAGACAGCAGAATAGCATCAATGAAGGTGACAGCATGAACACAACCAAAAAACTCATAGAAGCCCTCGAAGTCCGCAAACGGCAGCTAACAGGGGAACTCAACTCCGGCTATGCACTGCACTCAGGACACCATCTACGGGATGTCATAACCACACTAGCTGTACTGAACGACGATCCGAAAGCGGATGCGCTACTGAGGATGATGCCGCATGAATAAGTATAACAAAGAACCTCAAGTATGTCCAAAATGTAACAGCAACAAAATTGAGTTTGACGATGTAGATTACAGCATAGGCGGTATCGAATACAAAGAATACCATTGCGGAGATTGTGGTTTCGAATGGATAGAAACGTGGAAGTTTGAAAAATGGGAAGAGAAATAAAACAAATCACACCTGAAGACTACCGATTCTGCGAAGACTGCAATATGGTCTTTGACTACTGGAAGTACGACAGCCTAGAGGACGCTGGACACGAAGGACACAAAGTTCGGAAGGTCACGGAACAAGAATTTTGGGATGCGGTAGAGCAATGGAGAAAAGGCGGTTGCTTCGAAGAAAGGCACTTTGACGAAAGCAAAAACAGAACATGCCCCGACGAAGAACACCAATTCGAGTATGCCGAAAACTTCAGAAACGAAATACTTGTCAAAGACGAAACAGTAGAAATTCCCGTACGCTGTAAATACTGCGGAGTCGAAGCATGGGAAGTGTGGATATACAGTTGCATAATGAACGACGACGGAGAAATGTTACAAATATAACCCCCATCCTCTTTTTTCAAAAATAACAAAAATAACAAGCACAACAAAAACGGTCACGCACAGCAACAAAGGCACAGCTTCGAGGTGTGCGGAGGTAGCGGGAAGGACGGGGAGACTCCCTTCTTTTTTTTTTGATTTTTTTTTGTTCGCCGTTTCAGCTGCAACATGCGACAGTAGCAAGTTTAAGGCTGCTAGGGTAGGGTAAAAAGGCACAAGTCAATGTGTCTTTTTTGGTACATATTGTTAACTTAGCCTTAATCTTTATCCTCAATTCTCAAAGCTTATATTATTATTACTATTATCTTAAGACACAAGTCTTAAGGGAGGTGAATCGGTTATGTTTGCTGAAGCATTCATGAGCAACATTAACGAGCTTGCGTCAATGGTCGGTTACACCTTAATCATATCTGCGATCTGTTATACGGCCTTGCGCGCCGCCTATGTTGTGCTGAAGAGAGGATAGGATTAAGCTGGTTAAACAATAGCCAACAATGCACAACCGGGTTATGTTATGATTAAGCATTGTTCTAGTGCAGCCAACTATGTTCTAGCGTGGTTAAACAGCAATAGCCAGCTAGAACCAGCCTATATGTCTATTTCCGTACATGTTCGAAAAATGACCATTGCGCTCTCTCTCCTTTTTTTTATTACTATGTTTTTTCTGATCTATTTTTTGTGTTATGATACATTTACATCTAAATATACAATAACGTTTGACATAATGTTAATTGTATAAGGTTTTTATCTGACATATTGTTAATGTTAATAATATGTATAACGTAATAAAAGAAGCAACGAGCTTGGTCGTATGGTCTTGCGGGCAACGAAGAACTGGTCTTTCCTAATAAGAATAATAAAAACAAAATAAAAACTTACGATAGGCAACGAGCTTCCTTCTTTTCACGAAAGAAGCTAAATACCCCCCCTATTTCAAAAATCCCAAGAAAATTGGCTACGTTATACCCACATAACCCTCTAAAAGGTCTGTAGATTTCTCTGTCTATTCAAATCGCCCGGCACGAAGTAACCTATCAGCCCAGTGACACCCCCGACTATAAGAAGTATCACTCCCCATAGCTGATATGGATAGACATGAACAACCACGTCGGCTATCATTCCGTAATCGGACACTGTTGAAACCAGAACAGACTCGTTATAGACTGCCATTAAGAACCCAGCAACCAGCAAGATCACCGCCACAACTATTATCGGTTTATTCATATCCACCATTCATCCTGGCTTTCGCAAATTTCTTCGACAGCACTACAACCAATAACGAAGCAGTAATCAATACAACAACCAAGGCTAACGGTGTAAACTCTGGAATACTATCTGCATCTTGTTCAACGATTATCGTATAGCTTTCTGCGTCTGTAATAATCTCCATGTAGAAAGTGCCTTCTTGGTCTTGGACATAAGAGACTCCGCTCGCATCGTCATCTCTGTCCCATTCTATATCGTAACTGAAGTCAGAACCCGCCAATAATGTCCGAAAATCAACTTTATAAACGAATGTTTCACTGATTTGCTCGGTTTCATTTGCTACCAAAACACCGATGTTTAAAGTTTCGTTCCGATTAAACCTATGTGTTGTTGTTAACAATCCAGAAGTAGCTGGATACCGCACTTCAAACACCAAATTTAGCGTAACATTGTGAACTGGAACTTCGGCAAGACTTGAAACATTACCGTCAACCGAAATCCTGAGATAGAAGTCTTCAGGATCAGATTCAAAAGATTCTATAATCGGATGCCAAAACAACATAGCGTCAAGCTTTACACCTTCGGTAATAGAATCGACAATCTGGTTTTGCTGGTAAATATTGACAACAAACGAAGCGTCCTGGGACGCGTATTCCCATCGAACCCGCCAATCTACGTGGTCGCATGTAAAATAATCTGTAATGCGCTGCCCAGTCTGTGAACCAGAAAACCTCGTTACTTCAACCCATTCGGCAGCCACAACCAAACTTATCGTCATAGACATCGCTAGAAGCATTATAGCCACAACTGTCGTCAGCTTGTTCAACTCGAATCGCCACATATCTATTATTAATATTAGCTTTTAAAGGTTATGGTCGCCCTGCATGACAAATTGTAAAAACGCCCTTCCATGACGATTGTGACAAATTTAACCTATTTTCATTTAGTTGCTAAAAAACACGTTTTTTTATTAAAAATGCATATTTACTC